>Ga0163147_10004674_pt1 | contig 17235 bp, 21 predicted proteins | sample OliLakLV19MP6G1_FD_148597 | JGI IMG/M metagenome (GOLD analysis project Ga0163147, IMG submission 148597) | Freshwater microbial mat bacterial communities from Lake Vanda, McMurdo Dry Valleys, Antarctica- Oligotrophic Lake LV.19.MP6.G1 | ecosystem: Environmental > Aquatic > Freshwater > Lake >...
CCGAAAACCTACACACCTCCCCCCATATTACCAAAACCACAGCCTGATCAGAGCAAGGTGACAACCAATCACCGGCAGGTGCAGCTTACGCAGCGCAAATCGCAGGTCGGGTTTCATCGGGTTCATCACGCGCTGCAAACAGGTCGCCCCTCCAGGGCTGAAACAATCTTCGCAAATTTTCACAAAGCTATCCTGTCTTTTGCTCGTAAAGAATCCGATTTTATTTTCAATGTTCCGTTTGTCTTTAGCTCCGTAGGAGCAACCTGTTTGTAGAAAATTTCGACACCGAACACCCTTAGCACCGTAGGTGCGTCCTGTTTGTAAAAATCTCCAATCTCCGCACCTCCAAGCCACGTAAGGACGCTCTGTGCTCACGCCCAAACTATTCAATCCACTCAAACAAATACCGCGCATCATATTCAAACTCGAATTTTTTCAAAAACTCAACATACTCCTCCCTGAATGTTTTCTCTTTATGATGCTGCTCTTGATTCTTGATGTACCGAATCACTTTATCAATCTGACTGCGCGAATAGGAAAACGCCCCATATCCTTCCTGCCAACTGAATTTCCCGCGCGTCCATTTTTTGTCTGTAATAAACTGTGATGAACCCGCTTTAATATCCCTCGTCAAATCCGAAACCGACCAAACCGGATTCAATCCAAGCAAGAGATGCGTGTGGTCAGGCATTGCGAAAACCGCCAGCATCTTGTTCCCGCGCTTCTGCACGATGCCTGTGATGTATTTATGCAATTCTTCCCGATGCTCTTTCGGAATCAGATTTTGTCTGCCCTTCACGGCAAAGACAATCTGAACGTATAGTTGGTTATAGGTATTTGCCATCGCTTCAGGTCGCTCCTATCGGAGCTAACATTTTTGTTTGTTAATCTTTTTTCTACAAACAGATTACCCCTAACGGGGCTAAAAAATGCACTCCCGAAAACATACACACTTCCCCCAATATTTCCAAACCAACCAGCTCGTTGTTTATTTGCATAACTCACTAAGATACGAACGAAGACAGACGCACAGTGATATAAATCATTGAATCGCGCAGAGGCGCATTTTAATTTGCGCGCTCATTCAACTCATTGCTTCATGGCACAGGCTGCCTCTGCACATCCTTCCACACATGTTACGTGTTTTCACTGCGGTGAAGATTGCGGCAGCAGCGCTATTCAGCTTGCCGAAAAACCGTTTTGCTGCGAAGGCTGCAAAACCGTGTATGAAATTTTGAATGAAAACGGTTTTTCGGATTACTACAACATCGCACAGACGCCCGGCATCAAAATGCGCGAAAAAAAATCAGCAGGTGTGTTGAGCTATCTCGAACATTCAGAGGTCGTGGCGAAGCTGGTGGATTTTCAGGATAGCAAAATGACGCGCATCACGTTCACCATTCCGCAGATTCATTGCGCATCGTGCATCTGGTTGCTGGAAAATCTTTACCGTCTGAAACCTGGCATCACCAGCGTGAAGGTGAATTTTTTGAAGAGAGAAGCAGCGCTCGCGTTTTCAAACGAGTTGTCTCTGCGCAGCGTGGTGGAACTGCTGGCATCCATCGGCTACGAGCCGGAAATCAACCTGCAAAGCCTCGAAGGGAAAACGGAAAAGAAAGCCTCGAAAGGATTTTATTATCAGTTGGGCATCGCGGGCTTTTGCTTCGGCAACATCATGCTGCTGAGTTTTCCCGAATATCTTTCGTTCGACCGCTACATCGAGCCTGCGTTCTCACGCTTCTTTTCTTACCTGAATCTGCTGCTCGCGCTGCCGGTGTTTTTTTATTGCAGCTCGTATTATTTCAAAGCTGCTTTCAGCGGATTGCGCGCGCGTATGCTTGACATCAACGTGCCTGTTGCGCTGGGAATCTTCGTGCTCTTTTCGCGCAGCGCGTATGAAATACTTACGCAAACAGGAGCCGGATATTTTGACTCAATGGCGGGCTTGGTTTTCTTTTTATTAATAGGAAAATGGTTTCAGAATAAAACCTACGACAGCCTTTCGTTCGACAGGGATTACAAATCCTACTTTCCCGTAGCGGCAACGCGCAAAGAGAATGATAAAGAAGTGAGCATTCCTTTAAATGAAATCAAGATTAGCGATGTGCTGCTGATTCGCAATGGAGAACTCGTACCCGCTGACGCAGAATTGCTAAAAGGTGAAGGACAGATGGACTATAGCTTCGTGACGGGCGAATCGAACTCAACAAAAATCAATACAGGCGAAAAGATTTTCGCTGGCGGAAGACAAGTAGGAGGAGCAATAGAAATTCGCGTGCTGAAAAACACTTCGCAGAGTTATCTCACACAACTGTGGAATCAGGAAGTATTTGCAAAAGAACACCAACGCAAGTTTGCTTCGCTCATCAATAAATTCAGCAGGTATTTTACGCCTGCCGCATTATCGGTAGCGGTAGCAGCAGGAGCGTATTGGCTCGTGGTGGACAGCAGCATTGCGATTAATGTATTCACCTCGGTGCTCATTGTGGTGTGCGCCTGCGCGCTCGCGCTTGCAACGCCTTTCACGCTGGGCAATGCGCTACGCATTCTCGGAAAGAACAGCTTTTATTTAAAAGACACTTCGGTGATTGAAAGCCTTGCGCAAACGGATGAAGTGGTTTTTGATAAAACCGGAACACTCACCAACGCGCAACATCAGAAAGCGCATTTTGTCGGTGAGTTGACTCCATCAGAAATTCAGTTGGCGCGCTCGCTGGTGTATCATTCATCGCATCCTTTGAGCAGGCAGATTTATGATTCGCTGGAGAAAACAGAGTTACTTCCGATTGAATCTTTTAAAGAATACAGCGGGAAAGGAATTGAAGGTGTTTTTGAAAATAATAAAATCATGCTCGGCTCTGAAAGTTTTGTGAAAGGCTTGCATGTGCGAAAAGAGACTGAAGCCACTGGCACACGCTCCTGGCTTTCCATCAACGGACAAGTAAAAGGGTATTTTGATTTTAACAATCATTACCGCGAAGGATTGGGAGAGGTGATAAAAGATTTGGAAGCCGATTATAAAATCTCGCTGATAACGGGTGACAGCGAAGGGGAAAAAGAATTTTTGAAAACGTATTTCAACGAAAACAATCTGCACTTCAACCAAAGCCCCCGGGATAAATTATCGTTCATCGGCTTTTTGGAAAACCACGGAAAGAAAGTGCTGATGATTGGAGATGGGCTGAATGATGCGGGCGCATTGAAACAAAGCAGCACAGGAATCAGCATCACGGAAAACGTGAACAACTTCTCCCCTTCCTGCGATGCAATTCTTGATGCCAAAGCTTTTAATGAGCTTCCAAAACTTATCCGTTTTGCAAAAGGAAGCATGACGCTGCTGAAGATAGCGCTGGGTATTTCATTGCTCTATAATGTTTTCGCGCTGTCGTTTGCAGTGCAGGGAATGTTTACACCGATTGTCGCAGCGATATTGATGCCTTTGAGTTCGATTACAGTGACTGCATTTGGCATTGCTTCCACTACTTTGTTAGCAAAAAAAATCAAGCTGAAAATTTAAATGATAAAAGTCACCAACGACAGAAATCATAATCATCTCAATTGGAGAAGCCAATTCTAAACTTTGCCCGCGCATGAGCGTCCTGTTTGTATTGCTGATAGTGAGCCTTATCGTAGCGATGGGATTCCTTGTTGCATTTATCTGGGCAATCAGAAGCGGGCAATTTGACGACACCTATACGCCATCCATCAGGATGCTCTTTGAGGATAAGATTTACAACACCAATCAAATACAGAAACCGCTGAGGAACGTGGAGGAAAATACAAACGCAGAGAGAAAAGAGAGGGAAACTCCATTTTCCTCAATTCCCTCTACGCAATCCCCTGTGTCCTCTGCGGTTCCAGCATTTTCCAAAAAACAAACCGATATAAAACCATGTGCGGAAACATTGAAAAATTTGATTACGACAATACCATCGTAAGAGATTTCGCCTACGCGACCATTCTTTGGGGCGTAGTAGGCATGACGGTGGGATTGATAGCAGCGCTTCAACTCACTTCTCCCCTATTCAACTTTGAAATTCCCTACTTAACCTTTGGCAGAATTCGTCCGCTGCACACCAACGCAGTGATTTTCGCTTTTGTCGGCAACGGCATTTTCATGGGTGTTTATTACTCGCTGCAACGGTTGCTGAAAGCGCGAATGTTCAGCGATGTGCTGAGTAAAATTCATTTCTGGGGATGGCAGCTCATTATCTTGGGAGCCGCAATTTCTTTTCCGCTGGGCATCACCGCAGGAAAAGAATATGCCGAATTAGAATGGCCTCTCGACATTGCTGTCGCGTTGATTTGGATTGTGTTCGGCATTAATTTGTTCGGCACAATTTTAAAAAGAAGAGAACAACATCTCTATGTGGCAATCTGGTTTTACATCGCCACCTGGATAACCGTTACTGTTTTGCACGTGGTGAATTCACTTGCAATTCCGGTGAGCTTTACGAAGAGCTATTCAATATTTGCCGGAGTGCAGGACGCCTTAGTGCAGTGGTGGTATGGGCACAATGCGGTTGCGTTCTTTCTCACCACGCCTTACCTCGGCTTGATGTATTACTTCATTCCGAAAATCGCCAACCGCCCTGTTTACTCTTACAAATTATCCATCATCCATTTTTGGGCATTAGTGTTTCTTTACATTTGGGCAGGTCCTCACCATTTGCTCTACACCGCGCTTCCCGACTGGGCGCAATCGCTCGGAACTGTATTCTCTATCATGCTTCTTGCGCCCTCGTGGGGCGGTATGATAAACGGCTTGCTTACGCTGAGAGGCGCGTGGGATAAAGTAAGGAGTGAACCTGAATTGAAATTTCTTGTCGTTGCGATAACTGCTTACGGCATGTCCACGTTTGAAGGACCGATGATGTCACTCAAAAGCGTGAACGCCATCAGCCACTATACAGACTGGACGATTGCGCACGTACACATCGGGGCATTAGGCTGGAACGGCTTCCTCACCTTTGGAATTCTTTATTGGCTTATTCCAAAGATTTTCAACACTTCTTTATACTCAAAGAAACTCGCCAATATTCATTTCTGGATTGGCACGCTCGGAATTTTATTCTATGTAATTCCTTTGTATTGGGGCGGATTCACGCAAAGCCTCATGTGGAAGCAATTCACGGAAGACGGTTTTCTCAAGTATCCCAACTTTCTTGAAACCGTAGTGCAGATTGTTCCTATGTATCAACTGCGCGCATTGGGAGGAACGCTTTATTTGATAGGCGCATTGATTTTGGTTTACAATCTCATTAAGACAATTAAGGCTGGTTCTTTTGTCGCAAACGAATCGGCAGAAGCACCGGCTTTGGACAAAACACATGTTCATTCTGACGGATATTGGCACAGATGGATTGAAAGAAGACCGATTCAGATGTTGGTGGCTTCGCTCGTGCTGATTTTAATTGGCGGGCTTGTTGAAATGATTCCTACGTTCATGGTTGAATCAAATATTCCAACCATTGCCTCCGTGAAGCCATACACTCCGCTTGAATTGGAGGGAAGAGATATTTACATCAGGGAAGGCTGTTACACCTGCCATTCGCAAATGGTGCGTCCGTTCCGCTCGGAAACAGAGCGCTATGGCGAATATTCAAAAGCAGGCGAGTTTGTGTATGACCATCCTTTCCAATGGGGAAGCAAAAGAACCGGACCTGATTTACATCGCGTAGGAGGAAAGTATTCCGATGCATGGCATTTCAATCACATGCTTGACCCAAGCGGCATGTCGCCCGGCACGCTGATGCCAAGTTATCCGTGGCTGCATGCCAATAAACTGAATACAAGAGGCACTGCTGCAAAAATCCGCGCGATGCAAACATTGGGAGTTCCCTATCCGGAAGGATATTCCGCAACCGCAAATGATGACCTTGCGAAACAAGCCGATGAAGTGGCTGCGCGGCTGAAGGTGGATAAAATTGAAATCAGCAGCGACAGGGAAATCATCGCGCTGATTGCTTACCTCCAGAGATTAGGCACTGATATTAAAACTGAAAAATAAATTACTGCATCATGTATAAAGAAGCTCTAAGCTCGATTGATTCGATTGAAATCTTTCCGATTATTTCTTTCGTGATCTTCTTTTGCTTTTTCACCTTCCTGCTTTTTCAGGTGTGGCGCTCTGACAAGTCTTTGATGACGCAGCTCTCAGCGCTCCCGCTTGATTTAAGCAGAACTGAAAACGCGCAAACTGCAACTATTAATGACAAGGAAAAAACTCATTGAACCATGTTTAAAAAAATATTTTCGTTGCTTTCACTCGCTTTGTTTGTTCACACCGCAGTCTTCTCTCAAGAAGTTGCTCCGGCTGCAACAACTCCCGCACTGTTGGATTACCTTGTCTGGAGCCTTGCTGTCGTTGTAATGTTTTTGCTCGCAGTTGTCTTGATTTTGGTATTTGGCTTCATCAAACTAACGAGCGAGCAGAATAATGACCAGAGCGGAGTACAGGAAAGTTTTATTTCCCGGTTATTTAAATCCGTTGGGCAAAGTTTGAATGAGTCAGTGCCTATCGAAAGAGAAAAGGAAATTGAATTTGCTCATCAGTATGACGGCATCCGCGAATTGGATAACAGTTTGCCTCCCTGGTGGAAATACATGTTTTATCTCTCGATGGTATTTGCTGTTGTATATCTCTATCGCTATCACATTAGCGGAAGCGCCCCTCTTTCTATTGATGAATACAATCAGGAGATGGCGGAAGCGACAATTCAAAAGGGAGCATTCTTAGCAAAAGCGGCAAACCTTGTAGACGAAACTTCCGTGGTGGCGATGACGGATAAGTCTGATTTAGAAAACGGCAGTAAAACTTTTGAAAGCTTGTGCGTTGCCTGTCATGGCACGTTGGGTGAAGGAAAGGCGACACTTGGACCAAACCTCACGGATGAATATTGGATTCACGGAGGCAACATCAAGGATATTTTCAAAACTATAAAATATGGAGTGCAGGGCAAGGCAATGATTTCATGGCAAGACCAGATAAGTCCAAAGCAAATGCAGGAAGTATCCAGTTATGTTTTATTACTTCAGGGAACAAACCCTCCGAATGCAAAGGAACCGGAGGGAGAAAAATATGTTCCCGAAGGGACGCCCCTTTAGGAACCGACAACCAAACCTGCAATGAACACAGACGCGAAATCAGAAACTTCCTTCAGAGATAAACTTTCCACGATAGATGAAAAAGGGCATCGCGCGTGGATTTATCCTCAAAAGCCCAAAGGGAAACTTTACAATTCCCGAACAATCGTCAGTTTTTTTCTTTTAGCATTTTTATTTGGCGCTCCTTTTATCAAAGTGCATGGGCAACCGCTTTTGTTGTTCAATGTTTTAGAGAGAAAATTTATTGTATTTGGATTAACCTTCTGGCCTCAGGATTTCTTTCTGTTCGGGTTGGCGATGCTCACGTTTATCATATTCATCGTATTGTTCACCGTAGTGTTTGGCAGAGTGTTTTGCGGCTGGGCTTGCCCGCAGACGATATTTCTCGAAATGGTTTTCCGCAAGATTGAATATTGGATTGAAGGAGATGCGAGCCAGCAACGCGCATTGAACAATGCTCCCCTTACGCAGAAGAAAGCTTTGAAAAAATCTGCAAAGCATCTCCTCTTTTTCGGGATTGCCTTTTTGATTGGAAATACGTTTCTCGCCTATATCATCGGCATTGATGAACTTTTTCAAATCGTTACAAGTCCTCCTTCAGCAAACTGGGCGGGCTTCCTTTCAGCGCTGGCGTTCTCCGGAGTTTTCTATTTGAACTTTGCTTTTTTCAGAGAACAACTTTGTTTGGTTGTTTGTCCGTATGGGCGCTTGCAAGGTGTTTTATTGGATAAAGATTCTATCGTGGTTGCGTATGATTTTGTGCGCGGGGAAACGAGAGGAAAGATGAAAAAAGAAGAGACAAGAACGCATGGCGATTGTATTGATTGCGGTTTATGTGTGCGCGTGTGCCCTACGGGAATTGATATTCGTAACGGAACGCAATTGGAATGCGTGAACTGCACTGCGTGTATTGATGCCTGCAACGAGATTATGGAAAAAGTGAGTCTCCCGAAAAATTTGATTCGCTATGATTCTTATAACGGCATTTCAAACAAAAGAAAATTCAAAATCACTCCCCGCATTATTGCCTATTCAATGGTATTGACTTTATTAATTGCGGTGTTGGGATTTTCACTCGGCAGCCGCGCTGACGTGGAAACCACAATTCTGCGACAACCAGGAATGCTTTATCAGGAAGTGGAAGGAAATAAAATCTCGAACCTGTACAATATTGAAGTGGTGAATAAAACAATCAAAATGATTCCGATTCAACTGAAATTAAAATCACCGGAAGGCGTGCTGCGCATGGTTGGAAATGAATTCATCGTGCGCGGGCAGGGAATGGCAAAAACCTCTTTCTTCGTTGAATTGCCAAAAGAAAAATTGGAAGGACGAAAAACAGAATTAATCATCGAGGTGTACAGCGGAGAAAAACTGATAGACGAAATCAAAACGAATTTTTCAGGACCATTTAATTGACGATTATGAAAATAAGCTGGGGTTATCGCGTTGCCATTTTATACTGCTCGTTCGTGGCATTCATGTTGTTTTTGGTTTTCAAATCACATTCGGAAGATTTCAGCTTAGTAACGAAAGATTATTACAAACAGGAAATTCAATACCAGCAGCAGATTGACAAGCAGAAAAACAGCGCTGCCCTTTCGGAAAAACTTAGCATTGAATTTTCACAAGCTGAAAACAAAGCGCGTTTTTCCTTTCCGAAAAACAAAACACCCATAAATGGAACGATTTTGTTTTATCGCCCTTCTGATTCTAAACAGGATTTAAAAGTTGTCCTTCAACCCAATGCAGAAAATCAGCAGGATGTTTCTTTTGCATCCTTGCAAAAAGGACTCTGGCGCGTACAGGTGGATTGGACTTCGGGCGATACAGCATACTTTGATGAAAAAACATTGGTGATTCAATGATTCAAACCGAATATTTGTGGACAGCATTTATAATTGGTTTAGCCGGAAGTTTCCATTGCGTGGGAATGTGCGGACCCATCGCGCTTGCGCTGCCAACTAATTTCAACTCAGGTTTCCAAATAACTTTCAGCAGGATACTCTATAACCTCGGAAGAATTTTTACTTATGCCATGTTAGGCGCAGTGTTCGGCTTGTTTGGAAAAGCCTTTGCGCTTGCAGGTTTTCAACAAGCGATTTCCATCACGCTCGGAGTATTGCTGTTGGCAATGGCGTTTTTCTCCATCAACTTAGAAAGCAATTTCATTACAATACCTTTCTTCGTAAAATTCAACGGTTTCATAAAAAGCAAGTTGGGGAAACTTCTGAAGGTGAACAAGCAGAGTTCACTTTTCTTTATCGGGGCGCTAAATGGTTTTCTTCCATGCGGTTTTGTTTACGTTGGATTAGTAGGAGCCATCACCACAGGAACTGTCATTAATGGCGCGCTTTACATGGCGCTGTTTGGCTTTGGAACATTTCCTCTGATGTTCGCCACTTCAATGCTGGGCAGTATTCTCAGCATTAAAACACGGAACCTGTTTAGGAAACTCACCCCGGCAATGTTTATTCTTTTTGCGTGTCTGTTTATCATCCGGGGATTGAATTTGGGCATTCCTTATCTGAGTCCCCAAATCAACACAACTGATGTTGGTGCCGCTAAATGTCATTAAAACTTTGGTTTATAGTTTAAAACAATGAACGTCTTGATTTCTTCTTTTTCAGAAGTTGCTATTTTGTTTTTATCTTTCTAAAAAATTTCAAATGAATATCGAAAAACCTTCGTTCGGACAAAAGGTAGCAAAGACAACGAAGAAGATTACAATGATTGTTTTAGGCAGCCTGCTGCTCATCGGCATTGCCGTACTTAGCTTTCTCTATTGGGGAGTGTATGATGAAGGAGTGCGGGCAGGTAAGATATTGCGCATCAGTAAGCAGGGCGTAGTATTTAAAACTTATGAAGGACAACTCAGCATGGAAGCATTTGGCTCGCTGAAAGGTGCAAGCCCAATCGCAGAGACGTTTGATTTTTCGGTGGAAAACAGCAAAGAGGCAATCATCAAAGATTTAGAAGCTGTTGCGCTAAGCGGTGAGCGCGTAAATCTGCATTACGTGAAACGCTATAGAGCATTTCCCTGGCGGGGGGCGTCAAAATATTACATAGTTCAAGTAGAGCGCTCGCCAAGTTGAGATTGAAAATCTTATAACCGCTGCATCAACTGCTTCACCATGCTGTTTTTCCATTCAGGGAAAACACCTTCTTTTATTTTTCGCTGCGCTTCTTTCACGAGCCAGAGATAAAGGCTCAGGTTGTTGATGCTCGCAATCTGCAAGGCAAGAATTTCATCTGCTACAAACAAATGGCGCAAGTATGCTTTTGAGTGTGTGCGGACAACTGATGCTTCGCTCTCCGCATCAATCGCGCTGAAATCATTTTCCCATTTCTTATTGCGGATGTTGATGATGCCGCTTTTGGTAAACAGCATTCCATTGCGCCCGTTGCGCGTAGGCATTACGCAGTCAAACATATCCACGCCAAAAGCAATTGACTCCAAAATATTTGCAGGCGTGCCCACTCCCATCAAATAGCGTGGCTTGTGCGCAGGTAAAATAGCGCAGACAGCTTCTGTCATTTCATACATCATCTCCGCGGGCTCGCCTACAGATAAACCTCCGATAGCATTGGCTTCACAATCAGCTTCTGCAATTGTCTGCGCAGATATTTTTCTTAAATCGCCATACACGCTTCCCTGCACGATGGGGAAAAGTGTTTGCTCATAATCATACACTCCCGTTGTTTTTTGAAACTGCTCTTTGCACCGCTTCAGCCAGCGATGCGTCATCTCCATAGATTTTTTCGCATAGTCATATTCGCAGGGATAGGGAGTACATTCATCAAACGCCATGATGATGTCAGCGCCAATCACGCGCTGAATATCCATGACGTTTTCAGGCGAGAAAAAATGCGTGGAGCCGTCAATATGCGATTGAAAGCGGACACCTTCCTCAGTAATTTTTCTTTTCTCTGCAAGTGAATAAACCTGATAACCGCCACTGTCAGTGAGGATAGGCTTCTTCCATCCGATAAACTTATGCAGCCCACCGGCTTGTTGCAGAATAGTTAATCCGGGGCGCAAAAAAAGATGATAAGTATTTGAAAGAATGATTTCGCTGTGGATTTCATTTTCCAATTCGGCAAAGTGAACCGCTTTCACGCTGCCTGCCGTGCCTACGGGCATGAACATTGGAGTTGTGAAACTGCCGTGCGCAGTTTCAATAACACCGGTGCGGGCTTTTGTTTGAGTATCGTTTGAAGTGATGGTGAATTTCATGCTGTAAGCCTCACCCCCGCCCTCTCTCCAAAAGGAGAGGGGAGGGAGAGCAGTATCACATTGAAAGAAATGCGAGGCGTATTTTTGACGGCAGCAAAGATAACTGCGCACTCTTGATAATCGTATTTTTCATTTTCATTGTTTCTTTCATCGCGCTGCTTGGTTTTTATCTGTTTGTTTTTTCGAGACTATCGTTTTACGATTCCAAAGATTCAACCCCCCTCCAACGCACAAAGCCTGCGCATCCCCCTTCGCCAACACAAGAAGGCTCACACGCAAGGGGGACTTTAGAACCATCGCAGCAACATATCACTCATACACCGAATCATCGAATCACCGAATTACCGAATCATGCTCCGGTTTCGGTTATCATTTGCGCGAAAAATGAGTTAGAGAATTTGAAAAAATTTCTGCCAGCGATTCTCGAACAAGATTATCCTGAATTTGAAGTGCTGATTGTAAATGACGGCTCAACGGATGACACGCAGCAATGGTTGGAAGATTTTTCAAAACAAGATGCGCGATTGCGGGTAATTGAAAATCATTCTTCAGAAAAAAATCTTTTAGGAAAGAGAAGCGCGTTGAAAAAAGGAATTGAAGCAGCGCGTTACGAACTCGTTTTGCTGACCGATGCAGATTGCAAGCCTGCTTCTAATCAATGGATAAAACTGATGGCAAGCCTCACCCCCGCCCCCCCTCCAAAGGAGAGGGAAGTCCAAAGTTCATTACCCAGTTCTGATACTTCTAAAAATGAAATTGAAATTGTTCTTGGCTTTTCACCATTGTTTCCGGAGAACAAACATACTTATGATGCTGTCGGGACTCCCTCTCCTTTGGAGAGGGGCGGGGTGAGGCAATTTTCAAACGTGTTCCTAAACCGCTTTATCCGCTATGAAAACTTTCTTACTGCCCTTTATTATTTATCGTTTACACTTTTAAAAATGCCTTACATGGGCGTTGGGCGAAACCTTTTATACCGTACCTCCGTAACAAGAACTATCGGAGCGCTCGAACACCATAGCGGCTTGATTTCAGGGGATGATGATTTGACGGTGAACAGAATTGCAACCGGTCGCAACACAACCCTGATGATTCACCCAAACGCCCACGTCCTCACGGTTTCTCCTGAATCGCTCCGCGCATTCATTCACCAAAAGAGAAGACATTATTCTACTGGGTTTCATTATCAATCCCAACATCAACTCGTTTTAGGAACACTCTACGGCTCTCAAATTTTATTTAATGTCACAGCGATTGCGCTATTGATGAACGGGTTTATGCTGCTGCCAACACTTTCGATTTTCATCATCAAAAATATTTTACAGACTCTCCTGTATGGAAAGGCGATGCGTAAATTGAATGTCCATAATCTTTGGATATTCACACCGGTCTTTGACCTGTGCATGTCAGCGTTTTTCCTAACATTGGGCGGTCTTTCACTCTTTAAAACAAAAACATGGAAGTAAAAACACGCATGACATCCGAAAGGGCGAAGGAAGATTTGCAGCTTGTAAAACTTGCTGTGAAAAAGAAAGACCAAGGCGCATTCAAAAAGCTGATGGCACGCTACAAAGACAGCATCTATTTCATGGTGCTGAAAATGGTGCATAACCCTTCCGATGCGGAAGACATCACAATTGAATCTTTTGGCAAGGCATTCAACAAGTTGGAGAGCTACGACACGAAGTATGCATTCAGCACGTGGCTGTTCAAGATTGCAACAAACAATTGCATTGATTTTATCCGCAAAAAAAAATTACAAACTACTTCGATTGACCAGCCGGTTGAAAATGATAAAGGCGATGACCTTTACATTGACTTCAAAGCAGAGGTGCTGAATCCGGAAGAGAAATTCATTAAAAATCAGCGCGCTATTTCTGTGCGCGGCATGATTGAAAAGCTGGATGAGAAATACAAATTCCTCATTAAGCTCCGCTACTATGAAGAATATTCTTACGAGGAAATTGCTGAAGAACTCAACATTCCCCTCGGAACAGTAAAAGCGCAACTTTTCAGAGCGAAAGAATTACTCTGCAAGTTGTTGGAAGGAAGCATTGAGAAGATTTAATGACTTCTGCTTTTTCTCTTTAGCTTTGTTGTATGGAAGAATTAATCAGGCGTATCACCATTCATCCTGACATCTGTCATGGCAAGCCAACGGTGCGCGGATTACGCTATCCGGTGGAAAATATTCTGGAGTTACTTGCGGCTGGAATGTCGCACGAAGAAATTCTGGCGGATTATCCCGACCTTGAAAAAAAGGATTTGCTCGCTTGCCTTGAATATGCTACAAAGCTCACGCAACTCAAAAGTATTTACAGAATCGTATCGTGAAGTTCATTGTTGACGCGCAACTTCCACGCAGGCTTTCAGAATTTCTGATTAGAAAAGGTTGTGATTCCGTGCATACGCTTGATTTGCCAAATGGAAACCGTACTCCCGATTCAGAAGTCATAAAAATTGCCGAAACAGAACAGCGCATTGTAATTTCAAAAGACGAAGATTTCCTTAACACGCATCTTTTGAAAAAATCTCCGCCACGCCTGCTGATTGAAAGAACGGGCAACATTGAAAACAACCAACTGCTTTCTCTCTTTGAACGAAACTGGGTGAAGCTGATAGACTTCCTACAGAAAAATGCGCTTATTGAAATCACGGTTGCGGAGATCATTGTTCACGAGTAGAACAGATGGAATTAATCGAAAAATATTTCCCTCACCTTTCTCCCGCGCAACTAAATCAGTTTAAGCAACTGCTTGCGCTTTACACAGAGTGGAATTCAAAAATCAATGTCATTTCACGCAAAGACATTGAGCAGTTGTATTTGCATCATGTGCTGCATTCATCAAGCATCGCAAAAGTGATGCAATTCAAGCCCGGCACAAAGGTGCTTGACATCGGCACCGGTGGCGGTTTTCCTGGCATTCCGCTGGCAATCCTTTTTCCAGATGTTCAGTTTCATTTGGTAGATTCGATCAAAAAGAAAATCCGAGTAGTGGAAGAAGTGAGAGATGCCTTGCATTTAAAAAATGTCACAGCAGAATGGAAGCGCGTTGAAGAAATTTCCGGGCAATATCATTTTGTGGTTTCAAGAGCGGTGAGCTATTTGAAAACGCTTTACATCTGGTCGCAGAATAAAATCAGCAAAGAGCAATTCAATGATTTAAAAAATGGATTGCTTGTGCTCAAGGGCGGTGACCTCACTGATGAATTGGATGCGCTGGATCATCCCCCGCGACTCTTTCCCATCAATGATTTTTTTGAAGAAGAATATTTTAAGGAGAAATGGGTGGTGTATGTGAAGATCCGCCATTCTTAATCATAGTGTCCCCTTAAACTATGAACAATAACTTTTTGAGCTGCTACCTCATAAATTAATCTGTCTGCTTTTGTAATTCTGCGCGACCAGTATCCGTTGAGGTTGAATTTCAGAGATTCCGGTTTTCCGATTCTGGTAAACGGGGATTCAAGGATGGATTCGAGTAACTGGCGAATTTTTTTCAAAACGGATGTGTTGCCGCTTTTCTTCCAATGAGCCAAATCGGCAGCTGCGGTTGCCGTGAACTCTATTTCCATATCTCATCTAATGAAACCTTTCTGCTGTTTCCGGCTTGAAACTGTTTTTTGCTTTGTTTTATCTTCTCGACAAAAGCCTTGTTATACGGGCTTTCCTTGGTTGATTCAAAACCTACTTTCAAAGCTTTTAATACAGCCTTTATCGCCTGCAACTGTTCTGAATTTTGGGGATGTATCAATAATGTTTCCATAAGGCAAATCTAATGAATTCTATATAGATACCCCGAAATTCCTTGAGTGAATGTCCATTCATCTCGCTTCCAAGTCTGGCTTGGCTCAAGAGCATCAAGGAAGACCTGAGGGAACACGGTTAAATTGAAAATCGAAAACAATAGGAGCCACAAGAAAGCTCAAGCTCGAAGCAACGCCTCAATTCTTGCGGCAGGCAGGGTATGTGAAGGGATAAGAAAATTTCCCCAACCTGTTAAAATGAAATACGGGATTTCAGTAATGATAGCGACAGGATGCTATTCTGATTTCAGTATCTGTCACTTTGTAAACCAAGCGATGCTCTTCGTTGATTCTTCTGCTCCAAAACCCTTTCAATTCATATTTCAAAGGTTCCGGTTTGCCTAAGCCTGAAAGGGAGATTTCTGAACGTCATCAATCAGTTCGATAATTTTTCGGACGGTTTTCATGTCAGCCTTAATCCAAAAGGTAAGCTGTTCAAAAGCTTCCGGATGGATGCGCACCGTTCTCACTTCACCAATTCCTTAAGCTTGCTGACATCAAGCGTTTTGAGATTTTTATTCTTGTTGATATCGTTCACAGACTTGAGCAAATGTTTCTTATTCGCTTTTGTTTTCAGCAGGTATTCCGTTTCCTCTCACCTTCGCTCGCGTCCCGCGAGTGAACATTTCCTGTGCCTCCGGCATCCTTCAACCTCCATTATCTAATAGGCAGGATGCCTTGGGAACGCTCACTCGCGTGACGCGAGCGAGGGCGGTGAGAACATCCCTACGGGATTTAATTCGATTGTAATGTAAAGGCAAGACTTTTGTAATGCCGGGAGGTCGAAAGACCTCCCACTATCCTTCGTGCCAAGTCTCCCCGCGGAAGACTTGACACAACGAGGAGTTCTTCTGAAATATTTTCTTGTTCCGACTTGTCGTAGATATCCGCAAGGTAAATTTCATTTTCCGCTATGATAACGCAAGTAATGATTCTTGCTCCTCCCGATTTACCTCTGCCTTTTGATGAAATTGCTAACCGAATCTTATAGCAATTGTTACCGAGGGAAGTTCCCATCACCGGATTATCCTGTAACTGTTCAGTTAACCGCTTTATATCCTTTGGAAGAGAAAGGTACTTCTTCTTTAATCGTTTAAGTTGCTTTTCAAATTCGGGGGTGTAGTAAATATCAAATTTCAGGAAGCAACTTTTGAATCGGCTTTTTCGGCAACTTTCCGCTTCGCATCATTTTCACTTCTTTTATTCCCCGCTCAACGCTGGCATAAATCCAATCAGCGCTTTTTTTCCTGCTCTTTGACTTTACAAAGCCAAGCTGCTTCATCAACTTTTCAAAAAAATCATACTGGTTTTCCGGAATTTCTAAAATCACTTGTTTCATAATAAAGTAAAAATAGCGCAAATTTTTACAGGCTTACGCGGGCGGGCTTTACGCTTTTCAATCAACGATTTTCTTCAGGTAAAATATAAAGAGAATCGGTTGAATATTATCCTTCACCGCTTCCCGCCCTCCAAGCGATGGAAGCGGTCACTCAGCGACTTCAGCTATGCTAACCCTCAAAGGGATGGTATCGCTCCCCTCTTCAAATAAATAAAATAAATTAATCCCTGAGGCAACGGCAGGAAAAACCATCTGCCTTACTGTTGTAGTCCCTGTAAGCATTGCCATAGTCGTAACCCAAGTAGCGGCTCCAGGCAGCGCTGGCACCGTTCTCCGTAGAACTCCACCAGTAACCGCTGTAGCCAACATTGTAGAAAAAACCATCGTAGCTACGGTTACCACCCGGAAGACCTGAGAAACCGCTGCTATTAGTGGCGCCAGTGTTAGGGCTATTCCATAACGTAGTAGCCTTCATTGCTCCACCCGCTTCCGTATCACCGCCAAGTTCAACAACCAAAGTTTGCCACTCGGCATCCGTAGGGATGTGCCATCCCGCAGGACAGAGGCTTCCCGTGTTCACTGCATACCAGTTGTATAATTTTCCATAAGTGGCGCCATAAATTTTTTGTGAACTGAAATATCGCCAGCAGCAAATCATAACTCGCTTTGTAAACCGGTAACTCATCGTATTTTGCCATTGCCTGTTTAGTTTGTGCTTCAAATTTTTTTTCGTCCCGCTTCGCGG
>Ga0163147_10004678_pt1 | contig 17228 bp, 17 predicted proteins | sample OliLakLV19MP6G1_FD_148597 | JGI IMG/M metagenome (GOLD analysis project Ga0163147, IMG submission 148597) | Freshwater microbial mat bacterial communities from Lake Vanda, McMurdo Dry Valleys, Antarctica- Oligotrophic Lake LV.19.MP6.G1 | ecosystem: Environmental > Aquatic > Freshwater > Lake >...
TAATAAGAAATTGTGAGGGTATATTCAAAGCAACGAATGACCCTGCTCCTCCCCAAACTCCAATGGAAGAAGTGGCACTTTCCTTGCAAAATGTAAGCAGTTTTTCCTGTGGGAATTCGACGGATGCAAATATCATTCAAAGAACTAAGTCACCCATATAAAGTCACGAAGAGCCCACCTCTTTTTTTGTAGATACTGCAAACAACGATTTCCGCCTTCTCCCCTGCTCCCCCGCAGTGAACGCAGGTAATAACCTCATAGTAGATACTATGGGCATCCTCACCGACCTCGACAGCAACCCCCGTGTCCGTTTCGGCACCGTAGACATCGGCGCTTACGAAACCCAGGACTCCTGCTTTGTCAGCAGCAGCAAGGAGCCGCCAACCGCATCGGTTACAGGAATAATATCGCCCAATCCGGCCAGTCCAGGCAGCCTTTTGAATGTTGAGGTCTTTGACATAAATCACCCAAAAATCGAGTGGGTCATGCGGGATGCCTATGGGCGGGCATTGTCGACTGGAAGTGCGTTGCTTTTGGGGAAACAGCATTTTTCTGTGGCATCTCCGGCATCTCCCGGCATGTATCTTCTTGAACTTCGTTCGGGGCAGCAGTCTGTTTGGTTGAAATTTGTGGTAATCGGGTAGGGTAGTGCGCTGTGATTTTTAGCGGTCAGACGACTTTGAGTCGTCAGACCGCGTACACCCCGTCTGACGACTCAAAGTCGTCTGACGGGTAGGCTACGAGACACGCATCAACTGTTCGGATGGCTGATCTTCACTCATCATCCTCCACCACACCCGTAGGATTGCGCTCCCACATGAGATAGGCTTTCAAGAACTCATTGAGGTCGCCGTTGAGGATCGTATCCGGGTTGTGGATTTTGTAGCCGGATCGGAGGTCTTTCACCCAACGGTCGTCCAGCACATAAGACCGTATCTGACTGCCCCATTCGATCTTGCTTTTGCCCGCTTCGATTTTGTCCTGTTCTGCTTGCCGCTTACGTAATTCGAGTTGGTAAAGACGGCTTTTGAGCATAGTCATGGCAATGTCACGGTTCCTGTGCTGGCTTCGGTCCTGCTGACATTCCGCTACAATACCGGTAGGAATGTGCGTGACACGCACCGCAGATTCAGTCCGGTTGACGTGCTGGCCACCCGCGCCAGAGGCCCGGAACACGTCCCAACGAATGTCGTCGGGGTTGACAATGATCTCAATTTCGTTGCCTTCAATGAGCGGATACACAAACACAGAGCTGAACGAGGTTTGTCGCTTTCCCTGCGCATTGAAAGGGCTGATGCGCACCAGGCGGTGTACGCCGTTTTCGCCTTTGAGCCATCCGTAGGCGTAATCGCCCCTTATTTCGATGCTGGCTGATTTGATGCCTGCGGTTTCACCTTCCTGCTCAAAAAGGTCAATGACCTTGAAGCCGTTGCGCTCGGCCCACATCTTGTACATCCGTAAAATCATGGCCGACCAGTCGCATGCTTCTGTGCCACCCGCCCCGGCATTGATGGTGAGCACGGCATTCATTTCGTCCTCTTTCTGATTGAGGGTACTGCGGAATTCGGCATCCTCCAAAATGACGAGGGTGCGCTGGTATTCCGCTTCAACTTCCTCCTCGGAAGCAAGTCCTTCCTTTTGGAATTCAAAAATCCCTTCAAGATCATCCACTTCACGGGCGAGGCTTGCGTAATCGTCGAGCCATTTTTTGCTCATACCGATTTTACGTTGAATGCCTTCTGCGCGTTTGGGGTCGTTCCAGAATGTGGGGTCAAGGGTTTGGCTGGTCAGGTCTTCAACTTCTTTGGCGCGGTTATCCACGTCAAAGATACCTCCTAAGGACCGCCAGCTTGTCTTTCAACGCTTTAAGTTGTTCGATAGTCATGGAAACGGGAAATTTTAAAATGGTGATTGGTTTATTGGTGGACTGGTGATTGGTGGACTGGGGATTGGTGGACTGGTCATACTAGTCTACCAATCACCCATAAACCAATCACCATCAAAAGATTTCGATATAAAAAACAAGTTCCGAATTGGCAGGGATTGATCCTCCTGCCGCATCTTGATCGCCGTAGCCCAGTGAGGGCGGAATGAACAAATAGGCGCGGGCACCGTGATTGAGCTGTAATACTGCTTCATCGAAGCCTGCGATCATTTGGCCGGCGCCGGCAGGGAACTGGAGTGGTTGGCGGCGGATAAAGGAATTGTCAAAAGGGGTTCCGTCTCTGAGGCAACCGTAATAGTGTACCTGGATTGGTTCGCCTTCCTGGACTGGTGCACCATCTCCAAGCTTCTCGACCAGTATTTTCAAGCCGGAGGGTCTGGCATTAAGTTCCGCATTGAGCAGCCCGGCAGTGTAAGATTTTGCTTTTGCCTGCACTTTTTGGGCTATGGGTTGTACGGCAGCTTCGAGTGCAAGCGAAGCGGCTGCTTTTTGCTCTAAGGTCACAATTTCAAGCATTACGACTTCAAAGCGGATTTCTTTTTGTTCCTTTTCTGCCGGAGGCAAATATTGGAGCATATTGTCATCCACCTCTTGAAATATGGTAAGGCTGTCGCCGATGCTCATGAGCATGGCAGCGTCCAGGAGCGGAGGGTAGTGGCTAAGTTTTTCTTCTGCTGGAGCGATGTCAAATCGGTAAGTACCACCGGGGTTTTTTTTGGAACTGCTGAGCAGGAGCTTGCCTACATATACATCCACATTCGCAATCATGGCCTCACCTCGCTGTGGCTTCTTTCCGCCTTTTTGAATGTGGTGGACATACCGATAACCATGCTCGGAAGTGGTTTGAGCTTGTGCATTTGCTATACAAAAGACAATATATGCCGCTAATAAAACTTTGAATTTCAACATTTTGAGAGAACGATGAAGTATGAAGGGTAACGATGAAGTGGACCTATCTCAAATGCAGCGTGAGCGTCCCGCTTGTAACGAGACGCTCACTTACCTGATTATTTCGGATCGCGAAAAGAATTTCTCGCAAGCTTACTGACCCATATCAATGTAGAACACCAGGTCTGTGTTCGCCGGGATGTCGGCACCTGCGCCTTTTGCGCCATAGCCCAAGCTACTGGGGATGAAGAGAATTGCCTTGCCGCCGCGGTTGAGCAGTTTCATGCCTTCATTGAAGCCGGGGATAAGTCCGCCTACTGTGAATGGGGCAGTGCCGCCACGGTCGAAGGAATTGTCGAACATAACACCGTCGGTTTTGCGAACCCCATAGTAGTGGGTCGGCACACTGTCGCCGTCCTTGATGGAGGCACCGGTACCTTGTTCGATGATAACATATTCAAGGCCGGAGTCGGTTTTTTTGAGATTTGCAAGTTTTTTGGCCTTGTAGTCAGCGAGCATGGTTTTCACGTTATCGGCTATGACCATCCCTTGTGCTTTGGCACCTTCTGCTTTTTGCGCTTCCTCCTGTTGGCGTTGTTGAATAATTTCAGGGGTTAGGATTTCCACCAATTTTACTTCATAACGGATTTCTTTGACCTCGCCAAAGGATTTAGGAATGCCTTTTTTCATCAGGGAGTCGATGGGTTGTATCACCGTGGCGCTGTCGCCTTTGGTCATTAACATAAGTGCCTCAAAAACGGCGGGCACTTTCCCTTTCATCATGCTTGAATCAGGCAGTACGATTTCTCGTGGGCCGCCTGCGTCGCGGGTGGTGCTTTGCACGAGCGAGTCGTTCACCCATGTGTTCACGCTGATGAGCACCGTGTTGCCGAAAGCGGCTTTTGGGCCTTCAAGGTTAGTGTGGTTGGTGACGCGGTTGCCAGCAGCAGTGGTCACTTCTTTGCCATTTTGGCAAGCCACTATGGTGAAGGTGAAAAGCGTCAAAACAGACAAAATCAATAAGTTGCGCATTCTTGTCGAGTTAAGTGAATGATAGTTTTAAGTTTCAAGATCCAAGTTTCAAGTGGAAAGTATCAAGTTTCAAGTGGAAAGTTTTGATACTTGTTACTCATTTTAATTTGCCAAAATCCGGTCTTTGTATTCTGGCAGTATGCTTTTGAATTTTTCAATGGTGGTTTTCAGGCTGTCGTGTGAGTAGGCACCAGAAGCGTTTTTATGGCCGCCACCTTTGAAATGTTTTTTGCAGATTTCTTGTACGTCTATGTTTCCTTTTGAGCGGAGGCTAAGTTTCACTACGGTGGGTTGGTTGTGGATGAACGCTGCAATGCGAACCTCTTTCACACTCAACAAGTAGTTCACGATACCCTCTGTGTCGCCGCGCTGGATGTCAAATTCTTCGTAATCCTTTCTTGAAAGCCAAATGAGCGCGGTTTTGTATTCGGGGTAAAATTCCATTCGATTGCTGAGGCAATGGCCGAGCAATCGGAGGTTTTTTTCTCTGTTGGAATTAAAAATCATGTCCTGCACTCCTGTATCGTCTATACCGCGTTCTACCAAATCAGCTGCAATTCGAAAAACGTTGGGGTTCGTAGCGTATCGGAACGAGCCAGTATCGGTCACCAAACCTGTGTAAATACACTTGCCTACAGTATTGGGGTTGATTTTATCGCGGTCGCCTAGGCCCACAATCAATTGGTACACCAGTTCGCAAGTACTGCTCGCCGCAGGCTCCGAAATAACAAAGTCGGCAATTGGGTCGGGGTAAAGGTGGTGATCAATCATGATGCGTTGCACCTGCAGGTCGCGCACATATTCTCCAAGTTTGTCAATCCGATCCAGGGCATTGAAATCCAAAAAAATTAGCAGGTTTTTCTTGTTGATTACCTGCTTACATTCCTCGGGCTGAAGGTCCCAGATCAAAATATCGCTCGCGCCAGGTAAAGCCTCAAATTCTTCAGGGTATTCGGACGGGAACAGCACATGTACGGTGTGGCCGTGCTGTTCCAAATAGTGTCGCATGGCTAGTGAGCTGCCAATCGCATCACCATCGGGGTTGCGGTGCGAAAAGATCGCGACGTTCTTTGGAACGTGGATGATTTGACGAAGCTCGGCTGGGAATTCCATTTCAGTAGCAGTTGGCAGTGGCAGTTTTACCCACCGAAATCTTTTTATCCGCTGTAGTTTTACAGGAAGCGGGGACGTAGATGGGGGCAATTTTCCACTAATTTTCAACATCCGCCAAAAACGGCGGCAAAAGTACGCACTTCACGGCGAAACGCCCTTTTCGCCACAGATTATTTTTTTAAAAACCTTTTTTGTTACCTGTTTTGAAATATAATCTTGGAATACCTTTGCGGCCTTTTCTGGGCAATGATGAATTATGAATGATGAATACCGAGCGGGATTTCGTCTTTCCAATTTCAGGTTCATGATTCATCATTTATCATTCATCATTCATCATTAGACAAAAATGGCAAGCAACCGCACATTCACCATGATCAAGCCAGACGCAGTTCGCGCTGGCAACATTGGCAACATCCTTCAAATGATCAACGCTGCGGGCTACCGTATCGTAGCGATGAAACTCACACAACTCAGCCCTGCAAAAGCAGGTGAATTCTACGCCGTCCATAGCGCCCGCCCTTTCTATGGCGAACTCTGCGAATTCATGAGCAGCGGTCCGATCGTGGCTGCCATTCTTGAAAAAGACAACGCAGTGGAAGATTTCCGAACCCTCATCGGTGCCACCAACCCAGCCAACGCCGCTCCCGGAACCATCCGTGCCAAATACGCCACCAGCGTCGGAGAAAATGCCGCGCACGGCTCGGACAGCGACGAAAACGCGGCTATTGAGGGCGCATTCCACTTTGGCGGGGTGGATATGTTTTAAGATTGGTTATCGGAAGATTTGCGGATTTGGTGATTTGACACCCAATCAATTATCCTGCCCTCTGCAAAATGTAAAACCGCCAAGTTTATAAGTATAAATCCCTCTTGACTTAACTTAGGCGAACCCCAAGTTTGATTCTGAAACAGCGAAGCCCATTGCAAATCATTGATTTGCAACGGGCTTCTTTTTGATGTTGGACTTTTGGACGATAGACGTTGGATGTTCTAAAATCCATTGTCCAACAGTCCAGCGTCTCTCAGTCCTCAATACATCATCAACTTCCGGGAAGCATTGCCGAACGGCGTTTCGAGGCGGCAGGTGTAAAAACCGGGTTCGCGAAGATCGGCGCGATGCAGCACGATATGGTTTTCGCCGGTCTGGTAGGCACCATTTTTAGCGGTTACTTCTCGTCCAGAAGTGTCAAAAATGCGGAGAAAAACATCGGCAGCGGCAGGGAGTCGAAACCACAAGAGCGTCATCTCTATAAAAGGGTTGGGCGAGTTCTGAAAAAGTTCGACGCTTCCTTCGGCGGATAAACTGGGTAGAGGTTGGGTCTGAAATTGTGCAGCGGTCATGATTTGTAGTTCGTATGCGACCGAAAGCGAAGGCGTGTTTTTCTCATAGCACGAAAACCCTTGCGGCCAAATCTGTGGCGGATAAACTGGATGGAATTTTTGGTTGTGGGCGATGTGGAGAGTAGATTCAAATGTTGTGCCAGAAAATTGGAATGACTTAGGAATGGCATTGCACCCAAGATTCCCGTCATTGATTAGTCTTTGTATGTTTGCAAGTCCAATCGCTGAATATCCCCAATATCCCAATCTCCCAATCTCCCAATATTCTTCCACAACATCATGGAAACCCTCTCCTTGCCGCGCACCCAACCAGAAATGCTAGCCGTGACCCAACGTCATCAAAGGCTCAGCATCGGTATTCCGAAAGAAACTACCCTTCAAGAGAACCGTGTGGCACTGGTGCCCAATTCTGTGGCAACCCTTGCCGCCCATGGTCATGAGGTGCTGGTGGAAGCGGGTGCGGGCGAAAAGGCGCGGTTCAGCGATTTGGATTATTCCGAGGCTGGGGCGCACATAGTACAGCATGCGGAGGAAGTGTATAAAGCCGAAGTGATACTCAAATCCGCCCCACCCACGCTGGTTGAGATTGACATGATGCGCCCAGGACAGGTCGTTGTATCGCCTATCCATTTGCCTTTGCTGAATGCCGAGTACATCAGCCGCTTGCTTCAAAAACGGGTGATCGCACTGGCCATGGAATACATCCATGACGATGTGTCTGGCGCCTTTCCCATTGTGCATGCCATGAGCGAGATTTCGGGCAACAGCGCCATCCTTATTGCAGCAGATTTGTTGGCCACCACCCGGGGCGGCAAAGGTGTTTTGCTTGGGGGCGTGGCGGGTGTGCCACCGGCTAAGGTCATTATCCTCGGTGCGGGGGTGATCGCTGAATTTGCCACCCGAACAGCCCTCGGGCTTGGCGCAGAAGTGCGTATTTTTGACAACAACATCCAGAGGATCATCCATTTGCAAAATCAGGTAGGCCGTCAGCTGCATACTTCAGTCATCAATCCACAACACCTTCAAGAGCAACTCCTCACAGCCGACGTGGCCATCGGAGCCGTCCACTCAGCCCATGCCAATGCGCCCATGCTGGTTTCAGAAGACATCGTAATGCGCATGAAACCCGGCTCGGTCATCGTAGATGTGAGCATTGACCAGGGCGGCTGTTTTGAGACCTCGGAGGCTACGACCCACGACCGCCCTACTTATGAGCGGCATGGTGTTATCCATTATTGCGTACCGAATATCCCTTCCCGCGTGGCGCGCACGGCATCGGAAGCCATCAGCAACATCCTTACTTCCATGCTCCTCATGAGTGAAACAGGAGGGATTGTGCCGCTCGTCACTTCACATGCCGGTCTTCGGAATGGGGTATATGCTTATCGGGGTACGCTCACGAATGCCCACCTGGGCGAGCGTTTTCAAATTCGGTCCACGGATTTGGATTTGTTGATTACTTCGGATTTTTGATAGAGAGGCTGTCTAAAATTTTTGTAATGAAAACTTTAGACAGCCTCCTAGAAAACAAAAACTCTGCTACCTTGCGCCGTCTCCGAATTTCCAAGAAAACGCAACTTTTCAGCCTTTTTGGAACATGAAATTTTCTGAAATCCGCCTTATTTTTACAATCATTCTGTGCATGGCAATATCTTTGCCCGCCACCTGGGCGCAGGGCAACCGCGATTACATGCGGGAGACTGGGAAAATTTACGTCGTTGTAGGCGTAATTTTACTTATCTTCCTTGGCATCGTCTGGCAGCTTGTGCGTCTGGATCGTTCACTAACCAAAATAGAACACCAACTCAACGACGACAAAAATGAGTGGAAAAATTAGTTTCTTCAAGAGCGTAGAAAACTACGTGGACAAGGCAGCCGCCTTCACCGATATCCCCAAAGGCCTTATAGAGCAAATAAAGGCCTGCAACCTTGTGCTCCAAATCCGTTTTCCCATCCGGGTCAACGGCAATTACCAAGTCATTGAAGCTTATCGGGTACAGCATAGCCACCACCGCCTGCCTACCAAAGGCGGTATCCGTTATGCAGAATCGGTTGACCAAGACGAGGTTATGGCACTCGCTTCCCTCATGACCTTCAAATGCGCCCTCGTGGACGTACCGTTTGGCGGCGCAAAAGGTGGCATCAAGATCAACCCCGCTAATTTTTCAGAAGAACAACTCCAGAACATTACCCGCCGATACACTTCTGAACTCGTCAAAAAGAACTTTATCGGTCCTGGTATTGACGTTCCGGCGCCCGACTACGGAACCGGTCCGCGCGAAATGGCTTGGATCCTCGACACATACCAAGCCCTCCGTCATGGCGAAGTAGATTCTATCGCTTGTGTAACGGGCAAACCTGTGACCCAGAATGGCATCCGTGGCCGTGCGGAGGCGACAGGTCGCGGCGTATTCTACGGCCTGCGTGAGTGTATGCGCTACGAAGATGACATGAAAAAAATTGGCCTCACCAAAGGCATCGAGGGCAAAACGATGGTTGTGCAGGGCCTCGGCAACGTGGGTAGCAACACCGCACTCATCAGCCAGGCAGAAGGCAATGTGAAAATCATCGGTGTGGCCGAACGTGAAGGTTCTATTCACGGGCCGGATGGCATTGATGTCGAAAAACTTATGGCGTTTCGCAAGGAGACTGGCTCGATCATTGGTTTTCCCGGCACCAAACACATTGGAGATGCTTCGGCGGCACTGGAACTTGAATGCGACATCCTCGTTCCGGCTGCTTTGGAAAACCAAATTACGGTTGAGAATGCCTCGCGCATCAAAGCAAAAATTATTGCGGAGGCCGCTAACGGCCCTATCACCGCGGATGCCGACCCGATCCTTATCGCCAAAGGCATTATTATACTTCCTGACTTTTTCATAAACGCAGGGGGCGTGACGGTTTCTTATTTTGAATGGCTTAAAAACCTTTCGCACCACCGCTTCGGACGATTGGAAAATCGCTTTCAACACGATGCTTACCGTCGTATTGTGATGAAAGTGGAAGAATTTACGGGCAAGACGCTTTCAGACAGAGACCGGGATTTGCTCACCCGCGGCGGCACGGAGGTAGACCTCGTGAACTCCGGTTTGGAAGATACCATGATCACGGCCTATGGCCAAATCAAGGAAACTTTCCGTCAACATCCCGACATCAAGGACATGCGGACGGCAGCGTTTGTCTGTTCTTTGAAGAAGATTGCGGGCGACTATGTTTCTATGGGTATTTTCCCATAATGGTGATTGGTTGACTGGTGATTGGTAGACTGGTATAATCGGGGTGCGACTTGTAAGCGTCGCACCCCGATTTTTTTGCTTTGATTTGGAGCGCATTTTGGGCTGGGGCATATTTGCCACTGGATATTTGGATTTTGGATTATTGTTGATAAATATTGAGAACTGAAAATCAATTCATTATTGAATCTGGTTAGGTGGAACACGGATGACACGGATGGGACACGGATTTGCACAGATTTTTAGTGCAATCTCCCAGAAATCCGTGCAAATCCGTGTCCCATCCGTGTCATCCGTGTTCCACCTAACCAGGTGCTTATTATTCAACAATACTGCCCGAATGAAATTAAATCACTTGCTCCCGATTTTACTTTTTGAGTTTTTCATTGGTGTTGCTTATGCTCAGTCTCCCCGCAAAATCGCCCTGTTGATTGCAGTGGGCGACTATCCTGCCAATTCGGGCTGGCAAAAAATCAATTCCTCCAACGACGCAGCACTGGTGCGAGACGTACTGCTCCGGCAAGGCTTTAAAGAAAAAGACATAACAATCATTAAGGAAGCGAAAGCTACGCGCAAGGGGATTCTGCAGGCCATTCAAAAACATCTGATAGATGCGGCAAAACCCGGCGACGTCCTTTATTTTCAGTTTTCAGGCCATGGTCAGCAAGTTGCCGATGATAATGGCGATGAGGTAGATGGCTTTGATGAAGCGATAGTGCCGTTCGACTCAGCCTTGCGCTACGGCGAGGGCGGCAATAAGGGCCAAAATCTAATTCGAGATGAGGCGCTTGGCCAATTATTCACTCAAGCCCGCAAACGCATCGGTCTGAAAGGCAACCTGCTGGTCATTCTTGATTCCTGTCACTCTGGTACTGGCACCAGGGGTATGGCGATTGCACGGGGCACCGACAGGATCATGGCCGATTCCAGTTACATAGCCCAGCACATCAACAAGGCGCCCGAAAAAGAGATGCTGCCGGTCGAAAATATGGAGGGTTTGGCGCCTATGGTTGCATTTTTTGGCTCCTCGGCCAGTCAGTTGAATTTTGAAACACGAGACGAACGGGGCGTTTCTATGGGTTCACTGACCTATGCTTTCTGCAAAAAACTGGGAGAAGCCGGTTCTTCGACTACTTACCGTGGGTTATTTGATCAAATCCGACTGGAAATGGCCAAAATTGCTTCGCGGCAACAGCCGCAAGTGGAAGGTACGCTGGATCAGCATGTTTTTGGGGGAAGTTTGGTAGAAACCCCCAGCTATATCCAGGTAAAACACTGTGCAAGTTCGAAATCCATTGATATTAAAGCCGGCTGGATGCACGGGTTGTATGAAGGCACTGTAGTTGGGCTTTACCCGCCCGAAACCCGCAATCCCGCAGGTACACAGGCTTTAAGAAAGGGCATCATCACCAATTCCGGGCCTTTTGAAAGCATTGTTACCCTGGACAGTGCGCTTCAAAAACAAGTCGCGGCCAATGCATGGGTGTATGTTTTGGAAAAGAACTTCGGCGATTTGAGCGCCAGTATTACTATACAATTGGACGCCAAACACCCCATTGCAAAGGCTTTAAGAGAACGGATTGTTGCCATTCCGATCATTAAGGAGGACAACAGCACAGCCGATCTTCATTTGGTTCAAAAGGGCGAAACCGTTTATCTGATGTCCGGCGATCTCATCTTAGCGGAAGCGGACGCTCATACCAGAAGCGAGATCGCTGCCGAACGATTTGTTCGAAAAATCCAATCATGGGCACAGGCGTCCTATCTCCGTGGATTACAGGTAGAAAACCGGAGCTTGAATGTAGACATCGAAATTGTGCCAGTAGAGTTAGATCCAAAAACCAAGGAGTTTAAACGAACGCTTTCAATAACCGAAAAGACCGATCATTTGGGTAATGTACGTTTCCGAAGAGGAGATGCTTTCAGGATTAAAGTGACTAATCCAGGCCCGAATGCGGTCTATTTTACCCTTTTGGACCTTTCTCCTGATAACAGTTTTCTGATTCTGGCACCCAATCCACAAGAGACCCCGGCAGAATTTCACCTTCTGCCGGGGAAAACCATTGAATTAAAACAAACTTTTGAACTGGAGCCTCCGTATGGCACGGAGCTCTTGAAGCTAATTGTAACGGATGTGCCGATAGACTTGCGTCCCATTGTTCAAGCCCGCGGACTGAATACCAAGTCAAACTCGAGCCCGCTCGAAAGGCTTTTTGCGCAGACCTATTTCAACCAGGAATGCATGACCCGGGGCGGCAAAACGGTGAACGTCTCAACGGAATCTCTGAGCATAGAAACGTTTTCTTTTATTATTGAGTAGTGCCGAAAGAGGTTTCACCTCCTCGTACCTCGGAGATGACACCTCAAAACCGATAAACGGGTTTGGGCGACATCCAGGGCAACGAAGGCGTGTACGGCCTGCAGCGGGCTTTCAAGATCGCCGGGGCGAAGTACCTTGTCATGTCGCTGTGGCAGGTGCCGGATCAGGAGACTTCGGTGTTCATGACCACCTTTTACAAGCACTGGCTGGAGGGGAAAATGACGATCCCGGAGGCGTTTCGGAAGACGCAGGGGGAGATGCGGGAGCGGTTTATCAATCCGTATCAGTGGGCAGGGTTTGTGCTGGTGGAGTAGCCCGCCTACGTCCCGAGTGCTCGGGACTATGGCGGGTAAACGGGGTTTGTGTTGGTGGAGTGATGTCCCGATACTGCGTATAAACACCTGATTTTTGAAAACGCGTGAAATTACGCATACCTGACAAAAGATATTTACCACACCTTTATTCCGAAAATATTCACCCTTTTCATCTAAAATTTTTCATAATGAAGAAGTTTTCGTTTTCTATTTTGGCTACCCTCGCTTTTTTGTTTTTTGTCACGACTTTGATGGCACAGCAGCCCGTGACGCCTGCCAAAGCGGCTAAAAAACAGTCCGCTGCGCCAGCCAGTGCAACTGAAAAACAGTCCGGTGCTGCTACCTTGCCTTATTGCGATCAGGTAGCCGGATATTACGGCCCCGACTTGCAAAAACGCGCCAACCAGGAATGCCGCACCATTCATCCTTGTATTGATTGCATTGACAAAAAAACGCAAAAGCAAACCTGCCAGCAGGTAACGCTCCATCCCGATAATTCTGCCCCATGTGGCATCGCTGTCACTGCGGTTGCGGAAGCCAAAAACCCCAGCTCCTCCCACACACCGCTGGATCAAAACGACTTTGCTTTGTCCATAATTCAAACGCCTTGCTATTTTGACGGAGTCACCCTCAAAGTGTTGGCGAACAGGATGGTTTCGACAATGCCGGATTCGCCCAAGGACTACACTTATACCTGGTCGGTGGACAACCAGCCAATGGGAAGTGCCAATTACGTTTATTGCGTTTCTGGAAGGATGGCCACCGTAAAGGTGACTCAAAATGCGACCGGGAACAGCAAAACGACGAGCGTGGTTATTTCACATGTAGAACAACCAGGGCTGAACAACAAAAAGCCAAGCGTTGAAAACAAGCCTATTGCCGGGTATCAAAAGACAAGTTGCTTCGGCGAATGCCCTTCCTACAGCGTTGAGATTTTTAACGACGGATCGGTTGTTTGGAATGGCCGCGCCTTCACCTTGCCCCTTGGACAGAAAAGGGGGAAAGTGAGCGCCGAAATCATCGCCGCAATTCAGGAAAAAGCGCGGGCCATCGGTTTCTTGAAACTGAACAACACCTATCCCGAAGAACAAATAGCAGATGCTCAGGCTACGATCGTGTACCTGCGCCTGAATGGTCAGGACAAGCAGGTTACCGACATTTTTGAAGCACCTAAGGGCCTGGATGAATTGGAAAAAATGTTTGACGACCTGATCCGGAAACAGGGCTGGGCCAAAGCAAAATCGCCCGCACCTATGCAGAAAAAACTCGAAGACCCCAACAAAGGCAACAAGGCTTCTGGAAATTAACCGGGGTTTCAAAAGATAATCCATTGGTATTGGCCGCTTACTTTCAACCTGTGAAAGTAAGCGGCCAAGTGCTGAAACACGCGCTCATTCTGAGATTTAAATCAGCCTTACCATGAGAAAGTTCTGCCTCCTTTTCTGGGCGTTCCTGCCCTTTTTTAGCCTGAACTCCCAGACGGAGAAAAGTATCACCCCTTTACCCGCCGAAGCGCAAAGGCGGGCAGCTCCAGCTCCGCCAAGGCTACGGCGGTCACCCACGCCGTTGTCATCGGCATCTCCGACTACCAGGACCCCGGCATCCCCGACCTGCGCTTTGCCGACAGGGACGCGGAAGCCTTCGCCAATTTCCTCCGCTCCCCCGCCGGGGGAAGTTTGGACAACGACCACCTCCAAATCTTGACCAACCAAAACGCCACCGCAGGCCGCATCGCCGAGGCCATGGACTGGCTTTTGGAACAGACCAAGGAGGGCGACCAGGCCATCATCTACTTCTCCGGCCACGGAGATGTGGAGCGAAAAACCGTCTCCCAGCCCGGCTTCCTGCTCTGCTGGGACTCGCCCGCAAGGGTTTACATGGGCGGCGGGACGTACTCGCTGGCCTTTTTGCAGGAAATCGTCTCTACGCTTTCGGTGCAGAACAAAGCCAAGGTCGTGGTCGTCACCGATGCCTGCCACGCCGGGAAACTCGCAGGCAGCCAAATCGGCGGGGCGCAACTGACCGCCGCCAACCTCGCCAAGCAATACGCCAACGAGCTGAAAATCCTGAGTTGCCAGCCCGGCGAGTTCAGTTTGGAGGGCGAGCAATGGGGCGGCGGGCGCGGTATTTTTAGTTACCATTTGGTGGACGGGCTGTTCGGATTAGCCGATCGGAACGGCGACGGCACGGTTTCGCTCGGAGAAATTGACCGCTATCTGGAAGACCATGTTACCGCCGAAGCCGCGCCCCAAAGCCAGGTTCCGATGCTTTTGGGCAACAAGACCGAGCGTCTGGCGTCGGTGAACGGACAACTGCTGGCGGAGTTGAAAAAAAACAAAGCCGGTGGGATGCCGATGTTCATGGCATCCGAAGGCCGGGGTTTCGAGGACGAGATACTGGCCCGCGTGGACTCGAGCATCCGGGAGATGTATTGGGCCTTCAAATTGGCGGTGAAAGAGAAGCGGTTTTTGGAACCAGCGGGCAATTGTGCGGAAGATTATTACGTGCAATTAGTTCAGATAGAGGCCCTTACGCCCTTGTACGGTTTTATGAAACGGAATTACGCGGCGGCACTGCAGGACGATGCACAACAGGTCCTTAACAACCTGATGAACATGGAAGCAACCGAGTTGCGCCTCTACCGCCTCGAACGGCTCAAAAAGTATTCGCCCTACCCGCGAATGCTCGCACGGGCTGCCGAACTGCTCGGCGAGCGGCACTACATGTACCCGACCTTGCAAGCGAGGAAATGCTACTTCGAGGGGCAGGTGTTGCAAATGGAAAGCCCGCTCAATCCTGATTCGTTGCTGGGTCGGCGGATTTTGGACAGATACCGCGAGTCGCTGAAGTGGCAGCCGGATGTGGCGTTGACCTACTACGACATGAGCACCGTTTTTAAAGAAATAGTTCCCCAGCCCGATTCCATGATAGGGTACGCCCAAAAGGCAATCGAACGGGCACCCGCCTGGATAAGAGCATATACAGTGACTGCATGCTGGCTTATTTTCAGAAACCGCCGATACGATGATGCAAAGAGGCTAATAGACCAAGCGCTTGCGGTTGATTCGAGCAGCGCGTATGCCTGGGGAAGCCTTGGCGTGTTGGAGAATTATGCAAATGGTGATTGGAAAGCGGCCGAGCAATACTTCCTGAAATCAATTTCACTGGACTCCACCTACAGTTGGGCTTATGCTCAATTAGGACAGTTGTATTTCAACCAAAACCAAACCAACAAGGCAAAACAGGCGCTTTTAAAGGCAGCACAGGTTGACCAACCCCTCCCTGAAGTCTTTGCTTTTTTAGGCGCCCTACATTCCAATGTTGGGCAATTTGCCGAGGCAGAGCCATATTACAATCGGGCATTAGAAATCGAGCCTGCTCGTGCTTTGTCCATGATTCAAATGGCGGGCGTCCAATTTGGGATGGGACGCCCGGAAAAAGCCGACTCCCTGCTTCAAAGGGCCATGACACAAGATTCATCCTATTGGAACTATACCTGTATCGGTGAAACTTATACAGAGCACGGCCAATATGCAAAAGCGGAACTGATTTTCAAAAGAGCGATATCACGGGATTCTTCGCATTATGGCGCTTGGTCATTTCTTGGCTGGCTTTACGTCAATAGCGGGCGGTATCAGGATGCGATACCCGTGAGCCAAAGGGCAATCGGGCTATTTCCGCATGACTTGTTTACGTGGCGTGACTTGGGGCAGGCATATCAACATACGGGCAAAAAAGAACAAGCCCGCGCCACCTATATGGAAATACTGAACATAAACCCGGAAAGCCCTTTCGGTTTCATCGGGCTGGCATCGCTGGCGGCGGAAGAAGGCAAGACAGTAGAAGCGCTGGGGTTTGCGGAGCAAGCCATTCAGAATGGTTGCACTTACGAGGAATTGAAATCCTCTGAATTATCGGGACTGGCAGGGTTTGGGGAACTGATGAAAAAATACTTCCCGGAGCAGGTCAAAGACTGAAAATCAGACCAAATCAAGCACGGCCCGCAAGTTTTCGTCCAAACGAGGGCGAAGTTCGGGCGGCAATTCGCCGAGTTTTTGGAGCAAACGGCGGTTGTCTATCGCCCGGATTTGGTCCACCATAATGTCTGAATCCCGGGTCAGCCCGGCAATTCCAGCGGCGAGGTTCAGCCGCAAAAGCGTGGCACCGGGGCGGACATTTGTAGTGAGTGGACAAATGATGGAGGAAGGATGGTAGCCGTTGAGAAAATTGGTTTGCACCAGCACAACGGGCCTGGTTTTGCCCGCCTCTGTACCCATTTTTGGGTTGAGGTCGGCGAGCCAGATTTCGTGTTTTTTCATGGCGCAGCTCAGATTTCGTTCAACAAAAACTCGTCGTCCGCGAACGCCTCCATTTCGGCCAAAACCTCCATCGAGGTGTCCGCCACGAGGGCCGATTCGAGGCGAAGTTGAGCAGCAAGCAGACGGCGGTTTTGGTAGCGGTTGTAAAATGCAATGGCCTCGTTGAGGTAGGCGTTGCGGTTTTTTTTCAATCTCGCGAGGATTGTTTCGGTTTCCAAGAAAACCACATCCTGCAATTTGAGCGAAAGGTTTTTCATAAAAAGTAATACTTTTAGTAACCCCAAAAGTATTTAAAATGCGTTTCAAAACCCAATCTTTTTTAACAGTAAATTTCAAGTGCAATGAAAAGCATTCTTTTTTCCCTGATTTTCACCACATTCACCCAAATCTTGCTCAAGGGGCAGGATGTCAAACCCGCCTCCGTTGAAATTACGGCGGGGAAACCCGCCATAGATTTATCGAAGGCGGGTAAAAGCATCACCCCAATCGCCCAATCCACCAATCACCCATCCACCAATCACGAAACCTACGCCGTTGTCATCGGCATCTCCGACTACCAGGACCCCGGCATCCCCGACCTGCGCTTTGCCGACAAAGACGCCGAGGCATTCGCCAACTTCCTGCGCTCGCCTGCGGGTCCCGATGCCTCGGGACTCGATGGCGACCACCTCAAGCTGCTGCTCAACAGCGAGGCCACCATGGCGCAGTTCGCCATCGCCCTCG
>Ga0163147_10004680_pt1 | contig 17224 bp, 10 predicted proteins | sample OliLakLV19MP6G1_FD_148597 | JGI IMG/M metagenome (GOLD analysis project Ga0163147, IMG submission 148597) | Freshwater microbial mat bacterial communities from Lake Vanda, McMurdo Dry Valleys, Antarctica- Oligotrophic Lake LV.19.MP6.G1 | ecosystem: Environmental > Aquatic > Freshwater > Lake >...
CTCCAGTTCCCGCGCCATCAGCGTTTTCGTTTGGGCACCGGGCGGTTCGCCCTGCCAATTCTCATGCTTTTGGGGCGCTGGCGAGGTATGTTGTATTCTGCGGACCCGGGAGGAGCGCCGCGCGGAGATGCCCATGCTCTGCTCGCCCCGGCATGCCTTCCTTGTTTGCGTGCTTTTCAATGCCTGTGTTTCGAGCGCCTCAGCTCAAGGCGAACTCGTCGAGAACGGTGGATTTGAGACAGGGAACTTCTTTCCGTGGTGGGTGCCCCCCAGCATTCCCGGGCAATCGCTCTTTTTTGTGGATAGTGGCAGCTCCGCTCACTCGGGCACCCGCTTTGCGAACATCGCCTCAACCTCACTCCAGTACATCGGGCAGGTGCTGCCCACCGAGGCGGGCGAGGACTACGAGCTGACGTTCTGGCTCCGACGGCCCAGCGCCGCGGCGAACCTGTTCATTGTCCGCTGGGAGGGCACCCCGGTGTTCGCCCAGTTCTTTGCGCTTCCGACCGCCAATGAGTGGTACCAGTTCACCGTCCCGCTGCATTCCAATATCACCGGCTCGTTCCTGGAGTTCGGGCAGCAGGCCTTTCCCGGGGCCTGGCTTCTCGATGACGTCAGCGTTGTGCAGGTGCCAGCGCCGAGCGCGGCCGCGCTGCTGGGAATGGCCGGCCTCGTGGCGCTGAGGCGGCGGCGGCGGTAAGTAGCCCGCGCGTCAGCAAGGGCGTTCCTGAAACACGCACGCAACCAAGAATGCCCTCCCTGACGGTCGGGCTGCTTGTTCACCGACTGGAAAGTCGGTGCCACACTTTCTTCCTACGCTTCCGTCACGCCATGTCCCTGGATGCACCCTCATCATCGCCGCCCGCGGCCGCCGGACCCGATGCGGGCCTTGCGCGCACGCTGGCGAGGCACCCGCGGCCGCTCGGCGGCGACCCCCTCAAACGATTAGACGCCCCGCTCATCAGTCTCTCGGCGATGATCCTGAACAACCAGGACGGCGCGCCGCAGCAACTCGCCAACAAAAAGAAGCCCGACTGGCTGCGCGCCAGGGTGCCCGGTGGCCCGGGCTACACCCGCCTGAAAGAGATCGTCGACAGCCACCGCCTGCACACCGTCTGCCAGGAGGCCAACTGCCCGAACATGGGCGAGTGCTGGGCGCGCGGCGTGGCCACGATCATGATCCTGGGCGACACCTGCACCCGCGCGTGCGGCTTCTGCAACATCAAGACCGGTCGGCCCCCGACCCTGGACCGCGATGAGCCGCGGCGCGTCGCCGACAGCCTGCGCCTCATGTACGAGGGCGCGAGCCTCAGGCACATCGTCATCACCAGCGTCAACCGCGATGAACTTCCCGATGGGGGCGCGGCGGTCTGGGCCGAGACGATTGTCCGCTCGCGCGAACTCTGCCCGGGCATGTCCATCGAGGTGCTGATCCCGGACTTTCAAGGTGACTGGGATGCGCTGCAACTGGTGATCGATGCGCGCCCGCACATCATCAACCACAACCTCGAGACCGTGCGGCGGAACTACCCGGCGGTGCGGCCGAGCGCGAAGTTCGAGCGGTCTGTCGAGTTGCTCCGGCGTGTGAAGGGCGCGGGAATGGTCGCCAAAACCGGAATCATGGTCGGGATCGGCGAGCGCGACGACGAAGTGATGGAACTGCTGGAGTGTGTGCAGCGGAACACCCGCGCCGACGGGCGCGACGGCAGGCCCGACTCCTGCGACATCCTGACGATCGGTCAGTACCTGCAGCCGACGCGCAACCACCTCCCGGTGGACAGGTGGGTGAGGCCCGAGCAGTTCGCGGCGTTCAAGGACGCGGGCCTCGCGGCGGGCTTCAAGGTCGTTGAATCCGGGCCGCTGGTGCGGTCGAGTTACCACGCGGACCACCAGGCGGATGTGCTGAGCACGATCGAGGCGGAGCGTGCGAGGCGCGCATCGCAGGCATGAGCCGGCGGCGATCGGGCCGCGGGGGGCGAGCGGGGGCTGCTGTCACTGCATCTTGTCGGCGACGTTCAGAGAGCGGCCCATGCGGCGCTTGGCGTTGATGATCTTGCGACCGGCCTTGGTCTTCATCCGGGCACGGAAACCGCACTTGCGCTTGCGCTTGATGCGGCTGATCCGCTTCTCGTAATGCATACCCATCGGCGACGACCTCCGGCTCTCAAAAGTTGGGGGCGGGGAGTCTAGGCCGCGCCCTGCCGTGTTTCCCCTTTTGCACGCCTGGCGAGTGAGAGGTTGGGCGGGGGGCGATCCAAGTGTTAGAATGATCGTGCTTTCTGCACGACGGAACGTCGATGTGAGAGGGGAGCAGGGGATCGGTCGGGAGCGATTGCTCACCGGCCGCCGGGCCGGGCGTCTGATAACGCCCCGGATTCAGGCGGCAGGCGAGCAGGCGCACCCCAGCGAGCGGGTCAGAAGTGCCCGGGGTCACGCGGCGTGCAGGCCGCGACGGACCCCCGGGCGAGGGTGTTTGCGCACATGATACTGGAAGACCGTCTCGAGCAGGCCCAGGCAGTCCTCAACTATCGCTTTGCGCAGACGGCGGGTCTGGCGACGGCGCTCACGCACGCTTCACTGACCGACAGCCGCGTGAACTCGAACGAACGCCTCGAGTTTCTCGGGGACGCGGTGCTCGGGCTGGTGTGCTGCGAGCAGGTGTTCACGCAGTTCCCGCACCTGCTCGAGGGCGAGATGACAAAGATCAAGTCGCTCGTGGTCAGCCGGGCGAGTTGCGCGACCATGGCCCGGCAGATCGGCCTCGACAAGTTGCTGATGCTGGGAAAGGGGATGCAGCAGCACCGCGAACTGCCGCAGTCGCTTGCGGCTGGAACGATGGAATCGGCGATCGCGGCGATCTTCCTCGACGGGGGGATCGAAGCGGCGCGGGAGTTCCTGCGTCCGTTGCTGGGGCCGATGATCGCCTCGGCCTACGCCAGCGGGCACCAGGAGAACTACAAGTCGCTCCTGCAGCAGCACGCACAGCAGATTTTCCAGGAGACGGCGAACTACCTCGTGCTCGACGAGAAGGGTCCGGACCACTCCAAGGCGTTTGAGTTGTGCGTCGAAGTGGGGAACCGGCGATTCCCCGCGTGCTGGGGCGCGAGCAAGAAGCAGGCCGAGCAGATGGCCGCCCTCGCGGCCTTGACCGAACTGGGAATTACGATCCAGGACGCCGATGGGCGAATCCAGTTAGTCCGGGCGGCCGACGCGGCGTGATGCGGATGTGCGGTGGTTCTCGTGCCACCGACCGTTTGAAGTGAGCGGTCGGTGCTTGAAGCAGGCGACCGCGCCGAGCCACGGGATTGAACGGCGATCGGTATGCGTGTGTCGCAGGCAGGAAGAGCAGAACGGCCGAAAAAAAAACCCCCGACCGTGGAGGTCGGGGGCTTTGCGTTGTGAAACGGGCGAGAAGGGCGGCGATCAGCAGGGGCCGACGCCGTGGGCGAACCATTCGCTCAGGTACGCGAAGATTGCCGGCACGCCGGTCTGGCCACCGAAGTTCTGGGCGGCCGGAACATCCCCGAACCAGTCGGAGAGGAAGGCGAAGATGTCAGGCACGTCGACAGCGTCATCCCCGTTCCAGTCCACATCGCAGGGCGTGCCGACCGGTGCGGAGGGAGACATGACGCGAGCGGTGAAGTTCGCGGGCTCATTCGCCGCCGGCGCACGCCAAAGGCCAACGGTTGCCTGGCCGTTGGTCACGGGCGGGGTGTTGGCGTCAAAGCGGAAGTTGTAGGTGGTACCCCAGCGGAGGGCGTTGGCGTTGGTGTTCACGGACTGGGCCTCAGTTGCCCAGCCGACTTTGTTGCCGGAGGTGTCGCTGGCCCAGTCGGTGCCGCTGTACGCAACGTTGCCCTCGCCATCGCCAGCGAGATACGCCACATCGTGGAAGCCGACATTCGTGACAACGACGCCCGCGGGCACCGGAACGTCGAAAGAGCCGCCCGAGCGGTGCGAGTTCTGATTGAAGATCGCGTACTCGTAGTGCCAGATTCCGCCGCCGAGGTCGGTTGCGCGCGATCCGACGATGTACTTGCCCTCGCCCTTATAGGGATCGGTCGCGATGGGCAGCGCATTCGGCACGATCACAGTTTCGAGCAGCACCGCCGGGTCGTGGAAGGCCCAACGCTCGATCGCCGCTGTCCGACGAACCGTCACGCCGGTGAGCCCGAACGCCCAGGCGGTTCCCGAACCCGTCACGGTCATCTCGCGCACGGAGGAGTTGTTGAACTTGTTGCCCGAAGAGGCGTCATCCGGAGTCACATACTGTGACTCACCAAAGTACTTGACGGTGGTGGAACTCGCCGTCAGGTCGATGGGAAGCGGAGAGAGCCGGCGCTGGTTGGTCGCGAACGTGGGGTTGGCCGGGGGGTAAGTGAAGACGCCGGTGGAAGCGTTCACCTGGCGGCGGGGCCCAAGCCCGCCCTCGGAGCCGTTACGCGCGGAGGTGTATGGGTCCGAGCAACCGATGCCCAAGGTAGAGCCGTTCGTGCCGGCGCAACTCGGGCAGCACAAGGTCTGTGACAGCGCGTAAAACCCGTGCTTCAGCCAACTCTGCGCGATCTGCTCAAACTTGCCATAGGTGCCCGGGCCGGTCGCCGCGGTGTACTTGTACAGGTTGCCGCCGATGACCGGGTGCTGATTGTTGCCCTGGATCCAGAGCAACTGCGCGTTGCCGATGTTGCACGAAACCGTGCCAAGCGAGGTGGATTCCAGACCGCTCGCGAACGTGTAGTTGCTCGGCCCGGTGATGTCCCCGACGATGACGTCCGGGCCTGTGGTAATCTGACACTGACCGCTGGCCATGCCAGCGGACAGAGCCAACGCCGCCACGGCAGTGAGCAACCCGATGGATTTCACATTCTCTTTCATTTTTACCCTCTTCTGAACTTTGCCTTCGGACCCGTTCACAAATCGCACAACGCTTCACGCGCCCGTGAAACGGGTCGTGTGATTAGAGATGAACCATGGATCTCGGCCGGTCTTGGAGCCGATCAGAAGACCGGTATGGCTGAACGAGGCGGGCCGAGTTTGCCCATCGAACCAGTAATCTCCTGAGACGGACCATCGCCGGCAAGAACTGTCGGCTCGGGGCGGCACATTATACGACAAACCACCCCTACCGGATGCAACCGGGCGGAGGACTGTTTCAGAATACAGGATGGATGTCCGCACTGCTACATGTTCAACTCGGTTTCTTGTCAGTTCTTCGTGCCGATCCTCATGGCAAGGGGAATCATACCCTAACTAAATATTGACAACGCACACCTCAATGATCCATTGCGTCGCTGGCTCTCCGCGGTCGTCATCCCCTCCACAATCAGCCCGGGCACGCTTGTCCAGATTACTGCATTGGCTCGCGCATCCAGTTCCGAGAACAGGCCCCTCACCTGTGGCAAAAGCAGCGTGTTCCCGACTCGAACTGCGTTTAGCGGGCACACACTTCGGGCCGCGGCGTTGTAGCAGGGGATCTGGACGACGCCCCACCCCAGTTCGGCAAGTTCAGTGGCCATCGCCGCCCGATCGGAGTTGAGCCTGCACCGAGCGGCGTGCATCGCCACCTCGTGCGCCGATCCTTCCAAGTCCTGGTCGATGGACACCCGGGCCGAAAGTGAGTCGAGCGCGTCCAGGAAGGTCAGAAAGTTCCCGATCGCCGACTCGCCCGGACTGCCGGTGGAAAAGTGGCTTGCCAGCATGAACGGGAAGCCATTCGCCGCACCGTCCTGGAGGCGCAGCAGCACACGCAGTTGGTTGACCGCTTCGGGGGTGCCGGCGTGCAGGCCTTCGTGCAGGCGATTTGCAGTCACGCTGTCGAACACGTTTGCTCGTTGCAATGCCGCGAGCCCGGCCGCAACGATGCATCGCTCGCCCGCTTCCTGATCCGCGACGAACACCGTGATGCGCCCCGAGCCGGGAGCGCTCAGGCAGAGCACTTCGTAATCGATGTGGTAGGAGGGCGAGGGGAGCATCACGGCCTGGTCCGCCCCCAGTTCGATGCGCAGGCAGTCCAGCGACTGAGCGCTGCTCAGGCCGAGGGCGACATTGCGATACACCTCCGCTTCGCCCACGAGCAGGACCCGTCGCGCCGCCACTGCGTCGTGGACCAGGATGGTGTTCCCGCCTTGGAAGTGCAGCGGAGAGCGGGCGGTGCGGATGCCTGCGATCTCCAGCGAGTCGCCGATGGCCGAGTCGCCAGGCACAAAGGCCGAGAGTTCCGACCCTCGTGACGAGTAGCGGGGCAGCAGCGCAGCGGAGGCCGCGTGCCCATCGGCGAGAAGGCTTCCCGCACGCGCATTGTCCTGCGCCCATTGCGAGACCGTGACCGCCTCGCTCATGATCGTGATCGACGCGTTCTCGCCGTCGCCCCGCTCGCTGGACCATCCGCGTGCAAGTTGGGCGATCACCGGCGCATGATCCTGACGGGCGGAAATCAGGAGGGGCACACCCGGAAGCGAGGCCGCGACCTGCCGCGCGATATCGACGGCTCCACCGTCGCCGATGCCGAACCAGTCGTCCCCGCGCGTGAGTTGGAGACGGGCGAGAAGCGGGGCGTGAGCGGCCGCCGCCCCGGCATCGTCGGTTGCGCGGAAGCCGGGGAGGGACGGCTCAAACGCCAACTGCGCCCGCCGGATCGACGCACGCGAGGCCGCCAGGTTTTCGCCGCCCTTGACATGAGTCTGCGAGGCGAGCCACGCAACGCACCCAGCGCGGGCGAATCCGCCCGGACCCGACAACTCAAGCATGGCCAGCAAGTCCACGGGAATCCCCGCCGCGGCCAAGAGTGACTCCAGGCGCGCCGGATCGGCGACGACTTGAAGCGGCCTGAGCACGATCGCGGCCTCGATCGCAACAGGTCCCAGGCCATCACGCGCGAGCGTCCGTGCAACGATCGTCGCTGCACGCCGTACTTCATACGGCGAGCCCTCGCCCGGCAGGCCGAGGTCCGCAGCAGCGGCCGCGCCCGATGGCGGGAACTTGAATCCGCGCCCAACCGCCGGAGTTTCGTCGGGAAGGCTTGCCCAACGCGGCTCGCGGATGGAGGCGCCATCTATGAGTTGGACAGAATCCACCGGAGATGCGCCATCGGCCCCGAGCGGCTGCGGAATGGGCCGCGCTGCTGCATCACCTACCACCAGGCGGTGGCGTTCATTGAAAGAGGAGATGATCGCGCGGTCCGCACAACGCCGGAGAAAGTGTTCGGGCAGATTCAACTGTGCAACTGTCGCCGCGCCGAATGAGCGGGCAAGCACGTTCCCACGGACCTCCCGCTCGATGGCCGCCGCGCCGGCTGATCCAAGGGGTCGTCGTTTGGGCGTGCTCATCCTGCGTGCTCGCAGCGCGCTGTCGCGGCTTGCGGCGAGGGTAGCAACCGGGCCTCGCTCAGGGCAGTTGCCCGGAGTTAATGACGAACTTGGCGACCGTCACAAGCGGCTGCCGGGTCGAGCGTGCGCACTCCTGCAGAAGTTTCATCGACTCGGGCTCGCCGATACGGCGCTTCTCTACCAGCGTCCACTTGGCCTGCTCGACAAAGCGGCGCTCCTCGAGCCGGCGACGAAGGTCCGCGGCCTCGAACGCGCTGGTCGCGTAATCGCAGAAACGTCTCCATGACACATCCAGCGTCACGCGGAGTTGTTCGATCATCACCGGCTTGACGAGATAGCCGAACACACCCGCAGCCCCCGCGGCGGCGACATACTCGCTCGTCGCGTGGGCGGAGATGACGATCGACGGTACGGCGAGTTCGCCGAGCAGTTCCGTCGCGACGACGAGACCGTTCTTGCCGGGCATGCGAATGTCCAGCAGCGCCAAGTCCGGCGGGGTTGCCCGCGCAAGGTGCATCGCCGAGTCGCCATCGACGGCCGGGCCCAGCACGGTGTGGCCCAGTTCTTTCAGTTAAGCGCACAACTGCATCGCGACAAGATGCTCATCCTCGGCAACGAGGACGGTTGTTGGACTCGCCGGGAGTCGCTCAAGGTGCGCCCGATTCAGCGCTGTGAGGGTGTTTCGGTTGCCCTGTTCCGATGGATGGCCCGTTGTCATGTAACTCACCGCGTTCCGTACGATCCGTTCCCGACCCGGCATTGGTCCTGCCCGAGTAATGCTGCCCGCCAGCGATCGCACTCCCCGTGGCGCGGCGATGCAGGCGATGCAACTGTACCGAACGGTAAGGCGATCGTCCACGAAACCGCAAGGGAACTCCCTGGAGAGGGGAACCTTGCGTTCAGGGACATCCGGCGAACCATGCCGCGAGGAACGCAAAGATGTCGGTGACCTCCACCACGCCCGAATCGTCGGCATCGGCCACGCAGTTGGGTCCGGGGGGCGTCCCGGGGTCCAATGCAGGGAGCAGAGTCTCGGTCTTGCGAACGGCGACCCTGAACGCGTAGTCGCGCGTGGTAAAGGCCCAGGGCGTTGGAGTGGGCGAGGTGTCACGCCTGGCACCCGGTGTGATCCGCGGTGCCGGGCACTCGTCGCACGGGCGCGCGGCGTTGGCGAAGAAGGCGCGGGTGCTGAAGTTTCCCGTGCTATGCGCGCCGGCGGAGAGCCAGTAGTTGCGCCCGGCGAGCAGGGTCCAGCCCGGCATCTCGAGTTCGAGGCAGTATCCCTGGTAGACCGCGCCCTCGATGAGCGCGGTCGCGCCCGTGGGGATCACCCGCGTGGGCGCTGCACTGAACACGGGCGGGTTGAATGGGAGTTTGCAGTCGTTCTCATAGATCTCGATGAAGCCGTTGACCGGGCTGCAGTTTGTCCAGACCCACGCCTGAATCAGGCACACAAGTTCATCATCGCACGTCGGGGTGACAAAGTTGTCGGCGGTGCGGCTGACGCGCGAGCGGTTCGCGCCCGAGGGTGAGCCGCCCTTGCCCGCGCCCAGGTCGGGACGCCCGTTGTCCCAGAGAACCTTGCACGATTCGCCGCGGAGTTTGAAGGCGAGGTTCACGCACCCTATGCAGCACTCCTGCGCGGGCTCCCATGGCCCAAAGTCGAACTCGCCCCAGGTGCCGGTGGCGACCCCATCGGCCTTGACGGGGGGCACGCCGGCGAGAGCGCTGGGTCCGGAGGCCTCATCAATCGCCCAGAACGAGAGGTCGGTCATCTGGTTGTCGGTCACGCCGTAGAAGGCGACCCAGTAACTCCGCCCGCCTTCGAGCCAGAGGCCCTCCTCGCACAGGTCAAAGAAGAAGGTGACAAGGTCAAAGCCGTTGCTGCTGGGTGTCACGGTGACGACGGAACTTTCATCGAACGTGGCAAAGGGCTCGCCGTCGGGGCGGCCATCGCAATCGTTATAGAACTCGATCTTCGCGTGCCGGATCTGGGCGTGCGAGTCGGTCAGCAGATAGCCGGTGAATCCGTTGATGCGGTGGACCTCGCCGGGCAGGAGATAGAAATCCTCCGCGGCCTTGGCACCCAGCGGTGCGCCGCCGCCCAGGTGCGAGAGCAGGCCGTTCGCGGCGGTGCCGTCCAGCGGCGGCTCGCCGTTGTCCCAGAAGCACTCGCAGGTATCGGGGATCACGTCCATGTCGCAGTCGACTTCACCTCCGGCGACCTCGCAGGAGTCGGGGATGCCGTTGGGCTGGCAGTCCTCGCCAAGCACGGTCACGGTGGCTGTGCAGGAGTCCGAAAGGCCGCCGCTGTCGGTGACTGTGAGCGTCACCTGCGTGGGTCCCAGGGGGAATGGCCCAAGGTTCGAGAGCACGCGGGTGATTGCCAGGCCGTCCTCCAGGTCTGATGACCCATTATCAACTTGATCGACGGTGATGAAGAGGCTCGGGCATTCCGTGCGCGCATCGATCACCACATCGCGGCAGCGGGCCACGGGCGGATCGTTGACCGGCACAACGGTGATCGTGACCGTCGCGATGTTGGAGCGAGCGGTGCCGTCGAACGCGCGGTATGTGAACGAAGTGGCACCATTGAAATCGGGTGTGGGGGTGTAGGTGAAGGAGCCGTCGGCGGCGAGGGCGAAGGCGCTGGCGTTAGCGGGGGGGCTTACGAGTTCGGCAACCAGCGGCTGGCTGTCGGCATCGGTGTCGTTGACCAGAACGCCAATCGCCGGCACTGTCAGAGCGGTGTCCTCGTTGGTGGTGTACGCGTCATCGACCGCGACGGGCACATCATTCACAGCACCGATGGTGATGGTGACCGTGGCGGTGTTGGACCGCGACTGACCGTCGAACGCGCGATAGGTGAAGGTGTCGTTCCCGTTGAAGTTCAGCGCGGGGGTGTAGGTGAAGGAGCCGTCAGCGCTCAGCGCGAACGCGGCAGCGCTCGCGGGCCCGCTCACGAGTTCGGCGGCGAGTGCGTCGCCATCGGCATCGGAGTCGTTGATGAGCACGCCGATCGCCGGGACTGTCAGTGTGGTGTCCTCGGGTGTGTTGTAGGCGTCGTTGAGCGCGACGGGCGCATCGTTGATGGGCGCGATGTTGATGGTGACGGTGGCGATGTTGGAGAGCGCTGCGCCGTCGAAAGCGCGATACGTGAACAAGTCGACGCCGTTGAAGTTCACCGCCGGGGTGTAGGTGAACGAGCCATTGGCGTTCAGCACAAAGGACTGAGCGTTGGCCGGGCCGGTGACGAGTTGGGCCGAGAGCGGGCCGCCGTCAACATCCGTGTCGTTGGCGAGCACCCCGGGCGCGCCGGGAGTGAGCGTGGTGTCCTCGTTGATGTTGAAGATGTCGTCAACCGCGACCGGCGGGTCGTTGATGGGAAGGACGTTGATCGTGACGGTGGCGGTGTTGGACTGCGCAGCGCCGTCGAAGGCGCGATAGGTGAACGTGGTCATGCCCACGAAGTTCAAGGCGGGCGTGAACGTGAACGAGCCGTTGGCGTTCAACGCAAACGATTGCGCGTTGGACGGCCCCGCGACCAGCACCGCCGTGAGCGGGCCGCCGTCGATGTCCGTGTCGTTGACAAGGACGCCGGGGAGCGGGATGGACAGGGCTGTGTCCTCGTTAGTCGAGTACGCGTCATCGGTCGCAATCGGCGCATCGTTCACCGGGTTGACGGTGATGACCACCGAGGCGATGTTCGAGAGCAGCCCCGCGGGGTCGCGGGCCTGGTAGGTGAAGCCGTCGGCTCCCGCGAAGTTCGGCACGGGCGTGTAGGTGAACGATCCGTCGGCGTTGAGCGTGAACGATTGCGCGCTCAGTGGTCCCGAGACGAGGACGGCCGTAAGCGTGTCCAGGTCCGGGTCGGCATCGTTGGCCAGGATGCCCGTGATCGCCGGCACGTTCAGCGCGGTGTCCTCGTTGGTGGAGTACGCGTCGTTGAAGGCGACAGGCGGATCATTCAGCGACAGAACATTCACCGTCACTGTTGCGGGCGCGGAGGTAGTCATGCCGTCGTTCACGCGGAATGCGAACGTCGTGTAGGGCGATCCGCTTTCCCCCAGGGCCGGTTGGAACACGACGCGGTTGAGCGCATCGGTCACAAGCGTCGGAACGCTCGTGATCGGGTCGAGCGACCCGAACTGGAGCAGCATCCCCCGTGCCGGGAGCGAGGAGATCGATGCCGTCAGCGGCTGCATCTCCGGGTCAATCCCCTCGAGCGTGATGGTGACATCGGTGCTTTCGGGCGTGGTGACCGTCTGGGGCAGGGCGGTGGGCGGGAAGTTGAAGGGGACCGCGATCGAGAACTCGGAAGTGCTGCTGGGAAGCGACGTCGGACCGCCTATGGCGACCGTCGCATCAGTCATCACGCCACGGGTCTGGTTCGGGGGCATCTCGGTCGCCGTCGCCGTCACCCAGATCAGGTCTGGATAGTCCGCTGGATCAAACACAAAACTCATCAGCCCGGTGGTGCCCGCGATGTTGGTGGTCACGTTCACCCCGCCGAGAAACACCTGCCCCTCTCCGAGTTCGCTCGGGTCGGGGAGCCGGTTGATAAACAACTCGACGCGATAGGGCTTCATCGCCTCGGAGTTCAGGACGAAGGCGACAACGCCGCCGGGGCTGACGCTCAGGACGATCGGGAAGTTTTGCAGGTTGTTCGGACCTGTATCGATGTCCAGCGGTGTGTCGTTGAGCGTGATGCCGCGGACACCGCCGGGTGCAAGGTCGATGCCCAGTTCGCCGTTGTCGTAGATCGAGTTGCTCAGGATGGAGGTATTCACGCCGCCGGTCACCAGCACGCCGCACAGGCCGTTGAAGGCGATGGTGTTGGACTGCGAGGGGTCCGCACCGATACCCAGCGCAGCGCCGATGCGGTGTTCGCCCACAGTCGGGCTGGCGGTGACGACGACGCCGTCGCCCGTGTTGGGCAGCGCTGCGGCCCCCGTGATGTCGGTGCCGATAAAGTTGGCGGCGACGACCGAGCCGGTCATGCGCGTGCCCTCGATGAGCACGCCGGTGCCGATGTTCCCCGAGATCAGGTTCCGCTCGCTGTCGTTGAACGGGTCTAGTGAGGTGTTCGAGCCGACGAAGGTGCGTTCGGCCGAGGAGATCACCACGCCGCCGCCGGCATTCCCAAGCGCGGCGAGGCCTGTGCTGTCCGTGCCGATGAAGTTTCCGGCGATGATGTTGACACGGCCGCTGCCGTCGGCGCGAACTCCCGCGCCGCTGTTGCCCGAGAGGATGCACCGCTCCGCGCTGTCTTCCACACCGTCGCCGTTCGTGCCGACGCGGTTAAAGAACGTATCCGCGCGGAGTTGAACGCCGTCCTGCCCGTTGCCGCGAGCCGTCAGGCCGAAGGGGTCAACGCCGAAGTTGCACGCGTAGACCCAGCACCGCTGGATCGTGGCTCCCTGAATTGCCAGGCCCGAGCCGGGGAATCGCACCAGCGCGAGGCCGCGAACGATGCAGGTGCTCGCGCCCAGCACCAGGCCGTCCCCGGCGACGAGGGCATCGCCATCGACTTCGATGATGGGCAGACCGGGACCGGGGGGCTGGCGCTGCGACCACCCGTCGATGGTCGTTTGCGATGTGACCACGGGGAGCGCGCCGCCCGCGCCGAGCGTGATCCGCCAGAAGTCCGTTGCGCCGGGAACATACCCGGGGTCGGTCGTTGGGATGGCAAACTCGATCGTGTGCGGGCCAGCCACGCTGTTAGCCAACTCGATCGCCGCGCGAAGCGTCCCGGGGCCGCTGTCGGCCGTGGTGCTTACCACGAAGAGGTCCGCTTTGCCGGTCGCGGCGAGAGCGAATGCCAGGACGAGCGGGAGCAGGCCCGCGAACCGACGAACACATGCACACAAGCCCATGGACTCTCGCCTCCTGACAGCGGCTTGCGGAACACATGCAAACCCTTTGCCCGGACGGTCATGGTCGCGGGCAGAACAAATTGTCCCCTCTTCGGGGGTAAGACTGCATTAGACCATCCCCCGGTTATGGGCACAAGAGGCCTGTGACGGAATCTGCGGCTATTTTATCGAATACCCAAACAAAATAGAAACATCTTACCGCATTCTCGGACGTAGAGTCTGGAACTTCGATCCGATTGCCAACGAGTCGTTTGGCGCGATGAGGCTCGCACGAATCTCGCAACACGCTGTGGCAATCTCCGTACCGGGATGTAGGCTCGTGCGGCAGGAGCGCGAGTCAGGAGCGAACCGTGCGCAGTTTGACCGCGGCGGATATCGGACGCGCTCCCCTTCGACCCCTCCCCGAGGGAGGGGCAAGGGGTGGGTTGTCATACTTCTTTGGATACGCCGCGGCGATCATCCTCGCAATCGCCTCACCCGCCCTCGCGGACGTTGACCCGCTCAGCGGCATCGACTTTGTGCGGATCACCCACCCCGGCAATGCGCCATGCGCGGGGGACGGGACGCCGGACGATCGGGCGATCAGTCGCGGCGGGGTGGACCACGAGTACAACATCGGCCGGTTCGAGGTGACAACCAGTGTTCGGCTAGCCCCGCTGCCGCAGATAGGCCCGCACGCCCTCCGCAGGGGTCTGCCCGCACGCCTCAAACCACTGGCAGAACTCGGCCACATCGACGCGCCTGTTGCCGGTCTCGCAGTTGTACACCCAGGATTGCGGCCGTTTCAACCTCCCGCCAAGTTCACGCTGGGTCAGGCCCGCCGCTTCGCGGGCGCGCCGCAGCACGCCCGGCACCGGGGCGTAGGCGCGTGCGTGCTGAGCCTTGGTCGCCACGCGACACAGGATCGGTGTCGGGCGACTTGACACGAGTTGAGTGTCATGTCATAGTATCCATTGTCTGGTAGCCGAGAAGAACCATGAAGCGAACCCTTGCCGCCGCCGCCGCGATCCTGACCGGAGCCGTCGCGACAGAAATCCTCGCCGACGTGGATCCTTTGTCCGGCATCGACTTCGTGCGGATCACCCACCCCGGCAATGCGCCGTGGGCGGGGGACGGCACGCCCAACGACCGCGCCATCGGACGCGGCGGTGTCAACTACGAGTACAGCATCGGCCGGTTCGAGGTGAACACCAGCCAGTTCGTGGAGTTCTTCAACGCGGCGTACGACCGTCCCGGCGGGGAGACGCTGCCGCACCTGATCCCGCCGACGTTCTGGGGCGCGCAGGGGATGACGCCCAACAATCCGGGTGGTCGGCGGTGGCGCGTGCCCGCGGGCAACGAGATGCGCCCGGTGGGGAACATCAGTTGGCGGATGGCGGCGATGTACGCCAACTGGCTGCACAACGACAAGAGTGTCGCGCGCGAGGCGTTCCTCGATGGCGCGTACGACGTGTCCACGTTCGGGTACTTCGGGAACATCTTTACGGACCAGGCGGCCCACCACCCGGGCGCGCGGTATTGGATCCCGACGCTGGATGAGCATCTGAAAGCGGCCCATTACGACCCGCACCGCAACGGCCCTGAACAAGGGGGGTGGTGGACGCGCAACATCACCAGCGACACCACGCCGATCTACGGCCCACCGGGTTATGTCGTGAACGGGCAGTTGGCGCAGGCGAACGCGGGTTGGGACGGCATCCCCGGCTACGACCCCTTTGCCGTGCCCTTGGGTGCCTATCCCGATGTCACAAGCCCTTGGGGCCTGTTTGACGTTGCGGGGGCGACAACCGAATGGACGGAGAGCATTTTTTCCGGTCCCGGTATCCCGCCAACCCGCAACGTCGATGGGAGCGCGTGGGTTGTCGGCGGGGCGGCAAGCGATCGAATCGGCAGCGTCTCATCAAGTTTTCCCAGTTTTGACACATTCGACCACGGCTTCCGCATCGCGTCCTCCGTGCCCGCGCCGAGTTCTGGCATGCTCCTCCTCGTTGCGGTCGCATACAGCGGCCGCCGAACCCGGAGGGCTTCGCATGAATGCTCGAATGCTGGCGGCGATTCTGACGCTTGCCGTGACGCTCATGGCACCATATACGGACGGGCAGGTGATTGCCGTCGGCGCGCCCGGCGGCCCGGTGATGGCGGATATCAATGGCAACCTCGCCATTGACGTTGGAACCGTCATCACCCCCCTTGTCATCCGCATCTTCGACCCGGCCACGGACCACGACACCGGCCCGACATTGAGCGTGGCGACCGTGACCATCACCGGGACGGCTGGCGTGAACGGCAAGTTGCGAGTGCTGGTGGCCAACAGTATTTACTTCGACTTCGACCCAACATCCGACAATCCGTTAGACCTGTGGCTCTCCGGCGTCGTGAACTTCGGCAACGCGAGCGGCGGCGGGCTCATCATCCACAATCCGGGCAACCCGGGTGACACCACGCTCCGCGATGCGACACACCTCGCCCTCGCGGCCACGGGCAATGTCGCGGGCGATATCGATGTCGGTCGGGTCTTCCGCATCCAGGCGCTGGGCGTGACGGACCCGGAGACGGGCGACGTGATCGGCGGCACCATCTCCTCCAACATCACGACCTACGTTCACAATGATTTCAGCTCGCAGCAGGGCAACGGCTTTGAGCCGATTGGGAGTTGTGCGATCAAGGTCATCGCCGCGGGCAACGCTGTCACCGGCACCATCACCGCCAACAGTGATGTCGCCATCGACCACGACCACACGAACGAAACCTACGCGAGCATCGGGCGAGTGGAGGTCGGGCCGTGGCTGGAGGCCGCGGGGATTACGGGCGACATCATCGCCGCGAACGGTCGGATTGTGCAGGTGTACAGCACCGGACCCATCGGCACCCCGAGCGCGGCATCGACCATCGTCGCGGCCAACGGCATCAGGGAGATCCGGGCGGGCCCGGCGGGCTCTGCCGAGGTGCTGGCGCGCGACCTGAACGTGAACATCCTCTCGGGTGTGCTGCCCAGCGCGTTTGGCCAATCCCAGTTCGATGGGCCGCTTGGGAACATCCTCACGGGCGGAGCGATCCACGGCTCCATCGAGGCGGAGAACCTCTCCTTCGACGCCACGTCTCCGTCTCTCGGCGGCATCATCGCCCAGGGGCCCATCACGGCGTCGATCACCGTCCTCGCCAACATGCTCGACTCCAACATCATCGGATCGTCCATCACGGGGAGCGTGTGGGTCGGCTGGCTCGCCCAGGGCTGCATCGTGGCGACAGGTGTTGACCCGAACGACCCGAACGGCGGGCACATCAACGCCGTGCGGATCGGCTACGGGAGCGTGATCCCGCTCTACCAAGACCTTTATCGACCCGGGATGTCCGGTTCCTACTGCCCTCCGGTGCAGGTGCTGGAGAGTGCGGATTGGTATGAGTCCCAGTGTATCGGCGGCGGCACTTCGGACTCGGTGATCCACGCCGACAGCATTGGACTTCTGCGCATCTCGTCGATGTCACAGGTGTACGGGACGGTCTTCGGGACGCAAGACCTCATCATCAAAACCGATGTTCCCCGGGTTGAAGCAAACACGATCGGCACGCTTGTGATCGGCGACATGCGGGCCGGGGTGGTGTGGTCGGGTGAACTCGAGTACACGAGCGGGGTCATCGACAACGCCGTCGAGAACGACTACGCCTCGATCGGCGCGATGACGATCGGGTGCATCGGTCCCGGGGCGGATGTGTGGTTCGCCGACTGCGAGCGCGCGGTGATCGAGCACGACGTGTTCGGCGAGTTGCACCTTCCCGTGCTCGCTTCGGGCGAGACGATCTGGATCGGCGACCGACTTGGGGACGGGCCAGCGGAGAACACACCGGCTGAACTGGAAGAGTGTGTGTGCGGCAATCAAGTGGCGGCCGAGTGCTTCTACACGCAGGGCGCGCACCAAGAGGACTCGCCGCGGGATCCGGGGTACGCGGCACTGAGCGCGATCCATGTTCGTGAAGTCGAGGGCCTGAGCGGCCAGATCATCATCAACGGCAACAACACGGAAG
>Ga0163147_10004683_pt1 | contig 17216 bp, 17 predicted proteins | sample OliLakLV19MP6G1_FD_148597 | JGI IMG/M metagenome (GOLD analysis project Ga0163147, IMG submission 148597) | Freshwater microbial mat bacterial communities from Lake Vanda, McMurdo Dry Valleys, Antarctica- Oligotrophic Lake LV.19.MP6.G1 | ecosystem: Environmental > Aquatic > Freshwater > Lake >...
GTAGTCAAAAGCTTTTTTTGCTTCTCACTCCCATTAATTCTTCGGTACAAACTAGCGTTGAACGGGCACTTGCTCGATTAATTACGTGGTAATAATAATCGGCGATATCAACTCTTTGGGCTCTTGGTATGTATAAATGATGGCATAAATGCTTCTGACCCCTTTCTTTGACGTATCCCATTTCCTCCCCATTTCCTCTAATTCTTTCCCATAAATACTCTCTCTAAAATTCCAGAGTCTAGAATTTTTTTTGGTTCATCTTCACCCACAATCAAACCTTTATCTAAAATATACGCTCTATGAACAATTTGAAGTACTGAATGTAAATTATGTTCAACTATCATAATGGAGGTTTTTCTTAGTTCATTAATTTCTTTAATTTTTGCAAAAACTTCTTTTACAATTTTAGGAGCAAGTCCAAGAGATGGTTCGTCCAAGAGTAAGACTTTTGGATCAGAAACAAGGCCACGAGCAATAGCGAGCATCTGTTGTTGACCTCCTGATAAGTTACCTGAATTTTCTTTTAATTTTTTCTTTAAGTCTGGGAAAATGTCTAGCACATCCTCAATTCTGCTTTTCAGAATATCACGACTATCAATAAAGTGTCCTCCCATTTCTAGATTTTCGTAAACAGTTAGACTTTTGAAAATCTGGCTACCTTGAGGAACAAATGAAATTCCTCTTTGCACAATCTCATGTGATTTTGGTATAATTTTTTTACCATGCCAGTATATCTGACCTGTTTCGATTGGAGTAATACCAAACAAGGCTTTTAGCACTGTAGACTTTCCTGCGCCATTTGGACCCATTAAGGCCACTATTTCACCCTCATGCAACTCAAGATCGACACCGTCGAGAGCTTTTACACCATCATAGTGGACTTTGAGGTTTTGTAGTTTTAGTAGTATTTCTTTGGACATAAATATATTCAATTGTTTTTTAACAAACCCATAAATCCTGAAATCTTTTTTTATTTTGTTTAATTATTAATCCCTATCAATTTTTTAATTATTTCAAAATTATGCTTATACTTTATAGCATTTTTTCATTTTCGGATAAAACCACATAATGTTTTTCCAAAACGTGTTCAGGTTCACCTATTTGTCAAGATAAAATGCTTATACTATAACCTTATAATAAGCCCAATCATGGTCAAATTCCGTATAGATTACCTTGTTCTTTATTTTAAGATTGTATTTTGACAACAACCTTTCAAAATACACAAAGTCTTGTTGTGGTTTTTTACTATATTTACTTTGTATGTTTGCATGAGGAATTATTAAGTATCCATCTTTTTTTAGATACTTTTTCAGGTTTTTAAAAAGTTTTTTATGAGACATAAACCCATAGTCATATAAGGCTATGTTTATGTTATTTTTCTCAACTTTACAATCTATAAATGGAAGGTTCGCAATAATTATATCGTATTTTTTTCTTATATTTGAGAAAATATCACTTTCAAAAACAGACACACACTTCTCTAAGTTGTTTAATTTAACATTATGTATTGCGCACGTGATGGCCTGACAACTTACATCAACAGCATCAACTTGTTTAGCTCCCATTTTTGCAGCAATTATTGCTTCAATGCCAGTTCCAGTCCCAATATCTAAAACTTCTTTGCCTGATACATCCTTTAAATTTTTAGACAGAGCCTTTGTGCTGAAGCTAATATCAGAACTTGGAGGGAAAACTTCTGGGAAGACATCTATTTTGATGTCTTCACCATTTTCATTTAAATTTATCCTGTAGTTTCCAGCTTGGCTTTTTTTATGTATAAAATCATACAGTTTTTTAGAGTGTTGAGGATTTTGTTTTCTATCAATCATTATCAAAAATAATAGCACCCTTAAGTGAGACCTGGGTAATATCTGCAGTTAAAACGTTTATATAACCTCTACAAACTCATTACCAACTATTTCGAAAAGAGTATTGTCTCTTAATTTAATTTCTTGATTAGAATCCATATTTAATTTACCAACACTAGAGTCAATATCTTCTATATTTGATAAATTGTCAGATAAACACTGGATATAGTCATCACCCTCACACCCTTTTTGATTTTCTGCAACCAATCTCACCATCTCGTAGCCAACAAGTGCAAAATCATTAGGATATCTTTCATAGGTATCAAAATATTTCTCAGAAAAAGTATCTTTTGGATTGATAGAGGTCGAAGAGAAAATTATTAGATTCTTCTGATCATCACTAAGATTCTGTAAAACGTCCTTGTTTATCGAATAAGATGATGTGTAAACTTTTGACTTTAGACCAAGATTAGACAGCTGATTCATGAAATTAGGGAAGTAATTACTTTTCACTTCGACAAAAATACAGTCTGGATTGTATTGTTTAACTTTTGTAAGTAAATCTCTAAACTCTGCTTTATCTGTAGGAAACTCTTCTTTAAAAATAACCTTTTCAGCATCTAAAGAATCAGAGAATCCTTTAACCTTGTCAGCTCCAGCATCTGTCTGCTCAGTAAGAGTAACTGCACTGGAGCAATTATTATTGGCGTGTATCCCGGCACGAGCACCACTTGAAATCATCTCAGCGCCAATAGCAAAAAAGTTATCGCCAAAATCACCTATAGGAGCCTCGTCAGAAGTTGCTGTTGTAGAAAATACGATAGTATCGTCTTTGTCTTTAAAGGAGGAGGCTACAGATAGACTTGCACCTCTAAAAGCAGTTAAAATAACCTTAATGCCCATATTACTCAACTGCAGAGCTGAATTTAAACTATCAGTAGGAGCTGCCTTACCATCTTGAAAATTTACTTCAACCCCAAAATCGCTAGCGGCCAATTCCATCCCTCTTTTATAGTCCTCACCAACAAAAGAAGCGGGGCCAGAAAGAGGTAATACAGCGCCGATTATCGAATATTCAATATTTTCTTTTTTTACTAATAAACTAATACTAAGTATAATAAGAACCCCGACCAAGCTCCCAAAAATAATATTATTTTTCATGTAGAATTATATTAGCATGAATTTTGTTAAAATGTAGCTCTCTTGTATCTATTCCCCCAAATAGGCCTCGATAACATCGAGCCTTGCTAAAATCTGCTCAGGTTCACCTTCAGCTAAAATCTCCCCTGCATCCATAACAACTAAATGATCACAAAGTTCACGAATTAAACCCATATTGTGTTCTACTAATAAGATTGCTTTGTCCTGTTTTTTTAAACGATTTAGAATTTCAGAAACTTGTTTAATAATTTTAGGGAAAAGTCCCGCATAGGGCTCATCGAATAAAATAATATCTACATCCATAGCAATAGCTCTACCAATTTCAAGAAGTTTTCTTTGACCATAAGATAAGTTTTCAGCCAGCTCGTTTTTCTTTTCAGATAGACTAATTAATTGCAAAATATCGTTCGTTCGTTCTTCATGTATTTTTGAATGCTTTTCAAATAATGATCCCCAAACAGTCCGCTTGGTTAAAGTTAAAAGAAGATTATCGAAAACTGTCATTTGTTCAAATATCTGAACATTTTGAAAAGTTCTAGTGATACCTAATATTTTCATGTCATATGGGCGAATTTTATCAACCTTCATTGAATCACCTATTACTATAATCCCTTTGTCTTTTGGTACAACTCCCGTAATAAGGTTAATTAAAGTAGATTTTCCAGAACCATTAGGTCCAATCAAACCTGTTATTTTTCCTTTTTCAATTTCAAAATTAACACCGTTGACCACCTTGGTTCCGTCAAAATGTTTACGGAAGTTTCTTAGAGATAAGATTGACATAATTATAATTTAAATTTGCCTAGCAACCCTTGAGGCCTATACATCATAAGCCCAACCAGTAGCAGTCCATAGACGACTTGCCTCATTTGAGCGGCAATATCTGTTGGAAAACCAACGAAACGTAGGATTTCTGGAAGCATGATTAAAAATACAGTTCCGACAAAAACACCCTTGTTATTTGCTAATCCACCCAATATTACAATCGCCAAAATGAAAATAGATTCGTTCAAGGAAAATGTTGAGGGGTCAATAAATGTTATATAGCTTGCAAAGAAGGAACCCGCAACCGCCGCTATGCAGGCACTAATGACAAAAATAGTTAATTTGAAAAAATGGGTTCTATATCCAAACACTTGAATAGTTGACTCTTTTTCACGAATTGCTTGCAAAACTCTACCAAATGATGACTTAACAATATATTCTGAAATAAGATAAATTAGGAATGCAAAGACAGAAACCAAAATTAGAAAATACAGATTTGATTTAAAAACAAAATCGAATATTTCTGGACGACCGATTCCTGGAATTCCAAGTGGACCTCTCGTAACCTCCTGCCAATTTAAGAAAATTGAAAAGATAATAATGTTTAATCCAAATGTGGCGAGAGCATAAATATCACCTTTAAATCTTGCAAGTATTAAACCAAACAGCAAAGCTACTACGCCTGCAACTAAAATTCCAATTAAAATAGATAAAAAGAAATTAATATCATAAACGGTCATTGAAATGGCGGTAGCGTATGCACCAATTCCAAAGAAAGCAGCATGAGTAATTGAAAGAAGTCCTGTGTATCCTAAAATTAGATTGAGTGACATCGCCAACATTGACCAGATGGATATTAGAATTGCGAGGTGTATTAAATATTCCATATTATTTCTTTTTGTTAAATATTCCTCCTGGTCTGATGACTAAGAAAAGTAGCAAAACAACAAAAGCAATCGTATCTTTCCATTCCCCTGATATCTTCCAAATTCCAAAGTTCTCCACAAAACCAAGAAGAAATGCACCTGCGACGCCGCCGTATACATTTCCAATACCCCCTATAATCATAGCAATAACTCCTTTGAATAAAAGTGACATTCCCATTGTTGGTTCAATTCCAGTATCAAAACCAATTGCAATTCCCGCTACACCCGCAATTGCTGAACCGATAATGAAAACTTTGGCAATAATTTTATTTGTATTAATCCCAACAATTTTTGCTACTTCTTCATCATCAGAAATCGCTTTGATAGCTTTCCCTAATTTAGTGAATTTCATCATTAAACCAAGGCTCACCATAATAAGAATAGCGGTACATAAAATAATGATTTGAACTTCTGTAATTATTCCTCCAAATATTTCATAAACTTTTATTGAATCGATATTTTTTGATAGAGTTTTGAATTCAGAAGAAAAGATTATAGCAATAACTGCTTGTAGTGCAGTAAAGAGTCCGAGCGACGCCACTAAAAGAACCGTGCTGGAAGACTTATTCTTTCTCATTGGTCGATAGATAAGTTTCTCAGATAGCCAGCCAATAAAAGCCGCGACTATTATTCCAAATAAGATTGATACAAAAATATCCTGATCAAACAACTCAAGCATTGCAAATGTCCCATAACCGCCAATAGCGGCAACCACACCGTGAGTCAAGTTAACAAAGCGCGTAGTTCCAAATATTAAATTGAAACCCAGCGTCACAAGAGAGTATATTGATCCGGCTATAATACTGTTTATAATCAGTTGCGGAATAATTGATTCCATTGTCTTATTTTAACTCAAAATAACACTTTATTAAAGTCTTATTTTACTACAAACAACAGCTTCTCATGATGTTCTAGATACCTAAAATCTTCACTGTCATAATTGTTATGTCTAAATGGGGATACGTCCCACGCGTGTCCGGTTTAAAAACCTAAAAACCCCAACATAAGTTGGAAACTAACAACATTTAGCTAATAAAAGTTGTATTCGATTTGAATTCAGGGTGATAATTAAGGGACTTATCAAAGTCTTCTTTTTCATACACTCTATATTACTAAAGTGTTGCGATTATTTCTTGAACTTAGGATTTCAATTATATCGCTTTTAAAAATTATGTTAAGAACAACATAACGTTTTTTGTGCCAGCACGAGTTGGCAGTCTGGGACGAAGTTGGAACAATTTTATTTAGAATCCCAACGTAATTTCAACTTTTCAATTCTTTCTAATAGAACTGGGTGATGAATAAAGTTTATGGAATAGGTTAAAAATTCTTGAAACAACGGTATTCCCTGCTTCTCTTCGTACTCCAATGCTTTTTCAACTGCTTGATATTCATCCAGCTCTCGACCAAAAATGGCCGCAGGGTCATCTGACCTTTCAAACCGCAGCCAGAGATTCATTATTTCTTCACCGTTTGGCAAATCGGCACAAATACTCTCCAGCCCTCTTTTTTCATTTTCAAATTTAATATCATGAAGTGACTTACGTCTAACTGGCTCTAATTCAAGAATTACTTCATCACCATGTACAGCTTCTGGCCAGTCATGGACCTCTAACATATCTACTAAACCTTCAGTTTCTTCTTCAGTTAATAAACTTGATAGCTCTTCGGCTAGTCTTACTAATGCTTCAGTGTGTTCTTTGACAGACTCTGGATTTTCAACATTTTTTCTAACCCAACCTGTTCGCTTCAATTTTTGGAGTGACCTATAGACTTCTGGTGCAACTCTTTCCAGTTTTAATACAGTCTTCTCGACATTAATTTCAGATGATTCCATAAACTAAATTATACCAAAAGTTCCATCGTCCACAAGAGGTATCTATTTTATACGTAGATAAATAATCCTCAAATATGTTGCTGGCCGTCTCGAGCTAGAACCATCTGATGATTTTACCCTGCTTGACCGAATAGCTGTTTAAAAATTTTATAAAACGACGCGTCTCGTGCACCTTAAAAAGTTACAAAAGTGACACTTTTCTCGATATTTCAAAATGTTACACCAAACTGTAACATTATTTTGATACTGCTATACTTGATACATGAATTCTTTGATAAATCACTGGCACAACGCGCTAAACATGCCAGAATATGATGGAGAGTGGCATAGACAAGATATGGCAGACGAACTAACTGAATATCAAGAAGCCAAAGGATTTATAGACACCTGGAGTGAATTATCTGATGTGGCGTATACATACACTCGTGCCAAGTGGTCTGGGCACACTACGATTAACTTCCCACTTTCAAGAATCAGGCTTTTTATCGGCATCTTGTACATGTTCCCAAAATACACTCTACGTTGGAGATTTTTTAGAGCACTTGGTCATGAGTTTGATAAAAACCTTAATATCTCCGAAGTTCGCAATCCAAAGAAAATTACCAAACTCAAGAACATCGCTGAAAAATACAACCTTGACCCTGAGTTATTTACACAAAAGGCACAATCATTGCTAAAAAATCGAATATTACTTAAGTAACTAAAACGTTGCAAAGATTCTTTTCTCAATAGAATCAATCCTAATCTTGTTTCCAAACGGCATTGGGATTTGTGGTTCAGTATGGCCAAAATCCATATTCTGCACGATTGGAATATCTTTATTATAGGCTCGTACAGTTTTTACAATCATCTCCTGCTGTTCTTTCCTATAAGCAACTCGTTCTGATGAGGATTGGGGTTTATCAAACTCTCGCGCTTTAGCTCGCCCAACAACTATTCCCTTCACTCTTTCCAATATCCCCCGCTCTCCTAAGGCTCGGAAGAATCGCATTACATAATCAGACGTTGGAATTTCTTCAGATGTCTCCATCATGAGAACAATATTTTCAAATTGCTCGAGAGTAGGAATCTCTACCCCATGACGCAGCATTTCATCGACTGATTCTACACAACCTCCCCACAGCAAACCTTCTCCGTTTTTATCTCCATCCCATGACCAACCCTCATTTGGCTCATATTCTCGCTCTTTGTCTAATTGATTTTTATCTCCCCAATCAAGTCCGATATCATTGAAAGATTCACTTGGTAATAATTCAAATTCTCCTTCATCAAACAACGCATGCTTTATGTACTTTACAGTGTATGGATTCATTTCTTTTTGGTGGGCAAATTGAGTGAACAGTGCTGCGCCGTAAAATGACGGAATACCATTTAAGAATAAAAAGTTACAAAAATGGGAATTATCACTATATCCAAAAAACGGTTTTGGATTGCTTGTAAAAAGTTCCTTCGGAAGATTCTTTATATAAGTAACTTGAATATCTCCACCTAAAGTTGAAATAACTGCTTTAACTTCAGGATCTGAAAACGCGGCAATCAAATCATTTGCTTTTTCTTTCAGAGTTGCATCAAGCTTAGCTGTAGATGGATAGATGACTGGCTCTAGTTCAAACACTTCACGAATACGCTTAAGGCCGAGCTCGTGTACAAGTGGCCAAACAGCCGATGCGGCAAAGCTCGGTGAAATGATTGCCACCTTATCGCCTTTCTTTAATTTGATGAGTTTCTGCATAAACTTAACGGTTATTAATTATAATAACATTTTCATCTTCGGTTGGCTCTTCAAACATATCAATTGTCATATGTACAAGCTCTTTACTCACCACCGAACGAGTTGGATTCTCTTTATTTTCTTCCCACCTTTGCCAAACTGTTTCAATCGGTGTTTTTATGTATAAAACGTAAGTGTTGAATCCAATCGAATCAGCTACCTGTCTTAGCTTATTTCGACTTCCAAGAGTTTGATTTGTTGAATCAAACAAAACGTTTGTATCTCGAGTTAAGGCGGTCTTGACCATCGCGCATGACTCATCAAAAATTTGTTGCCACTCTGCACTATCTGGTAATTTATTGGTGTTCCAATCGAAACCTTTGGCTTTAAAAATATCGTCAATACTGACCACACGAATATCAGTGCGTGATTTTATGTGATTCACAACATACGACTTACCAGAATACGGAAAACCACACAAAATAAATAAGGTCTTTTGTGAGTTCTGTATTACTGATATAAGGTTACTAAAATCTTGCATAAATACATTATATAGAAAAAAAGGGCGACTAGGTCGCCCTTTTCAGGAACTTCGATTGCAGAACTCTCCACCCTGCCTCGATGGTGTCAACAGCATTCATTGCTGAGGTATCAATCACATCGACAGTGGGATAGAAACGACGAGTGGTCTCAAGCAATTTTCGATCATGCCTCATCACAAAGTCTGGATCAGTGAAAGACATAAAGTCGCCAGATGTATTAGATCCTGTGTAAATGGGGAGGCGTCCGTTATTTCCTAAAATTCTAGGTTCTAATTTAACTAGTTTTAGGTCTACCTGGACCTATAGTAGAACTCACAAGATCACATTTCTCGACCATGTCCCCTGCCTATTTTGAAATATGTAGAGTCTAAACTAAATGGGTCCTGACCCCATTCGCTGCTACAGTAAACCAACCGATCCCATCGCAACTCTCAGACTCCATAATTTTTGGTTCTCCGTTCACAATCGAAGCTAACCAGGTTGGCCCAGCCCAGTGTTGCTTTTCTTCTTCTATAATGTCATCAACAAATCCAAGCAGTGCATCCACTTGTATATCTATACCCAGTTCTTCCTTAACTTCTCTGATCGTGGCTTGTTTTGCAGTCTCTCCGAATTCCACAGATCCACCAGGAGCTTCCCATTTACCAACCTGGTTTCTAGCTTTAGGTCCACGCCGAGTTAGTAGTATCTTCCCATTTTTATCAAGAATAAATGCTCCTGTACCCACTCCAATATAATCAATACCTCGTTTCATAAATTTATTATACCAAATGAAATTTAATAGAGGGGCCGAACTATATTGTCTTAAGATTAAATTTTTCTTTTACCTTTTGAGCTACTATGTCAGGGTCAATATCTGTGTTGTTGATACGAATATAGTTTTGATTTTCAATTTCTCCGTCTTTTGAATTGTTTCTAGAACGTGATTGCGCATCAAGTATATACTTCTCCGAACTCTCAACATCTCTTTTTGTTGGTTTATGTGCCAGTCTGTGTTCAGTTTTATTTCTTTCTAATCTAACATCAACGTCAGCTTCTAATTCAACCAAAAACACTTCTCCGCCTTTCTTAATAAAAATATCTGATATTTGCTTTATGTACTGTTTATCAAATGTACTTTCAAAATCCCACAAAAATGTAAAAATAATTCCTGGTGAATCTCCAGAAGCGACAGCTTTAAATATTTCATTTCTAAATTGCTGTACAAGTTTGCGACCCTCATCAGTTCCATAGCTTACAAAAGGATTAACCAGATCTATAGTCATATGGTTGTGAAAAAGTTTCAGATTTGTAATTTTTTCCAACTCATGACCAACGGTCATTTTTCCTACAGCTTGGGGGCCAAAAATGATTACAAAATTCATATCAATAGTATATCAAAATTCCGCCGTCCCAGTTGGGTACGGATTTTTAATGTTGTAAAATAACCATCAAATGTGTTTTGGAACTTTTTATAACCCGTAGTTACAAGAAGATTGACGGTGTCTAGTTCCGAGATTACATGCTCGTCTCCGAAAAAATGTATTCCTTCTGATGAGGTTATAGGGATAAGTGAAGTACACAACCGCCTTAATCAGTTCCGAGAAGGCTTCATGCTTCTTAATCTTCGCCGAGGCGTTGCCTAGGCTGAGCTTATTGCCTAGGCGGAGCATATGCTAAAAATGACGAGGGTCGAACCTCCGTAATTTATATTTTGTTCCTGCTAGGAATGAGTAAAATTCTATTTTTTATAACTTTTCTTAATAAGTGCAATTAGCTGCGGGTGCAGGAACTTATTAGCTACAACGATTCCCCTATCTCCTGGACTATAAGGCATTCCTTCAATATTAGTTACAATTGCTCCGGCTTCGCTCGCAATAAGAGAAGTTGGAGCATAATCCCAGCTGTTACTACTTGGCCCAACGTACCAGTCCCTCTTTCCTGTTGATACCCAGATTCCTGCCACAGCAGAACTCGCTATTGCATTAGTCCATCCGGTATTTTCTGTAAGTTCATTTATGCCATTAAGGAGACTTTCATGCTCGGAAGAGAGCTTCATTGTGCCGAGGCCGTATGTTCCCTTCCAGTTTTCTTTCGAAGAGCAGGTGGTTTTTACACCATTATGAAATGACCCTTTCCCTTTTTCAGCATAGCAAAAGTCCTTCAAGAGGGGGAGATAAATAGCAGCATGTGTCACTTCATTTTTATACGCCAGAGCAATATTAATGCCAAAAAGAGGAGTACTACTTTCAAAATTCTTCGTTCCGTCAAGCGGATCTATATACCATTGATAATCTGAACCAGGCAAGTACCCTTCTCCTTCTTCAGATATGATACCGTGTTCTGGGTATGCAGCTTTTATCGCATCAGTAATAATCGCATTAGATGCAAGATCTGCTTCTGTGACGATATCAATAACGGTCTGCTTGTGATACATCACCGAGGATTTTCCGTAAAAACTTAATATCTTTTCCCCGGCTTTTATCAGAGTCCTACTAATGAAAGTTTTCATACTGTATAAGTCTATCATTTAGCTACAGAGGTAGTCGAGCTGCGCCTAGGCGATGCCTAGGCAGAGCTTATGGTTAAACGGCTGTTTGAGCTAGCAAAAAACTCTATTAATTAAGATCTTGCCAATAGACAGTATAATCATCACCTTCTGTAAAGCCAATATTTTCGTGCCTAGCCTGGAAATGAGTATCTTTGGCGGGTGCGTAAAACAGAACCTGCTGATTACCCCAACTTTTTAAAACTTCCTTTCCTTTTTTCTACAAATAAAGGAAATAAAGGGGTCAGGAGCATTTTTTTGGTCTACCTTTCTCTCTCATGGTGGCTTGCAACTTAAATCTGTCTACCATAGCATCCCTCCACGATTCACTTCCTTGCGGAGAACACCTTTATTCACTAAATCGCGAGTAGATTTAAGTTCAGTCGATGTCAGTGGGGTTTGTACGAATTGCCGGTAATCTGCAGGTAAAGTAATCCCAACTGTAGTCAAAAGCTTTTTTTGCTTCTCACTCCCATTAATTCTTCGGTACAAACTAGCGTTGAACGGGCACTTGCTCGATTAATTACGTGGTAATAATAATCGGCGATATCAACTCTTTGGGCTCTTGGCATGTATAGATGATAGCATAAATGCTCCTGACCCCTTTCTTTGACTCAGTTCCGTTTAAGGTTTGTGCTAATTCGACGATTCCGTCGTATAAAAAGTATGGTTTCATAAGTTTATCTGTTTAGTGACTGAAAATACTGCGATTTCTTATACATATACGAAGTGACCGGTTCTCGTATATCGTCGCGCAAGAGGCGATCGATAATAAATGTACACGCATCCGAGAGACATGACAGACTGATCCAATTGTAAAGAATAGTATCTTCCGGTACAGGATGTGTACTCTGTTCATTATATCGTTCCAAAAAAGTCGAGAAGATTGCTTGGTTATGTTTTTCTGCGCCATCAGGGAACGACCACTCAGCCAATGCGTGTGCGACATCTTTTATGGCAGGGCCAATACACGACCAATCAAAGTCTATTATAGCAACAACATTATTTTGCCCATCAAACATTACATTGACCGTACGGTAATCATTATGAACAAGTGCGAGTTGATACGACTGTGCTTTGCCCCATAACAACTGAGCTTCTACTTCTGCCACAAAATCCGCTCCGTTTGGTATTTTTTCTATAACCAAATCTTTGTGTTCGATAACCCTCTCCAATTCGCTGAATATTGTCCTTTTGCGTGATACCTCGACAGAATGCATGAAGGAAATGTTATGAAGTTTTGCTAATGCGGTTCCCGCAGCACCAACCGCATCAAGTGGGATACTACTTTCTACAGACGACATGAGGTGGTAACCCTGCAAGAAGAGAAATATCGTTACTGCTTGACCGTTTGTCATCACGGTATACGGCTGGTTATCTTTAGTAAATATGATTGGTGCCACCGATACACCCGCGTTATACAAAATATGTATCCACTCTGATTCAAAAGCGATATCGTCGCCCATTTCTCGCTTACTTACTCGTACTGCATACTTCTTGTCTTGCTCATCGACTACTGTCCATAGAGTGTTGTCTCCACCATCACGAAGCAGCTCAATTGTGGAAACAGAGATGCTATAAACATTTCGTAGGGTTTTGATAATTGTATTAGTATCCATATTATTTCTATTAGTGAAGCATTTGTTTCGATAATTTGTCTGTTAATTCAGACCAAGAATTAAATTGTTTCTTTTTGGACATATTGTCGGTAACTTTTTGATAGATATCCAAGTATGCATTAGTAATTATACAGTGCCACCTATTTTTATTTCGACTCTACATTTTGGGGGGCGGTTCACAGCCACCATTCATGTAATTATCTGACAGGGAGTTTCGGTCATTACATGACCAGTATACCTTTTGGACAGATTGGTTCACTTCGTTCCCAATCTGACTCAAAAGCTTTTCGAATCCCACGAAATAGTCTCCCAGACCATTTCTTGTCCTGACAGCTCTAAAGCAAAAACACCCTCATTGGGTGTTTTGTGCTAAGAGCTGCCAATCTGGTACGAAGTTGGAACTTTCCTATAGAATTTCACCAATAACATCAGACAAATATTGCCCTGGCTGCAAAACTACATGTTTACAGCCTTCTTGACTCATAAGATTTTCAATCCAAACTTTATAATTAGCTTCCAGTAATTTCACAAATTTTTCATCGTTTCCTCTGTCTTTATATCTTTGAATATATTCTTCCTTCATTTCTAATGATGGATATACCAGAACAAAAGGAACCCTAGATTCAATCAGTGCATTTCTCACAGTATCATGTGTAGAAACAAAAATCGCATCTGCATCTTTGGCACTCTCAACGATATGTTCCATATAATTTTGAGGCCAATCCTGGTTTCTAGTTTCTTTACTTTCATCTGCCCACGAAAAGTTTGTTGAATCACTATCTAGAAATTCTAATGCACGATTATTCTCAAACAGTGTTGACTTACCGATTCCAGGAAAACCACTAATAACTTTAGCTCTCTTCATTTTCTCTATGCTTTCTCTGTTAGAATAACTTTCTATAGACATATGAAGATATTATAGCAAAGGTTCCACTGTCCACAAGCAGTTACAGTTTTATACGATGATAAATAAGCCTCAAAAGTGTTGCTGGCCGTCTCGGGCCAGAACCGTTTGATAACCTTACCTTGCTTGACCGTTTTACTATTCCAAACTTATCTATTTGGACGCGTCTCGTGCACTACTACTTTTTAACTTTCTTAGCCTTAAATTTAAGGTATTCATTCTTACTCATGAACGTACTGACATCAGCCTTGTCTGTAAAGACAACCCCATTCAAATGATCCATTTCATGCTGGATAACACGTGCCAATAAATTTTCCGCTTCGAGTTGGAACTTATTTCCATTTCTATCCATCGCTTCGATTTTTAAAGAAACTGGTCTTTTTACCATACCAAAAAGTCCTGATGTAGCTACACTACCACACCCTTCCCATCCAGACGCTTGTACTTTAGATACAGAAACAATGTGAGGATTAATAAAAATTCTCAAGGGTTCAATATTCTTTTTTGTTTGGCCCTTACGCAGTTTTGTCTCCCTAATCTCAGTAACAAATACTCTTACCTCCTTATCAATCTGAGGGGCTGCCATGCCAACCAACTCATGGTGACGCATCGAATCAATGAGATTGGTTATGATGTGTTGAACTGACTTAGCTTTTATGTTTGAAACTTCACGAGCTTTATCTCGAATAGTCTTATGGCCAACTTGGGTGACTTATTTGATAATCATGATGGTTTAATTATACTATATTCGTTAGTTTTGCTACGTCGATGCAAAATTTATTCAGCGTCACATAAACGCTCTTCGTGCTAGTACGAGTTGGCTGACTGTCACGGTCAAGAACTTTAATTCTGTTCTGGAGTTGGGATGAAGCGAATAGATTCAATCAAAGCTTGATAGTCACGACACATAAGAGAATCTGTATTCAAGGATTGACATGTGATGACATACATATTATCACCATGAGCTACAACCACATTTTCAGAGACATATAAACCATCAGACATATAACGTATAGCGTTAGCTCCATCTACCGCAACATCATCAACTTCACCCATTATGAGGTTTATGTTGCTGTACTGGGTATTCTCATCTGCCCAAGCTCTTGGGAATAGTTTCATGAAGTTCTGAAATACTGAGATAACTATGACCGGGGGACCCTCCCCACCAACAGGAGTCTCACGGAGCGAGTCCTCTGTCCTCGAGAGGATGATGTTCTTTAAGAGTCCGATTCCCAAGTCTGACGGCGTTTTCTCATCAATAGCATAACCTTCTGGTCCTTCAGGATAGTCAAACTCGAAACCTATCTCAGTTTGGCTATAAGTAAGGTGTGAATAATTACTTTGCCCAGCACTGTCATTTCCCAAAGCCCAGTAAATATAGAGATAGTATCCACCCAGCAAGAAAGCGGCCGCCAAAAAAATGAGTATGATTTTTTTCAAAAATTTATTGTATCAAATTTTTAAGCTATTTAAAAGTTTTTGCTGGCGGTCTGGGACGATATTAGAACTTTTCTTTCTAGATAACCTAAGCTTTTAATTAAACGTTAGATTGAAACCAATTTATAAGCGGTTCGGAAGATTCCCAAACAGTTCTCAGTTCTGCTTTATTAGAATGTTCTGCCATTAGCTCCTTTACAGCTCTCGCAATTTCCATTTTTAGCAAATTATGCTTTTTAGCAGAGAATTTTGTAGCAAAGAATTGCTCAATTGATACAACCCGCGGTTTATTTAAAGGAATTTCTTCGATTTTAAGTGCTGTACAATTAGGTCTGCGTTTGCAAATTGGTTCGTATACTCTAAAAACAGCATTTTTATAAATATCTTCTGGTATTATATCCTCGATACTATGAACATGCTCATCATTGATTGCGTCTTTTAAGAACATTACTGCCTCTGGAATTATTCCAACAATCTCAATTCTTTGTCTTAAAGCAGTAATATCAGAATCCCTATCTAAAATACCGAGTCCCTTTTTACCTTCAACCTTTACAAGCGCCAGTGCCGTTGGCATTTTATCATCCCCATATGTAGGAATGATTGTTGGCATAGTTTCAGGAGATAAAATCCGATACATTTCTCTGAGAATGATCTGATCTGACGGACCTTCTACCAATAGATTTGTTTCGCCCATATTTAGTATTTCTGACCACTGTAAACCAAGTGCAGTTTTTACTGGTTCTGGCATTAAACTAAATTCTCCTTCAGACCATGCTTTGTTACCAATTTTTGTATCTTCTTTTTCTTTTTCTAATATTCTAATCCTCTCTGGATATTTTGAATTTATCAGATATGGTAAATGAGTTGTATAAATAATCTGACTACCCCATTTTGCAATTTGTTCAAATGTATCTTCTAATAAATGTTTTTGTGCATTTACGTGAAGGAAAACCCCAGGTTCATCAATCAGTAAAACTGAACCTTTTAATTTATTTTGTACTTCAGCCAAAAAATAAATATTGAATGCAAGAGCCCATTGCAAACCCCTACTTCTTTCACCAGGTTTAAAAGGACTTGTTTTCCCTTTTTCCTGAAGCCGAATTTTTAAAATATCACCTTCTGCACTTAAATTTATACCCACTGTTTTTACAGTCCAAATTACTTGCAATATTCTTTTATTGATTTCATTACTTACTACACCCATCAACTTATCTCTTCTGATTCTTTCATTCTCATCAGTTGCAATAAGCTTTTTAAAGTCGGTAATTCCACCTAAAATTAACAAATTTTTAATTGGTTGCATTTTTTCCGGATCTGCAAGAAATTCACTAATTACAACCTCCCCATTTTCAGGCAAGTAATAATCATTAAAATTTACACTATCAAAAAACAAAAAATTTGGGATGTGTGTTCTCAATATCTCTTGCGTGACTTTTTGCCTAATCAAACCTTCTTCTTCAGTCGTTAAAGCTTTTTTAGTGCTATTTTTAGAAGTCTTTACGGGTTGTTTTTCTGGCTTGATTTCACACTCTTCAGTTTCATTCTCTTCATCTTCAACTGATTCAATATCTTCTATTTCAGATGCTGATACTTCATTTGAAATATTTAATGAACTTTTGATTACATCAATAGCGGGGTAATTTAACGTGTAAGTACCTTGCTTTTTTGTCATCACAATGACATCAGCATTGACTCCTAATAAATTAGAGAGGACTAACTTTTCAGCCTGATCTGCTGGAATAAAACTAAGTTTTAGTGTTGGTGATACGTCAGTATCTCCAAAATTGTCATCATGGCGAGCGAAATCCTCTTTTTTCAAAACTTCTGAGGTATCAATTTTTTGCAATGCATTTAAAACATTTGTTTTACCAGCTTCGTTTATACCTACTAAACAAGTAATATCACGTTCAATATCTAAACTTTCATCAATAATTGATTTGTATTTATTAAAATCTGTTTTAATTAATTTCATATTATTT
>Ga0163147_10004685_pt1 | contig 17215 bp, 17 predicted proteins | sample OliLakLV19MP6G1_FD_148597 | JGI IMG/M metagenome (GOLD analysis project Ga0163147, IMG submission 148597) | Freshwater microbial mat bacterial communities from Lake Vanda, McMurdo Dry Valleys, Antarctica- Oligotrophic Lake LV.19.MP6.G1 | ecosystem: Environmental > Aquatic > Freshwater > Lake >...
AGGGAGAAAACCAAACATGTCCTCCCCTCAGCGTCTCCGATACAGAGAGGGGGTGGGGGGGTGAGGTTGCTTTTAGCTAACTTTTAGGGAACGATGATGGGAAACGTAGCTGTGAAGCTGCTGCCTTGACCAACATGACTTTCGACGGTGACTTCGCCGTTCATCATCGTGGTCAGGTCTTTGACAATCGTCAATCCCAAACCAAAGCCGCGTGTGCGTATGGCTTGGGGCTGTCCCTGATTCAACTGGCGGAACGGCTCGAAGATGGCATCTTGCAGATTCGGCGGGATGCCATGTCCGGTATCGGTCACTTGGATCGCCCAATGACCCGCGTCGGGGCAAAAGACGCGCACGACCACGCCGCCGCGCTCGGTAAATTTGATCGCGTTGCCCGTCAAGTTCGTGATGATCTGCTGGATGCGGTCGGGATCGCCGCTCAGTTGAGCGGGCAGATCGGCGCTGATATCCACGCGCAGCGTCAGCCCTTTCGCCTCTGCCAAGATCGACGCACCTTCGACGGTCGTCCGCACCAACGACGCGGGCGCAAAGGCGACCGGCTTCAGTTCGATCCGTCCGCTGTTCAATGCCGATTTGTCGAGCAGTTGATTGACCAACTGATTGAGATAGTGCGCGTCGTTGATGATCGACTGGAGCGCGTGCGCCTGCTTGTCGGGTTCGTTGTCGTAGAAGCCGCCTTGCAGCAGTTCCGCGAAGCCTTGAATCGCCGCCAGCGGCGTGCGCAAGTCATGACTGACATCGGAGAGGACTTGCGTTTTGAACTGGTCAAGCTGAAGGGCGTGATCGCGCGCCTCTGCCAGCGCCAATTCGTTCTGTTTGCGCGCGGTCACTTCGGACAGCACAATCACCTTGCCGCGTACCTGCGCGGTGCTGCGGTCGCTCATGGTCAGCGGGGACACGCGCACATTGAGCCAGCGCGCCATTGTTGCTGCTCTTTCGCCCTCAACCCGTGGCGCGGTGATCTTGATTTCGCCTTCACGTTCCGCCTGTTCAATATAGGGCGTGATCGCTGGTTGCATCGATGCGAAGGCGACCGCGGCGCTCAACCCGATCATCTGGCGCCCGTTACTCCAACCCACAAGTTCCAGCGCCGCCGCATTGGTCTGCACAATGCGATTTTGCGTATCCAGCACAATCACGCCCTCTTTGAGCGTCCCCAACAGCTTTTCATACGTCAAGGGAACGAGATCGAACAACCGAAACCGAAACAGATTGATCGAAAAGGCGATCATCGACACGCCGAACGCCAGCGGTGTCAAGTCGATGGGCAGCGGATTCAGCCCGATTAAGACAATCACATTGGCAAGCAGTGGGATAACCGAGCTGAAGATGCTGAGGAAGGCTTGCGAGCGATACGCGCGATCCGACGTGAGCGCGTAATTGAGCGTGATGGCGCTGCCGCTGACGATCAACACATAGGCGATCAGCGCGTGAATCCAGAACATCCAATGGAAACTATAATCGAAATTGTTGCCGATCCGATTTTCCACCAGCGTGATCGGGGACAACATCCAACCATGCAGATCGTTGGTCAAAAAGGCGAGCAGCATCAGCGCGGGACCCGCGTAGAGCGCCAGCAATCGCCGCCGTTCCAGCCACCGTTCGCGCCCGGTGAACAGACACGCGAACAAGAACCACGACGGGGCGACGCCCGTCAAGCCGAGATGCTGAATAGCGAGCATCAGGCGCGCCAACGTGACCTCGTTGGTGCTGATCTGGATCGCCGTCCCCAGCGTCCAGCACATCACGCAAAAGCACAACGCCGCGAACGGTAACGCAGTGAGAACAGAGGGACGGCGCAGACTGTACACGACGAAGATCGCCGCGACAATACCTGTCACCACCAACGGGATCATGTACGGATTGAAATACCATGAGAATGGCAGCATGAGGCGGGTTATATCCGGTGCTAAGATGTCGTCGATGTCGAACCGGTGTAATCAAGCGCCTGTAGCATAGCACGAGAATGTTTCAGTTCATATCACCGACGCGCACAAAAACATTTAGGTTTTCTGCTTTTTTCGGTTCTCCCGTATAATTCATGCGCTGAGGATCAAGGAGTCGCTGTCATGAATTATGCCGAATTGCTGCATCGCTGCGCCGCGCCTGCGTGGGACAAGCAGATGTATTTGGGCGATCTGATCAAAGATGAGCCACGTTGGGACAGCGATTTGGCGAACGGCTTGTTGACGTTCGGCAAATACACGTTTCGCGTTCAAGTCTTGGGATCGGAGAGCGACCTCAGCACAACGTGGCTGTGGGGATGGGCGAACACGACCAGCAACCTGCCGCCGTCATCGTTCATGGCGGCGCATCAACTGCGCACCTATGGCGAACAGCACAAGGTGGCAGAACTGATGACCGCCTACCATGAGCGCAGCAACACGGTGAATGGACACATGCTCTCGATGATCGCCGTGATGATCTGTGGGGGCAACGCCTACTATCGCGCGCCCTACGACGGCGGCGCGGTGTTCCTGCTGCTCCGCGATCCGGCGTTCCCGCCGCAAGATTACGACCCGGTGAAGCGGATCACGACCTATTTCCCGCAGGTGGTGAGCGCGGCGGGGCTGCGCGATCATCGGTTGGCGCTGTACAGCTACATGGATTACTACCAGGCGCAGATCACGACGACGACCACGGAGTTGATCGGGCGCTTCAACGATGGTCGGGCGATCCGCGCGAACTTCGATGTGTTGGGGCGGCTGGCATCGCTAAAGGTCGAAAAGGCAGATCACCCCAACGGGGGATGAGCTTCGCTGCGCCCTGTGCTACAATCTTTTTCGACTCAAAGGGACGCCGCATGACCAAACCGAACATCCTGCTGATCATCCTTGACACCACGCGCCGCGATCATCTGTCCGCCTATGGCTACGACCGTCCCACCAGCCCGCACTTCGATGCGTTCGCCGCGTCCGCCGCGACCTATACGCGCGCGATTGCGCCCGCCCAGTGGACGATTCCCGCGCACGCTTCGATGTTTTCCGGCTTGTATCCCGGCGCGCACGGCGTCACGCAGTCGAACAGCGCCCTCAGCGCCGAGCATCCAACGCTGGCAGAAATCTTGCGCGCGGATGGCTATCGCACGGCGGCATTTTGCAACAATCCGCTGGTCGGCGTGCTGTACAACGGCTTGCAGCGCGGCTTCAGCGAGTTCTACAACTATGCCAGCGCGATCCCGCAGCGTCCGCCGGGCGCGCAAAGCCCGGCGCGGCAGGCGTTCATCCAGCGCGTGCAGCCCACCGCGCGGCGCATCGCCAATGTGTTCGCGCAAAACGATACGCTGTTTCGCTTGGCGCTCACGCCGCGCCTGACGCCGATTTGGTCGAAGGCGATCAACTTTAAAGGCAATACGGCGGACTCGATCCGCGATCTGATCGGCTGGCTGGATGTGCGGCGGCGCGATCCCGAACCGTACTTCGCCTTCTTGAATCTGATGGGCGCGCACTTGCCCTATCATCCGCCCACCGATGCGCTCGAACTTGTCGCGTCGGAATTGAAGGCTGACAAGCGTGCCTATGCCTTCATCCGCCAGTTCAACGCGGACGGCGCGGGCTGGGCGAGTCCGCCGAACGAACCGTACACCGCTTGGCAGTCCGCCGCGCTGCACGCTTTCTACGACGCCGAAATTCTGCATCAGGATCGCGCATTGGGGCGTTTGCTCGATCATCTGCGGCAGATCGGCGCGCTCGACGATACGCTGGTGATCATCGCGGCGGATCACGGCGAGTCGCACGGCGATCATGACCTGTTCGGACACGGCTTCAACGTGCATCAGGAACTCGTGCATGTCCCGCTGGCGATCCACGACCCCGATGGACAGCGGCGCGGGACGCGGATCGATGCCAATGTTTCGACGCGGCGCATCTTCCATACGATTTTGGGGCGCGCGGGCGTCACGCCGCCGCTGGACGACGCCGATCCGAATGCCGATATCGCGCGGCTGACGCTGATGCAGCCGGACGGCGAAGCCTTCGCGTTCTCGGAGGCGTTCCCGCCGAACACGTTTTTGAACGTGCTGCATCATCGCAATCGAGGCGCGGTCGAGCGCATGGCGCTGCATCGCGTCCGCCGCGCCATCTACGCGGGCGACCAGAAATTGATCGCGCGTGACGAGGGCGACGGCGCGCGCATCGAGGGCGTCTACGATGTGGCGGGCGATCCGGGCGAGGCGCACAATTTGATGACCGATGATCCATCCGTAGGGGCGTCCCGGTGGGATGCCCGCCCAAATCCGTCAATCGATGTCCACCTGGATACGGATGCGGTTGACGCCCTCAAGTGCCAGATCGACGCTTTCATCGCGGCGTCCGGCACCATGCCCAACGCCGATGCGCCGCCTGCCAGCCCCGAAGTCTTGGAGCGGCTGCGCGCGTTGGGATACATCGAATAATTCATCGGGCGTGCCAACGGCGCGCCCCTACAACCTCCCCGTCTCGACATGGAGAGGGGCAGGGGTGAGGTTTTTATGCCCTTTACATCCGAAACCGACGCGATCACCTACGTTTTTCGTTCGCTGCGCCGCCGCGGCACTGCGCGCGGCTACGACGAACAGACGCGCGATGTCACCCCGACGCGGCGCTTGCTCGGCGTGACCGGTCTGCTCGACTCGCCGCGCGAATACGCCGTCGTCACCGGCAGCAAGGGCAAAGGCAGCACGACGGCGATCACCGCCAAACTGTTGCAGCAGCTCGGTCACACGGTCGGCATGATCACCAGTCCGCATCTCGTCAGCTACCGCGAGCGCATCCGCGTCAATGGGCGCGCGATCCCCGAAGCCGATTTGGTGCGCCTGCTCAACGAACTGGAGCCGGAGATCGACGCCATCGAAGCGCAGATCGAAGCGGGACGCTACTTCAGCCCGCAGGGGATTTTTCTGGCGCTGGCGCTGCGCTGGTTCGATGAACAGAACGTCAATGCCGCCGTCTTGGAGGTTGGGCGCGGCGGACGCTACGATGATATCGCGGTGGTTCACAACTTGCTGGCGCTGTTCACGCCGATCATGCTGGAACACACGAATTATTTGGGCGACTCGTTGGCGCGGATCGCGTGGCACAAGGCGGGCATCATCAAGCCGATGGGCTATGCCTACAGCGTGCCGCAAGCGGGCGACGTTCTCGATACGATCCAAGCGGAGGCAGACGGACAAGGCGCACAGTTCGCGTGGATCGCGCCGATGGACATGGGCGAATACGTGGCGACGGACGATGATCGCGCGCCGGGCGGGGCAGGCGTGCGTTTCCGTTTGGGACGCTACGGCGACTTGAAGATTTCGCAGTTGGGGCGCTACCAAGTCGAGAACGCGACGCTGGCGATTCAAGGCGCGGGCAACATGCACGGGCGGCTGTCGCAGCCGGAGCGTGTGCCGATCTCACACGGATCGCAAGCGTACATCGACGCGATGCGCGCGGGCTTGCTGGCTATACGCTTTCCCGGACGGCTGCACAAGCTCGGTGAACGTCCAACGGTCTACGTCGATGGCGCGATCAACGGCGAATCGGCGCGGTTGATGGTCGCCAGTTTGGACGGACGGATGCCCGATCCGATCATCGCCATTGTGTGCGTCCCCGACGACAAAGATTACACGGGTGTGTACCGCGAAGTCGGCTTGGCGGCGGAGGCGCTGATCCTGACCGAGACGACGCGCAATGTCACGCTGCATTTCTTGGACGCGGATGCGGCATTGGCGGCGGCGCGGCGCTTCAACAACGATGTCCAGCACACGCGGACGCTCAATGAAGCCTTGGAGATCGCGCGGGCGCGGGCTGGCAGCGATGGGACGATTCTGATCGTCGGCACGCAGTCGATTGTCGCGGACGCGATCAATCTGTGGGGCGTGAGCGCGGAGGTGATTTGACGGCGAAGCGAGCCGAAACTGAGAGGATGTAGAAAGTTCATTCAGCACGCATCCAGAATGTCTCTGGCAGTTCTGCATTGAAATCGTCGCTCATCCCCCCTATGACCAAGATGCTCATGCAGCCCCGCGATGCGCTTCTGCGTTGGCTCGATGGTGCGTTCCCGTCAATGACCATCCTCCAACGGGTTGATTTCGCGCTCACGGAGCGTGATCGTTCCTTTTTCATCGCCCAATCGTCAGCTTCAATTCAGCGCGCCGATGCTAAAATGAGCGTATGAAACCATCACGCATCTCCCTTCCGCGCGTCCGTATCTCGCGCATCCGTGCAAGGCACGCCTTGCCCCTACTGGCGCTGTTCGTGCTGTGCGCGGGCGGCGGTGTCTACATTTGGCTGTTCCACGATCTGCCGTCGATTGATCGCGTCCAAGCGGGCTTACAACTGCCGTCCACGCAGATTTACGACCGCAATGGGCAGTTACTCTATGAAATTCTCGCGGCGTCCGCGACGGGCGGGCGCAACACGATCATCCCGCTCGACCAGATGCCACAGCACTGCGTCAACGCCGCGATTGCGACGGAGGACGCCAATTATTACGCGCATCCCGGCGTCGATATCGTCGGCGTCGTCCGCGCAGCATGGGCGAACCTGCGCGGCGGCGAGGTCGTCGCGGGCGGCAGCACCATCACCCAGCAGGTCGCGCGCAACCTCTTGCTTGACCCCCAACAGCGCGCCGAACGAACCGTTACGCGCAAACTGCGCGAGATGATCCTCGCGCTCCGCTTGTCGGGCGTGTATAGCAAAGATGAAATCCTCGCGCTGTATCTGAATCAATCGTACTTCGGCAATCTCGCCTATGGCATCGAAGCGGCGGCGCGGGCGTATTTTGGCAAGTCGGCGTCGGCATTGGCGCTGGCGGAATGCGCGCTGTTGGTGGGCTTGCTGCAAGCGCCCGCCGTCTACGATCCGCTCACGAACTTGGACGTCGCCAAAGACCGCCAAGCGGTCGTCTTGGATTTGATGGTACAGAACGGGGCGCTTACCGCCGCCGCCGCGCAGACCGCCAAAGTCGAGCCGCTGCAATTCGCCGCCAGCCCGTTCCCCATCGACGCGCCGCACGTCGTGATGGCGGTGATTCGCCAGTTGGAGCGCGATTATCCCGCCCAACTGCTGTCCGGCGGCTTGCGCGTGACAGCGACCGTCGATCTCGATTGGCAGCGCGCCGCCGAACGCATCGTCAACGCGGCGCTCGACGGCTTGAACCGTCCCGGCGATCCGGCGCGCCCGCCCGCCAATGCCAACAACGCCGCGCTGGTGGCGCTCGATCCGCATACGGGGCAAGTCCTCGTCATGCTCGGCAGCCCAAATTACTTCGATGAAAGCATCGATGGCGCAGTCAACGCAGCGCTGGCGCTCCGACAGCCGGGCAGCGCGCTCAAGCCGTTCACCTATGCCGCCGCGATGAACCCCGATTTGCCGGAGGCGTGGACGCCTGCAACGATGATTTTGGACGTGCGCACGCCGTTCGTGACGCGCCGCCTCGAAAGCTATACGCCGCTCAATTACGGCTTGGTCGAACATGGTCCTGTGTCCGCGCGCGCGGCGCTGGCATCGTCGCTGAATATTCCGGCGGTTGTGGCGCTGGATCACGCGGGCATCGGCGCGATGGTCGATCTGGCGGCGGACGCCGGGCTGACGACGCTGGCACAGAACACCGATCTCGATTTGGCGGTCACGCTGGGCGGCGGCGAAGTCCGCTTGTTGGATTTGACGCAAGCGTACAGCATCTTCGCCAACGGTGGCGTGCGCGTCGAACCGTCGTTCATCCTGCGCGTGGAGGACGCCGCCGGAAACGTGCTGTATCAGTGGCGCGAACGCGCCGCGCCCCCGCGCGTGATCGATGAACGCTTGGCGTGGCTGATCACCGATATGTTGAGCGACGACGAAGCGCGTATCATGGGCTTCGGACGGAACAGCGCGCTCAACATCGGGCGTCCCGCCGCCGCCAAGACCGGGACGACCACCGACTACCGCGACAATTGGATCGTCGGCTACACGCCGAATCTGGTGGCGGGCGTGTGGGTCGGCAACGCCGACAATACGCCGATGCAGAATGTGACGGGCGTCAGCGGCGCAGCGCCGATTTGGAATCGCTTCATGCGCGCGGTGCTGATCGGACAGCCCGAACTCGACTTCGAGCGCCCCGATGGGCTGGTGCAGACGGCGGTGTGCATTCCGTCGGGCTTGCTGCCGACGCCGCGCTGTCCGCGCACGCACCGCGAATGGTTCATCGCCGGAACCGAGCCGCGCGCCGCCGATAATTGGTATCAAACGTTCGCGCTGGATCGCGCGACGGGCTTGCTCGCGGACGAAAATACGCCGCCAGAACGCCGCGTTGACCGCGTTTACGCCGTCTATCCGCAGGCAGCGCGCGCATGGGCGATCCGCGCGGGCATCCCGCAGCCGCCCGCCGATGCCGAAAACGTCCAAATCGTCGGCGCGGATGTAAATGAGTCGATACGGCTCTTGTCGCCCGATCCGTACACGGTGTTCGAGCTGTCGCCCGTCTTGCCGCGCGCGTCGCAGCGGATTCGCTTGGCGGTGGTCGCGCCGCCGCAGACGACGCGCATCACCTACGAACTCGACGGACAGGCGATTGGCGCGGTCGATGCGTCGCCCTATGTGCTGTGGTGGACGTTGGACGTGGGGGATCACGAATTGATCGCGCGCGCCCAGACGGCGGACGGGGCGACGCACATCAGCGCGCCGATTCCGTTCTCCGTCGTGGTCGATGCGCCGCTAGAGTCGTATAATCAATGATCATGACTTATCGGAACGGACGACTTCAATGCGCACGGAATTTAATCCCAAACGACTGATCCCACTCGATCTACATGGAGAACAACAACTGACCGCGACCAAACTGCTGACGCTGCGTGCGGAGTTAAACGCGGGGCGGATTTTGCCCAGTACACCCGTCTTATATACGCAGCGCGGCAGCGCGCTCTTGGTGTTCCAAACACGCCACTTCTCGCTTTACAATGTGATGCAGGGGACGCTGGATGGCGAACCGTGGCTGGCGACCTTCTGCGCGATTTGCAACGCGGGCATGAGCTTTTCGCCCGTGATCGACGGTGTGCGTTATGATTTCTACGGTGCGGGCTTCTATGACGCCATGACCTTGTTGGCGGACAAGCAGACCGGCTCGTATTGGGATCACATCACGGGCGAATGTATCGCTGGCACGCTGAAGGGCGCGCACTTGGAATATCTCGCCACCATGACCCACTCGAAGGCGGGCATTGTCGCGCTCACCCAGCCAGCGGCACGTTTGGTCGTCTCGGCGTTGGATGCCGCGCGCGCCGCGTTGGACGATCTGGCGGAAGGGCTGCGCACCGACGCGAAGCCGCAGTGGTTGCCCGCCGTGACCGACTCGTTCGATGCTGACTTGGAAGATACGCGCCTGCCGCGTCTGGAGATGGGCTTGGGCGTGTGGACGCCGCAGCAGGCGCGCTTCTATCGCTTCCAAACACTGCACAGCCACAATAATCGGCTGTTCGATGTGCTGAATGGCGAGCGCCTGTTGGTCTACATCGATCCTGAAACGCTCACGCCAGCGGCGCTGTTCACGGACGCGACGACGGCGGAATGGCGCGGCGATATCCTGATGTTGAACAATGGACAGCGCGTGGAAAATGGCGACGTGATCGGGCTGGATGATGCGCCACTGACACGGCGTCCGCTGCAATTGTTCCAACGTTGGTACGGCTTTGCGATCACCTTTCCGGGTTGCGCCATTTACACCGCCGAGTCGGTGGTGAGCGCGCCCGCCCATCCGCTTTGAGGATCGTTTGAACGTCTATCTTGAGCATGACTGAGGAAACCGATGTCCATCCAAACTCCATCCGATAATTCGTCGCCCAACGCCGGACAACCTGAGCCCAAAGTCTACTTTCCGCCGACCAAAGGCGAATACAAAGATCGCAGCGGCTGTCTGTGGGTGTGGTTGGCGCTGGCGACGGTGCTGACGCTGTTCTCGTATCGTACCGTGATCGGCATCGCCGTCGAGGTGTTCACGCCCGGCACGCTCAACGCGCCGCCGACCTCCAAGCTGGCGGTGTTCGCCGTGATCGCGCTGATAAACCTGATCGCGCTGTTCGGCATTTGGCGCTGGAAACAGTGGGGCATTTACAGCTTCGCACTGGCATCGATTCTGAATTTCGTCGCGCTGGTGGCATACAACCAAGCGTCGTACATCGATATTCCGGCGCTGGTCGCCAGTGTCGGCTTGATGTTTGTGGTCACGGGCGAGGATCAGCACAATTTCGATTGATGGGGGGTGAACGCAGCGCGCAATCGCCCGATAATAACCTGACTTTCGGACAGCTTCACCTCACCCCTAAATCCCCTCTCTACCGCTTGGAGCTGAGGGGAGAGGGGGTTGGGGGTGAGGTGAACCCTAAAGTCACGCAAAATACCTATCCGAAACTCAGGTTATAATAATCATAATCGAAATAGGCGTTCGTAGGATTGCGGCTGATGGGTTATGTTGTGGCGATTGTGCCGCGTGTGAATCGCGCGATCAAGGCGCAGATCGATAAGGATGCGGGCGATACCCCATCCGCGTGGTCATGACAGTGGACGCCGAACCGCGCCCTGTCGAAGTCCCGGACGATTTCGCGGCGCGCTGACGGAAAATGCCACCGCCGCCGCTAAATTCGTCGTACTGTCGCCGTTCCAGCGCAAGGAATACGCGGGTTGGATTGAGGACGCGAAGCGACCAGAGACGCGCACGAAACGGATCGCGCAAGCGGTTGAGATGATCGCGGCGGGCGAAAAGCGGAATAAAACGCGCTGAAACGAACCGCTTGACAAAATCCTTGAAAACTACTATCGTTAGTCTATAGACTAACGATAGTAGTTTTCAAGGGAATATGACCATGATCGCTTCAAATAGGTTCCCGAACACGACCGCACATCCGTCCGCCGTCCGCTTGAGCGCGCCCAACATCCTGCTGCGGCTCGAAGGCTTGGCGCTGTTCAGCGCCGCTGTCGCCGCGTACATCCATTTTCGCGGGAGCGGCGTCTTGTTCGCTGTGCTGCTGCTCACGCCCGATCTGACGTTCGCGGCGTACTTGATCAATCCGCGCGTGGGTGCGTGGGGCTATAACATCGCCCATTGGCTGCCGATGCCGCTGGCGCTAACGGCGTTCGCGTTGGCGACGGGTGACCTAAATGCGCTGTTGATCGCGTTGATTTGGTTCGCGCATATCGGCATGGATCGCACCGTGGGCTATGGGCTAAAGTACCCATCGGCGTTCAAAGATACGCACATGGGGCGCGTCTAGATGCCGTATCCGACGCGGATTGACCGCGAGACGACGATAGCGACAGCGCGCGACTTGATCGAGCAGCACGGCGTCGAGTGGCTGTCGCTGGCGAAGTTGGCGGAACAGTTGGGCGTGAAAGCGCCTTCGTTGTACCGCCATTTTGACAGCAAGGCAGTCTTGCTAAAAGCGATCAACGAGCTGGCGCTGGAGGAACTGATCGCCGCGCTCAATGCCGTCCCCGCCGACGACGATGTGCGCCGCCGCTTGTCTGCCATGGCGGATGTGTGGCGGGCGTTCGCGCAGCGCTGCCCCAACGTTTACATGCTGTTGTACGGGCGTGCCGACGAGTCGATCCGCCCGGACGCCGACCATGCGCTGCGCCTCGCGCTGCCACTGCAAGCGTTAGTGGGGCAGTTCGCGGGCGCGGCGGCGTCGTTGGCGGCGCTGCGGGGCATTTACGCGCTGATGCACGGCTTTGTCATGTTGGAATTGGCGGGACAGTTCCGGCGTGGCGGCGATCTGGATGCGCACTACGCGCAGATCATCCGCGCCTACATCGATGGGTGGCGCATTTAGAAAATATTTGAACCATCTCGATTTGGTGGCGTTCGGGATAGCGCGTTATTACGACGACTCGGCAGCGGGCTTTCCAGTCAATTTCGTGACATCGACGCCGAGCTTCGCTGCTGTGGCGAACGGGATCAGATCGGGCATCGTGATATCCATGCTTTGGATGAAGTTCAATGCTTCTTCGAGATTGTCCAACACGCGCGCCTGTACCTTAAAAAGCTGCGGGATAATGCCCGCTGCCATTTTTAGCATCGGCTGCCGGACGCCCACGATCATACCCCAGCCTATTTGCGGATGTTTTGGGTAGGTCAGCCCTTTGTTGATTTGACCCAGTGAGGGTAGGTGAACGGTATGGCTCAAATCGGTGATCATATGAGCGAGCGGCTTGCCTTCGGTTTGAGCAGCGCTGTCCAACATTTGATTGATGGTCTGATCGACCAATTGAAGCTCGTTGTTGATCAATTGTTCATTGATATCGAAGATCAACAAACGCTGTGGGACAATCCAAACGAGGTTGTACGGCATGTGTATATCCATCTTTGAATAGCGAACCGCGATAATGCCAATTATATATAATATCATTATCAATACCTTCGCCAATTATGCAGGATCTTGAAAGTGAGTGGGGGGACGAATGCCGCCAAGGGCGGCTAAGCGGTGCCAAAGGCGAGAAATTAAATCGGGAGCGGGGGGATCGGGAAGGGATTTAATGGTTTCGCTGAGGTAGCGTCTAGCTCGAAAATGGGTCTTGAGGTCAAGAACGCTGAAATCGGGTTGGTGCTGGCGGTGCCGTTGGAGCAGCACGGCGGAGAGGTTGACCATGAGGAAGGCAAGATTGGCGGCGTTGGTGACGGCTTGCTCCGAGACATTCATGAAATCCTCTAGACCCCAATACTGTTTGGCATCGCGGAAGTTGAACTCAATTTGGAAGCGCAGGCTGTAATAATCGGCGAGTTGCCCCGCAGACAGACTCAAGTCGGTGCTGAACAACAGGACATGCGCCCGTTTGCCGCTCTTGAGGTGGGTTTTGACCAGCACCACTAGGTTGAGCGGGGCGGGAAAATCTTTGTGCAACACGGTCAATTGGTAAGTTTCAATCTGCATCTGCCCCTCTATGACCACAGACACCCGGGCGCTTGAGGGCAGCGCGGTGTAGTTGAGCTTGTCCCCATAACGCGGGGTCGGTCCCCGTCGTGGTTTGTTACCACTGTAAGGTAGATATAAGGCGGCGTTGTGGCGCAGTTTAGAAATTAGGTGGAGTCCGCAGTTTTGCGTGACCCAAGTGGCGGGATAATTTCCGAAAAACCCATCCAGCACCAGATGTTTGACCCGTAACACCCCGATGCGTGCGAGGAGCGTCCGCACCATGGTCTCTAACAACATCAGTTCAGGACTGAGAACGGGCGCTGCTTTGGCATGATTCTTGCTCCCTTTGGGGCGTCCGCGTCCCCGTTTCGGTGCTGTTGTCGTGACCCGCTCTTTGGCTGTAACCGCTAGACGCTGCTGTACACTCAACGGATAGGCACGGCGCTGTTTCACATCGACCAATGAGAGCGCGAAAAACGACAGTCCCAGAATCGGACGTTGCGCGATGCTTGAATAGAAGCGTCCTAACCCGTGCGTCTGCTTGCCCGCTTTGCTCACCACCACTTCATCGCCCGCTAGCACATACTCCCCCTGCGGATCGACGAAATGGGTCCGAACCACCGTCCACAGCAGGCTACCCCAATCCAGTCCACTCTTAAACCAGCGCTGGATCGTTCGGTAGCTTCCCCCTTCCTCCGCCCAGCGCGACATCCCCAACATCGTCACTCGCCCGTTCATGCTCAACAGCGCCAGCACAATGATCCGCATTTGCTGCAGACTCGTTCGTGAAAGCAGGGGTGTAAAACAGGCGGTTAATGCTATAATCTCGTTCATGGGTTTTCCGGTTTGGTGTCGTTGTGAGAGATCTCACTTTACCGGAAAATCCTATTTTTTTCACCTGCCATTTTTGGCGAAGGTATTGGTTTATAGCACCCTTTTTGATTTCAGGAGAGCAAACCCGTGTCACAATATGGCATTAAACCGCTTTGGGCTGGTTGGCAAGATGACCCACGTATTGGGTTCAGTGAACGTGGATTTAAAAAGTGGAGTGGAGAAATAAAACTTGGCACGAAAATGCTGATTTATGAGACTTCTATAGGTGGTGGAGTTAAAAAGATTGTAGGTGAAGTAGAAGTCGAAAAGGATTTTGCTGAGGTGTATGCAGTAACACCACCTAACGAAGAACACCCCCATCTCGTATTAGTTAAGGTGCTGCGTTCACGTAGGAGTGTCAAACCAATTGATCTCCACCGGGTTCGGGAATTGATCAACGACCCGAAATTTCCGCATCAGGGTGAAGCATTCAAACCGCTCGATGAAGCAACATATAACCTTTTGCTCAAGGAGTGGGAGCGTTAATGTTTCTTCCGCTTGACCAGATTATTCAGGGGGATTGCGTGAATGTGCTGGCGACGCTCCCCGAAAAAAGTGTCGATCTCATTTTCGCTGACCCGCCTTATAACATGCAGTTGCAGCAAGATTTATTTCGCCCCAACCGCACGAAAGTCGATGCCGTAGATGATGCGTGGGATCAGTTTGCCGACTTCGCACAGTATGACGCCTTCACCCGCGATTGGCTGACTGCGTGCCGGCGCGTCCTCAAGGATAACGGGACGCTGTGGGTGATCGGTAGTTATCACAACATATTTCGCGTCGGCACAATTTTGATGGATTTAGACTACTGGATTATCAACGATCTATTATGGGTAAAAAGTAACCCAACCCCTAATTTCAGGGGAGTACGCTTTACAAACGCCCACGAAACACTGATCTGGGCGAAGAAAGACGCCAAGTCGCGCTATACGTTCAACTATCACGCGATGAAGCACCTGAACGGCGGCAAGCAAATGCGAAGTGACTGGCATATCCCCATTTGTTCGGGGAATGAACGCATTCGCGTTAACGGGTTGAAGGCGCATTCCACGCAGAAACCCGAAGCCCTGCTCGAACGTGTGATCGCTGACGATCATCCAGCGGCGATCATCCTGCAAGCCGCGCGCGCTGAGCGCGATGTGATCGTGTTCGAGGCGTGCGCACGCCTTGATCGGATAGGTGTAGAGCGCGGTGATGTGCAGGGTCATGGGCTGTCCTTTTGATGTGGAGGCGGTACATTTGACGCGGGCGGATGCGACACATCGTCGCTCGGCGCAGCGCCAAACGGGGGCGCGGGGCGTGCGAGATCGCGGTACAGTGCCAGCGCTGCGAATGCGCCGCCGATCAAGACGACGCCGATCACCAGCGCGTCGAATAATTGCGGCGTCAAGAAGGGGAAAATCATGGCGACACCTCCCGCCACAGCGGCAGCTTCAGGCTCATCGTCGTGCCAACGCGCTCTTCGCTGGTGAACCAGATGCGTCCGCCCATCGCTTCGATCTCCTGCTTGCATAAATATAGGCTCAAGCCATAGCCGAACTCGCTGATAATCTGCGGCTGACGCGCGCGCACAAACGGCGTGAAGATGCGTTCTGCTTCGCCAGAGCGAATGCCATAGCCCTCGTCTACGATATCGATCTGCACAGCATTGTCGCGCGGACTGGCAGACGCGATCAAGCGTACCGGCGTCGCTTTCAAGCTGTACATGATCGCGTTGCGCAGCACATCGCGCAAGATCACGTTGAGATGCGCGGGCGACGCTGATATCGCCAGATTCGATGCGACGTTGATCTGGATGCGCCCGCGACAGTCGCCCGTCTCGGTTTCAGGGTCGATCAGCGCCGTTTCATCGAGCGCCTCCATGAAATCCTCGACGAAATGCGCCAACACGATTCGGCGGCGCTTGGCGCGCGCGATATCGCGCAAGCCGCCCGTGCGCACCGCTTCGAGCCGTGTCATCAAGTCCGTCAGGCGGCTGAGACGGTGCATATGCACATCGATGATGTGCGCGAAGCCGCCGACGCGCCGCGCCAACAACGCGGCGTCGTCGTTATCTTGGCGCGTCATCTGCGTGATCAAGTCCGCGTGTCCTTGTGTGGAGGCGACCGCCTCGCGCACTTCGTTCAGATAGCGGTCGAGCAGTTCGGTCAGCGCCGACCAATCTGGCGCATCGATGGTGATCATCAGATGCACATCGCCGTTTTGCCCCTGAATTGCCGCCGCCCAACACGGAATCCGTTCGCCCGCCCGCATCGTAAAAAAGCGGATCGGAGTCACGGTTGCCAGCGCGCGCGTGCGCACACCCTCGATAGATTGGTCGGGTTCGGTCTGGCGGGAACTGAGCAGCATCGCCGCCGCCGTCCAGCCTTCCGCCTTGACCAACTTGTAATCTGCGCCCAAAAACGTGAGCGCCGCGCGATTATTCAGCACCAATCGATTGGCGCGGTCGAAGATCATCACGCCTTGCCCCATCCCGTCGATCACGGTCTGGATGTCTAACCCTTTTGTTTGCACGGCAGCCCCGCTTTTTTGCGCGCTCGTTGATTGAACTCTCATTGTATCCAAAAATTCGCTTGCCACTTGATCAATTCCTGTGCGTGGACTACACTATTCCAACTCGTCACCCTTTTCGGAGCGTAGCGCAGCTTGGTAGCGCGCAGTGTTCGGGTCACTGAGGTCGTGGGTTCGAATCCCGCCGCTCCGACACCCAATGACGCCATTCTTTACACGGATGGCGTTTTTTATTGCGTCTGGCTTTCCGCCGTTCGCCATTTTGCGTTAGAATACGCGCGTTGATGGACGGCGAGAGGGATGGCGACCATGCAGAAAAATCGCGCGCGTTGGGCGGCATTGTGCGGCTGGCTCGGCATTGGGATCGCGCTCGTCGCGCTCGTGTTCAGCGGTGCAGCACCACCCGCCGCGCTGTATGCGCAAGCCTTCCCCACCAATACGCCCGCGCCGACGCCGAATCGCCCCGACGCGCCCGCTGACCGCTACGCCTTGCGCCTTTGGACGGAGGATGCACTCGTAGCGACTCTGATCGCGCAGATTCGCGCGCTGCGCCCCAACGACGAGCAAGCGGCGCGCGCCGTCGCGCTGTTGCAGCGCGAATGGGCGCATCGCTATCCCAGCGCGGTCATCGCTGCCGCTGATCGTGATGCGCTCTTGGACGCCGCGCGTGCCGCGCCACCCGGCAGCGTGAACCTGCGCGAATGGGCGCGTTCGTATGCCCAAGATGCGCTCAATGCGGCGCGTCCGGTCTATGACGCGACGGCGCGCGTCGAGAGCGATGGCTGGCGGCTCGAACTGACGGCAGCGAACTTTGACGGGCGCGGATCGCTGGATGCGCTCGTGCGCGTCGTTGATGCGGGTGTATTCGATGCCTATTTCATCGCGGTGATTGATGATGATGGCGCATATACGCTGTTGCCCGGCGCGCTGCCCGCCGCCCCCTTCGCTGGCGCTGTAGTGGAAGCGCGCCGG
>Ga0163147_10004691_pt1 | contig 17208 bp, 12 predicted proteins | sample OliLakLV19MP6G1_FD_148597 | JGI IMG/M metagenome (GOLD analysis project Ga0163147, IMG submission 148597) | Freshwater microbial mat bacterial communities from Lake Vanda, McMurdo Dry Valleys, Antarctica- Oligotrophic Lake LV.19.MP6.G1 | ecosystem: Environmental > Aquatic > Freshwater > Lake >...
GACCGGGCTCGTACGCGATACAGCAGCACGACGCGCCGCAGAATTGCAGCGGACCGGCTGCGTGAGGCGATCATCGGGGCGCCGGTAGAACCAACTGCGCGAGCACCCCGTCGGCGTCGGCCCCCGTGACCATACTTCTGCCCAACTGCCACGCTGAGCGGAGCGCGATTGGGAGGCGGTGGCTGCACAACACGCCTCTCTCGCCCTACTGCGGCGGAAGGTTGGGGGCGCGCGAGTTGAGCGGCGCTTGGCTCTCACGGGCGCGGTTACCGCAGGCTTGACGCGTGCCGATTCCGGCCAGAATGTAGAGTGACAGCCGTTCTACGCCTCTCCCCGCCGCTATGCCGTATCCCAATCTTTTCGACGCCGCCACTGCGGAAGCCGCAGTGCAGCGCATCCTGGCACTGACTCCTGAGACGCAGCCCGCGTGGGGCAAGATGTCGGTGTCCCAAATGCTCGCGCATGTCAGCGTGGCGTACGAAATGGCCTATGAGGGCAAACACCCCCGGCCCAACGCGATCATGCGTGCAGTTCTCAAACTCTTTGTCAAAGCCGCAGTCGTTAGCCCCGCGCCGTACAAGAAGAACGTGCCGACCGCGCCCGCCTTCAAGATCACCGATGCGCGCGAGTTCGAAGTGGAACGTGACAGACAGATCGCCTTCATCCGGCGAACGGCCGAGTTAAACGCAGCGCACTTCGGTGGTAAGGAATCATTGTCGTTCGGTCCACTCACCGCTGGGGAATGGAATAGACTCTTCTCAAAACACCTTGATCATCATCTCACACAGTTCAGTGTGTAAGGGGTGGAACAGGAGCGACGCAACTTACGCCTGATGCTCCGGCGAGCGTGAACGAACGCGAACGGAGCTGACGCCGCGCGCGAGCATCGCGACGTGCACGACGGATGTGTTTCCCTCGTGCGTCACCGAAATGACGCGGTTGTGGTCAATCGCGGTTTCGTCGAGGCGCACTGACTTCGCCTCGATACCGGCGTAGGGAACGATCCACGTGGCATCTCGCGGCTCGTCGCGCAGGTTGAGCGCACGCAGTACGACGCCGTCGCCATCTTCGGCCGGTTTGATCGCCGAGGCGACCACGCCATCGCCGCGCAGTTGGATGCCGCGAATGCCGATTGGTACCGCCGCGGCCGCACCCTGCGAGGCATCACGCCAGGTCTCAGCCACAAGCGGACGCAGTACATCGTCGGCGCACGCTTCGATCGTTGCGACATTGATCGGACCGCCGAGAATAACGGCAAAGTTCGCGCGTACACGTCCCGGTCCCTGCGCCGCGGGTATCGGCGCGGGCCAGCCGGCGTGACCGGGGCGCTCGATGAGATTCGCACGGGAGAGTTCACCCGTGGCGCGAACAATCGTGATCGCCACTGATCCATCAGGCATCGCTTCATACTCGGCGAGTCCGTCACTGATGATGGCTGTGCTGGCGTGCGAGGCATGTCGCGCAACCCAGCGGTGCAGCGGCGCGCTGTGCACGACATGTTCCAACAACTGTTCGGCCTGCGAGAGCTCGAGCGCGTTGCGCACCACGGGACCGAAGGCTGCGTCGGCCAGCACCGATGACTCCGGCAATCCGGTGGCCACGACAAGTCGGAGGCGATGATCGGGTGCGTGATCGAGCGCGGCCAGGCGCACGCACAAATACGCCGCGCCAGCATCGAGCGACAACTGGAGCCGGACACGCAGCGAACGAAGTCGCGCGTCGCGTCGCGTCGAGCCGCGTTGCGTCGAGCCGCCTCGCGGCGCGACGCTTGATGGCGTCTCGCGATCCGATTGGTCAGCCAATGATTCACTGGAGTCATGAAACGCAAGATCCGGCGAGACCGGCGCGTGTGACACCAACACGCGCGCGTCCACCTCGATCACCGCGCGCAGTGGGCCGCGTGCTCGCATACGTGTTCGCACGGGGGTAAGACGAAGCACGGGCCCGCGAGGCGCGGGTGTGTACGCGTCGCCCGCATCGGTTTGCCAGGTGAGATGCAGCAGGTCGTCAACTGTGCGACGGGCATGGTTGTCGTGCAGGCTGATTCGTCCGTCCTTCACCGACACGCGCACACGATCGTTCTCCATGATCCATGCACGCTTATCGCGCGTCACGCGCACCGCAGATTCCGGAGCGGCCCCCCGCGACTTTGGCGCCTCGGTGAGCGGCCACAGTGCGAAACCGGTCGCCGGCACCGCGTGTTCGGGTGGAACCCATACCACACAGTGCGCGACGTGCACGAGATCATCATCGGGATAGTGATGCGGTGACTCTCGCCGTTCGTGCGTCAGGCGCGTTCGCACGAGCTGCACACACAGGTCGTTCGGCACGGCGCGAAGCAGCGGACGGCGTGCGGTCTGCGGCTGCACGACCGAGGCCGAGTCGGGCCCGACGCCGACGTCGCCCACGGTGGTGAGCAGCTCAGCTTCGACCACGCCCCAGCGCGGTGTCGCCGCGCGGTTGCGCACGACAAGCGTGGGGGACCACGCATCACGACGCACCGCACGTGCCGTTGCTGCGTCCCGACCCAACAGCGCATCAAGACTCGCCGCGCGCAGCCCCGCTGCCTGTTCGCGAACCGACGCCACGCGTGCGTCCAGCGCGAATGCAACCTCGTCGACTGAACAGCCGCACAGCGTGTCGTGCGGCAACGCGCGAAGAAACGTGCGCCACGCTGAGTGAAGCAAACCAGCGTCGTGCACGGCGCCTTGCCGAAGTGCCGCCAGCGCCATCCATGGTTCCACATCCCAGCGCAGCAGCGCATCGGCGCGTGCAACTGCGCGTTTTTGCCACGCCCGCGTGGCGAGCGTCCCCTGCAGCGTCCACGTGAACCCGTACGAATCGCGCAGTTCGCCGCATACTGCGGGGATGTCAGCGTGCTGCGCGGCGTGGTCGAACGCGTTGGCCCAGCGCGAGAGCGATGACCTGTGCACGTGCGCCCCGTCGTGCTGCCTCGCGGCCTCGGCCAGTGCGTCAACCGCCGCGTCCAGCGCGGGTTGACGCGCGTGATGATCGGCCCCATTGGTCACCAGCAGCACGTTCGTGGTGGCGCGTGCGCCGGCATCGCGCATCACGCGCTGCCAGCGTTCTGCGGCACCGCGCTGATCACCAGGCAGGTCGCTCCCGTATTCGTAGCCATCGCGCGGCAGATGCCAGAGCAGCAGTTCACTGCCATCCGGCCCGATCCAGCGCGCCGAATCTCCCGCAGGCCACCGAGCGCTACCGTAGCCTCGCCACACTACGGCAATACGCAGTCCAAACCCCGAGGCAATCGTCGGGAGCGCCGCCGGATGCCCAAACGCGTCGGGCGAATAGCACACCGCCGGCGCCACGCACCCCAGGCGCGTGAGCACGCGTCGGCCGGCGTGCAGGTTGCGCACGAGTGCCTCGCCCGAGGGCATCAGTTCGTCGGCCAGGACGTACCACGGTCCGGCCTCCAGCGCGCCGTTCGAAAGACGCTCGCGCAGTCGCGGCTCCCACTCCGGGTGCACCAACAACACGTCCTCGAGGATCACCGCCTGCCCATCGAGCAGGAAGGGGCGGGCTGGGTCCGCCGGTTCATCGAGCAACTCGCGAACCAGCGACACAAGCTGCTGTCGGAATCGGGCGGCTGGATGGTACCATTCGCGATCCCAGTGGGTGTGCGCGACCACGTGCACGTCGAGCGGCGGAGGCGTTTCGGAAGTCACAAGATCAAGGTAGCGAGCGGTTCAGTTGAGGTCACGCCGCGGCATCTATCTCTCGTGAGCCGTTGACCCACGCCGCGCGGCAATCGAGCTTTCCGCATGGACTTTCTTTCCGATTTCTTCGAGCGCCTGCGCGATTTGCCGGCGTTGGTGCAGTGGGCCGGCTATGTGGGACTCACGCTGATCATCTTCACCGAAACGGGTCTGCTCATTGGCTTTTTTCTGCCGGGAGACTCATTGCTTGTAACCGCCGGCCTGCTGAGCTCGCAGCCGGATTTCGGGCTCAACGTGTACATCCTCGGGTTGCTGCTGACGGCGGCGGCGATCATCGGCGATACCGTGGGGTACCATATTGGCAAGTTGTCCGGACCGCGAATTTTCACCCGTGAGGAATCGCTGCTGTTTCGGCGTGCGCATCTGCTGAAAGCCCAGGCCTTCTACGAGAAGCACGGCGGCAAGACCATTATTATTGCCCGGTTTGTGCCGATCATTCGAACTTTTGCGCCCGTGGTCGCCGGAGTCGGCCAGATGAACTACCGGTCGTTCCTGGCCTACAACGTGGTGGGTGGCACGCTGTGGGTGTGGAGCATGTTGTTCACGGGCTACTTCCTGGGACGTTGGGTACCCGGCATCGATCAGCACATCGAGAAAGTGATTCTCGTGGTGATCTTCCTTTCGATTCTGCCTGGTATCATCGCGTGGCTTCGCGAGCGCGCGCGCCCCGGTTCTTCACCCGCGTAGTCGGCGTCGACCGGGATTTGCTGCGCCTCGCAGTGATGCCACGTCGCCAGGTATTCATTTCAACGGAGGTTCATACAACATGGCTCATACGCTTTCCGCCCTTCCGTATGCATTCGACGCCCTCGCGCCGCACATCGATGCCAAGACGATGGAAATCCATCACGACAAGCATCATCAGGCGTACGTCAACAATCTGAACACAGCGATTGAAAAGGCCCCTGAGCTGGCCAGTATGTCGCTCGACGATTTGCTGCGGGATCTGAGTGCGGTGCCGGAATCGATCCGCACGGCTGTGCGCAACAACGGCGGTGGGCATTGGAATCACACGCTGTTCTGGACGCTCATGGCGCCGAATGCCGGTGGGGAGCCCACCGGTGACGTGTCTGCGGCGATCACAAAGGCGTTTGGTGACTTCGCCACGTTCCGTGAGAAGTTTCAGGCGGCCGCGATGGGACGCTTCGGCTCAGGCTGGGCGTGGCTCGTATCCGATATGGGCGCGCTGTCCATCGTCAGCACGCCGAATCAGGACAATCCGCTGATGGAAGGCAAGACCGCGATCCTCGGCCTCGATGTGTGGGAGCACGCGTACTACCTGCACTATCAAAATCGCCGCGCGGACTACGTGGGCGCGTGGTGGAACGTGGTGAACTGGGAAGAGGTTGCGAAGCACTACTCGGCCAGTATGGGCTGAGTTCGGCGCTCGATCTTCGCCGAAACATCACGGGCCCGATGGCAAGTTGCCATCGGGCCCGTTTGTGTGCCGCTTTACACGACGGCCGCACTTACATGAGCGCAGCCGGAATGATCGTCAGCGCAAGCGAGCAGGCGAATACGACGCCCGCGCCGACCCAACCGGCGCTTCGTGTCACCCGTGCAATCACGCTGATGCCGATGGCCATGATCGCGATCGACCAGAGACTGGTGAGTTCCAAGTTCGTCAGCACACCGAGCACGACAGGCGACGTGGTAAGTGGATCGAAGAAACGCGCCGCACCGAGCGCTCCATCGCTCACGCCACGAATGGACTCCGGATTCACGACGAGACCCAGCACGGCCATGATAATTGGCGCGAGCAACCGCGGGAAGCTGGCTAGCGTGACAATCAGCGCGCTCTGCGTGTAGCTCAAAGAGCCGCCGGCGACCTTCGCACCAAGCATGACGAACAGCGCGCCAATCCACACCACGATGGGCAGCATGACGGCCGACCCGAGCACCCCACCCCATTTCAAGAATGTCCGGCCCATGTCCATGGCCTCGGGCGGCATCGGCTGCCCCTTTTCCGCGGCTTGTTGCACGGTCAGTTGAAACTGCGCATCCCAAAACACTTCAGTCAGCCCCATGGTGGCCAACCCGATGGTGAGCGCCAGCACGATGAGCACCATCAGATACTTGCCATATCCGCTCCCGCGCCGACGCTCGAACACGTTCGAAGGCGCCGTGAACACTTCCAGCAGGTCGTCGAGTAGTCCGCCCGAGGCGGGAGTAGTCGCTTCGTTCACCAGTCACTCCGCAGATTAAGCGTCATCGCCACGACCGGACCGTGCACACTCAACGCGCGGCTTCACCTTCAAGATAGGTGTAGCCTTCGAGTCCGGCGACGTAATCCGCAATGAAGGCGTTCGCCTCCTCACGGGTCAGCCCCTTGGCCGCATTCACCTTACGACGGAACGTGGCGAGAAGTTGCGATGCGCCGAACTGCACGTAGTTCAGCACTTCGGTCACCGTATCGCCCTCCACGAGATCGTTGATCTCGTAGCGCCCTTCGGGTGTGAGGACGACATGCACGGCATTCGTATCGCCGAACAGGTTGTGCAGATCGCCCAGGATTTCCTGATAGGCACCCGTGAGGAAGATGCCCAGGATGTAGTCGTCTCCGTCGCGGAACTCGTGCAGCTCGAGCGCCGGACGGCCATCCTTGCCGCCCACGAACTTGTCGATTTTGCCATCGGAGTCACACGTCACATCCTGCAGCGTGCCGTAGCGCAGCGGCTGCTCGTCGAGCCGGTGAATGGGCATGATCGGAAACAGCTGATCGATGGCCCACGAATCGGGAAGCGATTGAAACAACGAAAAGTTGAGGAAGTAGCGGTCGCACAGCGACGACTGCAGTTCGCGCAGAATATCGGCGTAGGTTTCCGGATCAGCCTTGGCGATCGGATAGATCGCGTTCATGGTGGCCAGCCAGATCAACTCCGCCGTCGCCAACTGCCGCAGCGTGAGCACGCCGCTGTTGAAATAGTTGCGCGCCCGATCCTTGTCGAATGTCGCGTCATGAAACACTTCAAGCACCTTGCGAGGTCTCGGCGCGCGCTCGCTGATCGTACGGAGATCTTCGTGCATTTCGTGCAACAGCGAATGATCGTCGTCGGTGAGCGTGGGCAGCGCACGCGCGGCCTGCGATTCCACATCGATGACCTTCACAAGGAGCATCGCGTGATGCGCGGTGAGCGCACGCCCGGACTCGCTGATGAGATGCGGCATCGGCAGCTCATGCTCACGACACGCTTCGGCGATCGTATACACCACATCGTTGGCGTATTCCTGCAGGGTGTAGTTGACGCTCGCGTTATTGGTGGACGTGGTCCCGTCGTAATCGACGCCCAGACCGCCGCCCACATCGACGTGCGTGATATCCACGCCCATGTTGCGCAGCTCCGCGTAGAAGCGCGCGACTTCCGCCAGTCCGGACTTGATGAAGCGGATGTCGGTGATCTGGCTGCCGAGATGGAAGTGAATGAGCTTTACGATATCCAGTCGGCCCATCTCGGCGAGCCTGTCAATGAGCTTGACCAGTTCGGCCGAGGACAACCCAAACTTGCTCTTCTCACCTCCGCTCTGCGCCCAGCGTCCGGCTCCTTCCGACGCCAGCTTCACCCGCACGCCCGCCACCGGCTTCACCCCAAGCTCGTCGGCCACTTCGAGCAGCACATCGAGTTCGCTGAGCTGCTCCAGCACGATAAAGACGCGATGGCCAAGCTTCTGCCCCATGAGGGCGAGTCGCATGAACTCGTGATCCTTGTAGCCGTTGCACACGATCAGCTGATCGGTGCCTTCGACCAGACCGAGCACCGCCTGCAGCTCCGGCTTGGATCCGCATTCGAGACCGACGCCGTGCGCCGAACCGTAGCGCACGATTTCTTCGACGACGTGGCGCTGCTGGTTGACCTTGATCGGGTACACGGTCGTGTACTGCCCCGAATAGTCGAACTCCCGCATCGACGCCGCGAAGCGTTCACTCAGCGTCTGCACGCGCGAGCGCAGAATGTCGGAGAACCGCAGCAGCACCGGCAACTGAATGCCCTGCTCCTCCAGATCGCGCGCCAGATCGCGCAAATCAATCGAGGCGTCCGGACTGTTCGGGTCCGGTTTCACGATCACGTTGCCGCGCTCGTTGATGTCGAAATAGCCGACGCCCCAGCCCTCGATGTTGTAGAGAGCGCGGGCGTCGTCGACGGTCCAGGGGGCGGCCGGCGCTTCAGGCGCGGCAGAAGGTACGATGCGAGTAGCCATGGCACAAAAGTAGGGCCATGCCGCCCCCCCGGGTACTACTTGGAGCTGCGCTGTCCTGTAACGGGGACCACCGCGCCCGCTTTCGGGGTGGGCGCGACCCGGATTTGGTCACGTCCCTTCTCGATAAACGGGATGCCGCGCTTCATCCAATCCGGTGCCGGTGCGCCTCGTAGATGGTGATCGAAGAACTCCAGCTGCTTCTTGTCGATATCGAGCTGGTTGGCCCGTTTGGTTGGGTTGTGCTCGTCACCGTTGTAATTGACCATGTACGCTTCCTTGCCCAAACGGCGCAGCGCGACAAAAAACTCGATGCCCTGATACCAGGGAACCGCACCATCATTGTCGTTCGCCATGAACAGCAGCGGCGTCTGAATGCGATCGGCGAAGAAGAGCGGCGAGTTCTCGATGAAGCGCTCCGGATACTCCCACAGCGATCCACCGATGCGGCTCTGACCGGTTTCGTACTGAAACGAACGTGCGACGCCCGAGCCCCAACGAATGCCACCGTATGCACTCGTCATGTTCACCACGGTCGCATTCGGCACCGCGGCCTTGAACAGATTCGTCTGCGTGACGAGATACGCCGTTTGGTACCCGCCCCACGACTGTCCGCCGATGCCGATGGCGTTCTTGTCGACAATGCCGCGCTGAATCAGCGACTGCACGCCTGGCACAATCGACTTGTACGCGCTCGGTCCGGGATATCCGTCGGTGTACTTGATGTCCGGCATGAATACGACATAGCCGAGCGAGTTGTACACGGTGGGGTTCACGATATTACGACCGGCCGGACGCACGTAGCCGTGCAGCCCATCGGAGTGCGTCTCGTAGAAGTACACCACCATGGGGTATTTCTTCGACGCGTCGTAGGTCTCCGGCAGATACAACAGGCCAGCCAGGGAATCGCCATCGGCGCCGATCCAGCTGTACAGCTGCACATTGCCGCGCAGATACTGATCCTGATCGGGCATGGCGTTCGAGAGCTTCGCCATCGTGGTGATCGACGATCCAGCCCAGATATCCGGGAACTCCCGATAGTCAGAACGTGTGACCATGTATCGTTCCGCGTCGCGCGCTTTCGTGAGTGAACCAAACCGCTTGGGCTCCATCACGAGTTGCGTGGGCGTGGAATCCGCAAAGCTGCCCTGGAACCAGCCCGAGCCCTTGGTCAGATCATTGAACGCCGACAGCAGCACCGGCTTGGTGGGATCAATCGCCCGGTCCTCGGGATCGAGATTCACCACGCGGAACACATGCTGCTTTGCGCGGCCGACACCGCCGGTGAGGCGACGCGGCGCGATACTCCCGCGCGGGTCCACCACCCACACATCATAACGGTCGTTGATCAGCATCTGGCGATCATCCACGGTCCAGCCGGACATACCCCACGCCGCCGGTGTACTCGGCGTGCTCCACGTTTCCTGACTGAACTTCACATCCTTGATTCCGCTGGTGACCACGCGCGTCTGCTTCGTGCCAATATCGTACGCGTGCCACTGATCCTGATCGAACCACGTTACGAACTTTGCGTTCGGCGACAGCTGTGCACCGCGCTCAAGCTTCTTCGCCACCAACGTGCGCGTGCCCGTGGTCGCATCGATGATGTACACATCATTGCCGCCTTCGCCCCACATCTGCTCCATAAGATACGGCACCGGCGTCACGGCCAACGCGAGACGACCGTCGTCACTGACCTGCACGCTCGGCAACGAGTCAGTCGCGAGGTGCACCACGCGACGCAGCTTGCTGTGATAGATCGACGTGTACATGCGATTGCGATCCTGTCCAGCCTGCTGCGCCTGCGTGGGCTGCAGTCGCGTATCCTGCCAATGCCACAGGTCATAGATCGCCTTGTTGGCCAGGGAATCCTGCGGAATGCTATCGGCCGGCGGCTGCGCCACAGCGAAGAGCAACGCCGATCCGTCACGCGTGAAATCCAGACGGCTACGCTCGGGGATGAGCCTGCCGTCACCGGCGTTGGACGGTGTGACAGCAACGGCGGCCGTTGGTGCCGCGCCGCGCCGCGTGACCAGCGACGCGAGATAGATGCTGTACGACGCGCGCGCCGCCGGCACCGAATCGGCCTTCGCTTCAAGGAACGCGAGCTGCGTGTTTTCGCGGTCGAAGCTCACGCCGCGATAGCGTGCCTTGCCGGCGCGCATGGTGTGTACGGCGCCCGATGCGAGATCGCGCAGAAACAGACCGCTTTTACTAGAGTCGGCCTCGCCAATCACATAGGCCAACCACTGCTCATTGTCGCTCAGCGTAAAGCTGACCACGTCCTCCAGCCGCACTTCTTGGGCCGAGGCCAGCGTGCGCACGACGAGTGGCGTTCCGGTTTCGCGGCGCGGCGCGCGGCGTGTCGCGGAGTCAGCGGCCGCTGGACGCGGCGTGGCAGGGCGGGCCGCCGAATCACCATTCGCGCGCGCCGGCGTCGAGTCCACTTCGGGCTGGTAGAACAGATACTTGCCACCATCGCGGGCCATGCGAAAGCTGCGCACGCGCGGCAGCGTGGTTACCTGCCCCGACGGCAACGCAACAATCGCCAACGACGTGCGCGTCGCTTCGGCCGCGCGACGACGATCACCACGCACCGCTTCGACCACCGACTGTGTCGGGTACACGAGTGCCGCCACATACTCGTTATTAGCGCTGAACGACGGCGCGCCGGCCGAGAATCCGCCACCGCCGCCACCGGGCCGGTCATTCGGACGCCCGGTGAACCCACGCGGCAGCTTGAACTCGGCACTGCCTTCCGTGGCGCGGACGACCAAGTCACCGTCCCCGATGCCTGGTGAGTTCGTATACGCGACCCACGCGCCATCGCGCGACATCGTGGGCGAGAGAATGCCTCGCCACGAGTCGTACACATCCTGGGTGATTGGCTTGCGGGCCTGCGCGACGACATCGCTCGTTGGCACGACGGAGCATACGCCGAACGACAGCACGAGGGCGGTGACCGCGTGGCGCGTGAACGCCGAGGCGTGCCAGCGCGCGGACGTCGGTGCGGCTGGAGAGGCGGAGAAGACCAAAGGCATCAGAAAAGCACGGTGGAGGGACGCCCATGCGACGGAGGTCGCGGGACGGTACGAGCCGAGTCTGGGGTGGTTCCCCAGCCTTACTCCTATCAACTTGCATGCGTGACCTGATCTGAGCTACGCATGGCGGGCCGATCGCGTTGCTCACGGGGCACTTACCGGCCCCTCTACCTGCGGCTCGGCCGCACGAGGTCTGTCTTGGGACGATTGCTCGGCTATTTCGGACGAGGGCTTGTGCTGCTCGCGCCGATCTTCATCACGGTCGCCGTCTGCGTCTGGGTGCTGCGGACGGTCGACTCCATGACCGGCGCGGAGACGCCGGGCCTCGGTCTCGCGATCACGATCGCCATCATCACCCTCGTCGGGTTTCTCGGCTCCAACTTGATCACGCGATCGGCAATCGGGATATTCGATCGGGTGCTGGAGCGGCTACCATTTGTGCGACTGCTGTACGGTGCCGTGCGCGACATTCTGAACGCGTTCGTGGGTGAGAAGCGTCGATTCGATCAGCCCGTATCGCTTCGTCTCGATGAGACCGGTGCTGTACGCCTGTTCGGTTTCGTGACGCAGGAATCGCTGGCAACGCTCGGCTTGCCGGGACATGTGAGTGTATACTGTCCCCACTCGTACAACTTCTCCGGACAGTTGTTGGTCGTGGAGTCCAATCGTATCGAGCGTATTGAAAAGCCAAGCTCGGACATCATGGCCTTCATTGTGTCCGGCGGTGTCGCCGGGTTGCCGGACGGCGGCAGCGCCGCCGGCACCGTGGAGCACGCACCACAGGCCGTGCCTTCCGACCAGTAGTCCACTCCCATATGTCTGCCCGCGCGTGCTCATTGGCCACGGCACAATGACCGCCGCGCCATCTGCTGTTCACTGGCGTTCACGTTCTTTTCGCTGACGAAGGATTATTTCGGCAACACCACGCAGGCATCGATGGTGTCGTACCTGCAGTCGTACCAGATGATCGGCGACAGCAGCGTGCGCGGCTTGTGGAAGCCGTTCCTGATTTTTTTCATCACGCTCGCGGTGAACATCTACGTGGTGTCCAGGGGAATCTCGGCGGGCATCGAAAAACCGGCAAAAATCGGCATGCCGATTGTGTTCATCTTCGCGGCCATCCTGGCCGTGGTGATTCTCACGATGGATCCGCTCACACCGGGTGGACCGGCGCCGAGCGACGGCCTCAACTTCTTTTTCAATCCTGACTTCTCGCAGCTCTCGCGACCGGGATTGTGGCTCGCCGCCGCTGGTCAGATCTTCTTCACGTTGTCCGTTGGTATGGATGCGCCGCAGTCCTACGCTTCGTATCTCACCCAGAAGGACGATCTGGTGCTGTCCGGTTTGGCCACGGCAGCTACGAACGAAACGGCGGACGTCGTGCTTGGTGGCTCCATCGCGATTCCAGCGGCCGTCGTGTTTTTCGGGGTCGCGGGCGCCCTGCAAGTCGCTTCGTCCGGCTCGTTTAAGATCGGCTTCGCCACAATGCCGGTCGTGTTCCAGCAACTGCCGCTCGGCAACGTGTTCGGCGTCATGTGGTTTGGTCTGCTCTTCTTCGCCGGCTTCACCTCGTCGGTGGCGATGGCCACACCGATCGTGGCGTTCTTCCGCGAAGAGTTTGGCATTCGTTCGGACTGCTGCAGATCTTCTGGCTGCAGTACGGCATGTTCGACGAGTGGGACTACTGGGGCGGTACGTTCGGGCTGGTGCTTTTTGCGTCCATCGAAGTCATGCTCTTTATATGGGTGTTCAAGCCGGACCGCGCGTGGGAGTCGTTGCATAAGGGTGCGGATATCCGCCTGCCGCGCGTGTTCAAGCTCATCATGACGTACATCACGCCCATCTATCTCTTCACGATTCTGCTGTGGTGGGGCATCACCGATGCGTGGCCGATTCTGACCATGGCCAAGACACCGGGCGGTGCGGTCCCGGACCCGGCGATCGTGCCGTACGTACACGCGTCTCGCGCCATCCTGGCGGCTTACGCCACCGTCAGCGCCGCACCGAAGGGTGACACGGACCCTTCGCGCAACTCTACAATGCGCTCTTCGATGAACGCAACCAACTCGCGCATGGTCTCCGTGTCAAATACCAGCTTGACACCGGCCTCGGCGTAGAGCGCAGGCAACGGGCGCGTGCCCCCGAGCGCGAGGAAACGCTTGTACGCCTGCACCGCTTCCGGTCCATGGCGCACCGCGTTGCGAAACACCTGCACGGCGCCAAGCTGGGCGAGTCCGTACTCGATGTAGTAGAAGGGCAGCTCGAAAATGTGCAGCTGACGGTACCAACGCGACACGCGTTCGTCGTCGAGTTCCGACCAGTCCACTTCCGGTTCAAAGCGCGCGCGGATGGAGAGCCATGCCGCGTCGCGTGCCGCCGCATCGGCGCCTTCGGCATGCGTGTAGATCCACGCCTGAAAGGCATCGACGCTGGCGATGTGCGTGAGGGAGCACAGCACATCTTCGAAGTGTTCCAGCCATGCAATGCGGGCTTCTTCTGGCGTGTAGTACCCATCGGGCTGCACGAGATACGGCATGGCCAGCAGTTCCATGGACATGGACGCCAACTCGGCCGCCTCGTGTCCCGTCCGGCGCTGCCACGCGTACGGCAGCTCGTGAGTGGCGAAGTCGTGGAAGCAGTGCCCCGCCTCGTGTACGAGCGTTTGCACATCGTCCGGCACGCCCACCGCATTCATGAAAATGAATGGACGGCCTCGGAACGCGAGATCGGTGCAGTAGCCGCCGGGTGCTTTGCCGGGCCGACTCTCGAGATCAAGCAGCTGCTCCGCCGCCATGATGTCGAACTGCTCACCGAGCTCGCCGTCAACGCGCGAGAAAATGCGGCGCGCCCCGCCCACGAACTCCTCGACCGTGCGAAATGGCGTCAGCGGCGTCGTGGCGTCGACGTCAACCGCGAGATCCCACGGCCTCAGCGATTCCACGTGAAGCCGTTCGCGACGATTCGCGTACAAACGCGCAACCGCCGGCACCACCGCCGCTTCGACGGCCTTGTGAAAACCGGCGCAATCTTCGGGTGTGTAGTCGAAGCGGTGCTTGGCCGCGAACGCGTAGCGTTGAAAGTCTGAAAAGCCGGCTTCGCGCGCCACGTCCCGTCGCAACTCGAGCATGCGATCGAAGAGCGAGCCCAGCTCGGTGCGATGCTCCAGGTACGCCTGCGCGCCCGACCGGAACGCTCGCTCCCGCATGGCCCGATCGTTCGACTTGAGGTACGGCTGCAACTGCGGAATCGTTTTGGCCTCGCCGTCCCAATCGACGGAGAGACCGCCCGTGCGCTTCTGGTACGCCGCCGAATACTCCTCGAGCTTCGCGAACCGGGCGACGTTGGCCTCCCGAAAGATCTCGATGTCGGAGCGAAACCGGCGAATCGTGGTTTCGAGATCGGGGCGCGACCAACCAAGCGCCACGAGTTTGCGGGCGAGCCGCACCTGCTGCGCTTCGAGTAACGGAAAAATTTCCATCGAAAAGCGTAGATACGCGCGCTCGGCCGCCTCATCGGCAGTATTGCCAGTGTAGGCGATCATCGCGAGCGTGCCCGCCTCCCCGATCAGCATATCCAACTGCGACCACGACGAGAGCCACGCCTCGATCTGCACGCTCTCCGGTGGCGTACTCAACGGGACCTGCGCCAGCGCCTCGTAGTATGGCAGGATGTCGGACCAGGTCGCATCAGCGAAAGCGGCGGGGGACTCGGGAAGCACAATCATCGATTCAGCAGCGTGCGAGGAGGGAAGAAACGGCGTTGGAAGCTATTCAGAGCGGCGACGGGATGCCTGCCTACCGTCACGTCGTCGTCATCACGCACTCAGGCGCCGTACGGGATCCAGATGTTTTTCACCTGTATAGCGCGGCGCAGGAACTCGCGCCCCTCGCCAATACGGGGATCTCCCCACTCCCGGGGCGTCCACTCCGTCCACGTTTGTTTGAGGTTGCCGGTTGAGGCGCGCTCCACAGCGGTGGCCCCGTGATGACTGCCGCAGTACCAAACGGCATCCACATTATCGTGTTCGGCCAGCACCCGTGCCAGTCGGTCGGCCTGACCCGTCACAATGTTGATGACACCGCCCGGCAAGTCCGACGTGTCGAGTACGCTGTAAAAGTCCGTGATCGGCAGCGGCGCCGATTCACTGGGGACGGCCACCACGGTGTTACCGGCGGCCACCAACGGGGCGACCAGCGAGATGAAGCCCAGCAGCGAGGGTGCGGGCGGACAGACGACGCCAACCACACCGATCGGTTCATGCATCGCCAACGAGACGGCGCGCACCGGGACGTCGTGCACCGCGCCGTCGTGTTTGTCCGCCCACGCGGCGTACGTGAACAAGCGCGAGATGGAGGATTCTACTTCACGCATGCCCTCGATCGCCGACGCGCCCGAACTGCTTGCCACGCGTGCGGCAAACTCGTCGGCGCGCGCCGAGAGATTCTCCGCGATGTAGTACAGAATCTGCGCACGCGCGTGTCCCGGTTTACGTGCCCAGGCTGAGGCGGCGTGCGCCGCTTCGACGGCGTTGCGGATATCCTTGCGATTGCCGTCACCAACATCGCCGAGCAGGCGGCCGTCCTGTGCGTGCACCGGACGGCTGTAACCCGAATCCGGTCGCGCCTGCTGGCCGCCGATATACAACTTGGGCGTGCGATCGAGCGAGGGAAGACCGGCGCTGCGATCCGTCACGGGCGCGGCGACCGGCGCCGCATCGCTTTCGTACGGCGTGGTTATCACGGGGACACGCACGGCCTTGACGTACTCCCACATGCCCTCGCGTCCGCCCTCACGTCCGAAGCCGGATTCCCGATACCCGCCGAAACCGGCCGACGCATCAAACAAGTTCGTGCTGTTCACCCAAACGACACCGCAGCGCAAACGCGGCGCAATGTCGAGCGCCAGATTGATGTCGTCACTCCAGACACTCGCCGCGAGTCCGTACGGCGTGTTGTTCGCGAGTTGCACCGCTTCGTCGGGTGTGCGGAAGCTGTGCGTCACCAGCACGGGCCCGAAAATCTCCACCTGCGCAATCGTCGCCGCAGGCGCCACGTTGGTGAAGAGCGTCGGCGGATAGAACCACCCGTCGGCCGGCTCAGCCCATGTGGGTTGCCAGCACGATGCACCCTCCGCCACGCCCTGGGCCACAAGCTCACGAATGCGCGTCAACTGCACCGGCGCAACGATCGCGCCCATATCAATCGACTTGTCGAGCGGCGCACCAACGCGCAGGCGTTCCATGCGCGCCTTCAACTTTTCCGTGAGCGCGTCCGCAATGCCTTCCTGCACGAGCAGGCGCGATCCCGCGCAGCACACCTGTCCCTGATTGAACCAGATCGCATCGACCACGCCTTCCACGACGCTATCCAGGTCCGCGTCGGCGAAGACAAGAAACGGACTCTTGCCACCGAGTTCGAGCGACAAGGACTTGCCGGTACCTGCGGTCACCGTGCGAATACGACGGCCCACTTCGGTGGAGCCGGTGAACGCGATCTTGTCCACACCTGGATGTTCAACCAGCGCCGCACCGGTCGCGCCATCGCCCGTGACCAGATTGAACACGCCCGCGGGCAGCCCCGCATCGCGTACCAACTCCGCGAACATCAGTGCGGTGAGCGGCGTGTACTCAGCGGGCTTGAGCACCACGGTGTTGCCGGCCGCGAGCGCCGGCGCGACTTTCCATGCGAGCATCAAAAGCGGGAAATTCCACGGGATGATCTGACCGACCACACCAATGGGTGCATAGCCGGCAAACTCCGAATCAAACAGCTGCGCCCATCCGGCGTGGTGATACAAATGCCGGGCGACGAGCGGGATGTCGAGGTCGCGCGTTTCGCGAATCGGCTTGCCGTTGTCGAGCGACTCGAGCACCGCGAGGGCCCGTGCGTGCCGCTGCACCGCGCGCGCGAGCGCATACAGGTGACGTGCGCGCGTGTGCCCGCTCAGCGTCTTCCACGCCGGCTGCGCGGCGCGCGCGGCCTGCACGGCCAGATCCACATCGGCCGCGCTTCCCTGCGCTACCTGTGCCAGCACCGCGCCGCTGCCCGGCTCGAGCACGTCAAAGTGCACCCCGTCGCGCGGTTCAATGAACACGCCGTCAATGAAGTGACCGAAACGATGGCCATGCGAGGCGAGCCACGCGCGAACCGGTGCGTCGGATTCCGGTGCCGGGCCGTACGACATGGCGTCGAACAGCTCGCGCACCGTGTTGGAGGGCTTCGTAATGGAAGTCA
>Ga0163147_10004703_pt1 | contig 17161 bp, 24 predicted proteins | sample OliLakLV19MP6G1_FD_148597 | JGI IMG/M metagenome (GOLD analysis project Ga0163147, IMG submission 148597) | Freshwater microbial mat bacterial communities from Lake Vanda, McMurdo Dry Valleys, Antarctica- Oligotrophic Lake LV.19.MP6.G1 | ecosystem: Environmental > Aquatic > Freshwater > Lake >...
CGCCAAATCCACCACCGCCACCCGAGCGCCGGCCGCGGGGGCCGCCGGGACCACGACCGCCGCGGCCGCCGCGACGATCATCGCCGATGGTGTTGACCGGGCCGCGGGCCTTGCGCTCGCCGCTGGCAGCTCCGCTGGTCGCGGCCATAAAAGCCCGACCCTTTTCGATTCGTGCCGCGATGTCGGTCTTGCCCAGATCCATGCCGCGCAGCTCGGCGACATTCGCGGGAATGCGGATGCGCTCCAGCCCGGCGAACACGGCCTTGACCGTGTTGCGGGCGTTGGTCGAGCCGTAGCACTTGCTCAGGCAGTCGTTGACGCCGGCCAGGTCGAGGATCGACCGGACAACGGTGCCCGCGACCACACCCGTGCCGGGCGAAGCCGGAACCAGGCGCACTTTGCTGGCGGCAAAGTTGCCCTCGACCTCGTGATGGATCGTCGTGCCGATGCGCGGCACGTTGAACAGCTTGCGCCGCGCGTATTTCTGCGCTTTCTCGATCGCGTTGGGGACTTCGTTGGCCTTGGCATAGCCATAGCCGACCTGCCCATTGCGGTTGCCGACGACCACAAGCGCGCCGAAGCTGAACCGGCGGCCGCCCTTGACGGTGGCCGACGTGCGATAGACGCCGATGGTGGTGGAAGCCAGTTGCGATGATTCGTCGAGGATCTCAGCCATGTGAAGCTCAGGGGAAACGCGGAACGGGAAACGGTGGAACACAGTCGGAGAGTCGTTGGAACGGGGGGAATAAACCGGCTCCCCGCCTACTCCCTCAGGGAGCGAGGAGATTAGAACTTGAGCCCGCCATCGCGGGCGGCCTGGGCGAGCGCTTTGACGCGCCCGTGAAACTTGAAGCCGCCGCGGTCGAAGCAGACGAGGCTCACGCCGGCCTTGGTCGCGCGCTCGGCCAGCAGCTTGCCCACCACCGCGGCCGACTTGCTGTTGCCGGTCTTGGTGTCGGCCAAGTGGGCCGCGGGCTCGATGCTCGATGCAGCCGCAAGCGTCTTGCCCGCCAGGTCGTCGATGATCTGGGCGTGGATGTGCTTGACCGACTTGTACACAGCCAGACGCGGCCGGTCGGGCGTGCCCGAGACGGAGCCGCGAACCCGCTTGTGCCGCCGGGTGCGGCGGAAGTCTTTGTGCTTGTTCTTGTTCATGGTCGGAAATCCGGGGAGGCGGTGAGTGGTGATGAGCGTGAAGAGCAAAGAGCGAGGTGTTCTCAGACCGGAAGAGGCCGGCGAAGGTCACGCTCCGAACTGCTTGCCCTGCTTCTTCTTGATGGTTTCGGTGGTGTACTTGATGCCCTTGCCGTTGTACGGCTCGGGCTTGCGGAGGGCTCGCATCTCGGCGGCGAACTGGCCGACGCTTTGCTTGTCCGAACCTTTGATCCGCACGATCTGCTTATCCACCGCTACGTCGAGGTCGGTGGGGATATCCATGAAGATGGGGTTGGCGAAGCCGACGACGAGCTTGAGCTTCTTGCCGTTGATGGCCGCGGTCCAGCCCACGCCCACGACTTCCATCGACTTCTCGTAGCCGTCGGTCACGCCCTTGATCGCGTTGTTGATGAGCGCGCGGCTGGTGCCCCAGCTCGCCCGGGCCTGACGCTCCTCGAGGTTCGCGGCATCGACATCGAGCTTCAGCGTTTTTTCAGATTCCTGCACAGCGATCTTCACCGTGCTGGGCACGTTGATCGTCAGGCTGGTCTTGGGGCCCTGCACGGTCACAGCCTGGCCTTTGATGGCGAGCTTGACGTTGGCGGGCACTTGAATGGGCTTGCGGCCGATACGGGACATGGTCTGTTGCTCCTCACCCGGCTCCTGGCCGGGCGGCTTCAACCGGGTGGATGGGACTCAGTCAATGACGCACAGAAGTTCGCCGCCGACGCGCTGCTCGCGGGCCTTGCGGTCGCTCATCACGCCGCGCGAGGTCGAGACGATCGAAATACCCAGGCCTTGCAACTGGCGCGGCAGGTCGTCGACGTTGCTATAGACGCGGCAGCCGGGCTTGCTGGTGCGCGTGAGCGTGTGCAGAATGGTCTCGCCGCGCGGGCCGTAGCGAAGCTTGAGCTTCAGCTTGCCGCTGCGCCCGTCTTCGACCACATCGAACGAGTCGATGTAGCCCTCGTCGCGCAGCACGGCGGCGATGCCGCGGCAGACCTTGTTATTGAAGCAATCGACGGACTTGGACCGATTCCGCGCGGCGTTGCGGATGCGGGTCAGCATGTCGGCGATGGGGTCGTTGATGGCCATAGGAATCTTCAGGCAAGAGGCGGAACGGGTGGACGAATGGCGAGAAACAAGTAAGACGAACGCGGTGGTGCTACCAACTGCTCTTGCGCATCCCGGGGATCTTGCCCTCGAGCGCGAGCTTGCGCAGCATGATGCGGCTGATGCGGAACTTGCGATAGACGCCGCGGGCCCGCCCGGTGAGTTGACACCTGCGCACGATTCGCGTGCTGAACTTCGGTGGGCGGCTGCTCTTGGCCATTTGGGCCTTGGTCGTCATGGTCGTGAAACTCCGTGGGGTCGGTATCAGGCGGCGGTGTCGGGCTTGGCGTCGGGCTTGGCGTCGGGCTTGGTTGCGGTTGCGGGGGATGACATCGAACCCGCGGGCATCGCGGCCCCGGCCGCGCCAGGCTTCTTCTCATCGTGGCGGAAGGGCATTCCCAGCTCCGCCAGCACATGCCGGCTCAGTTCCGGTGTCGAGCGGCTGAACTTGATGTTGATGTTCATGCCGTGCGTGAACGTCGCCTGGGCCATGTCGATTTCAGGAAACACGCCCTGCTCGGTCAGGCCCATCGAGTAGTTGCCCTGGCCGTCGAAGGCCTTGTCGTTCAGGCCGCGGAAGTCCTTGATGCGGGGCGTGGCCAGGTGGATCAATCGGTCGAGGAAGAACCACATCCGCTCGCGGCGGAGGGTCACCATCGCGGCGGTCTCATACCCCGCACGCACCTTGAAGTTCGACACGCTCTTCTTCGCCTTGATCACCACCGGACGCTGCCCGGTGATCTTCGTCAGCGTGTCGAGAACCGTCGTCTTGACGTTGGGCGGCAGCTTGGTGCCCTCGAGGTGGCGACCCATGTTGACGTTCACCACGATGGCCTCCAGCTTTGGGTGCTGCATCGGGTTGGTCAGGCCGAACTTCTCGCCGATGCTCTTGGCCACTTCCTGGCGGTAGAGATCGCGAAGGCGCGGCGCGGGCAGAGGTCCGGCGGCCGCGGCCTCCGCTTCGGCTTTGCCCTTCCTGGTTTTCATCGTGTCCTTGGCCATGTCTGTCGCTCGCTGTCCGTTTCGGCTCGGTGCCGGGGTGATTCAGGTGGTGATTCTGGTTTTACTTGCTCTTGACGTGCTTCTTGGCGTCGGCACCGCGGTGGGTGCCGAGTACCTTGCCCCCGCGCACCGCGATGCGCACCTTCGAACCGTCGGTCTTGGTCTCGAACCGCACGCGGCTGGGCTTGCCATCCACCACGGGGCTGACGTTGGAGATGTGGATCGAGGCCTCGCGGGTCACGATGCCGCCCTGCGGATTGAGCCGCGTCGGGCGAACGTGTTTCGTACGGAGATTGAGCCCCTTGAGGACGACGCGCTCGCCGCCCGGCTCGTCGCTGGTGATGACGCGCATGATCGTCCCCACCTGGCCCTTGTTGGAGCCGCTGGTGATGATGACCTGATCGCCCGTTCGTACATGTCGTGCCATAAATGCTCTACTTCTCGTTCATCCTACTTGCCGCTCACCGCTCGCTATTCGACGCTCGCTTCTTCCGCCTCACACCACTTCGGGGGCCAGCGAAACGATCTTCATGAAGTTTTTGTCGCGCAGCTCGCGGGCCACCGGTCCGAAGATGCGCGTGCCCTTGGGGTTGTCGTCGTCCTGGATCAGGACCACGGCATTGGCATCGAACTTGACGTACGAGCCGTCGGCGCGCCGATACGCCTTGGTCGTCCGCACCACCACGGCCTTCGACTTGTCGCCGGCCTTGATCTCGGACCCCGGCAGGGCCTTCTTGATCGAGACCAGCACCTTGTCGCCGATGGTCGCCATGCGGCGGGTGAAAGCACCGCTCCGCGTCGAGCCGCCGTACACGCGGATCACATACGCGATCTTCGCGCCCGAGTTGTCGGCGACCTCGCACCTTGTTTCTTGCTGCAGCATGGAGAGTTCTCGAAAAACCGAATAGCCGAACGGCCCAAACCCAAACCTTGTAAACAAACCGATCTTCCGCCTTACACCTTTGTCGTCACCAAGTCGACCCGCTGGCTCCGCTCCACCACCCGCACCAGCGTCCACCGCTTGGTCCTGCTCATGGGCCGGCACTGCGTCACCTCGACGGTGTCGCCCAGGTGCGAATCGTTCGTCTCGTCGTGAACCTGCAGCACGGTCTTCTTGCTGACGTACTTGCCGTACTTCGAGTGGGGCGATTTATACGCGATCACCACCGTGCGGCTCTTGCTCCGCTTGTCGCTCTCGACGGTGCCGATCTTCGTGGTCCGATGCTTGGCTTCAGTGGTGGTCATGATGAGATTCTGTCGGATGGGATGCTGTCGGAGCGAACCGGGAAACTGGAATCGAACGGGACAGGATTACTTTGCCACCGCGGCCTTGGCCTTGCCGCCGGACTTCTTGGCCGTCTTCGCGGCCGAGCGAGCCGTCGAGCTGGTGGCGGATTTGCTCGCCTTCTTCGCGCCCTTGCCCGCCGGCTTCGTCGCGGGTTGGCTGGTCTTCTTCGCCGCCTTCTTCTTGGCACTCTTGGCGGTTTTCGAGGCGCGAGGGGCGGTCGAGGTCTTGTGCCGGCGGGCGCTCTGCTCGGTGAGCAGCCGGGCAATGTTCCGCTTGTGCGCGCCGAACTGCGAAAAGTCTTCCACCTTCTCGGTCACCATCAGCGACCGGACGTTGAAAAACTTCGCCCGCTGGGCATCCAGCTCGATGCCGATCTCCTCGTCGCTCAGCTTGCGGACCTCGGCGGCATCCATCCGGTATTTGTGCTTCTTGCTCATCTGTTTCTTTAGCCTTGCGGAAAACCCTGCGAAACCAACCCGAATGCCCAACGACTCGAACCCGCTCACGCCCCACTCACGCCCCACTCACACCCCACTTACACACTGACCCGACGCGCCACAAACCGGCACCGCACCGGCATCTTCATCGCCGCCCGCACCAGCGCCAGCCGCGCCGTCGCTTCCGGCACGCCCGCGATCTCCATGAGCATCGTGCCGGGCTTCACCCGCGCGGCCCAATACTCCACCTCAGCCTTGCCGGTTCCCATTCGCGTCTCCAGCGGCTTCTTGCTGATGGGCTTGTCGGGGAAGACGCGGGTGAAAATCTTGCCCTCGCGCTTCAGGTAGTGCTGGGCCGCGACGCGAGCGGCCTCCAGCTGAGTCCCCTTCACCCAGTGCCCGTCCAGCGATTGCAGGCCGTAGTCGCCGAAGGCGACGTAGTTGCCCTTGGTCGCCTTGCGGTCGCGCACGCGCCGCTGCTCCTTGCGGTACTTCACTCGTTTGGGCATCAGCGCCATGGGGGAGTCCTTCGATCAGTGAGGCGGGAAGTGAAAAAAAGCGAGTAGTGAAAAAACCACGATCAGCGACGTCCGCGGGCCCGAGCCCGGCCGCCCGCGGCCTTGCTCTCGGATTCATCCACCTCGCCCTGCTTGTACATGCCCTTGTAAATCCACACCTTGACGCCGATGGCCCCGTAGCTCATGAACGCCTCGGCGGTGCCGTAATCGACGTGCGCCTGCAGGGTCGAGAGCGGCAGCGAGCCGATCTTCACATCCAGCGTGCGGCTCATTTCAGCCCCGCCCAGACGACCGGCGATCGTGATCTTTACGCCCTGCGCCCCGGCCTGCATCGCCGCCTCGGCCCTCATCTTGATGACCCGGCGGAACGCCGCCCGCTTGCGGAGCTGGTCGCACACGGCCTCGGCGATCAGCTTCGCCTCGATGTCGGGATTCTTGATTTCGATGATCGAAATCGAGACCTTGCGTCCCGTGATGAGCATCAGCTCCTCGGTCAGCCGGTCGACCTCGGCACCCTTCGGCCCGATGACCAGGCCCGGACGCGCGGTCTTGATGATCACCTTGAGCTCTTCTCGGGTGCGCTCGATGTGAATGTCGCTGACGGCCGCGTGAGGCGGCTGGCGATTCAGGCGCTTGTCCAGGAAACGGCGGATCTTCTCATCCTCGATGAGCAGCTCGCCGTACACGCCCTTGGGCGCGTACCAGCGGCTCTTGTGGGCCTCGGTGATGCCGACCCGAAGGCCGAATGGATGGGTCTTTTGTCCCATGGTTAGTTCCGCTCCCCTTGGTTGCGTTCTTCAAGGCCGATGGTGATGTGGGCCATGCGCTTCAAAATCGGGTGGGCCCGGCCGCGGTCCTTGGGCTGGAACCGCTTCATGTGCGGCCCGTTGTGGCAGGTGCTCTCGATCACGACCAGGCTGGTCACGTCGGCATCGGCCTGCTCGGCGTCGGCGACGGCGGCACTCAGCGCCTTTTTCACGTCGAGGGCGGCCCGCTTGGTCGTGAAGGTCAGCAGGTTCATCGCGTCGTCCACGCCCTTGCCGCGGATCAGATCGACCAGCAGCTTGGCCTTGCGCGGGCTGCCGCGGTGATACTTGTGTACCGCGGAGAACTTGGCGATCTCGGTCACGCCGCACTGCAGCGACGCGGCCAGCGCGGCCACATCCTCACGCTTGCAGCGGGGGTGGTCGTTCGACCGCATCCAGTTCCGCACGGCGGTCTGGGCCCGCTCGCCGGTCAGGCCGGTGCGCTCGACAGCCTGCGCGAGCGTGTCGATGGACGCGCCCTTCTTATCCGCGATGGCTCTGAGCTTTGGACCGTTGATCTTCACGATGGTGTTCCTTCGACGATTCTTCGATGCCTGAGTTGACGGAAGCCGGAGTCGGGACGGAAAGGGAGCCGCTTAGTCGTTCTTGCCGCCGCCCTCGATGCCTTCCTTCTTGTTGGTGTGGCCGCGGAAGGTGCGGGTGCTGGAAAACTCGCCCAGCTTGTGCCCCACCATGTCTTCGGTGATGAACACATCCAGAAACGCCTTGCCGTTGTGAACCTTGAACGTGTGCCCCACGAACTCGGGCACGACCGTGCAATCACGGGCCCAGGTCTTGAGCTGCTCGCGCTTGTTCATCTGGTTGAGCTTCTCCACCCGGCGGTAGAGACGCTCCTGGACGTACGGGCCTTTTTTACTGCTGCGGCTCATTCTTCTGCTTTCCTGCTTCTGCTCGCTAATCGCTGCTCACCACTCACTATTCGCTACTTCTTCTGCCCATACCGCTTGCTCACGCGACGACGGATGATGAGCTGCGTCGAGTGCTTCTGCGGGTTACGCGTATCGCCGCCCTTGCTGGGCACGCCCGTGGGCCCGACCGGCGGCCGGTTGCCCTTGCTGCGTCCCGATCCGCCACCCAGCGGGTGGGCGTTGTGGCTCTTGGCCACGCCGCGGGTGATGGGCCGCTTGCCCATGTGCCGCGCCAGGCCCGCCTTACCGAGCTTTCGCTGCTGATGGTCGGAGTTGCCGGTCTGGCCGATGGTGGCCCGGCAGTTGATGTGGATCTTGCGGGTCTCGCCCGAGGGCAACTGCAGCGTCGCGTACTCGCCTTCCTTGTTCAGCAGGCGGCAGAAGACTCCGGCCGAGCGGCAGATCTGCCCGCCGCGTCCGGGCTGCAGCTCGACGCAGTGAACATCGAGGCCCGTGGGAATGTCCTGGAGACGCATGTTGTTGCCGACATCGGGGTCGATCGGGCCGTCGCCGCTCGAGGCGATCGTCGCGCCGGCCTGAATGCCCAGGGGAGCGATGATGTACCGCTTCACGCCGTCGGCGTACTCGAGCAACGCGATGTGGGCCGAGCGGTTGGGGTCATATTCGATGCCCACCACCGTCGCCTTGATCCCGTCGCGATCGGCTCGCTTGAAGTCGATCAGGCGGTACATGCGCTTGGCACCGCCGCCCATGCCGCGAACGCACGTCTTGCCGCTGTGGTTGCGCCCGCCGCTCTTGACCTGCTTGCGGAGCAGCGCCCGCTCGGGCTTGAACTTCGTCACCTCGGCGTTGGCGTTCACCGACGCGTTGCGCCGGCCGGCCGAAGTGGGTTTGAGAATGCGGATGGGCATGGGGGGAATCCAGTGAGCGGTAATCAGTGAGTAGTGAGTAGTGAGTAGTGACGGAACGACTAGAACAGCTCGATCGTGCTGCCTTCTTTCAGCTTGACGATCGCGGTCTTCACGTCGGGCAACTGCACCAGGCCGTACTTCAGCCGCTTGAACATGCCCTTGCGGACCTGCGTGTTGATCTTGTCGACCTTGACCTTGTAGATCTTCTCGACGGCGCCCTTGATGTCGGTCTTGGTGGCGCGGGTATCGACCTCGAAGGTGTACCGGTTCTGCTCGTTCATCGCCCAGGTGCCCTTCTCGGTCACCAGCGGCCGACGCACGATTTCGTGTGCCTGGAGCTTCACTTGGAGTCCTCCTTCGACGCCTTGCGACCCTGGGGCTGGTCGGCCTTCCGACCCAGGGGCCGGTCGGTCTTCCGACCCAGGGGATTAATCTTCGCCGACTTGTCGATCTGGCCCGACGGGCCCGACAGGAACGCGGCCAGATCCGCCTTGGCGATGATCAGGAACCGGTGGTTCAGCATGTTGAACGCGTTGATCTGCTGCGAATGGCAGACCGTCACGTTGTCCAGGTTGCGCCCCGACACCCGCACGTTGACGTTGTCGGGCGCGACCGCCACCAGCACCGAACGCTCGATCTTCAAGGTGTCCAGAAACGCGCCAAAGTCCGCGGTCCTGGGCTTGTCCATCTTCAGGTTGTCGATCAGCCGGACCTCGCCATCGAGCAGCTTCGCCAGCAGCGCATTCAGATTCGCCTTGCGGCGCATCTTCTTGGGCATGTCGAGGCGATAGTCCTCGCGGGTGCGCTTCTTCGAGTGCGCGTGACCGCCGCCGCGAAACTGCGGGACTTTCTTGTCGCCGTGCCGAGCTCGCCCGGTGCCCTTCTGCTTGTAAATCTTCTTGGTTGAGGCCTCGACCTGGCGGCGGTTTTTGGTCCGCGCCGAGCCCTGCCGCGTATTGGCGTGGTAACGCACATACGCCTGCTTGATCAGCGAGGGATTGACCTCGCCGCCAAGCTTCTCCGCGTCGATGACCATTCGGCCAACCTCGACGCCCTGCATGTTCAAGACGGGGACATCCATAGTGTCGTACCTCGTCAGACGCCTTCGTAAACTCCTGGTGGCCATGCCCAAACGGGCAGTGCCACCAAGTCCTCGCCTATCCGTCTCGGGCCCATCACAAACTGGCCTCGGATCGGAATCGACTCGGCTGTCCTTGCGAACCGGGTTGGTGGCCCGATCCGCGTGTTCCTGTCTTCGCCAGGTGGTTTCTGGTGGGTCCGCTTCTGCAAGCGGGCTCTTCGACCTACCTGGCCGGCGGCCGGTTCACGCTGAACCGACGACCGAAAAACTCCGACTCGACTGCTCGCCGGCACAGGCCGGCGGATTTCTTCTTCGCACCGGCGCAGGCCGGCGTAACTCTTTCGCACCGGCGAGGGCCGGCATAACTCTTCCGCACCGGCGCAGGCCGGCCCAACTCAACCCTTGGCCGCGTCGGCCAGTTTCTTCGTCTTGCTGCGGCTCAGCCGCTTGCTGTTCCGCACCATTACAAGTCCATTGTTCGGCCCCGGCACCGGTCCCTTGACCAGCACGATCCCCTTCTCCGCATCGACCCGGATCACATCCAGCGAGCGGGCCGTGACGCGCTCGGCACCCATGTGGCCCGGCATCAACTTGCCCTTCTTCAACCCGCCGCCGAAGCCGCGGTTCGAGGCGTGGCCACCGATCGAGCCCGGCGAGCGGTGCTTCCGCTCCGTACCGTGGCTGGCGCACAGACCCTTAAACCCGTGCCGCTTCATCGCACCCGCGAATCCCTTGCCCTTGCTGGTGCCGATCACGTCGACATACTTCTGATTCTCAAACGCCGCGGCCGTCAGCGTCTGACCGAGCGCGTATTCGCCCATCTGGTCGGCCTTCACCTTGAACTCGCCGTGCTTGCGCCGGGGGGCGGTGCCCGCCTTGGCGTCGTGCCCGATCTCCGGCATCGTCGAGTTCCGCGGCTTCACATCGCCGTAGCCGATCTGCACGGCGGCGTAGCCATCGGTTTCCACGCTGCGGATCTGCGTCACCACGCACGGGCCGACCGCGATCACCGTCACGGGGACGCTTGCGCCGTTCGGCATGAACACGCGCGTCATTCCCAGTTTGGTTCCGAAAAGTCCGAAAGCCATGATTCCTGCCGATCCTTCCTGTCGCGCATCGCGGATAAATCCGGCGGCCGACGGCTTCGTGCCGTCCCATCGGGGAGGCAGCGGAAGCGGAAACTGAAACCCTTCGACAAACGAGCCATTCGACAAACAAGGCCCGGGCAGCAGCCCGAGCCTGGAAAAAACTAAGCCTTGATCTTCACAAACACGCCCGCGGGAACGACCAGACGATTCAGCGCCTCGACCGTGCGCGCATTCGGCTCGATGATGTCGATGATCCGCTTGTGAGTGCGAATCTCGAACTGCTCGCGCGATTTCTTATCGATGAACGGCGAGCGAAGCACCGTGTACCGCTCGATCCTCGTCGGAAGCGGCACCGGACCCGCCACCTTGGCATTGGTCCGCTTGGCGTGATCGACGATTTCCTTCGCCGACGCATCCAGCGCCAAGTGGTCGTAGGCCTCCATGCGAATTCGAATCTTGCCGCCGGTCATCGTATATGCGCCTTGGTCAGCTCCGCCTATGGAGCCTGCATCCGTCGTCGGAACACTCGCCCATCTTCCCGCCGGAACATCCGGCGACAATCCAACCACCCGTGACGCCCCACTTCATCGAAGGGGCGAGGCGACACGGGAACTGTCAGGCGATCCATTCGCCTCGATAATCACGCGGCCCAAATCCGCCCGGGCCGAAACGACTACGCATCAGACTTGACGGTTCGGCACGCTCGCCACACGTTTCCACGCGGCGGCAACTCCCGAACCGTCGATGCGATAGCATCAAACCGGGCACCAGCCCCGGATTGAGCCGGGAAGATTACCGCTCTCGCCGCCAATGTCAATCCCCCCCTCCCCTTCGCTCCTCGCCCACGACACGAATTGTTGCCGCGTGGATCCGAAGTCCGCTCCCAACACCAACTTCCTCTCAGGTTCACCGCAGTTCGCCCCCGCCCTCCGCCGATGCAAGGACCGCCTCGTACACGTTCATCCTCAAAGGAGTCCGGCTCCCATGCGTTCATCTCCCACCGCCGCTGTCCTCGCAGTGTCAATCCTTATTGCCGCCTGCCCCGCCTCCGCCCAGAGCGGTAAGGGTGTCTCCGTTCCAGCCAACAGCGGCGGAGCCCAACCCCCCAAACCGGTGCCCAAGTCCGACCCTAAAGCATCCTCAATGGGGGTGGTCGCCTTCGCCGAGGAAAAATATCGCCTCGACGTCGTGGGATTGGTCATGAGCCTCCCCGAAGGTGCCCAAGCCCAGTCCACCTCTATCGGGGGTCGCCAAAACGTCCAAATCGTCCCCAAGGAAACCAACTGGGTGCTCAACGTCCAGACCCCTCGCACCAGCAACGCGGAAGCAACCATCGAAGACGCGGCCGAAAAGACCATCACCCTTCTGCAAGGCTCAGTCGGCGTACTGGACCCTGACCAGAAGTCCGTTCTCGAGACCGAAGCCAGGCTCATCGAACGCAACGACCACATCAAGCTCGCCGGCGGGCCCGCAAGCCGATTCTACATCTCGCTCCCCAACCCCGACAAGACCCGCATCGTCAAGGGCTACACCATCTTCAAGCCCACCTCTCAGCAGTACGTCGTTTTCGAGCTCATCACTTCCGAGATCGAGTTTCCCAAGGTCAAGTCGATCTACGAAACCGTCATCGGCACCGCCAGCTTCGCCGACAGCGAGGCCGTGATGGCCGAGCGCGGCATCTTCGTCAAGGCCGGGGCTGCGTTTCTCGCGGGCCTGACCGAGGCCGACTACGTCCAGGCCATGCACGACAACAAGATCTGGCAGCGCCTCTCCAAGCCCGCCCCAACCGGCGCGCCCCTCGATGCCGAGGAGATCGGCTACCGCGGCATCCGCTTCTGGCGCGGCCGGCGCGGCGAGGTCGATCCCGCCAAGCCCAAGGCCTCTTACGGCACTTCCGAGCAGGAAGAGGGCTACCTCTGCAGCATCGAAGGCCGCACCAAAGTCCGCACTCAGTGGGCCGACACCACGCAGATCTACTTCCTGAGCACCGACCGCCAGTCCGAAACCTGGTCGATAAAAATGGTCGCCCACGATGAGAACGGGCGCGAGATCGGCGGTGCCAAGGAGACCGGTGCCCGCGACGGCACCAACCTCACCATCGTCACCACCGAAAAAGGCCGTTCGGTTCAGACCGTCTCACCCCCCGTGCCCGAGGGCTACGTCAGCCAGTTCGAGAGCTTTCTCCTCCCGCGTCTCCTCATCCGGCGCAAGATGCAGACCACCACCGGCCTCTACTGCTGGATGACCAATAAGTCGGTCTCCTTCCGCAAGGACGATTGCAGCAGGGAAGGCGGCGGCCGCGGCACCGTATGGACCATCAAGACCACATTCCGCGATGACGAAAGCAAGCAGACCTACACCTTCAACGACAAAGGCGATCTCATCCGCGGCGAGGTCGAGGCCGTTGGAGTGTGGGAGCCGATGGAGCCGCACCAGATCCAGAAACTCTGGGAGCAGAAGGGCCTGCCCACCGGCAAGCTGGCGACGGGGCGGTAACGGCTTCTGCCTCTGCCTCTCAGCCCCGAAGCGGGCATCTGTCTTCTCAGCCCGCGCAGCGTGCGACACTTCCGCCCCGGTCGAGCGGCGACCCACCGACGCTCCATTCGTGAGTGCGCGCCCTCTTGGCCCCCGCCCTATTGTCTCAGTTCCCCGCCTGAGAAAGGGCCACTCCTTGCGCCAATCGCTCGTTTCGTACCATCTCGCACTTCCGCTGTTGCTCTGCCTCTCCGGCTGCGCCACACAAACCCTCGCGCCCCGCGCCATCATCGACGGCCGACCCGCCCCGGTCCCGGCCATCCGCATGGGCGACCCCGCCACCATCACGCGCATCATCGACGAGGGCAAGAACCGCAGCCGCGTCATGGACCATCTCCGCCACCTCAGCCAAGAGATCGGCCCGCGGCTCACCGGATCCAGCAACGCCGACAAGGCCAACCTGTGGGCCGCCGAGCAGTTCACTGCCTGGGGCCTCGCGGGTGTCGAGCAGTTCAAGTGGGGCGACGTGCCCGTCCGCTTCGACCGCGGCCCATCCACCGGCAAGATTGTCATCCGCGAAGAGAAAAAAGGCGAGGGCGACGAGGTCAAGGTCGAGTACAAACCCGTACGGAACCTCGAGTTCACGACGCTGGCATGGGCCGGCGGCACAACCGGCGCCGTCCGCGGCCCCGTCGTCCGCATCCCCGAGACCGATGACGAGTTCGTCGCCGTGCAGGACCAGCTCCGTGGCGCGTGGGTGCTGCTTAAACCCGCGACCGTCACCGGTCGCCAGGGCATCCGAGCCGTCGGCGGCAGCATGAACGACCGTGCGCTCGTGCGCTACTCGATCCAGACCGGCAAGTCGCTCGCCGATCTCGGTGTCAACGAAAAAGACCTTCCCACCCTCGAAGGCATGATCCCCGAGCAGCAGCGCCTCATCGGCGCGGGCGTGCTCGGCTTCATCTCCGCCGCGCGCGATGAGCGGGTCTGGACCACCGCCTTCCGCAGATGGCGCGACCTCACCCCCGGTGCCGAGCCGCGCGATGTCGAGGTCAGCGTCCGCCTCAGCGACTACGACTACATGAACTCGCGACTCGCCGACGGTGAAAAGTTTGAGGCCGAGTTCGACCTCAACAACGTTTTCACTCCCGGCCCGCTCCCGATGTACAACACCGTCGCCGAGATCCGCGGCACCGAGCGTCCCGACGAATGCATCATCGTCTCCGCACACCTCGATTCGTGGAACGGCCCCGGCTCCGAGGGCACCACCGACAACGGCACCGGCTCATCGGTCACGCTCGAAGCCGCCCGCCTGCTCATGGCCGCGGGCGCAAAGCCCAAGCGCACCATCAAGTTCATCCTGTGGACCGGCGAGGAGCAGGGCCTGCTCGGCTCGCGCGAGTGGGTCAAGCAGAACGAAGCCCTCTGGCCCAAGATCAGCGCCTGCTTCGTCGACGACGGCGGCACCAACTACGAGGGCGGATTGAAGTGTACCGACGCCATGGCCCCGATGCTCGCCGCGGCCACGGCGCCCGTCAACAACCACTTCTTCGACAGCAAGGACGGCAAGCCCCTCAACGTCAACATCCAGCCCAGGGGCGATGCCTTCGAGCAGTCCGGCGGCAGCGACCACGCATCCTTCATCGCCAAAGGCATCCCGGGATTCTTCTGGGATGAGGTCGGCCGCGCCGACTACGGCCGCGGCTGGCACACTCAGTATGACCGGATGGACCTGGCGGTGCCGGAGTACCTGATGCAGTCGGCGACGTGCGCAGCGGTGACGGCGTACAACCTGGCGTGCGCGGAGGAGCTGCTGCCGAGGTGGGAAGAGAACGAGGGCAGTGACAGCGGTGGCGAGGGTCGTCGGCGATAAACGAGTGTGTTTCACCGACTCTGGCGGTCGCCGTGTTGAAGGGCTTGTCTATCGCTCAGGCACCAGTGCTGGCACGAGAAGTAGAAGTAGAGGTAGTCGAATGTGTCTTGCACCGTCACTCCGCTGACGCCATTGATGTCCGCGGATGAGTGGCTGGCGAAGTAGGCCGCGAGAAAGTCGAAGATGTCCTGCACCGACACGCTGCCGCTGCCGTTGAAGTCCGCCTGATGACAGTCGGTGAAACAATCTGGGGTCGGAGTCTGCTCCTGGTCGTCGACCGTGTTGCCCAAGTTCGCATCACAGTTTGGCGCGATCCGAAAAACGTAGCCGCCGAACTCCGCGGAAAGTGTGCCGGTGTCACACGATCGCGGCCATACGACCGAGGGCGTACTGGTCACATTGACGGAAGGAACGGCGTTCACAAAAGGAACAATTCGGTAAATCCCAGGCTTGGGAAAATAACCATTTTCGCGTGAAAGTCTGAACGCCCGAGGTTCCGTCCAACCTGAATCACCCGGCCCATGAAAGTCGAACCCATTGCTGACCACGATCCAATCGCACGGGTCGCGCCCGCAGAGAGGGGGCGGCACCGAATCTCGAAGGCGCTGCCACAGTTGGCGTAGCCGCTGCCTCGGACGATCGGGCTGTAGAAGGGAAGGACGATCGCCTGAACGGACTGGTCGGCGATGTTCGCCTCGAAGATGTCCTCGCCCGTCGGGACCACGTTCTCGCTGTCGCGATGCTCCGGGAAGGAGGCGTTGATGTGAAGGTGGTACGGGGCGAGGCCCACCGACCCGCCGCCGAGCTCGGACGGCAGCCGTCGATAGTACGGGGCGGTGTCCTGCGGCGATGCCGTGTTGTTCGGTTTGAGTTGAATGGTCCCGACGTTGACCGTGCCGGTCCATGTGCCGGGGGTGCTGTTGTTGTCCGCGTTGACGATGATCTGGCCTTTGAGCCCGTTGGCAGGGAGCGAGACCGTACCAGAGAAGTTGTCGCCGATGCGGAGGGTGTTTCCCTGGTTCAACGATCCGAGCAGGTTGACGGCTCCGGGCACGCTGCCTGATCGCCCGATTCAGCGGGAGAGTGAAGAACTGGAGCAGCCCGGGCATGGTGCTCCGCTGGCACTCGGCCGCGTGCCTGGATGCCGAGACACGCATGAACAAGATCATGGGCGCCAAGCACCTCGACGATCTCAAGCACGCCCTCCGACCTCAACCCGCTCACGCCAGAAAGTCCGCATAGCCTTGCTCAACACCACCCGCCGCCATCCGCCAGATTCACCTGCGGTTGGGACAACTTCGCCGATGGGCTCTACCTCCTTCTCGTGCGTCGCGTGAAATGAGAAAACGCATACGCCGCCCAAACTCCAGTGAATTGGGGGCTTGGGATGACGCTTGCTAGACGCAGCCCGAAGTTGCTAAAGTTTGCGCCCGTGCCCCCGAACAAGTCCAGCCGGTCCGAATCAGGTAGCATCATTCCAAAATTGGACGACCCCTTTGCAAACACGAAGTTTGAAAAACTACCTGACTCACCGAGCCATTCAGTCACCCCACCGGACAGATCTAGCAGCCCCCACGGACTCCGGACACTTGGAAAAAGGCCGACTGGGTAGTAGCCGAACAGCGACTCGGGTGCGCCGTGGAGCGTCTGACCGCCGTCCTGGGGCAGACCGGGGATGAGGGGAGCATTCCCTTGGTTCGGGCGGAGCCAATAGCCATCAAGCCCAAGACCGTACCGGTCGGGGTCATAGAACGCCCCCTTGATCCACTCGTCGGCGGTGGGGATCCAGAAGCGCGCGCCGGCGGCCCTCTCCGAGGGGCGAAGCCATGCACCGTCGGGGCCGCGCTGGAAGGTCGACGAGTCGTACACCCCGCTCTCGAAGGCTTCACGGTTGGTCGCCTTGCCGCTGTGAAGCCAGTTCGTGAAGCGGGCCGCGTAGTACCAGCTCATGGTCGCGGGAACCTGGCCGAACCCCGGATGCATCTCATAGGTGGCGGGCCCGTTCGGGTCGCTCTGCGTCAGCCGGATGAACGGGCTGGTGAAGGCGCTGTCGTTGCGGTTGCCGCTGATGTACGGCGCGTACGCCTGGACGAACTCGAACCACTGCTCGACCGTCACCTCCGTGACGGAGAGGCGGTAGTGGTAGTCGACGCGTCCCTTGATGATCGGGGACTTCCAGTAGGGAGGAAAGAACTGTGGCGCCTCGGCTTGAGTGGCGGGCCGGTTCCCCGGATGGGTCACGGTCGCCCACTGAATGCCGTAGTCGGGCGGCCCCTGCGCCGCGGATGCGCGGGTCAGCACCAGCGCCGCAAACACCGCGGCCAAGGCCGTCGCCGCCGGGCCGAGGTTGAACGTTCTGGAACACATGGGTGTCCGATCTATTCGTGATCGTGTCGTGGCCGAGTTCCATCAGGCATACAGGATTTTTACGTCGGAGCGCCGAACCATCGCGATTGTGGAAACAGTTCGTCGCTTTCGCACGCCTGCGTTACGCGACATATTCTGGATACAGTACATTCTCATG
>Ga0163147_10004711_pt1 | contig 17136 bp, 13 predicted proteins | sample OliLakLV19MP6G1_FD_148597 | JGI IMG/M metagenome (GOLD analysis project Ga0163147, IMG submission 148597) | Freshwater microbial mat bacterial communities from Lake Vanda, McMurdo Dry Valleys, Antarctica- Oligotrophic Lake LV.19.MP6.G1 | ecosystem: Environmental > Aquatic > Freshwater > Lake >...
CCCTATATGACCCCCAACAGGCCGTCGTGTTCGACCACGCCGCCCGTGACGCTGGTCATAAGCTGCGAGTCCATGTGAAGATTGACAGCGGATTTGGGCGACTGGGCATGGATGTCAACGAAGCAATGGCCTTATTCCGCCAATTGCGCGGGATGCCGTATCTGGACATCGAAGGGATATACACGCACCTCTCATCGGCAGATACCGACCCCGTGCATACGGCTCAACAAGTCAATACGCTCCGTGAAGTCGTGCGCCCGCTACGCGCCGCCGGATACAATTTCAAATACGTTCACGCCGCCAATAGCGCCGGGACGTTGGCTTCGGTGGATAACCACTTCAACATGGTACGCCCCGGCCTCGCCATATATGGATTGAATCCCTCGCCTGAAATGACCGTCCCAATAGGACTCCAACCCGCGATGACATGGAAAACCGTCATCGCGCAAGTTCGCACGCTCCCGGCCAACCATCCTATCGGCTATGGCAACACTTACGTGACCAGCAAGCGCGAACGAGTCGCAATCTTACCACTGGGGTATGCAGACGGCTTCCGCCGTAGCCCCAATTTCGGCGAAGTCCTCATCCACGGTCAGCGTGCGCCCATCATCGGGCGCGTCAGTATGGAAAAGACCATCGTCAGCGTTGAGCATATCCCTGATGTCGGCATCGGTGATGAAGTCGTGTTGATGGGCAAACAATCCGGCGATTCTATTACCGCCGATAACATTGCAGACCGGCTCGGAACCATTAATTATGAGGTCATCACCAACGCCCTAGCACGGATACCTCGGCGCTAAAAATGTGAGTTTCGACCAATGTATTGACAAATTTTTTGGGCGTGTTATTCTCATCGCTATATAGGGTGTCTTTTGAAATTTCCGCAACATGGGTTTTGCGTTTTTCTTTATCAATTAGGTGATACGCATTACCTCGGTCTAAAAACCCCTATATTTCCCTCAACTTGGCGATTTGACACCATGTTATTTTGGGGTCGTGTCAAGCGGGTAAGACGCATGATTTGCAGGAGGTGGGTTCAAGCAATAGTTTGGTGGTTTTGCCCTAATGTCTTCGGCAATCTATTTTTCGATGATGAGGAGTTCTTCGCATGTCACGTTTTAGTAAGCTTTTCTCCCTGATGTTGAGTGTGCTGGTTTTGGTCGTGTTAGCGATTGCGCCTGTGACCGCACAACCCACAGTTATCACCTTTAGTTCCAACGCCAGCGACCCCATCCCTCGCGCTTTCACTGAAGAAATCGTCGGGATGTGGAACGAAGCCAACCCGGATACACCGGTTGAGCTTTCCACCGTCGCCCATGAAGATTTCAAAAATGCCATCCGCACCTATCTGGCAGCCGAGCCGTCGCCCGATGTGCTGACATGGTTTGCTGGTGAGCGCGCCGCCTTTTTTGTTGACCGTGGTTTGGTCGGCGATTTCGGCGATGCGTGGGAAGCCGCTGGCTTGAACGAATCAGTCGCCCCCGGCTTCAACGCGCTGGCGACCACGGGTGAAGGCAAGTATTTCCTCCCGACCAGCTACTATTGGTGGGCCGTTTATTACCGCCCATCCCTGTTCGAGCAGGTTGGTATTGAAGCCCCGATTGAGAATTGGGATCAATTGCTGGCCGCGTGCGACGCATTCAGCGCCGCTGGCATCGCGCCGTTCACCACCGGCATCAAGTTCCGCTGGCCGGCAGCCGCATGGTTCGATTATCTGAACATGCGTACCAACGGGCCGGAGTTCCACATTGATCTGATGCTGCTCAAGGAAAGCTACACCGATGAGCGCGTGAAGCAGACCTTCGCCAATTGGGCTGAGATGTTTGACCACAACTGCTTCATCGAAGACGCCGCCGCCTATGACTGGAACGAAGGCGTAGACATCATGGTTCAGGGCGACGCCGCCATGTACCTCATGGGTGGGTTCATCACCGATACCTACCCAGATGAGTTGGAAGATGACCTCGACTTCTTCCGCTTCCCGGTCATCAACCCGGATGTCGGCATTGGCGAAGATGCCCCGACAGATGGTTTCTTCATGAGCGCCAACGCTTCCAACCCCGACGGCGCCAAAGACTTCCTGATGTACCTGACCTCGCAGGAAGTTCAACAGAAGGCGTTCGATGACCTTGGCCGCCTACCGACCCGTACCGATGTTGATGTCAGCGCTGCCAGCGAAGCGACTCAAAAGGGCATCAACCTCATCCAGACCGCCGATTACGTCGCCCAATTCTATGACCGCGATACCACGGCTGAAATGGCCGATGCCGGTCTGACCGCGTTCGTCGAGTTCTGGGATGATCCGTCGAGCATTGACGACATCCTAGAGCGCCTCGAGGCTGACCGCATTCGTATCGCAGAAGAAATGGCCGCCTCAGAATAATCTCTGGCTGCACAAAAGCGCGGAGGGCTGGTTAACAGCCCTCCGCGTCTGTTTTTATGCCCCAAAAATGTGTGCCTTTTATGATGGGAGACCCCTCAAATGGCCGTTAAACCCCGCCTCTTCGCGACGCCAGAGCAGCGTGTCGGCGCAAAAAAAACCAATTGGTCGCCTTATTTCTTTTTGACTATCCCGCTGCTGTTGTACGCCATGTGGGTGGTCATCCCCACCCTTTACACCTTTTACCTCAGCACCACCAGTTGGGACGGGGTATCCGATAACCCGACGATTATGCGCGAACCGTTCAGCAACTTCTCACGCTTGTTCGGTGATGAGTTTATGACGTTTGAGGCTAAAAAAGAGGGCGACCCGCGCATCTTACAAATTTTCCCCGCCGCAGACCGCACCTTCCGTATCGCGCTGACCAATAATGTCCGCTGGTTGCTGGTGTTCATCACCATCCCAACCACCGCTGGCCTCGCCTTAGCGATGCTGCTCAACACCGAAATGCGCTTCGGACGATGGTATAAAATCAGTTTCTATACGCCACTGGTGCTGTCCGGCCCTGTGATTGGTTTGATTTGGGCTTGGGTCTATCAACCGCGAGCCGGTCTGCTCAACGCAGCTTTAACAGCTTTGGGCGTGGCGGATCCACCGGGGTGGTTAGCCGAGCGTGACCTCGCGATTTGGGCGATCATTTTTGCCTCGGTCTGGCGTCAGGTCGGCTACGTCATGATCCTGTATCTGGCGGGTTTGAAGAACGTTGATCCCAGCTTGGTCGAGGCGGCTGTAGTGGATGGGGCAAGTCGCTGGACGCTATTTCGCAAGGTGGTTTTCCCGCTGTTAGCTCCTGTCACCACCATTGTAATGGTCATCTCGGTGATCGATTCGCTCAGGTCGTTCGATCTCGTGCAAATCATGACCAATGGCGGCCCCGCAGAAAGCACGCAAGTGTTAGCGAACATGATGTATAACGAAGCCTTCCAGAATTATAAGATGGGCTATGCCGCTGCGATTGCAGTAGTCATTTTTGCATTCTCGCTGGTGTTCATCGGAATCTATTTACGACGCACACTCAAAGATGAGTTGGAATATTAGGAGGCACACCGATGGCGACTGCAAACCCAGCTCAACCCCTTGCCAACACGACAATCGCGGTTAAACCCGTCCAAACCGGCAAGCATATACGGACGACGATCACCTATATTGTCCTGACCATCCTAGCGATTCTGTGGCTCGTCCCCATCTTCGCGGCGTTGCTCACTGCCGTGCGAACGATGGACGACATCACGCTCAACGGTTTTTGGAGCATCCCCGGACCGGGTGTCCTAACCTTAGATAACTTTGTCCAAGCATGGACATCGGCACGGGTCAGCCAATATCTCATCAGCAGTTTCATCGTCACCATCCCATCGCTGATCGGGATGCTATTCCTGTCCTCGCTGACGGCCTATGCGCTGGCACGCTTCAAGTTCGCCCTGAATTTGCCGATTTATTTCATGTTCGTGGCAGGGACGATGCTCCCTTTCCAGATTCTGCTGCTACCGGTGTTTTTGCTGGTCAAGAATTTGGGCATCTACAACACCTATTTCGCCCTTATCGCCATCCATACCACCTTCCAGATGGGCTTCTGCGTCTTTGTGCTGCGAAACTTCATGCGGACTGTCCCCAGTGAAATTTTCGAGGCCGCCCGCGTGGACGGTTGCGGCGAGTTCAAGATTTACTGGCGAATGATGCTGCCTCTCAGCTTGCCCGCAATGGCGTCACTGGCGACATTGGAATTTACGTGGGTGTTCAACGACTATATCTGGGCGCTCATCTTGGTCTCCAAGCAAGAGCTTTTGCCCGTCACGGCGGGCTTGGCGACCCTGCGCGGCCAATATACAACCGATTGGCCGGTGATTACAGCAGGCGCACTGCTGGCAACCCTCCCGACTCTTGTCGTATTCGTGGCGTTGCAGCGGTACTTCATACAAGGTTTAACGGTAGGGTCTGGCAAATAATCTGCCCATAAGGGCGCTATAATCTGAGTGAGCTGTAGAGGGGTGGGTTGTCCACCCCTCTTTCTTAGCAAAAGGATCACCCGTGCGAAGCACCCACCCGTTCAATCAGGGCTGGTTATACTGCGCGCAGAACGTGGCTCAAGGCCTGTCGAATGACGGGTTTGTTGCGGTCACACTGCCCCACAGCAACGTGATTTTGCCCTATCATAATTTTGACGATACCGAGTACCAATTCGTCTCAACCTACCGGAATCATTTCACCCTACCAGTGCCGTTGAATGGCCGTCATGTGCTGGTCGAATTTGAAGGCGTCATGATGGCGGCCACCGTCAGCATCAACGACCACACGTTTGCCGAGCATCGTGGCGGATTCGTGCCGTTCACACTCGATTTAACGCCCTATTTGAACGAGTCCGGCGACAATGTACTGACCGTCCATGTGGACTCCAACGAGCGTAAGGACATCCCGCCGTTCGGCGGCACGGTAGACTATCTGGTGTTCGGTGGCATCTACCGCGAAGTCACGCTGTCGTATGTTGAGCCGGTCTATATCGAAAATGTGTTTGTCAAACCCCGCAATGTCCTGAGCGAGTCGCCTACAGTGGAGGTCGATGTCCGGCTGAAAAATCTCGGCGCGGCAGATCGCACGGTTGGCCTATATATCGCTTATGGAAGTGAGGATGCGCCCGACGCAGCAGCACAGGTCAGCACCCCGACTCCGACCACGGCGGTCATCCCAGCCAGTGGCTCGCGGGTCATTAGCGTCACCTTGAGCAACCTCGCGGCCTTCGATTTATGGTCAACCGATAAGCCGACCCTCTACCGACTGGTTACTCATATCATGGACGGCGGCAAAGGCGCGACGATTGACCGAAAATGGACGCGCTTCGGTTTCCGCGAGACGGCATTCAAGGATGATGGTTTTTACCTCAACGGCCAGCGACTGCAATTGATGGGGCTGAATCGCCACCAAAATTACCCGTTCATCGGGGCGGCGGCTCCGGCACGCCTCCAACGCAAAGACGCCGAAATCCTCAAACACGAGTTGGGCGTGAACATCGTCCGCACCTCGCATTATCCGCAATCGCGCCACTTCCTAGACCGCTGTGACGAACTGGGGTTATTGGTCTTTGAGGAAATCCCCGGCTGGCAGCACATCGGTGACTCCGATTGGAAATCGCTGGCATTGCGCGATGTGACCGCGATGGTCGAACGTGACCACAACCACCCCAGCATCATCATTTGGGGCGTGCGGATTAACGAGTCGTGGGATGACCACGATTTTTATACCGCGACCAACGCCCTCGCTCGGTCACTTGACCCCACCCGCCCCACCGGTGGCGTGCGCTTCTTCCTCGGCTCGGAATTTCTGGAAGATGTCTACACGTTCAACGACTTCTCCAATCGCATTGTGGAGCCAGAACACACGCCACACCTCGTCACCGAATACAACGGTCACATGTTCCCAACCAAGTCATGGGATCACGACCAGCGTCGCGTCGAACACGCTCACCGTCACCTCATCGTCCAGAATCACGCCCGCAGCATGGGCGGGGTCAGCGGCGCGATTGGCTGGTGCGCGTTTGACTACAACACGCATAAAGAATTTGGCGCAGGAGACCGCATCTGCTATCACGGCGTCTCAGACATTTTCCGTCTGCATAAATACGCGGCCTATGCCTATGCCAGCCAGACCGACCCCGCTGTACGCCCTGTCTTGCAAATCGCCAGCAGTTGGAAGGCCGGGGACTATAACGAGGGCGCGACCATCCAGCCCATCACCGTCCTAACCAACTGTGATTATGTTGAGGCGTTCGTCGGCGAAAAATTACAGGGCAAGTTCTATCCAGACAAAGCGACTTATGCGTATCTGCCGCACCCGCCCGTCAAGATGGAAGGGCTGGACATCCGCCTTGCCTTCCCGTGGGGAGATTTGCGTGTGGTCGGTTATGTCGATGATAAGCCGGTCATTGAGCAAAGCATCGCGGCTGATGGCGTCCCCGCCCGCCTCGAAATCTCCACAGACGACGCAGAACTGGATGCCGACGGCGCAGACATGACCCGCGTCATTTTCCGTATCGTAGACAAATACGGCAACCCATTGCCTTATGCCGTGAGTACCGTCACTTTGGATGTCGAAGGTCCTGCCGACCTATTCGGGGATACGGTATTCCCGCTGATTGGCGGTCAGGCTGCTCTCTACCTACGTAGTCGTCATGAAGCGGGCGAGGTCGTCATCCGTGCCAGCACGCCGCGCCTACCGTCCGTCCGCGTCGCCGTCACGTTGAAGAAATAGGTTGCTCCATGACTGATATACGTTTTGAGCAAACAAGCTATGCGGGTTGGGACGGGTGCTATCGCCTGAGCAATGGCGTCGTTGACCTGATTATCAGCGGTGGATTCGGCCCGCGCATCCTGAGATTCGGTTTCATCGGTGAGCAAAACGAATTTGCAGAGGTCTATGACGCCGCCCGCGCCACGCCTGCCGATCAATTCCGACTGTATGGCGGACACCGCTTCTGGCACGCCCCAGAACAGCGCGGGCGCACTTACTACCCAGACAACACGCCGGTTAATATCACGTTCGCAGACGGCATACTCACCGCTGTTGCGGATGCAGAAACTACGACAGGGATGCAAAAGACCCTCCAAATCTCGCTTGACCCCACCGGGGCGCGGGTATTGGTCACACATAGCCTGACGAATATCGATTTATGGCCGGTGCAGGTTGCGCCGTGGGCGCTGTCGTGTATGGCTGTCGGCGGGACGGCGATTCTACCGCTACCCCCGCGTGGCTCGCATGAGACAAACCTCTTGCCGTCCAGCAGCCTCGTCCTGTGGGCATACACCAACCTAAGCGACCCGTGCTGGACGTTCACGCCAGAGGCGGTGCTGCTCAAGGCCGACGGTGTGAATCCTATGCCGCAGAAAATCGGCGCGCCCGTCTCACAGGAATGGTTGGGCTATGCGCGGGGCGGAAACCTATTCGTCAAGCAGTTTGAGCATGAGTCGGGCGCGACTTACCCCGATAACGGTTGCTCTGGTGAGTTGTTCGTCATCAATTACATGCTCGAAGTTGAAACCCTTGCGCCATTGGCGACGCTCGCGCCGGGTGAGACGGCTGACCATGTAGAATCATGGTCGCTGTTGCGTGATGTGGCAGAACCGCACACCGCCGCCGACATCGCCAGCATCACCTCGCGTATCGCAGAATTGGGGTAAATCCCAAAACGCCGAGAGATTTCGTAGGGGAGCAGCGTGCTGCGCCCTGTACACCTATCAAAACCACGGACAAACGGACAAGGCAGGCCTTATCCCTACAAAAATCGCACTTATAACACTGTTAACTGTCATGTCCAACTCAGACTCGGGACTCATCACTTAGGACTCAAAAAATGGGCATACTAGACGACTTCCCACACCGCCGATACAACCCGCTCACAGGCGAATACGTGGTGGTCTCACCCCACCGCACCAAGCGCCCGTGGCAAGGGCAAACCGAACGCCCAACGGTGGCGGAGCGTCCTCAGCATGACCCCAAATGCTATCTCTGCCCCGGCAACGAACGCGCTAACGGTGAACATAATCCGCACTATGGTGATACATTCGTCTTTACCAACGATTTTGCCGCCTTATTGCCAGAAGCGCCCGCACTAGATACCCAAACCCACCCGCTATTACACGCAGAGGTCGCCCGTGGCACGAGCCGCGTGCTGTGCTTCTCACCGCGCCATGACCTCACCCTTGCGCTGATGGATAAGCCGTCTATCGTCCGCGTCATTGAGGCGTGGGCGGCGCAAGTCACGGAATTAGGCGAGACGTATAAGTGGGTGCAGGTGTTTGAAAATCGCGGCGAGATGATGGGCGCGTCCAACCCGCACCCACACGGCCAAATTTGGGCGTGTGATTTTCTGCCCAACGAAGCCGCCGCTGAGGGCAAAACCCAGCGTGCGTATTTTGAGCAACACGGCACGCCTTTATTACTGGATTATACCTATCTGGAAGCAGAACGCGGTGAGCGAGTCGTCGCGCAAAACACTGATTGGCTGGCCGTCGTCCCCTATTGGGCGGTCTGGCCGTTCGAGACGATGGTTCTGCCGCGCTTCGCCGTCAGCCATTTACCTGATTTGACCCCCGCCCAGCGCGAATCATTGGCCGATGTCCTCAAATCGCTGTTGGTGCGCTACGACAACTTGTTTGAGGTCTCTTTCCCGTATTCGATGGGCTGGCACGGTGCGCCTTCTATAGGCGAGTCATCCGGCTGGCAACTCCACGCGCATTTTTACCCACCGCTATTGCGTTCGGCCTCGATTCGCAAATTTATGGTCGGTTTTGAACTCTTGGCCGAGGCGCAGCGCGACCTAACGCCGGAACAAGCCGCCGCCCGCCTCCGTGCGTTAAGTGATACGCATTACAGCGAGAATCCCTCATGATGAACGACCTGCGCCTTCATGTCCACCGCGCTTTTACACAGCATTTCGGCAGCGCGCCCAGTTTCATCACACGCGGGCCGGGGCGCGTTAACCTGATTGGCGAACACACCGACTATAACGACGGATTTGTCTTCCCGATGGCGATTGACCGCGCCGCGTGGATTGCCCTCCGCCCGCGTGAAGATAGGCACGTCATCGTCCGGTTTCTGGACTTCGATGAGACGGTGGAATTCAGCTTAGATGACCTGATTCGCGTCGATGATGCCCCAGTGGAATACATCAAAGGCGTGGCCGCCGTCCTGCAATCCGCCGATTTGACGCTGTGCGGATGGGAAGGCGTCATCAAGGGAGATGTCCCCATCGGTGCGGGCTTATCGTCCTCCGCCGCGCTAGAAATGGCGACCATCCGCGCCTTTGAAGCAGTCTCTGGGTTTGTGTGGGACGCGCCGGTCATGGCGAAACTCGGCCAGCGGGTCGAAAACGAGTGGCTCGGCCTCAAGACCGGCATCATGGATCAGATGATTTCAGCGGCGGGGCAAGTCGGTCACGCGCTACTGATTGACTGTCGCACGCTGGATTTCAAACCCGCCCCGCTGCCTACCGGAACAGTCGTCGTCGTGATGGACACCAGCACACGGCGCGGACTCGTCCACAGCAAATACAACGAACGTCGTGAACAATGTGAGGCCGCCGCCCGCCACTTTGGGGTCACGATGCTGCGCGATGTCAGCTTTGAACAATTCGAGGCACGCGCACATGAACTCGATGAACTGGTGCGCCGCCGCGCCCGCCATGTCATCACCGAAAACGCCCGCACGCTGGCCGCGTATGACGCGATGCAGCACGGCGACCCGCGCATCCTCGGCGCATTGATGGACGCCAGCCACGACTCGCTGCGGGATGATTTTGATGTCTCAACCGACTCCCTGAATACGATGGTCGAGACCGCCCAGCGCCATCCGGCCTGTTATGGTGCGCGCATGACTGGCGCGGGCTTTGGCGGTTGCGCCGTGGCATTGGTGATGGAAAACGCGGCGCAAGCGTTCGTCAATTTCGTCGAAGGAGGGTATCATCATCAGACGGGTCAGACACCGGCGCTATATGTCTGTCTGGCTTCCGAGGGCGCATCTATCGAGGTTGTTCAGTCAACGACCACCCCGTAAAAGGGGTGGCTTGCGATAAGCAAGCCCATGTTGACCAGCCTGAGTCTCATTCGTGAGACATCGTTATTCGGGTCATGATACTGACGGGTGACTGAACCAGCCCGTCGCTCTATCGCTCACCGTTAAACATGCCGAGGGTCTAGGCAAGTGCGGTGGGCATGACAAGCCCGAATAACATTGGCGAGGTTCACTTTACCGCAGTAATGCGAGAGTAATGAGGTAACTCATGCAAAGAGTATTGGTACTAGATAAAAACAAAAACACGCTCATGCCGTGTCACTCGGCGCGTGCGCGTCAACTGCTCACGCGAGGGAAGGCGGCGGTCTTTCGTCAATATCCCTTCACCATCATTTTGAAAGAACGGGATGGTGGGGATGTTCAACCCGTCACTATCAAGGTAGACCCGGGCAGTAAGACCACTGGGATAGCGATAGTCGTTGATTTCAAAGCGGGCAAGCGCGTGATTTGGGCTGGGAAGCTCACCTATCGCGGGCAGCAAATCCGAGATAGGTTGTTATCACGCCGTCAGATAAGACGGCGGCGTAGCCGAAAAACGCGCTATCGTGAGCCCCGTTTTCTGAATCGGCGTCGTGTGGAAGGTTGGCTTGCGCCGTCGTTACAAAGTCGAGTCGAGAACACGTTAACTTGGGTTGAGCGTCTGCGTCGCTGGTCGCCTGTTAACTCGCTCTCAATGGAATTGGTGCGTTTCGACACGCAATTGATGGAAAACGCTGAAATATCTGGCGTGGAATATCAGCAGGGCGAACTTGCTGGTTATGAAGTTAGAGAATATCTACTGGAAAAGTGGGGGCGCGAGTGTGCTTACTGCGGTGTCACCGACATACAGCTAGAAATCGAACATATCACCCCGAAATCACGCGGCGGCTCAAATCGTGTTAGCAATCTTACGGTGGCTTGCCATAAGTGTAATCAGCGTAAGGGTAGCCAAACTGCGACAGAATTTGGGTATCCGAATATCCAACAGCAAGCCAAGAAACCCCTGAAAGACGCGGCTGCGATTAACGCGACTCGGTGGGCGTTGTGGAGACGGATGGACACATTGGGGTTGCCATTGGAAGTCGGGACAGGGGGGCGCACGAAATTTAATCGAAGAAAACAGGACTATCCAAAAACACATTGGATTGACGCGGCTTGTGTCGGAGAAAGTGGAAAACAAGTTTGCATCAGCCCAAATCATGCGCCACTTGAGATTAAAGCGACGGGGCATCAATCACGCCAAATGTGCCGCGTTGATAAGTATGGATTTCCACGAACCAGCCCCAAACAAGGGCGCGTTCACTTTGGTTTCCAAACGGGAGATATGGTCAAGGCGGTGGTCACAAAAGGAGTAAAACGCGGTATGTATGTCGGGAGGGTCAGTGTCAGGGCTAGGGGTTTTTTCAATATCACTACCCCCACTGGAACGACTCAGGGTATCAGTTATCGTTGCTGCAACACGACTCACAAATCTGACGGCTATTTTTACCAGAAAGGAGAGGCGCTTTCCTCCGCTACCACAAGGGTAGCGGTTTCCCAGCGCCAAGTTCAATGAATACAACCGGGCGAGTACGTCCGCGTTTCAGTTGGCTGTCGGACAATTGGCTGTCGAGGTTATTCATCTCCCCGACGTTGGTGATCTTGCTGTTCATCGCCATTTACCCGCTGATCTGGTCGTTATCAGCCAGTTTCACCAATCGGACGATGCTCAGCAAGCCAGAGGAGGTGATAGGGGTCAATTTCGACAACTACACCGAACTGCTCAACGACAATCGCGCATGGGAGCGATTCGTCGTCACCGGCCAGATTGTCGTCCCGTCGGTGCTGATTGAATTGGGCTTAGGGTTCGGGATTGCGATGCTGCTCAACCGCAAATTTAGCGGGCGCGGCGTGATTATGACCGTCATCCTCATCCCCATGATGTTATCGCCCGTCGTGGTCGCGCTATTCTGGCGATTTATGATGCAAGGCGACGGCATCCTCAATTACTACATCCAAGCGCTCGGCGGCAAGCCGGTTTTATGGCTGTCCTCGCCCAGCGTCATCCCGTGGTCAGTGGTGCTGGTGGATGTGTGGATGTGGACGCCGTTCATGATGCTGATTGCGCTGGCCGGGCTGTCGGCTGTCCCCAAATATCTATACGAGGCGGCAGAGGTTGACCGGGCAAGCGGCTGGTTTCGTTTCCGCCACATCACATTACCCATCGTCACGCCGCTACTGCTCATCGGCATCATCTTCCGCACTATGGACGCTTACAAAATGATTGATACCATCTTCGTGTTGGTCGGAGACCGAGGCGGGGCGGGGCGGGCGGCGCAAACGGCGGGCTTATATGTCTACGATACCGCCTTCAAGAATTTCAATACCGGTGAAGGCTCGGCCTACGGCTACATCATGCTGGTGGTGATTATCGCGCTGGCGAACCTGCTGATTCGTCAACTGAACAAGGCAAAAGGGTAGCCCTGATGCGGATTGCAAAACAAGCCGGATTCTATGTGATGTTGGGCGTGGTGCTAATCTTCTTCACCTTCCCGTTGTATTGGATCGTCGCGTCATCTTTCAAAGACCGTTCAGACGTGATTTCCATCACGCCCAAGATTATTCCATTCCTAGAGTTCACCCCGACCACGGATAATTATCGTGATATTTTCTTCCGCGCTGAGACGGCCACAGGTCAAGGCAGCACCGTAACAGCCTCAGCGGATATTAGCGCCTTCCGTGACCGACTGCTCAACAGCATCCTCATCACCGGGGCGTCTACTGCCTTAGCCGTGTTCTTCGGCACGTTGGCGGCGTATGCTGTATCGCGTTTTAGCATCCCACTAGAGAGCGATTTCATGTTTTTCGTCCTCAGTACGCGGATGCTGCCGCCGATTGTCGTCCTCATCCCCGTATTCGTCTTATTCAGCGACCTCGGCCTGCGCGACAGTTATTTGGGGCTGATTTTGCTATACACCTCATTTAACCTGCCGTTCGTGGTGTGGATTATGAAGGGCTTCTTCGATGAAATCCCATCCGAATATGAAGAAGCGGCCATGATTGACGGGTACTCACGCTTTCAGGCCATCTATAAAATCGTCATTCCAGAGGCCATCCCCGCGATGGCGGCCACGGCGGTCTTTTCGATTATCGTCAGTTGGAACGAATTCGTCTTAGCCAATTTCCTCAACCGCGACTCGGCCTCTACCGTCCCGCCCTATCTCAACAGCATCATCGGAGTCGGCGCGGTGGAATGGGGACGCCTCGCGGCGGCGGCGGTAGTGTTCGTACTCCCAGTGGTCATCTTCACCTTCCTCGTCCGCAATCACCTGCTGCGCGGCGTGACATTCGGCGCGGTCAGGCGCTAAGGGGCGACGATGGCAGACATAACCCTTCAAAACGTCAATAAATCTTTCGGGGCGGGCATCCCGCTGGCGGTCAATGACCTGACCCTGAACATCCGCGACGGTGAATTTCTGGTATTGCTCGGCCCCAGCGGATGTGGCAAGACCACCACCCTCCGCATGATTGCCGGACTAGAGCGTCAGACCTCTGGCGACATCTGCATCGGGGATCGGGTGGTGAATAACCTACGCCCCGGAGACCGCGACATCGCGTTCGTTTTCCAATTCTATGCGCTCTACCCCCACCTCAGCGTGCGAGACAACATCGGCTTCCCGCTCAAGGCGCAAAATCTGCCCGCCGCAGAGGTCAACCGCCGCGTCGAAAATGTGGCCGAACGTTTGCGAATCACGCACCTCTTGAAATCCACGCCCGGACGCCTACCGGGGGGCGAGCAACAGCGAGTCGCGTTGGGGCGGGCGATGGTGCGCCAGCCGCAAGTCTTTTTGATGGATGAGCCACTGACCAATCTCGACGCCAGCCTTCGCGCTGATATGCGGGTGGAACTCAAGCATCTACAACACGACCTCGCCACGACGATGGTCTACGTCACACATGACCAAGTTGAAGCCATGTCGATGAGCCACCGAATCGCGGTCATGAATAACGGCCTGCTGCAACAAGTGGACACACCGCTGAATATCTACCGCCACCCACAGACATTATTCGTCGGGACGTTCATCGGCAGCCCGCCGATGAATATTGTCAGCGGCAAAATTATGGGGCTGAGATTCGTCTCTGATGACGGTAGTTTCTGGATCGATCTCCCTCCGGCTGCCCAGAAATACGCCACGCACAACCTACAGACTTATTTCGGCGTGCGGGCTGAAGACCTCACCCTGCATGAGCGCTCCGCCGCCGTAAAAGGTATCCCCGGCGTGATTCGCATCCGCGAGCCGCTGGGCGATGAGACCATTTACATCGTCGATGCAGAGGGTCAGACCCTGACCATCAAGACGCCGCCTCGCCTACGTTTCAAGCCGGGGGATAACGTCAACATCACCGTCAACCATCAAGCGATTCACTTATTTGACAAAACCAGCGAAAAAGCACTTCTGCCGGAAAGGTGGTCAGATGTCTAGCCTTGAAGTGCTGAACCTGAGCAAACGGTTTGGACGCAAACAAGCCCTCAATGGCCTGAATATCACCGTAAAAGATGGTGAGTTTATGGTGCTATTGGGGCCAACAGCGGCGGGCAAAACCACCACCTTACGCTGTGTGGCCGGCCTCGAAAAATTAAACGGCGGCAGCATCACCTTAGACGCCGAGGTCATCACCGCACTTAGCCCCGCCGAGCGCGATATCGCGTTGGTTTTTCAGACTTACGCGCTGTATCCGCGCAAAACGGCCTTTGAGAACATGGCCTTCCCTCTCCAAGCGCGGGGATGGGACGCAGACCGGATAAAGCGCCGCGTCGGGGAAGTCGCCGCCCTATTGCGGATTACCGAACTCTTGCAGCGGCGTCCGGCACAGATGTCCGGCGGTCAACAGCAGCGCGTGGCGTTGGGGCGGGCGATGGTGCGTCAGCCGCGCCTATTCTTGATGGATGAGCCGTTGACCAACCTCGACTTTAAGCTACGAGTCGAAATGCGCGCTGAACTCAAGCGGCTGCAATCGGAACTTGCGGCGACCTTCTTCTATGTGACCAATGACCAAGTTGAGGCTATGTCGATGGCTGACCGTATCGCCGTCCTCAACAACGGCGAATTGCAGCAAGTCGATACGCCGGAGCAGATTTATGACCACCCGGCCAACCTATTCGTCGCGCAATTCGTCGGTAGTCCGCGCATGAATACCTTCGAGTGTCGGCTTGACCTTGACCAGCGGGCGCTCATCAGCGCGGACGGGGTACTGAAGCTGGATTTAAGCGCGACACAACTCACCGCATTGAGCGCCGCCGATGCCAAAACCCTCGTATTCGGCTGCCGCCCAGAAGACCTCTCCATCGCTGAAAAAGGGATGGCGGTCGGGACGGTTTATGTGTTGGAGCCGTTGGGCGATAGGACGTTCGTTGATGTGCAGGTGGGTGGGCAATCGCTCCGCGTGCGTGCCGAGGCCAGTTATCGTGCAGCGGAAGGCGATAAGGTCGGGTTGGATTTTGACCTCGCACGCTGTCATGTCTTTGATGCCCAGACGGGCAAAACATTGTTTTAATCGGAAATCAGGAAGGAAAAACTCATGTCACGCCCTGTTACCCTATTCACCGGCCAATGGGCGGATTTGCCGCTGGAAACCCTCGCTGAGAAGGCCGCCGGATTCGGCTATGACGGCCTCGAACTGGCCTGTTGGGGCGACCATTTCGAGGTAGACCGCGCCCTGAGCGAGGACGGCTATACCCAATCACGCCATGACATCTTGGCGAAATACGGCCTCAAAGTCTACGCCATCAGCAATCACTTGGTCGGGCAATGCGTGGCCGATGCGATGATTGACGAGCGCCATCAGTCGATTTTGCCGCCGCGCCTGTGGGGGGATGGTCAAGCCGATGGGGTACGCCGCCGCGCCGCCGCTGAAATGGCCGATACTGCCCGCGCCGCAGCCAAATTGGGCGTCAAAATAGTCAACGGCTTCACCGGCAGTCCGATCTGGCACTTAATTTACCGTTTCCCGCCCGTCTCAGACGCGATGGTAGACGCGGGCTATCGGATGTTCGCCGACCTGTGGAATCCGATTCTGGATGTGTTCGATGAGGTCGGCGTGCGATTCGCGCTTGAGGCGCACCCCAGCGAAATCGCCTATGACCTCTACACCGCCGAAAAGACGCTAGAAGCCGTGAATCACCGTCCGGCGTTCGGCTTCAATTTTGACCCCAGCCATTTCATCCATCAGCTATTCGACCCGATGAAGTTCATCGAGCGATTCCCTGACCGGATTTACCACGTCCACGTCAAAGACTCCAAAGTGCGCCTAGACGGTTCGCGCAGCATCCTCGGCTCACATCTCAATTTTGGCGACCCGCGTCGTGGCTGGGATTTCGTCTCGCCGGGGCATGGCGATTTGGACATGGACGCGATGATTCGCGCCCTGAATCGCGCCAATTACGCGGGGCCATTGTCTGTCGAGTGGGAGGACAGCGGCATGGATCGGGAATTTGGCGCGGCGGAATCGTGCGCGTGGGTCAAGAAAAACGACTTCAAATCATCCACTGTGGCCTTCGACGCCGCCTTCGAAAAGAAATAGGGAGCTAAACTATGAGCGACGGCGGCGGATTCACCAGTATGGCGGGCGCAACGTCAGACGGCGACGCACCAGAAATCGGCATCGGGATTTTGGGCTACGCCTTCATGGGCAAGGCGCACTCCAACGCCTTCAAAAAAATCCCGTATATGATGTACCCCCCGGCGGCGATTCCCCGACTGGTGGGTATCGCGGGGCGGAATGTGTCCGCTGTGAATGAGGCGGCCAAACGCTATGGCTATGAACACGCCTACACCGATTGGCGCGTCATGCTGGAAAACCCTAATATTCAGGTTTTCGATAACGGCGGCCCCAATGACGCGCACTCAGAACCGTGCATCGTGGCGGCGCAAGCCGGTAAACACGTTTTCTGCGAGAAGCCGCTGGCGCGCACCGCAGAAGAAGCCAAAACCATGCTCGACGCGGTGGAAAAAGCCGGGGTCAAGCACATGGTCGCCTTCAATTACCGATTCGTCCCAGCGATTATGCAGGCCAAAAAACTCATCGAAAGCGGCGCACTGGGGCGGATTTTCCACTTCCGTGGGATTTACCTCCAAGAGTGGATTATCGACCCCAACTTCCCCAAAATCTGGCGCTTAGAC
>Ga0163147_10004716_pt1 | contig 17122 bp, 17 predicted proteins | sample OliLakLV19MP6G1_FD_148597 | JGI IMG/M metagenome (GOLD analysis project Ga0163147, IMG submission 148597) | Freshwater microbial mat bacterial communities from Lake Vanda, McMurdo Dry Valleys, Antarctica- Oligotrophic Lake LV.19.MP6.G1 | ecosystem: Environmental > Aquatic > Freshwater > Lake >...
TTCCTAACCGATGGCTCGGTTTCAGCCCTTTGCGACGAACTGGCTCAGTTGCTCCGAGCCCCCATCTGGCTCCGCGACCAGAGCGGAGAGGTGATCATTCCGGTCTGGAGGGAGGATGCCTCCGCCAGCGGTGGAGGACACCCGTGGTCGATTGTAACCGAGGTGGAAGGCCGGGAACGTGCATTCCAGCTGGTTTCCCGTACCGCCGCTGAATGCTTCGACCCTGCTCCGGTGCCTCTGCGCATCCGCGCTGGTCTCCTTGGCGCGATCGTGCTGTGTGTTCCGCGCGATGCCGACCCCACACGGGCCGACGCAATCCGTCGGTCGCTCGGGCTGCTGGCCTCCTCGGTCTGCGATGTCTGCGAAGCACAATGGACCCTTCGCCAGCGAATCAAGGAGCTCGATGCGCTCTACCGGCTTAGTGCTCTGCTGACGGAAAGCCAGACTGGTTTGGGCAGCGGGCCAGCCGGCACCGACATTGACCGCCTGCTCGATGCTGCGCTCGCCCTCGCCATTGACACGCTGAGCGTCGATGCCGGATCCATCGCTCTGATCGAGGAAGGCCGCGACGTCCCCACCATCCGCGCGGCACGTGGCCTTTCGCGTGACTGGACCAACGACACCGAGACTCTTTCTCGCCAGGGGGTTCTGCGCCAAGCCGCGCTCCGCGGCGAAGTGATCTGCGTTGAGGACCTGCTCCACGATCCCCGCATCGAAGCCACCGATCGCATCCGTGCAGAGGGACTGGTCAGCCTCATTACCACCGGGTTGCTTGATCAGGGAATGCCGATCGGTCTGATTCGCCTGTATACACACCGAGCCCGTGTCTTCACACCCGCCGAGGGTGAACTGCTCAAGGCCATCGCCGAGCACGCCGCCGCGGCCGTGACCACCGCCCGCCTCCGCAAGCTGCGCGAGCAAGACGAAGCCATGAAGCGGCAGGTGCGGCTGGCCGCGAGCGTGCAGCGGCGGATGCTGCCCCGCACAACACCGAATGTCCCACCGTTCGATGTCGCCGCGCACTACGCACCGTCATTTGAGCTTGGCGGCGACTTCTACGATTTCCTGGAACTCGGCGGCCATCTCGGCGTGCTTGTAGGCGATGTCGCCGGCAAAGGAGTTCCTGCGGCTCTGCTCATGTCGAGCGTCCGCGCGAGTCTCCGTGCGCATGCGCAGGATGTGTACCACATCGGCGATGTGCTCAAGCGCGTCAACCGCGCCCTCGTGCGCGACACCCTCGACAACGAGTTTGTGACGCTCTGGTACGGCGTGGCAGACCCTGTCTCCCTCCGGCTCACGTATTGCGCCGCCGGGCACGACTGGCCGCTGTTGATCCGCATCCCGCGCGATCGCCCCCCCACCGACCGCGACTGCCAGAGGCTTACCGCCGACGGCATGGCCCTGGGGATCGATCCGACGCAGGAGTATCCCCTCGGCGTGTTCCAGCTTTATCCCCGAGACGTCATTGTCTCTTGGACAGATGGCCTGCACGATGCTGTGAACTTCGAGGGACACAAGTTTGGCGGCACCCGCCTGAAGCTTGCCCTGCTCGAACTGCTCGGGCGCGAGCCCAACGCCTCCGCCGCTCGCATCACGGATCACATTCTCGCGGCCGTTCGCCAGTTCAGCGGTCTCTCGGGTAGGACGGACGATATCACCGTGGTCGTACTCCGTGTCAACGAGCGGTGAACGCTGGATCGGCGTTGCGGAATGAAAGATTTCTTATCTTTCTTCCGTCGTGTCTCCTGCATTTAGTTCATTCGAAACGACTGTGTGCCTGCGGGGAGTGGGCTCTTTCGCGCCGATCGCCCCCCCGTTGCTCGTGACAGTGCTTCGGAGTTCGGGGTCTTTGTGATACTCTGCTGTTTCACTCAAACCCGCAGTCGGCCCTCTGGAATCCGTTTGAGTCACGAATGGAAGCGCGTTCATGAGCCTCGCCATCCCCACTGAACCGATCGGCAGTATCCCCCGCCCCTTGGCGCTGATCGAAGCCATCGCCCGCCTCGATGGCACAGACCCGAAGCTCGATTCGCTGTACGAGGACGCCATCCGGGACACCATCGAGCGCTTCGAGACGACGGGGTCGCCGGTCATCACCGACGGCGAGCAGCGGAAGTATCACAACTTCTAGACATACTGCGTCCACGGTTTGCCGAACACCACTTCCGACGGCTTCAAGATTCCGTTCGCTGCGGGGCATGTCCACCGCATGCCGCGGCTCACCAGCGGTCCGTTCCGCTACAAGCGGCATGCCGACAGTTACCTCTCGGTCGCGCAGCGTTATGCCCGGGTCCCCGTCAAGCAGGCGGTGATCTCCCCCTCCGCGCTGAGCCTCATGTATCCGGACGCCGAGCTGCCCAGCTACACTCGCGATGAGCTTCTCGATGATCTGCTGAAGGAGCACGAGACAGAAGTGCGCTGCTGCCTGGCCAAGGGCTCGCACGCGGTCCAGATCGACTTCACCGAGGGTCGCCTGGCCGCGAAGATCGATCCAACCGGCGAACTGCTGCACAGCTTCATCGATCTCAACAACCTTGCTCTTGCCCGATTCAGCAAGGCGGAACGCACCCGCATAGGAGTCCATCTGCCCGGGCGGAGTTCGCGACTCCACACACAGCGCGGAAGTCGACTACTCCGAACTCCTCCCCACTCTTTTTGAGCTGATGGCCGGCAACTTCTAGATCGCCCTCGCCGGGGAGAAGGACCGCGCCCGCGTCCTGCCGATGGTGCGGGACCACCTGAAGCCCGGGCAGCGCGTCTTCGTCGGCGTCATTGCCCCGATCGATCCCCGGATCGAAACTCCCGAAGAGGTTTGCGACCGTGTGCTCGAGGCCGCGGAGTACATCCCGCTCGATCAACTCGGCACGACCGATGACTGTGGTTTTTTTCCCTTCTGTGACGATACTTCAACCACCCGCGATGTCGCGTTCGCCAAGATCCGTTCACGCGTGCTGGGCACGGCGCTCGCCTCACAGATCCTGGGAGGCGACTGATGTCCGTCCACGATCCCGACGAACAGAAGCTGCGATCCGCGGCCCTTCAAAGCACCCAGAGCATCCTGAGAGCCCGCCGCCGCGCCGAGGATGAACTCCGATTGCATTCCGAGTGGCTCCGCGTCACGCTGGCAAGCATCGGCGATGCGGTCATCAGCACGGATTCGGACGGCCGCGTCACGTTCATGAACGCCGTGGCCGAGTCGCTCACCGGCTGGACACTGGCCGAAGCGCTCGGATACCCGCTCGTCGAAGTCTTCAACATTGTCAACGAGCAAACATGCGAGCCGGTGGAGAACCCCGCGCTCCGCGCCCTGCGCGAAGGCCTGATCGTCGGCCTCGCCAATCACACGATCCTGATCAGCAAAGATGACACCGAACGCCCGATCGATGACAGCGCCGCCCCGATCCGTTCAAGTGATGGTGTGATACTGGGCAGCGTCCTGATCTTCCGCGACATCAGCGAGCGGACCACGCCGAGGCCGCGCTCCGGGCCAGCGAGGCCTTCAGCCGAAGCATCATCGACCAGAGCCCCGACTGCGTAAAGATCCTTGATGTCGAGGGCCGCCTGATGAGCATGAACCCCAATGGTCTGAGGCTCATGGAGCTCGACGACATCTCCCTGCACGTGGGCCGGCCATTCGCCGAAGTCTGGCCTCCGGCCGCGAGGGAGCACATCGCCGCCGTCATCGAAGCCGCTCGAGCGGGCGGCCGCAGTACCGTCCGCGCCGCGAGCGACGGCGAGGGCAAGGGCTCCACCTTCACGATCCACCTGCCCCTTTCCGCGGTACATGACACCGATTGGGGTTGTAGATGATGAGCCCGATGCCCGCGGCCTCGTCAAACGCGTGCTGGAAGAATGCGGAGCAAAGGTCTCCGCAGCGGAATCCGCTGAAGCAGCGATGCACTGCCTCGCGTGTGAAGTCCCCCATGTCATTCTCTCAGACATTGGCACGCCCGGCAGCGACGGCTACGCCCTCATGCAGCGCATCCGCAGTGCGGGCATCAAGGTGCCGGCCGCGGCGATCACCGCCTTCGCCCGCTCCGATGATCGGACCCGCGCCCTGAATGCAGGATACCAGACCCACCTTGCCAAGCCTGTCGAGCCAACCGAGTTGATCGCGACCGTCGCCTCGCTTGCAAGCGGGATCCTCCGTGCTTCGTCTAGCCGAAACGCTTCGCTCGGCTGGCAATGCAGTCCAGACCCTCGCTTCCGCGTGCTTGGCAACAGGGCAGGGTCGGTTCGCGGATGCGTTGGCCACGGCCTGAAATGTCCGTGCGTCGCACTCGGGGTACCATTATCATTCCGCGTGGTTCCGCCCACGTCGCCCCGGCTCCCGCGAAGTCTGAATGCACTCTTCCCAACCCTCCAATCTGGATGCGCTGTGCGAACTCATTCGCGCCCAGCACCCGTGCGTCTTCATTCCGACCTTCGAGGAGGAGTATGCCCTCCAGCTCGTGCGCGATGCCGCCATTCGTCTGGGACGCGGCGCATGGTCGTGGTCGATCATCCGCGGCGTCTCGGACACTCTCCTCTCAAACGCCCCTGTTGAATCTGCCACCGAGAACCCGGTCATCGGGCTGGCACGTCTGGCGCAGATTGCCGAATCGAAGGACAACGCGTCTGGGATGGGTGGAAGCTGCGGACCGCTTCTGGCCGCACTCGATCTTGCACCGCATCTGGCCGACGACCGCACGCTCCGCCTGCTGCGGGAAACCATCCCGCGGCTTCAGCGGCACGGCGCAACGCTCGTCCTGATCGATCACCGCTCCGATCTTCCACCCGCTGTCATCGCTGATGCCACGCGACTGGACCTTTCCTTCCCCACTCGCGATGAGCTGCACGAGATCGTAAAGGCCACGCTACAGTGGGCGCACCGGGGCAAACCTGTCAGAGTGAATCTCTCGAAGCGCGACTTGGAGACGTTCCTGCGCAACCTCGCCGGACTCACCCGGCGACAGGCGCGACAGGTTGTGCTCGATGCCATCGCCCAGGATCGTACCTTCGACGGCAACGACCTGCACAACATCCTCTCGCTCAAGCGGCAGGCTGTCACCGCCGGTGGCCTGCTTGAGTATGTCAAGAGCCCCGTCGACCTTTCCGCGATCGGCGGCATGAAGAGCCTTAAGCAGTGGCTCGCCGACCGCGAGCAGGCGTTTGAGCCCGACGCCGCGGCCAAGGGCTTGGTCCCGCCCCGCGGCGTGTTGATGCTCGGAGTGCAAGGCGCTGGCAAGAGCCTGTGCGCCAAAGCCATCGCCACCGCCTGGCATCGCCCCCTCCTCCGCATGGATGTCGGCGGGCTCTACAACCGCTACATCGGCGAATCCGAGCGTCGCCTGCGCGATGCCCTCCGCCAGGCCGAAGCCATGGCACCGATCGTCCTGTGGATCGACGAGATCGAGAAGGCGTTTGCCGGCGCCGCCAGCACCTCGACCGATGGCGGCCTGTCGCGCCGCATGTTCGGCGCACTCCTCACCTGGATGCAAGAACACCGCGCCCCGGTCTTTCTCGCCGCCACGGCCAACGACATCGAGGCCCTGCCTCCCGAGCTCCTCCGCAAGGGGCGCTTTGACGAGATCTTCTTTGTCGATCTTCCTGGCGAGGAGGCACGCGACCAGATCATTCGCATCCACCTGATGCAGCGCAGCCAAGATCCCAAGGTCTTCGATGTCACGCGAATCGTCGGCGCGACGCAGGGCTATTCCGGCGCGGAGATCGAGCAGGCGATCATCGCTTCGCTCTATAAGGCGGCGGCGAAAGGGGATGCGCTCACCACGGACATGGTCGTCGAAGCCGCGAGGAACTCGCCCCCGCTCTCGGTCACGATGCGCGAGCGCGTCGATGAACTCCGCCGCTGGGCCAAGGGCCGCTGCGTCCCCGCCGATTGACTGCCTTTCGTTGCCGCGGGCCTACGCCGCCGTCGGCCGGTGGTCGTGGTCATCCCGATCAAACGGGAATCGGTACGGCTCATCCGCCTGCTTGCGCAGCCGATCCACCCTGGCCTGCATCGCCTCCAGGGTCTGCTCGATCTGCTTCACCAGTTCGGGCGTGTGCACCGTTCCGTCATCGCTGGTCAGCTTCAACGGTGGCGGTCGAAGCTCTCGGTCGTTTCGCGGCGTGGGTTCGTCGCCGAGCTCAATACGCCCAGCAACCAGCGTTTCGCGCTGGCTCTGGCCGGGTTCCCCCCGACCCCGAGGAATCGCCGGGAAGCGAAACGACGCAGGAATCTCCTCGCCGCGGCCACCCGTGACAGGCTTCTCTCGATGCAGCTTCAGTTTCGTCGTGGCCATGATGAAGCTCCCAGCACTTACTCTTCCCACCCGGCTTTCTTCCCGGCGGCCAGAATGGCATGCCGCCGCGAAGGTGCCTGGAACACCTCTCGAATCGGTTCGAGATGGAAGGCGATGAAGCCACCATGAATCCGGGAGAGGTTCAACGCCCGCACGAGGCGCGCAGCCTGCGCAGCTTGTGTCCGAGAATACAAAGCCTCGCGGAACTCGCGAACCCCTCCGGCAGCAGTCGGCCATCTGAACGCCGACTCTAACGGTTATGACGGCGAAGTCGGCGGCACCTCTGCCTTGGGACGCCCGATCCGCGACTCCGTTCCCGCGAGCGTCCGTGCGATGTTCGCCCGGTGCTTGATCACCACCACGGCGGCGAGCAGACAGGCAACCACGCCAAATGGCCACACCGGCGTTTGCTCCCTGACTCCTACCACCCAGGCGATCCACGGGTGCGCAAACACAAACACGGGCAGACAGATCGCCGCGATCACCGATGAAATGCCCACCATCCGGCTGATTTGGACGCTGATGAGCCAGACGAGCAGCGCGCCAAAGCCCGCAAACGTCAGCACGGGCCACACGCCCAAAAGCGCGCCAAAGCCCGTAGCCACGCCCTTGCCCCCTTTGAAGCCAAGCCACACCGGGAACATATGCCCGACGACCGTCGCCGCCATTGCGCCGAGCCAGATGAACAGTGTCGCCGTCGAGGCTGCGCCGATCGTGCCGCCATCAAGCCGCACCAGCCCCAGCCACCAACCTGCAAACAAGGTCGGCAACAATCCCTTGAGCACATCCAACCCAAAGCAGATCCCCCCCCACTTCCGCCCCAGCACACGCCCCACATTCGTCGCGCCGATATTCCCCGATCCGTGCGTGCGAATGTCCACCCCTCGCATCCGCGCGATGATGAATCCAAACGGGATCGATCCGGCGAGATACGCGGCGAGGATGAGCAGTGCTGCGGTCATGACTTGATGAAGACAGGTACGCAAAGTTCGCAGAGAGGCAGTGAAAGACGCAGAGATGGCGCGATCAAGGCTGAATACCAATGGGCGACGCTTTGCACGACTGTAAACCGCGATTCATTCGCCACAGCAGCTGATCACCACCTCTGGTCTTGTCTTCTTCTCTGTGCACTCACTAAGACCTCTGAGTCCTCTGTGTACCTGCCTTCGATCTGGCTGCCTTCACCTCTTCACCGCCAAGTGCCCTGCCCGCTCCGACATCGTCGAGCACAAACTCTTCCACACCGTCTCCGGGTCTTTGCTGGCATCCACCACCGCGTACCGCGACGGATCGCCCTTGGCCAGCTCCAGATACCCCTGCCGCACTTTCCTGTGAAACGCCGCGCCCTTGGCCTCCATCCGGTCCAGCAGCGGGCTCAGCCGCATCGCCGCAGCGGCCTCATCGAGATCAAACACCACGATCAGATCCGGCTGCAAGTTCTGTGTCGCCACCCTTGCCACCGCCGAGATATCCGCCCCGCTCAGCCCGCCGGCCGCGCCCTGATATGCCAGCGTGCTCGCCACGTACCGGTCCGCCAGCACCATCTCCCCAGCCTTCAGCGCCGGCCGGATCCTCCGCTCAACCAGTTCCGCGCGGCTCGCCATGTACAGCAGCATCTCGCACCGCAGGGACATATCCATCCCAGGCTGCACGCGCGCCAGCAGCGTCTCACGGATCTTCTCGCCCACGGGCGTTCCGCCCGGCTCTCGCACCTCGCAGAGCAAAACCCCCTTGGCCTTGGCGGCGTCAGATAGCTTCCTAAACTGCGTGCTCTTGCCAGATCCGTCCGGCCCTTCGAACACCACGAACCGGCCGCGATAAGCCGACAGCCACGAATAGTCTTCATGCGGGGCGGGGCGTGCGGATGCTGCGGGCTTGGGCACGGCAATGGCCTCAGAAGCGTGACGAACTGTGGCCTGCTGAACAGTGGAGGCCGACGGAGCTGTGGTCATCTCAGTTCCGGTTGAGAGAATGAGTTGCGGATGCGCACGGCGACAAGGCGCGAGTGTAGCGGACACCGCTCATCCACGCCGCACAGCCGCTGACGAACCCGCCGGTGTGGATGAAAAAACCCAGCGACGCATGCCGCTGGGTTCGTGGAGGAGCAAACTCTGGGCCGGGTTCGATTTCTCGCATTCCGGGCGGGTGGGCCCCGATCAATCCTCGGGCACATGGTCGCTGGTCACGATCGCGCGGAACCGCTGGCGAAGCTTCTTGGTGATGGGTCCCTCTCCCTCGGAGATGTGGAACTCACGCGTGATCTTCTTGTTATCGTGCTGATCAATCTGGGTAACGCTGATGATCTCCGCGGCCGAGCCCGTCAGGAAGACTTCATCGCCGTCGAGCACATCCTCCAGACGCATGCGCTGCTCAAGGCACTTGACGCCGATGTCCTTGCACAGCGTCTTGACGACGAACTCGCGGGTGATCCCCTCGAGCATCCCATCTTCCGGCGGCGGCGTATAAACCTTCCCGCCCTTGACCACAAACAGATTGTCTCCCGAGCCCTCAGTCACATAGCCGTCGATGTTCAGCATAATGACCTCGTGGCAGCCGAAATCGATCGACTCGCACTTGGCCAGGATGTTGTTCAGATAGTTCAGGCTCTTGATCCGCGGATCCAGACACGGGATCGGTGTCTTGGGCCGGTTGGCCACCACCACGCGCATCCCCTTCTCATACATATCCGGTGGGAAGAGCGAGATCTGATCTGCAATGCAGATCACCCCCGGCGTCGGACATCGGCGTGGGTCCAGACCCAGCGTGCCGATGCCGCGGGTAACCAGAAGACGGATGTACCCGTCGGTGATGCCATTGGCCTCGATGCAGGCGCGCTGGATGTCCACCATCTGCTGCTTGCTGATGGGAATGTTGGTCATCCGGATCGACTCGGCCGATTTCCACAGCCGCTCGATATGCCGCATGCACTTGAAGATCTTGCCCTTGTAGACGCGGATGCCCTCAAACACCCCGTCGCCGTACAGCAGGCCGTGGTCATAGACGTTCACCATCGCCTGGCTCTTGGGAACCATGCGACCGTTCACGTACACCAGCGGCTTCTCGGTCGTCAACGCGGGGTTGGCCCACACATCCGGGCCGGGGAGGGAATATTTGCCCACCTGAGCCTGCGCGCCGTTGGCGTGAGTGCCGTTGGTCGTGCTGGTCGTGCCGGGCTTGCTGGAGACCTGTGTCATGGTCTTCCCTCCTTGAAATGGATCACATCACGGATGGCTCAGCTGAGCCGCGAATCGGCCGCGGGCATCGCGACCGAACAAGACGCGATGATACACCCTCTCCCCGCGACATACGCCCGGAATGCCTGCACGTTCGCCTTGGGTTTGTTCGGCAGGTTTCCCGTTACCGTTTACCGATTCTGAAGCTCTCCGTTCCCTTCGCCACATCCCGCCCCCCCACGATCCCTATACATTCATCCGCGGCACAGGTGGCAGTACCGCGCCAACAGGAGGCCTTACCGTGCGCCACGTCCGCTTCGCCGCCGCTTCGCCGCCGCTTCGCCGCCGCAACTGGCCTCGCCGCGGCGGACGCACACGACCAGCCCACACCCGTTATCGAAGAGCTCTCCCTCACCACGCTTCCGCTCCTGCCTTTCGGGGGTGAGTATCTCATCGCCGCCACTTGGGCGGGCGTCATCACGAGCACCGAAGTCCAGCTCAGCTTCACCACCGCCGGAAACTTCCAGGCACAGAACTTCGCCTTCGCTTTTACCGGCTCGACGGGCGAATTCTCCGCCTTCGGGGCAACTGATCTGGGTCGGCACGGATGGGGCACGTTCACGGCAGAGTTCGAATCGACAGGGCTCAACGGCGAGATCGTCCGCCACAGGGTTCCAGCCAGATCAGCTACTGGTTCATGAACATCGCCCCAGTCCTCGACAGCTTCCCCACACCCCTGGAGGGCGAACTCGGTGAATCGTTCATCCGCCTCACCATCCAGCCCTGCATCGCCGACTGGAATGGCGACTTCGCATCGAACGTCCCCGACATCTTCGCCTACCTGATCGATTGGTTCCGCGGCGAACCCAACGCCGACATCGACGGTGCACCGGGTGTCGGCGTGCCCGACATCTTCTGGTTCCTCACGTTCTCGTTCGCCGGGTGCGGAGCGTTCTGACCAGCGCGCGTTCCAGGCCCGGTCCGCGAAGTTACTTTGGTGATGCCGCCGGCGACAGTTCCAGATTCACCGACGCGGGGTCCTCAAAGACAACGCTCTGAACGCCCAGAGGCAACTCCTTCAGAGCCGCCTCCGCCCTCTCTCGACCAGCTCTATCCACCGGAGTCGCACGGATCGCGATCAGCAACACGCGCCCGGGGTTTGCGTCTGCAAACTCGGCGTACAACTCCGCGTCGTGCTCGGTCGAGTCCCCGATGAGCACGAACCTCCGCTCGGGCATCTGCGCGGCGAGCCGCGAGAGCTCCGCGAGCTTGTACTCTGACGGACTCTTGAAGAGATTGACAATCCGCTCATCCTTCATGCGGAACTCGCGCAGCGTGATGCAGCCCTCCGGGAAGCCGTTGTCCCGCAGGAACGCCGCGAGCGGCTCATAGAGCTGCCACGGCGATGCCGATAAGTAGTGGAACTCAGCGCCGGCGCTTGCAAGCTTCGCACACAACTCGTTCATCCCAGGCACAGCCACAAACGGCTCGACAAACGTCGCCCGCAGCAGCTTCGCGCGGTCGCCTATGTGGCTGACCTTGATCGTGTCGTCGATGTCGCACACGACCAGCACCCCCTGCGGCTCCACGATGCGAACCGACCCGGCGATCACTTCGGCGGCCGCGGCATTCTCGATCGTCAACTGGAGTGTTCTCGGCTTCCGATCCTTCTTGTCTACGCCGCGTTCTGCTGTAGCGGCGAACAGTTCCGTATCGCTCAGGCGGATCTGCCCTGCGAAATGACCATCCTCGCTCGTCTCGGGCATCACCACTGATCTTCCACCGACCTTGATCCCGATGCGCTTGCCGCGTTCGTTGTCCGCCAGAAATGATCTCGCCCGATCGCGGAAGCGGTCCGAACTGATCTCATCCTTCGTTAGCCCCATTTCCTCGCCGAGTTTGTCGATCGCGGCGTTCCGCCACCGCGAGTCCTCCTCGCGCTCGAACACCCAGCCGCGGAGATGAATAACCCACTCTCCCGATTCGCCGTTACTCTCGCGCACTGCGCGTGACGGAAACAGGATGATGGTCTCATCGCTGGCGAGGGCGGATGGGGGCGATTCCGCGGCGTGCGTCGGCGGAACGACCCCGGCAACGATCCACGAGAGCATCACCGCGACCACCGCAAGCGCCATACCGCGGCTCCTTCAGGGTATCGTATCGCGAGATCAGGTGGTGGCTTTACTCGTTGGTCTTCCCGCGGGCGACGGATGTACTCGCCAGAATCACCGATATCTTTGCGATCCTTCCATCCACCCAAGCCACCGGGTAGTTTCTTGGACGTGGACCGCTTGGTCTTAGCCTCCTTCTTCACCTTCCGCCGCGGCTTGTCATCGCGCAGGATCACCACAGGCGTCCCATCAGGGATCTCGCCGTGCGTGTTCACCACGATGAGGCCGTCGCGGACTATGGAGCGGAGAGTCATGGAAGCTCATCAGTGAGAGTCCAGGTCTTCTCGCTGGAGAGCGTGACACTCTACCCTCGGGCGATCAGAGAACCGGATGATCAACGGAGTCGCACTTTCGCAGCTCCCTGTCGCGCTAACTCACCCCTTGCTCTTAGCATCCCCTCTCGCAAAGATGCTCGCCACGTAGTTCAGTACATCCGTCGCGCTGGTCTCGTTGTACCCGAACTGCTTGATCAGCCGCTGCTTCACGATGTCGATCTTCTGCTGCGTCTCATCATCGACAACGCTCGACACCAGGTTCTTCAGCTTGATCGTGTCCCGCTGATCCTCGAACAGCTTGAGTTCCAGCGCCTTGTACAGCCGTGCGTTGGTGTTGTACTCAAACCGCTTCCCATCAAGCGCGAGCGCGCCGATGTAGTTCATGATCTCCTGGCGGAAATCGTCCTTGCGAGCATCGGGGATGTCGATCTTTTCCTCGATCGACCGCATCAGCCGCTCATCAGGCTCATCATACTTGCCGGTGTACTTGTTGAGCACCTTCTCGCGCTGCGTATACGCCCGCACGTTCTCGATGTAGTTCTGGTTGAGCCGCTTGATCGCCTCTTCATCCGCCGAGATCGCCCGCTGCACCTCGGCCTTGATGATGTCCTCGTACTCTTCCTTCACCATCGACAGGATCTCGCGGTACTGCTTGCGGATGTCCTCATCCGCGATCAGCGAGTGATGCGACAGCCCGCTCTCCAGCTCGTTCATCACCATGAACGGGTTGATGCACTTCTCATCAACAGCCTGCCGCGACACCAGCGCGTTGGAGACCTTGTCCTGGACATACCTTGGCGAGATCCCGCTCATCCCCTCGCGCTGCGACTCTTCCTTGAGTTCCTTGATCGAGTCCTCCGTGAACCCGGGGATCGCCTTGCCGTTGTACAGCTTCATCTTCTGCATCAGCGACAAGCCCGCCTTCTTGGGTGACTCCAGCCGCGTCAGCACCGCCCACATCGCTGCCACCTCCAGGGTGTGCGGGGCGATGTGGATGTTCTTGATCCGCTCCGGACCAAAGTCCTTCTGGTAGATCTTGATCTCATCATCCAGCCGGATGTTGTACGGAACGTCGATCTTGATCGTGCGGTCCCGGAACGCTTCCATCATCTCGTTGTTCTGCAGCCGCTTGTACTCGGGCTCATTCGTGTGCCCGAGGATCACCTCGTCGATGTGCGTCTGCGCGAACTTCTTGGGCTTGATCAGGTGCTCTTGGCTCGCGCCCAGCAGGTCATACAGGAACGCCACATCCAGCTTCAGCACCTCGATGAACTCGCAGATCCCGCGGTTGGCGATGTTCAGCTCGCCATCGAAGTTGAACGCACGCGGATCGGAATCCGACCCGAACTGCGCAATCTTGCGGTAGTTGATGTCGCCGGTCAGCTCGGTCGAATCCTGGTTCTTCTCGTCCTTGGGCTGGAAGGTGCCGATGCCGATCCGGTCCTTTTCGCTCAGAATGATCCGCCGCACCTTCACATGGCTCATCGCCTGTCGCCAGTCGCCGCCATAGTGCCGCATCAGCTCGTCGTACACGCGCCGACAGAACGGACACAACTCACCAGACAACCGCAGCTGCCCGCCGCGAAACTGCGGCGTGTACCCCGCGTTCAGCTTCGCCAGAATGTCCGCCCTCGCCTCCTTGGGCACCAGCATCAGCGGCTCTTCGTGCATCGGGCAAGCGAACTCATGGTCCTTCCCGCCCGCGCCGCAGTGCTCATCAAGTTGCCACGAGAACGAGTACAACGCGCCCGCATCCGTGCGCGAGTACGCCTCCAGACCCTTCTTCAGCAGCCGCGCGATCGTGCTCTTGCTCGAGCCCACCGGCCCGTGCAGCAGAAGGATCCGCTTGTCGGTGCCATACCCCTCCGCGGCCGACCGCAGAAAGTCCACAAGCTGCGTCAGCGAGAAATCCAGGCCATAGATCGCATCGGCGCCATGATCAATCGGATCGCTAAAAAAGTGGTATCGCACGCAGTCGCGTTTGAACACGCGGTACTTCTCAAACCCGTACGAAAGGATCGCGTCATACAGCCGCTGATACGCGTTCCGCGCCACGCTCGGTCGCTGCTGCGCAAGCTGCAAATATTCGGAAAACGTCCCCTCCCAGTGATGCTGCTGAAACGTCCGTCGATCCAGCCGGGACTCGATCAGCGATGTCAAGTCTGCCGCGCCGCCGCCCCCTCCGTCCTGCGAGTCCGGTGAGCGAAGCAAACGACCATGAACATTGTCGCGGTGCATGCGCAGCCTCCTCGCGCCGCATCGTCGCGGCACGAAAACTCATTTCCAAGCGGCTCGCGCTCCCTGCAAAGAGAGCATGGCCGCGATGGCCTGTCCTCGGCACCGCAGGTTTCCCTGCCCATGCCGCTGCAACCCTCCCCAGTCCACGCCGCCACCGCGTCATATCGGCGTTATCCGGCCCGGCCCGAAGAGACTTTCTCTCGACTCTCAATGGTTATACGGCGTTCGGTTCGGTTTGGATCGCGCAGCCGTGCTGGCCGCGACAGCAGCCGATCGATAAAGCAGCAGATGTTCAAACCCCCGGTGTGGGTGCATCGGGCTCGCCAGCGACTCCTCTATCTTCGTTTGCTGCTTCGCTGCTTTGCTGTTCTGCCGCTGGTGCGTCTCGCCGCTCCGCCGCCCAGTGGCGGCGCTCCGCCCCCGCCTGCACCAGCAGATACACCACGCTGAACGCCAGCAGAAACATCGCCCGCGCATCCAGCCCCGTTATCAGCGCTTGCCCCATCGCCACCAGCACCAGCGCACTGTTGATCGGATGATCCATCCATTTATACGGACCCGTCCGCACATACTCCGTCGTTGTGTCCTGCTCATCCTGCCCGATGCGCCAATGAGGCCCAAGCGTCCATACCGCCCACACCCTCAGCAAACACCCCATGCTCCAGAAGCACAGCCCCGCCCACACGGACACAGGACCCGCGCCCGCCGCGCCAAACACGATCCACACCGAGTACCCGATCAGGCACGCTCCCAGCGCGAAATCTATCCATCCATACAGGTTTCGCGGCGGGAAGCGCTCCGCCACCGCCGACTTGCCATACCGCACGCGAAACACCACCGTGTACAGCACATAGGCCGGAACGGCATACATCAGCCATGTGATCGCCGGAAGCGTCATAACCCCATTCTTCGCTGTCTTCGGTCGGCCGGCACTCCGTGCCGGCAATTCGCGGCCGGAGAATGCCATCGTTCGAGTTCCGCGGCATGCAATGCCCCGCCTCCTGCTCCGTTCTGCCTGTGTACCACTTTCAGGAGCAACCCAATGACTCGTGTTTCCACCTTGTTTCTCGCCGCGGCCGCCGCGATCGGCCTTTCCGCCGCGGCCAGCTTTGCCCAGCCCGCAGCTTCACCTCGCCAGGATGACCAGCGCGAAGCTCGCCCCGCGCCCCGAGACGATCGCGGCCCCGGCCCGCGGGATGATGCCCGCCCGCGTCCGCGCCATCGCGATGGCGGCAACGCGATGCGCCAGGAGCATCCATCCCGCAATGGCAACCGCGACCGCGAGGATTTCCGGCGCGACGATCGCGAACAGGCTCGACCCCCCAGTCGCGAAGATGACCGTGGTCCTGATCGCTCGATGGACGATCGCCAGGAACGCCGCCCGATGCCTCGGGATGATGGTGCCCGGCGCGGCGAGGATCGTCGCGAGTATGCACCCCGTGAGCGAGATCGCAAGGGCGGGGGTCATCGCGATGCTGGGCGAGGCGGTCGCAGCCTTCCTCCCGAGATGCGCGAACGCGTCCGCGAGCGGCTCCGCGGTATGCCGCCCGAGCGGCGCGAGCAGGCACGCGAGCGCATCCGCGAGCACACTCGGGAACGCATGGACCAGCAGCGCCGCGACGATGACCGCGGCCCTCGGGGTGGCGGCGGCGAAAGCTTCCGCGGCGGCCCACAGGGCCCACGCGGTCCCCAGCGGTTCGAGGGGCGCGGCGGCCCACAGGGCCCACGCGGTCCCCAGCAGTTCGACGGGCGGCGTCCCGGTCCCGAGTCGCGTGACTTCTAGTTAAGCAGGCAATCGATCTTCCGCCCGCAGGCAAGGGCGTGGACGACGACCGGGCAGACGCGCTCGGTCGTTGTCGTTTTTGCTAACCGTGATTCCGCTGTCCGAACATGAGTTCGCCGAGCAGGTCGCGGATGCCCATGCCGGTCTCGTCGATGCCGTGCTTGGTCACGCCCATCGCGCTCAGCACGCCGTAGCCAAGGCCCAGATGGATCAGCGCCCAGGCGGTCAGCTCCGGAGTGAACCGCTTGCTCACCTTTCCAGAATCTTGCGCGCGCTGGACCTCCGCGACAACGAACTCGTGAAGCCGGGCGATGTGCTCGACCAGCGCTTCCTGCACTTTGGGATCTTCGGCCTCGGTCATCGCCTGGACGATGACCCGGTAGATGCCGCGGCCCTTGTTAGAGACCATCGGGTTGGCGCCCAGCAGCCGCTTCAGGCGGTCGGCGGGGTCGGTCGAATCGCGGAGCTCGTGCTCCCACAGACGGATCGTGCTCTCGCCCGTGCGTTCAATCAGCGCGATAAACAGGTCGCGCTTGGAAGGGAAATGGCGGTAAATGATGGGTTCGGTGACGCCCGCGGCACGCGCGATCTGGCTCGTCGTGGCCCCGGCATAGCCGTGGAGCGCGAAGAGCTTCGCCGCGGTATCCAGCAACTGCTCGCGCCGCTTGGCTGCTGGCAATCGCCCCATGCTCACGCCCTCGTATATGCCTTGCGCGCCGCCCCAACCCACTCCAGCTGGCCCGCTATCGGCGTAAAAGCGGGTCTCACTTGCTAGTATACGCTCACTTAGTTCGGCTTTCTCGCGCCAAGGGCATCGGGACCGGATCAACCCCGTGAGATCCCCAAGGGTGGCATCGGCTGATGCGGCGGAGGGTGAGGTATGTCCCTCGCAGGGGCCCGTGGAAGCGGTACGCATCGAGGCCATACTCGCTGCAGGTGGGCCAGAATCGGCACTGGCCGCCCATAAGTGGACCGAGCGTGAATCGATAGACCCAGATCAGGGCGATGAACGGCCAGACTGTCCAGTGCGGGCGGGGAAGCGACGCCGCGGCGGCAGGCTCGGGCTCGACGGCAGGGTCGTTGTCACGCTGACACATGGTCGCCCCCGTCAACCTTGCGGAGCCTGCGGCCCCACTCAACATCTGCCTCCCGCAGCAGTTCGACCAGAATCCGGCGGTACTGTGGGAGAGGCAATGGC
>Ga0163147_10004723_pt1 | contig 17098 bp, 14 predicted proteins | sample OliLakLV19MP6G1_FD_148597 | JGI IMG/M metagenome (GOLD analysis project Ga0163147, IMG submission 148597) | Freshwater microbial mat bacterial communities from Lake Vanda, McMurdo Dry Valleys, Antarctica- Oligotrophic Lake LV.19.MP6.G1 | ecosystem: Environmental > Aquatic > Freshwater > Lake >...
GGGTCAAAGACCTTTACGGCATGGGCATTACCACTATCACTTTCCATGAAAAGGAAATTCCATGAAAACCGTGATTTTAGCGGGCGGGCTAGGCACACGCCTCGCCGAAGAAACCGGCTTGCGCCCGAAGCCGATGGTCGAAATCGGCGGCAAGCCGATTATGTGGCACATCATGAAGCATTACGACTTCCACGGCGCGGGCGAGTTTTTGGTCGCGCTGGGTTATAAGAGCGAGTTCATCAAAGAATATTTCATGAACTACTACGCCCTGAGCAGCGACATCAGCGTCAATCTCAAAACGGGTGAGGTGTCTACCCATGCCGCCCAGCGCGAGGACTGGCTGGTGCATCTGGTCGAGACCGGCCTGCATACCCAGACCGGTGGCAGAATCAAACGTCTGAAGTCATGGATTGGCGGCGAGACCTTCATGCTGACATACGGTGACGGCGTATCGGACGTGAATGTGCGTGCGTTGCTGGAGTTTCACCGTCAGCACGGCAAAATGGCGACCATCACCGCCGTCCGCCCGCCCGCCAGATTCGGCGATTTAATCCTCAATGGCGACCAAATCACCCAATTTGCCGAGAAGCCACAAGGCGCGGAGGGTTGGATTAACGGCGGCTTTATGGTTCTGGAAGCGGGTGTGTGTGATTTAATAGAAGGTGATAGCACCAGCTTTGAGAAAGATGTCCTAGAGCCGCTGTCTGGGCGGGGCGAATTGATGGCTTATAAGCACACGGGTTTCTGGCAGTCGATGGACACCTTACGCGACAAGAATTATCTTGAGCAATTGTGGCAAAGCGGCAACCCCGCGTGGAAGACGTGGCATGACTAATCGTGCGTTTTGGCGTGACCGCCCGGTCTTGGTGACGGGTGGGACAGGTCTAGTAGGGAGTTGGGTGGTGCGGCGCTTATTAGAGGCCGGCGCGGATGTCGTGTGCTTAGTGCGCGATGGTATACCGGGCAGCGAGTTGGCGCGTTCCGGCATGGCCGCACAGGTCAAGACCGTCAGTGGGCAAGTCCAAGACCAGCCGTTGATGGAGCGCGTCCTCGGTGAGTATGAAATTCAGACCGTGATTCACCTCGCCGCGCAGACCATCGTTGGCGTGGCGAATCGCAACCCGATTTCGACCTTTGAATCGAACATTGCGGGGACGTGGGTTCTACTGGAGGCGGCGCGACGCAGCCCCAGCGTCAAGCAAATTGTGATGGCGTCCTCTGATAAGGCGTATGGCGACCAGCCGATTTTGCCGTATACCGAGGATGCGCCACTGCAAGGCCGTCACCCGTATGATGTCAGTAAGTCGTGCGCCGACCTGATCGCGCAATCCTACGCCGTCAGCTATGGGTTGCCGGTTGTGATTACGCGCTGCGGTAATTTTTATGGCGGCGGCGACTTGAACTGGAATCGGATTATCCCCGGCACGATTCGCTCGATTTTGCGCGGGACACGCCCGGTCATCCGGTCAGACGGCAAGTACATCCGCGATTATTTCTATGTTGAGGACGGCGCACACGCTTACTTGACGCTGGCTGAAAATCTCGCGCAGAATCCAGCGCTAGCTGGTCATGCCTTCAACTTCTCGAATCAAATCAGTGTGACCGTGACGGACATCGTGCAGAAAATCCTCGCAGCGATGGGGTCGGATTTATTGCCGGACATCCGCAACGAAGCCAGCAATGAGATTCGGGAGCAGGTCTTAGACGCGACCAAAGCACAAACTATGTTGGAATGGTCGCCGTTGTTCACGTTGGATGAGGGCTTGAATCGCACTATCGCGTGGTATCGAAATTTCTTCGCCAGTGAGGGAAAAGTATCGTGAAAATCAGCGTATGCCGTTCGTGCGGGGCAAGTTTTTTCATCCCGGTGTTGGATTTGGGGACGACCCCGTTGGCGAATTCCTTGCTCACGGCGGAGCAACTCACCGCGCCAGAGCCGAGTTTTCCGCTGAACGTTGTGATGTGCGCGGCGTGTTCGCTTGTCCAATTGGATTACACCGTCCCGCCTGAATCGATGTTCAGTACCTATGTCTATTTTTCGTCGTTCTCGACCACCATGCTCGACCACGCCAATAAACTGGTCAGCCAAGTGATTGCAGAGCGCGGCCTGAGCGCCAACAATCGCGTGATTGAAATTGCCAGCAACGACGGCTATCTACTGCAATATTATAAGCAGGCGGGCGTTGAGGTCTTGGGGATTGAACCGGCGCAAAATATCGCTGAAGTGGCGCGTGACGAGAAGGGCATCCCGACTCTGACGGAGTTTTTCGGGCAGTCATTGGCCGATAAACTCGCGGCAGACGGCACGCTGGCCGATATCATCCACGGGCATAACGTCATGGCGCATGTGCCGGACATCAACGGATTCGTGGGCGGACTCAAGACCATCCTCAAGCCGGACGGCGTGATTGTGATTGAAGCACCTTACCTCAAAAACCTGCTGGATGAGGTCGAGTTTGATACCGTCTACCACGAGCATATCTTCTATTTCTCGCTCACGGCGCTTGACCAAGTGTTCGCCCGCCACGGCTTGACGATTTTCGATGTCGTTCGCGTCCCGATTCACGGCGGTTCACTGCGGATTTTTGCCGCGCATAGCATGGTGGCCGAACGTCGCCAAAGCGTCAATGACTTGCTAGAGGAAGAAGATAATTGGGGCGTAGCGACGACGCAGGGGTATCAGGCGTTCGCCCAACGGGTCGCGCACCTCAAGCAATCGTTGGTCGAGACGCTGCAAACCCTAAAATCACAGGGCAAGCGGATTGCCGTCTATGGGGCATCGGCGAAGGGCAGTACCTTGCTTAATACGTTCGGCATCACGCATGAGCTGATTGATTTCGTGGTAGACCGCAGCACGGTCAAGCAAGGATTATATACCCCCGGCACACATCTCCATATCAAGCCGCCCAGCGCCTTACTGGATGAGCAGCCGGACGCCGTGCTGCTGCTGACGTGGAATTTTGCCGAGGAAATTTTGTCGCAGCAAGCGGAATATATTGCGCGTGGCGGCAAGTTCATCATCCCACTGCCGGAAGTTAGGATCGTCCCCGCATGATTTTCACGCCGCTGGCGCTGGCGGGCGCGTATTTGATTCAGCCGGAATTGCGGACGGATGAGCGCGGATTCTTCACCCGCCTGTTTTGCGTAGAGGAATTCGCGGCGCACGGCCTAAATACCGACATCAAACAATCGAATCTGTCGTATAACCGCCATGCTGGGACGGTGCGCGGGATGCACTATCAAATCGCGCCGCACGCCGAGGCCAAATTGGTGAGTTGTACATGCGGCGCGATTTATGATGTCATCGTCGATTTGCGCCCAGAGTCGCCCACCTTCAAACAATGGGTCGGGGCAGAACTGACGGCGGATAACCGTCACGCCTTGTTTGTGCCGGAAGGATTCGCTCACGGATTCCAGACTCTTGTCGATGATTGTGATGTGGCCTATCAGATGTTCGCGCTGTACCACGCTGAGAGTGCGCGGGGCGTGCGTTGGGATGACCCGGCCTTTGGGATTGTGTGGCATGATGGGGCGGGGCGCTATATGTCCGAGCGTGACCGGAATTATCCAACCTTTGAGGGGTGAAACATCGCATGACTTCTGACTCGCCCGCAGCCAAAAAACCGCTGGTTTCGATTATCTGCCCAGCGTATAACGAGCAAGACAATGCGCGGATGTTTTATGACCGGGTGGCCGCGATGGCCGCGCCGTTGAGCAACCGCTACGACTTTGAAATCATCTATATGAACAACCGCTCTACCGACAAAACCCGCGAGGTCGTGCTGGACATCATCGCGCAGGATTCACGAGTCAAATTGCTCACATTGTCGCGCAATTTTGGTTATCAGCCGTCGGTGTTGTGTGGCATGACTCACGCCAGTGGCGATGCCAGCATCGTGATTGACTGTGACTGCGAAGACCCTCCAGAAATGGTGACGGAATTCATCGCCAAATGGGAGGAAGGCTACGATGTGGTGTATGGCATCCGCGATAAGCGCATCGAACCGGCGTATATCTTGCGGATGCGCGGCTGGTTCTATTGGCTGTTGCAAAAGACCGCCGACAACGACATCGTGATGCACATGGCCGAGTTTGGGTTGGTGACAAAAGAAGTCCGCCAGCACATGTTGGACAACAACACGACCTTTCCGTTTTTGCGGACGGAAATCGGGTATGTGGGTTTTCGGCGCATCGGCCTGAATTATCTGCGTCAGGCGCGGGTGCATGGCACGACCAACTACAGCTATTGGCGCATGACTGTGTTCGCGCTGGGCGGTATCCTCAGTTCATCGACATTTCTGCTGCGTATCTCGGCCTATTTTCTGGCGATTCTGCTGCCGTTGAACGTCTTATTGACGTTGTTGTTCCTGTTTGATGTCTGGGCGAAGGCTTTCCTGCTTCTGGTCGCGTTCGATTTGATGTACTTGGTGGCGCTGGTCGGAATTATCGGCGTGTATGTGGCGCGTATCTACAAAAACGGCCTCAGTCGCCCGGTTTATATCGTCGATTGGAAATTGTCGCATTTCCCGAAACCTTAAGGATTCCCCAATGGACTGTAAATTGTGCGGTGTGCCGCAGATGCAGGTGATGTACCCGGACGCCAAAGACTACATCACCGGAGATGGGTTCGTCGTCTGGCGCTGTACCGCGTGCGGTGTATGCTCGACTCAACTGCACACCGATGACCTGTCCAAATATTACCCGGCCAAATACCGACGCTATACCCCGCTGATTCTGACCATCCTCAAGACCTTGTATGGGATGCGCGTTGCGCGGTGGTCGAAACAATTCAGCCAGCCGGGATATGCCTATGAGATGGGCTGTGCCGATGGCTTCATGTTGGACGCGCTCCGCCAAAAAGGGTGGCGCGTGCTGGGGAGTGAGCGCAACGATGAGATGTTGACGATTGCCAAAGAAATCGGCATCCCGACGTTTGCGGGCGACCCAGAAGTGCTGCCCGCCGAGCCGACTTTTGACCTGATTATCTTGTTCCAAGTGTTGGAACATCTGCCTGACCCGGCCAAAACCTTGAATACCCTCAGCACCTTGCTGAAACCCGGCGGACGGCTGGTGATTGGCGTCCCGAATCACGCCAGTTGGCAAGCGGCCATCGGGCGCGAAAAATGGTTTCACCTTGATGTGCCGCGCCACTTGTTCCACTACACGCCCGACGCGCTCCGTCAAGCATTGGGGCGGGTAGGCTTGAACGTGATTGACGTGAATCACGTTTCGCCGGAACATGACCCATTCGGTTGGGTGCAGACCATCCTGAATCGGTTGGATACGCGGCAAAATCGCCTGACTCGTCTGCTGATGCGGATTGATAAACCGGACGCCGCGAATCTGCTGCACCTATTATTGGGTTGCTTCCTCGGAGTCCTCAGCATCCCATTGGCGCTGATAAGTTGGGCGGCGGGCAAAGGCGCGTTAATGCAAGTGACCGCGCAGAAACCCGCCAAGCCATGAGTCGGCGCGTCCTCATCACGGGCGGAGCGGGCTTCGTCGGGGCGGCGCTGACCCGTCAGGCGTTGGCGGATGGGGCGGAAGTCGCGCTGTTGGTCAGACCGACCAGCGACCTCACCCGTCTGACTGATGTGCGCGGGGATGTCCGGTTCATCACTGGAGACTTAGCCGCACCGGATAGTTACGCGGCGGCGCTGGGTGAATTTCGTCCAGAGGCGTGCTTTCATCTGGCGTGGGTGACTGAACCGGGCAAATACGTGCAATCCCCGCTGAACGCGGCCTTTATGCTCCAGACGATTGACCTGTTACGGTGTTTGAATCAGGTCGGATGTGGTCAGGTCGTGGCGACGGGGACGTGTCTCGAATATGCGCCGTCTGATGACCTCTTGCGTGAGGAGTCGCCGCTGCAATATACCTCGCCGTATGCGTCGGCCAAAAATTTCACCGCGCAATTGGGGTTAGCTTTGGCGATTGAGACGGGGATGCGGTTTGCGTGGGCGCGACTGTTCTATATGTATGGGCGGGACGACCACCCCAAGCGTCTGTTGCCGTCACTGATTGCCGCGCTGAGGGATGGACGCCCGTTCCCGACCACCGATGGCGTGCAACAAGTCGATTATCTGCATGTGCGCGATGTCGCTGCGGGGTTGTGGGCGCTGGCTGGTCAGCACGGGATGTTTAATGTGTGTTCCGGGGCGGGAATCGCCGTGGCAGACGTGATTTCACGAGTCTGCGCGTTGATGAGTAAGCCTGAACTCATCCAACTGGGCGCGTTACAGCGCCCAGTCGGAATGTCATTACGGGTATGTGGCAGCCGCGATAAGTTGACCGACGCGACGGGGTGGACTCCAGACGTGAGTCTTGATGACGGCCTGCAAGACCTGATCGCGGCGGGTGATGCTTAATCCACCGTGACGTGGGCGAGCAGCCAATCGCTTAAGGCTGGCAGCAATTCCGGCACGAACTCCCGATTCAGCATCCCATATTCGTCTAGCCCGCCAGTGACCGCGGATTGGAATAAGTGATTGGCTTGCGGGAAAGTCGTCACAGTGAAATCTGGGTTGCCGCCTGCGGTCAGCGCAGCTTCCATCGCCGTGCCGTTCTGCTCCGCGTCCACCTGAACATCAAGGCCGCCGAACAAGGCCAGTACAGGGACGGTGGTTTTCGCCCAATCCGGCGCAGGGTCATAGTCCAATAACGAAGCGAACCATTCTGCGGCATAACCCTGACGGAAATTCGCGGCGCTTTGACGTGCAAACTTCTCGCGGTCTTCTTCGGTCATCGCTTCAACCTGTTCGGTTGGCGCTAATGCCCACTGCGCGTAGACCGATTCATAGGTCAACTGTTCCATCGCGTCCCAGTCACGGGCGGCAATCAGCGGGAAGGCTTGTTCTAGGAAGGCCAATTGTGAGGCGATGACTTCCTCTGACGCGCCGGACGTTTCGAGGATGAGTTCATTTTGGCGTAGCAGCAAGTCTGTCCCTTTTGCGCCCGGCCCAGCCAATGTGATGATAAAAGCCACGCCGCTGTCTGGGTTTGCACCCATTATCGCCGCGTATATGCCGCCCTCACTGTGACCCAAAACGCCGACTTGTTCTGGGTTGATGTCCGCATATTCTCGTAGGAAATTGACCGCCGCTTGCCCATCTGAGGCTAAATCTTGCACGCTGGCTGCGTTGTAATCGCCTTCCGATAGACCCGCGCCACGGTCATCGTAGCGTAGCACGGCGATTCCTTGCCGAGTCAAGTGGTCGGCCAGTAACTTGAAAATCAAGAAACCGGGGACGACTTCCTCATCACGGGTTTGTTGGCCGCTACCGGTCATCAGGACGACGGCGGGGAATGGGCCATCGCCTTCCGGCAGGGTCAACGTCCCGGCCAATGAGAGGATGCCGTTGTCAAAGCGGACTTCTTCCACCTGATAAGGCACGTCCTCTGGTTCGATTTCCAACGGCGCAAACGCCTTTAACACCGGCACGAATACGGCTTCATGGAGTGCCTCATATTGGTCAGCATTGGCTTGCATCAGCACAATATAAGCTCTGTCTTGCCCCTCAGTCAGCGCCAAATCGACCCGGATGGTCACATCTGCGGAAACTTCGACATCGACTTGGTAGATCGTCCATGTGAAGGCGTCCGTCTCAGTTGTCCCGATGGATTCCGGCGTTTCGCTCAGGCCAAGCTGAGGTTGCAGCGCCGCTAAGACTTGTTCAGCGGTGGCTGGCGCGGATTGTAGCGCTAGGAGGGTGACGCCGGTTCTATCGGGTACATACAAGCCCTGACCCAGCGCCTCCCACCCGTCAGGGATGAGGCCAGTGATGAGATAAGCGTCATCTGCGAACGGGACGAGGATGGTTTCTTCCTGCGCCTGTGCGGGGAAGATGAGCGCTAAAACGGTGAGTGTGAGCAGAATCGCCCGCGTGATGGTCTTGAGCATTGGGATACCTCTTTTGTGTTGGATAACCGTACACTTTCTATTGAACGCCCAAACGGGTCGATTCGGTATGGGTAAGTTGTGGGGGTAAGTTCCACAAATTGCTGAGATAGACGTGTATTACATCTGGTTACATCTGGTTAAAATAGTTGAACACTTCAAACGAGGCGAGATAATGCGCCATGAGACATAAATTTCAGCGCCTAACGGGGCAACTAACCTTCCGATTATTCGTCAGCCATGTGGCTGTAGCTGTCTTGACTGGTATTTGCCTGACCGGTATTTTTTTCGTACTGATATGGCACGCTACGAGCAACCCACCGCTAGAGGTTTATCAAGCGACAGCGATTGGGTATGGGATGATGTGGTTGTCTGGCTCGCCGGATGGTCAACCGAGCGACCTTGATATTGACCCGATGCCCGGTTGGACGTTGATTGTCTCGGATGACGGACATATCTTGTGGGGGCGGGGTGATACGACTTGTCGCGCAGGAACGCTGGTCATCGCCTGTCCACAACTAACTTTGCGTGGTGAAGAACGTGGCTTGTTTGTCCGTGATGGCAAACCAAGCGCCTCGATTGATTTCCCGCTCATTACGGGTCAGAGGGTGATTATGGAGCGCGGGCAAGTCACGAGTGAGCCGAGTATCGTGTATGGCGAGGTCATTCTGACCGGCTATGTTAACCTATTTTGGTTTGAACTTGTCTCGCGTGGGATTATGGCCGTGCCTATCGCGTTTTTGTTAGCGTGGTTATTCATGCGCCCACAGGTCAAGCGCCTCAAGAAAATTACTCAGGCCAGTCGCCGATTTGCAGCCGGAGAGTTGATTGCCCGCGCCCGCGATTCTCAAGACGATGAAGTCGGGCGGTTGGCGCAGCAATTTGATGATATGGCCGACGCACTGACTCAAAATATCCACACCTTGCAGGATTTGGCGCAGCGTAATACCGAATTGGCGCTTCAAGCGGAGGAAGCCGCGATTAAGGCCGAACGGGCGCGTATCTCGCGGGACTTACATGACGCCATCGCGCAACGCTTGTTCAGTTTATCGGTCAGCACAACAGCGCTGCCGGGGATTATCGCTCAGAACGCCGAGCGCGGCGTACAGCAGGCCAAACTCATCGGAGAGATGGCCGAACAGACGCTGTTGGATTTACGCGCCCTGTTGGTTGAGATGCGCCCGACCAATATCTCACAACACGGGTTGGCCGAGTCGCTCAAACTGTTATTCCGGCAGTGGCAGAGCCTCCATCATATTCATATCGAACCGGCGCTGATGCTGACCGGGCGACATATCCCGGCGGCGGTAGAGGACGCGGTGTATCAAATCACACAAGAGGCGTTGAGCAATGTCGCCCGCCACGCCCGCGCCTCAATGGTCGAACTGTCGTTGGTGGAGGGCAAAAATAAACTGGTCTTGAGCATCAGCGACAATGGGCGCGGCTTTGACCCCGACTCTCAGCCCCAGAGCGCTAAGTTTGGGCTGATGAGTATGCGCGAACGGGCGCAGATGTTCGGCGGCACTATTGGGATTGAGAGCCATCAGGGTGGCACGACCATCGAAGTCTTTTTGCCGCTGGTAGAAAATCTGTAGGATGCTAAAGATGACGACGGTTTTAATTGTGGATGATCATACGGTGGTGCGGCAGGGGTTACGCCTCTTGCTAGAAGCACAGCCTGATTTGAGCGTGGTCGGTGAGGCGGCGGACGGGGCAGAGGCGTTGACGCTGACGGCTTCGCTGACGCCGGATGTCGTGTTGCTGGATTTGATTATGCCGGGGATGAGCGGCTTGGATGTGTTGCGCCAGCTACGCGCCGTCGGTAGCGCCAGCCGTGTCCTCGTTTTGACCTCCTCGTTGGAAGACCATATCGTGTCACAAGCGTTACAGGCCGGGGCGCATGGCTATCTGCTCAAAACCAGCCGGTCAACCGATATGTTGGAGGCGATTCGGCAAATCGGGCAGGGGCGTAATGCGCTTGACCCCGCCGTGACACAGATTCTGCATCACCATCTGAGCGGAAGCGACCCGCTTGACCGTCTGACGCTCCGTGAGCGCGAGGTGTTCGATTTATTGGCGCACGGCCTGAATAATGCCCAAATCGCGGAGAAGTTCGTCCTCAGCGAGGCCACCATCCGCACGCATGTGACGAGCGTCCTCGATAAATTGCGGCTGCGTGACCGCACACAGGTTATGGTGTTCGCGCTCAAGCGCGGATTGGTTCGTCCGCAGGATTTACCGTAATTCGGGCGACCCAGCGGGTCGCCCCTACAGACGCGCCATTTGTTAGGGGTCTGACCTGTAGGGGCGCATCGCGGTGCGCCCGCCATGTCCTATTTTCACAATGGTTAGGATTAGCCCAGATATTGGCCGCGCCCCAAGCGCCCCAGTATCGTATAAGAATCACATAGATGGTTTTGCAAGAAGTGTTGGCTCATGTTCAGATTGCGTGAAAAAATATATCGTTGCAGGGCGCAGCACGCTGCCGCCCCTACAAAAAACACTCGTTCTGAACATAAGCCTAAGTGTTAATGTGTTTTGTTTATTTTTGCTGATTGACAGATTTAGAATGTTAGCTACACTGATTATCAATACTGTTGATAATCAATCCACCTGACGGAAATTCCCAATGACTGATGACCTATGGACGCCTGTGGAAGTCGCGCAGATGTTTCTGGAGATAATGCCTCGTTTTGGCCGCCTCATCGCCTTTCACATGCGTGATATCGGTGAAGATGAGATGACCATGATGCAGGTCGGGATGCTGTTTCAGATGGGACATGAGCAGTTGACGGCTAGTGATTTGGCGAAGCGGCGCAAGGTCAGCCTCCAGTCGATGAGCGTGCAAGTTCAGGCGCTGGTCGAAAAAGGGTGGGTTTTGCGTGTCGCCAACCCTGATGACCGCCGCCAGTACATTTTGCAAGTGACGCCGGAGGGGCTAGAGCGCATGATGACAGCACGTACACAGATTACGGCGGTGTTGGCGCAGGTTTTGAGCGACCTCGCGCCGCCGGAACTTGCTGCTGCACAAGTTTTGTTGCCCGCCCTTGAGCGTCTGCTCAACCATCACATGTCTTCCGACTGTTCACCCGATAAGTAACTAAACCGTTCCCAAACCAGAAAGGGAAACCCGCCACCATGATACGATTGGCGAAATATCTGAAGCCTTATACATGGCTAATCCTGCTGTGCGTCGGTTTGCTGTTCCTGCAAGCCACCTCAGACCTCACGCTGCCCGACTATATGGGTCGCATCATCAACGTCGGCATCCAACAGGGCGGTGTTGATACCGCTGTGCCGTCCGCCATCCGCCAAAGCCAGATGGATAAGGTTTTCATCTTCACCGATGACGCTCAAAAAGAGCAAATCCTGAGCGCTTATACGCTGGTCAACAGCGATTCTGTCAATTTCGCCGATACCGTCAGCCGCTACCCTAGCGCTGCGAATGAAGCGATTTACGTCTTGACCGAGACGGACGCGGCCAAAATCGCCGCGCTCACCCCGGTCATCGGCAAGCCGCTGATTGTCGTCTATGGGATTCAGCAAGCGGTTGAGAACCCAGACAGCGCCCCCGCGATGGGTGGCGGTAGCGGTTTCGACCTGTCGGCGCTTCCGGCTGGGGTTGACCCGTTCTCGATGATTTCGCTTCTCCCGGCCTCTATGCGCGCTTCGATGCTGTCTACGATGGATGAGCGTTTCGCGGCAATGGGCGGGGATACGGTGATTGTTCAAGCCGCCGCCAGCGGTGTCAAAGCAGAATATACAGCGCTGGGCATGGATACAGCTGCGATGCAGAATGCCTATGTCTTTTACAGCGGCGGCGTGATGTTGTTGCTCACCATGTTCTCAGTGAGTTGCGCGGTGGTGGTGGCGCTGATTTCTTCACAGGTTGCCGCAGGGCTGGCGAGTACGCTCCGCACCAACGTGTTTAAGAAGGTTGAGAGCTTCTCTAACCGTGAGTTCGACAAGTTCTCGGTGTCGTCACTCATCACTCGCACAACCAACGACGTGAACCAGCTTCAGATGTTGATTGTGCTGCTCATCCGCTTGGTCATCTACGCCCCCATCCTCGGCATCGGCGGCATCCTCAAGGCGATTAATACCGACGCTTCGATGTGGTGGACGATTGTGCTGGCCGTGGTCGTTTTGGTCAGCTTCATCATCGGGATTTTCGCTACCTCACTGCCCAAGTTCAAAATCATCCAAGATTTGGTTGACCGCTTGAACCTCGTCGTGCGTGAAAACCTGTCCGGTATGATGGTCGTCCGCGCCTTCAACACCCAGAAGTTCGAGGAAAACCGCTTCGATAAGGCCAACCAAGAACTGACCTCACTCAACCTGTTCGTCAACCGCGTGATGGTCGGCTTGATGCCGGTTATGATGTTGGTTATGAACGGCGTCACCTTGCTCATCATCTGGGTTGGGGCGCATCAGGTTGCGGCGGGCGCGATGCAAGTCGGCGGTATGTTGGTCTTCATGCAATACGCCATTCAGGTCGTGATGGGCTTCCTGATGATGTCGATTATGTTCGTGATGCTGCCGCGTGCTACGGTTTCGGCAGACCGTATCGCGGATGTGTTGGAGACTGAACCGAGCATCGTCGATACCGCGACCCCCACGACCTTCAAGCAGCCGTTTACCGGCACGCTGGAGTTCCGCAATGTGTCGTTCCGATATCCGGGCGCAGAGGAAGATGTGCTGCACAACCTGAACTTCACCGCCAAGCCGGGGCAGACCACCGCGTTTATCGGCTCAACGGGTTCGGGCAAATCTACGTTGGTTAACCTCATTCCACGTTTCTATGACATCACTGACGGCGAAATCCTGATGGACGGCGTAGACATCCGTGATGTGACTCAGCACGATCTCCGCGAACAGGTCGGCTATATCCCACAGAAGGCGATGTTGTTCTCTGGCACGATTCACAGCAACCTGAGCTATGCCGATGAATATGCTTCGGATGAGAAGCTCAAGCACGCTACCGATATCGCGCAGGCGACCAATTTCATTAGCGAAAAGACCGACGGCCTCAAGAGCGAAATTTCGCAGGGCGGCACGAACGTCTCTGGCGGTCAGCGTCAGCGCCTTTCGATTGCGCGTGCGTTGGTGAAGAATGCGCCCATCTATATCTTCGATGACAGCTTCTCGGCTTTGGACTTCAAAACCGATGCGGCGCTCCGGGCAGCATTGAAGGAAAAGACCAGCAATAGCACGCTGATCATCGTCACCCAGCGCGTTTCGACCATCCAGAACGCTGACCAAATCATCGTGTTGGATCAGGGACGGATTGTGGGCGTTGGCACGCACGACCAATTGATGAATACCAGCGACATCTATCAAGAAATTGCTCTGTCGCAGCTTGGTGTAGGGGAGATGGCCTAATCATGGCTCAGAATAACAACGGTAAACCGGCAGCCGCACAACCTAGGCCGATGGGTGGCCCAATGGGTGGCGGCCCGATGGGTATGAGCATGGGCGGTGGTGCGAAAGCCCGTGACTTCAAAGGCACGATGCGGAAGCTGGCGCAATACCTCAGCCCGTATAAGGTGTCCATCATCATTGTAGTGGTGTTCGCCATCGCCTCGACCTTCTTCATGATTGTCGGCCCTAAGATTTTGGGGCAGGCCACGACTAAGTTGTTTGAGGGCGTGGTCGGGCAGATTGGCGGCACGGGGACGGGTATCGACTTCGGTTATATCGGCGGCATCATCGGCCTATTAACCGTGTTGTATTTCATCTCAACCGGATTCGCGTATGCTCAGGGTTGGATTATGACCGGCGTCTCAATGAAGATTACCTATAATCTTCGCCGTGACATCGCCGAGAAAATCAACCGGTTGCCATTGGGTTACTTTGACCGCAATAACCACGGTGAAGTATTGTCGCGCATCACTAACGACGTGGACACCATCAATCAGACGCTCAATCAGAGCCTGTCGCAAATCATCACTTCGGTGACGTTGCTGGTCGGCGTCATCATCATGATGCTGTCGATTAGCGTGGTGATGACGATTGCCTCTATCCTGATTATCCCGATTTCGATGGGCATCATCGTTTTTGTGATGAGCAAATCGCAGAAGTATTTCAAAGAACAACAAGACTACCTCGGCCACGTCAACGGCCATGTCGAGGAAATGTACAGCAGCCACAACGTCATGAAGGCGTTCAATGGCGAGGCCAAGAGCGTCAGACTTTTCGAGACCTATAATGCCCGCCTGTACAGTTCCGCGTGGAAGTCGCAGTTCTTGACCGGCCTTCTGATGCCTGTCATGTCGTTCATCGGCAACCTCGGTTACGTGGTCGTATCGCTGGTTGGCGGCTGGTTGGCCGTGACCGGCGCAATCACGATTGGTGACATCCAAGCGTTCATCCAGTATTCGCGCACTTTCATGCAGCCGATTGCCCAAATCGCCAACATCTCTAATGTGTTGCAGCAGACGGCAGCCGCATCTGAGCGCGTGTTCGAGTTCTTGGCCGAGCCGGAAGAAATCGCCGAAACCACCAGCCCGATTAACGTGGCTGATGTGATTGGCGGGGTCGAGTTCAAGAACGTGCAGTTTGGCTATAACCCAGACAAAATCATCATCAAGAACTTCTCGGCGGTGGTGAAGCCGGGTCAGAAAATCGCTATCGTCGGGCCGACGGGCGCGGGCAAGACCACCATCGTCAAGTTGCTGATGCGCTTCTATGACATCAACAGCGGCGAGATTTTGGTCGATGGTCACGAAATCCGCGAGTTCAGCCGTCACGATTTGCGGAAGATGTTCGGGATGGTGTTGCAAGATGCGTGGCTCTATAACGACAGCATCTTGGAGAACATCCGTTATGGTCGTTTGGGCGCGTCAGATGAAGAAGTGATTGCGGCTGCGAAAGCGGCGCATGTCGATCACTTTGTCCGCACGTTGCCGGATGGCTATAAGACCGTCCTCAACGAGGAAGCGACCAATGTCTCGCAAGGGCAGAAGCAACTTCTGACCATCGCCCGTGCGATTTTGGCGGATCCGAACATTCTGATTTTGGATGAGGCGACCAGTTCAGTGGACACCCGCACCGAAATCTTGATCCAGAAGGCGATGGATAACCTGATGGCGAACCGTACCAGCTTCATCATCGCGCACCGCCTCTCGACCATCCGCAACGCCGACCTGATTTTGGTCATGCGCGACGGGGATATTGTCGAGCAGGGCAATCACGAACAACTGTTGGCTACCGGCGGCGCGTATGCCGATATGTATAATAGCCAATTCGACGGCGCAACGGTGGAAGAAGTGGCGTAATCGATAATACTGTAGTAGCGGCTCACGAGTCGCCCACCTAATCAACCTAAAACGAGGGGCGTGGCTAGTGCCATACCCCTCGTTTTGCTTTTATCCCCCGATGTAGTACATCTGGATTTTCTCTGGGGTGATGCCGCCTTCGCCCCGGATTTCGGAGTAGCGGTCATCGCGGACTTGCCATGTCTGGCGGATGATGTCGGTCAGGTCGTCGTCCGTCGCGCCGTCACGCATCGGGGTTTTGAGGTCTGTGCCTTCTGTAGCGAACAGGCAGGTATAAATCTGGCCTTCTGGCGACAGGCGCAGCCGTGAACAATCCCCGCAGAATGGGCGAGTCACCGAGGCAATCACCCCGACTTCACCGCCGCCGTCCAGATACCGGAATCGCAAGGCTGTTTCGGCGTCATAAGCGCGTTTCATCGGCTCTATTGGCATGGCGGCGTGGATGGTCTGGATAATTTCTTTGGCCGTCACGACCTGATCCATCTTCCAGCCGTTGAGCGTCCCGACATCCATATATTCGATGAAGCGCAGGATGTGGCCGCGCTCTTTGGCGTAACGCGCCATCTCGACCAGCGTATGGTCATTCACGCCGCGCTGAACTACCGCGTTAATTTTGATGGGCGCGAATCCGGCCTCAACTGCCGCGTCGATTCCGGCCAACACTTGCGAGACATCCGCCCGCCCGCCATTCATCGCCTTGAACGTCTCATTATCGAGGCTGTCTAGGCTGACGGTGATGCGCTGAAGGCCAGCCGCTTTCAGGGCGCGGGCTTTTTCTGGCAAGAAATAGGCGTTGGTGGTCATCGCGATGTCCTCCACGCCGTCGATTTTCGCCAGCCGCGCCACCAATTGGTCAAATTCTTGGCGCATCAGCGGCTCACCCCCGGTCAGGCGCAGTTTGACCGCCCCCTGCCCGACAATTAAGCGGGTCAGGCGTTCGATTTCCTCAAATGTGAGCAGTTTTTCGCGCTTGAGGAATTGATATTTCTCACCGAACGCCGATTCCGGCATACAGTAGTTGCAGCGGAAGTTGCAGCGATCTGTGACCGAGATACGCAAATCGCGCAGCGGACGGTGTAAGCGGTCTGTGACGGGTGAGACGGTCATGGCGGTGTCCTTCTGTTTATATGTTTATTGTACGGGCAGAACAGGCGGTTGGGATGACTCCAATCGCACCAATCCCATCGAAAATGGGTATAATGGTTAGCTTAAACATAAATTCTAAAAACAGGTGAGGATGATTGATGTGGAATGAACAGGCCGCCCGCCAAAAACTGACCGAACTCATCAAAAATTACAGCGCATTAATGCCCAATGACCAACTCAGGACCTTGACTGAGCGCGATGTGATTCAACAATTCATCGTGCCATTGTTGCGCGATGTTTTGGGCTGGCCGGTTGAAGAAGCCGGGCGCTTCAAATATGAGTATCACACCGAGATCGGGCGGCCCGACATGATTCTGCTGCCAGAGCGCGGCGGCACGGTCTATATTGAGGCCAAAAAATTCGGTGTCATCAAAGACCTGCCGCGTGAGGTCAAAAAGGCCAGCACGCAGTCTTTACGCCCAGATCAACTGGCGTTGCCCGGCATGGCGGCTGACCGCACCAAAGAAGAACAGCAAGCCATCAATTACGCCTTTGAGAACGGCGGGACGTGGGCCATCCTGACCAATTTTGAGCATCTGCGCCTGTATAACGCCCGCCGTGACTGGTTGGTGCTGACCTTTGAAAACCCATCAGCTTACCTAAACGACTTTGACCTGTTGCGCCAATTGAGTTATGACGCGATTTTGGTCGGCAGCCTTGACGCCCTGAGCGACCAACGCCTACGGGCTGATATCGACATTGAATATTTGTCGTTCATCAATGAGGCGCGGGAAGATTTGGCGCGGGACATCATGGCGCACCCCGCCGTCAATTCGTG
>Ga0163147_10004727_pt1 | contig 17082 bp, 15 predicted proteins | sample OliLakLV19MP6G1_FD_148597 | JGI IMG/M metagenome (GOLD analysis project Ga0163147, IMG submission 148597) | Freshwater microbial mat bacterial communities from Lake Vanda, McMurdo Dry Valleys, Antarctica- Oligotrophic Lake LV.19.MP6.G1 | ecosystem: Environmental > Aquatic > Freshwater > Lake >...
GCTTTTGCTCTGCGCATCGCACCGTTTCGCCTTCCTCTTTCCCACTCTCCTCTTGATTATAGCCCCCTCTTGCTTTTTGCTTATCCTCTTCCGCTAACCTGTACTAGTGCGGGATGAGGAAGCGAAACGCCCGGATGCCATTTGGGTGGCAGACATCACCTATGTGCGCTTGGAGCGGGACTTCGTGTATTCGGCGGTCATCATGGATGTGTTCACCCGTGCGGTGCGCGGCTGGCATCTGAGTCGCTCCTTGGATCGTCACCTGACCTTGAAAGCGCTGCACCGAGCGTTAGCCAGCGGACACTGCCCGCTGATTCACCACAGCGACCAAGGGCTTCAGTACGCTTGCAAGAATTACACCGACTTGCTGAAGGAGGAAAAAGTGCAGATCAGTATGGCAGCGGTCGGTAAACCGGAGGAAAATGGCTTTGCCGAGCGCCTAATGTGCACGATTAAAGAGGAGGAAGTCGATCTGAGTGAGTACCGCGATTTTCACGATGCTTACCAGCGTATCGGGCAGTTTTTCGACGAGGTCTACACCCGCAAACGCATTCACTCCGCGCTCGGTTATTTGACCCGTCCGAATTTGAGGCGCAATGGCACTACCAACACCTGCTGCCGTCGGTCAGTTAAGCAAGAGGCTTTTCGTGTCCAATTTTAGGAGTGCAGTACAGGTCAAACTTGCATCACCCCTGGCAGTTAGTACAAGATGGCTTGCGCCAATAGTGCTCAACATATATTCTTTCTGTGTTAACGCGGTTAATAAATTTCATTACCATACCTCCTAGTGATTAATTGTGGGGGAGTTGGTAAGTGTGATTTACATGACTACGTGAAATAGTTTGCAGTGTGTAATACAGAAGTCTCTATTCGTGTTATAGCTGGACAGTAATACAACATGTAAATCACCAGCTAGGCGTTCTTTTTTAGCAATAAGGATAAAAGTTATGTGGTTGCGATTTCGAAATTATGCAGTCGCGATTCTACTGTTCCAACTACTGATTGTTCTAATTGGTGTAGTACTATTCGCCAATCTGCCCTGGTTAGCTGAGAGAGTAGCGAATGCAGTTAAAGCCCCTCCCCCTAATCAGACCCCAAGCAGTTTGATTGCTTGGATTGAAGATAATGACTTTACTGCTATCACCGATCGAGTCATCCAACTTTATGATGAAAGTACGAAACATGTCGTTTTGGTCTATGATGCTGTAACCTCGGATATTGCACAGGCTCAGAATCGACTCAGTGGTGCAGGTGTGTCTGTAACCGAGTTGATTAGCAGCCGCAGTATCCCGTCAGCATCACATGAACTTCAAGCTTTCTTCACTGCTAACCGTGTAGCTGACGTAACAGTAGTGGGGGAGTGGTATCACGGACGTCGGAATGTCTGCACTGTTCAATCTACTGTAAATGGCTCAATGCTGGTCAACTTTGCTCAAACCGAGACCTCATTTTCTAGCGCTAGCTGGGGGTCATCCGAAGCAGGGGTCCTGAGTATCGCCAACGAACTCGCTAAAACTGCTTATTATGCGTTAATGTATCAAATACCGTTCTCTGGGTGCTGGGCAGGGGATTTCCCATTTGTGCTGATTATGTTTTATGCTGGCATTACCTTTATATTGAGCAGTTTGCTTGTTGGAGCGTTGCACGCATTTACTATCCGACAAAAGCTCCTAGATGCTGTCAATCAACGGAGTTTGCACAAGATTCCTACTCCGCGTGGAGGGGGGATCGTCATTTCAACGTTGACTCTGTCTATGCTGATAATCTTCTCGCTTAGTTCCTCGGATCTTCCACCTTTGTTGCTGGCAGTTTACATTCTGACTGCCGGGCTGTTAACAGGGGTGAGCCTGTATGATGATTGGGTGCGTTATGTGCCGACTAAAGTACGGCTAGTAACTCATCTATTGGCAGGATTAATGTTGGTGATCACTACGGTCGCCCTGCGCCCACTAGCGATTGCTATTCCCATGCTTGGGGTGACAATGTTGGTTATCACCGGTGTCTTCGCAGTTGCTCTGCTTGCTCTATGGATTGCCGGATTTACCAATATGTTCAATTTCATGGATGGGGCTGACGGGATCGCCGGGTTACAGGCTGTGTTTGCAGGAACTGGTTGGTCTATTCTCTTCTTTCTTGAAGGGGAAAGCACACTGTCTTTAATCAGTTTGTTGGTTGTTGCGACGAGTGTTGGTTTCCTAGTACACAACATTTCGCCAGCGCGCATTTTCATGGGCGACTCGGGCAGCGTGTTTTTGGGTTTCACATTAGCGTCGCTGCCTGTACTAGGTTTTGTGAGCACTGGGAACCCCGATATCTTCGTTGTCGGCGGTATGTTTGTACTGCCATTCGTCGTTGATACAACCTATACGATTATTAGACGTTGGCGAAACGGGGAGAACGTGTTGCAAGCTCATCGTAAACACCTGTACCAGCGGTTGGTGCTGCGCGGACACTCTCATGGAGGCGTTACAGGGTTGTACGGTGTGATAATAGTAGTCTGCGTGGTCAGCGGTGCGCTATACTATACGGGTGATTTCATAGCGCGCTCGATTGTGCTTATGGTCGTGGGTGTGATAATGCTCACTTATGTCATTGCAGTCGAATATCTGTTGGCACTCAAACCGGATTTCTACTCTAAGAGGAAACCGATAGAGGCTGCAAGCGGTGTTGAAGTTTCTCAGAACTTATAAGCCGTTTTCTGTATTGTGGTTTAGTGTGTGACTGTAGTTTTCGCTTGTCGTAGGGTTAGGGTAATAGAAGTGGAAAAGTTATTAGTAATCTCCAACACAGCTCATTATATCCGTAATGGAACTGTTGTGGGGCATGGGCCAACAGTGCAAGAGATTGATCAATTAGCACATTTATTTGATGAAGTGGTGCATCTTGCCTGCTTACATACTGGCAAAGCACCAGAAATAATGTTGCCGTATCAATCGCCACGCGTGAAATTTGTTGCGCTCCAAGCTGCTGGTGGCAGGAAGCTAGGCGATAAGCTGAAGATAGTTCAATATGTTCCCGGTTATACTCTTGCCATCCTTAAGCATTTACGCACGGCTGATGCAGTACATTTGCGTTGTCCATCTAATGTACCGATGATCGCGCTCGTTGTCCTATCGTTTGTTCATAATCCTCGTCGCCGTTGGATCAAATACGCGGGAAATTGGGAAACACTTCCAAGTAATCCGTGGTCGTTTCGGTTTCAAAAATGGATTATTCGGCACAATTTCATGCGAGGACAGGCAACGGTGAATGGCAAATGGACGGGGCAGCCAGAGCATATCCACTCTTTTATCAATCCCTGCTTGACAACAGCGGAAATAGAAGAAGCAGAGCGGTTGCGGTCAGTAAAATGGCTAGAGGGAAGTCCGAAACTGTTGTTTGTAGGAAATCTTAACCCATCAAAGGGGATTGATAGGGCTCTGAAAATCATTGCCCGCTTGAAGCAACGTGGGTGTGACGTCCAATTTGATATTGCTGGTGATGGCAAAGACCGTTCCAAGTACGAACAGCAAGCCTGCGATTTGGAGATTGAGGAACTCGTCAATTTTCTTGGCTGGATACCACGAACCGAGTTGGGCCATTTGTACACACAAGCCCATTTTGTGTTACTGCCAACGGACAGCGAAGGTTGGCCCAAGGTGTTGAGCGAAGGTATGGCTTATGGGGCTGTGCCAATCACGACGAACGTTGGCGCTATTCCTCAACTGCTGCGGGACTTCAAAGTTGGGCGGGTGTTTGAGCCAGATTCATATGACGAGTTTGCCGATGCAATTTTGTGGTATATCGCTCATCCAACTGAATGGAAAGGCGAGTCAGAAAAGGGTATGGTGGCTGCCCGTCAATTCACTTACGATGAATTTTTGAAGGCAGTCGAGTGCGTATTGGCGTAAGGGAAGGGACAATTAATCGGATGCAACCTTGTTTGATTATTGCGGAAGTCGGCCAATCTCATGATGGTAGCCTAGGGATGGCGCACACTTTCATCGACGCAATTGCGAATGCTGGCGCGTCTGCGGTCAAGTTTCAGACACATATCGCTGAAGCGGAAAGCTCACTAGATGAGCCTTGGCGCGTCAAGTTCAGTAGGCAGGATATCAGCCGCTTTGACTACTGGAAGCGAATGGAGTTTAGCGAAGAGCAGTGGCACGGTTTAAAACAACACGCGGATGAACGCGGATTAAAGTTCCTAAGTTCACCTTTTTCGTTTGAAGCGGTCGACTTGTTAGAGCGCGTGGGTGTTTTTGCTTGGAAGGTTGCTTCTGGTGAGGTGAGTAACGTGCTGCTTTTAGAGCGTATGAGCCGCACCGGTCTCCCATTCATACTGTCAAGCGGCATGAGTTCCCTAAAGGAGCTTGACGAAGCTGTCGCGCTTATGCGTCGATATCGGCTTCCTTTGACTGTCTTGCAGTGTACGACCGCGTATCCATGCCCGCCGGAGAAGATTGGCTTGAACATGATCCCGTACTTTCGGGAACGGTATGGATGTGATGTGGGTTTATCCGATCACTCCGCTACTATTTTCGCGGGTTTAGCTGCAGCAACTATTGGTATCGAGGTTTTGGAGGTGCATGTCACTTTAAGTCGAGAGATGTTTGGTCCAGATGTTCCTGCCTCAATTACCTCGACCGAACTCCGAGAACTGGTTGAAGGGGTACGTTTCATTGAGCGCATGCGGAACGCTCCAGTGGATAAAGACCTAATTGCAGCTGATATGGCGCCTTTACATGATCTATTCACAAAAAGTATTGTGGCGAAACATGATCTTAACGCGGGAACTGTTCTTTCTGAAGCTGATATGGCTCTTAAAAAACCGGGAACTGGTATTCCTGCCAAACGTGTTCATGAGATTATTGGACGGCGGTTGCGGCGGGCGGTGAGCGCGAATCAACGTCTCAGCGAAGAAGACCTAGAGCAAGGAACATCATGAAGCGCAAAGTATGCGTCGTCGTTACTGCACGACCGAGTTACAGCCGGATCAAAACTGCGCTGAAAGCGATCCGAGAACAGCCTGAGCTAGAACTTCAACTTATCATTGGTGCATCTGCGCTGCTTGATCGATATGGCAGTGCTGTTAACTACGTCGAAAAGGATGGTTTCAATATTGATGCCCGGGTTTACATGGTACTAGAAGGTGAAAATCCGACTTCGATGGCGAAGACAACGGGCATTGGTCTAATGGAATTGGCTACCGCCTTCGATAATCTGCGGCCGGATGTCGTTGTCACCATCGCTGATAGATTTGAGACACTCGCGACCGCTGTTGCCGCTGCTTATATGAATATACCCCTTGCTCATGTACAGGGCGGTGAAGTTACTGGATCAATTGACGAGAAGGTGCGGCACTCAGTCACAAAGTTATCTGATGTGCATTTTGTCTCGACAGAAATGGCTGGGGAGCGCATAATCCGCATGGGTGAAAATCCAGCATGTGTCCACGTTACGGGATGTCCGTCAATTGACCTCGCCACCGAAATTTTAGAATCGCCAGCGCTGAATTTTGATCCATTTGAAAAGTATGGTGGAGTAGGGCAGTGGATCGATCTATCAAGCAGCTATCTTGTCGTAATGCAGCATCCCGTGACAACAGAATATTTGCTGGCGCGTGAGCATGTTACCGAAACCTTGCACGCGATCGCTGAAATTGGTATGCCAACCTTATGGTTCTGGCCCAACGTCGATGCAGGTACGGATGGAACTTCCAATGGTATTCGCTCCTTCCGTGAATGGTATAACCCATCGAATATCCATTTCTTCAAGAATATGGAACCGTACGATTTCCTGCGCTTGATCTATAACAGCAAAGGATTGGTAGGTAATTCAAGTGTAGGTATCCGAGAATCGTCATTCTTAGGAATTCCGGTGGTTAATATCGGTTCACGGCAGGCAGGACGCGAACGCGGTGAAAATGTGGTTGATGTAGGTTATGATCGAAAAGCGATTGGAAATGCCATCCACGCTCATTTGAACAATGGTCGCCATCCACGCTCGACGATTTATGGAAACGGATGTGCAGGTCAGCGTATTGCTGACTTGTTATCACACGTAGATCTAAACATCGAGAAAAAAATGATGTATTGATACGCCAATACCTTCGCCAATTTTGAAAATACCGTCAAAATGGCAAAGTTGATGTGTCAAATTCAGGTTTTTATGGCTCATTAAGGCTCAAACTTGTCTTCAAAATCAAGGTTTTTGCACCATTTTGAATTTTGGCGAAGGTATTGATACGCTAGTTGGGGGTTAATGCTCTTCGATAACCTGAATAGTAAGTCACCTGAGACTGAAGTCACTCATATTAGTAATATACTTGCAATCATTCCAGCCCGCGGCGGTTCAAAAGGAGTACCGCGTAAAAATATCCGTCCGCTGTGCGGTAAGCCACTACTTGCTTATACGGCAGAAACAGCGCTGGAATCGAAGACTATATCCCGTATTGTGCTATCAACAGAAGATGATGAGATCGCGGCAGTTGGTCGCCAATATGGGTTGGATGTTCCTTTTATGCGACCGCCAGAACTGGCGCTCGACGATACCCCAACGCTGACCGTCATTCAACATGCTTTACACTGGCTAGAAACGCGAGGACAAGTGTACGATGCTGTCTGCCTTCTTCAGCCCACTAATCCCTTGCGCCAGTCAAAAGACATTGACAACTGTATTGCGTTGCTGAATCGTCCACAGGTAACAGCCGTGATCTCCGTTTTACCTGTCCCGCTAGAATATAATCCACATTGGGTCTATTTTGCCGACCAAGAGGGATATTTGCGGCTCAGTACTCGTGAAACACAAATCATTTCAAGGCGACAACTGTTGCCTCCTGCTTTTCATCGGGACGGTTCTATTTATTTAACTCGGCGAGAAGTGATTATGGTGGGAAACAGCCTGTACGGAGACTGTGTTACTGGCTACCCAATGCCACCCGAACGCAGTATTAATATAGACACAATGGATGATTTCTTAGAGGTTGAACGATTACTTTGCAAATGAGGTGCACATGTGTGGCATTAGCGGGATTTTCGGGCAGAACTGGAACCCAAGTCAACTTAAGGGTATGGTGGCGAGACAAGCGCATCGGGGACCTGATGACAGCGGGATTTTCATCGGCTCGACTTTTGGCTTGGGACATAATCGCTTGAGCATTATCGATCTTTCCCCTAGTGGTCATCAACCGATGTTCAATTATGATAATTCGCTAGCTATCGTGTTTAACGGGGAAATTTATAACTATGTAGAACTTCGCACGGAATTGAGCGAATATCCTTACCGTAGTCAAAGCGATACTGAAGTTATTCTTGCTGCTTATGAGCGGTGGGGAGAAGCTTGTTTAGATCACTTTATAGGCATGTTCGCGTTTCTGCTCTGGGATGGGCGGCTGAATCGATTGTTTGCGGCGCGAGATCGCTTTGGTGTCAAACCCCTGTACTATCATCAACAAGCAAACGGCACGCTTTTTGCGGCTAGTGAAATCAAAGCACTCCACATCGCTGGCATCGAACCTAAATATAACGTGTCTATGTGGGCAAATTACCTCGTGCTCGGCATGTATAGTCAAGGGGAAAATACGTTTTGGCGCGATATTAACACACTCCCGGCGGGACATAAATTAATTTGGCAAGCTGGACACCTGAAAATCACTCAATGGTATGATCTTGCAGTTGCTATTGGAAATCGACGGGAAACTCGGCGAACGGAAGACGTCGAGGCTGAATATCTGTCTCTGATGGAAGAAAACGTTAGGTTACGTTTCCGTGCAGATGTTTCCGTTGGGATCAATCTGAGCGGCGGTTTGGACTCCTCGCTGCTGTTAAATACGGTGCAGCGTGTTCAAGGCGAGGGCAGCGATGTAAAAGCCTTCACATTTATTACTGGCGATCCCAACTACGACGAACTTCCTTGGGTCATTCAAATGCTTGAGAGGGCACAGCATCCGTTGGTCGTGTGTTCTCTGGCTGCTGAGGATGTTCCCGCACTCGCGCAGTCAGTACAAGCTTATCAGGATGAGCCATTTGGAGGTATTCCAACGCTTGCTTATGCGAGGGTTTTTGAGCAGGCACGCGCGCATGGGGTCGTCGTGCTGCTTGACGGTCAAGGTATGGATGAACAATGGGCAGGCTATGATTATTATCAGGATGTCTTAGATAACGAAAGGAATGAATACTCTCAACGATTGATACAGGGAATGCGAGATAAACCAGTAAAACCAGATTGTTTGAACCCTGAGTTTCGGGCACAAGCAAACTCACTCATGTTGGAACAGCCGTTTAAGGAAAAACTTCTCAATCTTCAATATCGAGACATTCGATACACAAAACTTCCGCGAGCTTTACGCTTCAACGATCGTGTCTCAATGCGTTCTTCAACTGAACTGCGGGAACCTTTTCTCGATCATCGATTGTTCGAATTAGCATTGATCCAGCCGCTCGAACGTAAGTTGGTAAGAGGCGAGGGGAAAATCATGCTTCGACAGCTCGCCAGACACTTACTATCTAGGGGGGTGGTTGAAGCACCAAAACGTGCACTTCAAACACCTCAACGCGAATGGCTACGTACTTCGCTGCGCGAATGGGCAGACAGCATGATTAAATCGGCTTTACACAGCACAAGTGGGGATTGGTTTAACAAGGCTGATGTATATAATGCGTGGCAATCCTTCTGCAACGGTGAAGGAGACAATAGCTTCTATGTGTGGCAGTGGATCAACCTAGGGCTAATCGAGTCTACTATGCCCACCCTGTTAGGAGGTTATATTGGTACCACTTGAACCTAATATTGAGCACCCCCCCCCCCAGCCCGTTTTCAGTGCCCAACCTTATTTGGTGATCGAGCCGTCTCGCGGTTGGGTTTCACTGCAACTGCGTGAACTTTGGCAGTATCGGGAATTGCTTTATTTTATGACAGTGCGCGATGTGAGCGTACGTTATAAACAAACGGTCATTGGAGCAGCTTGGGCGATTATTCAGCCGTTTATGACGATGATCGTATTCAGTCTTTTTTTTGGGCGGCTTGCTGGAGTTCCTTCGGACGGGCTACCATACCCAATTTTTAGTTATACCGCTCTTGTCCCTTGGACGTTCTTTTCAAATGGGTTAACCTATTCGGCGAACAGTTTGGTCGGGAATGCTAATTTGATTAAGAAAGTGTATTTTCCCCGGCTTGCTATCCCGCTCTCTACTGTTTTATCATCAGGTATTGACCTCATCCTCGCCTTCGTGATTTTGCTCATCATGATGTTATTATATGGTATTGTGCCAACGATCAATGTCATTTGGTTGCCTTTCCTTCTCCTATTGACGTTCCTTACATCCCTAGGGGTCGGGCTTTGGCTGTCAGCGATGAACGTGCAATTTCGAGATATACGCTATGTCGTACCTTTCCTCACCCAATTTTGGTTATTCATTACGCCCATTGCGTACTCAAGTAATCTCATAGAAAACGATTTTCTTCGGGCTTTATATGGGATTAACCCGATGACAGGTGTTGTGGAGGGGTTCCGATGGGCGTTACTCGGTGCAAACACAGCTCCAGGACTCATTATCCTCGTCTCATCGCTTGTATCGTTGGTACTCTTTGTCAGCGGTTTATATTATTTCCGGCGAATGGAAAAAACCTTTGCCGACGTAGTATAGGGATTCGGTAGATTAGTTTGCGGGCGTCCCCTTGATGGATAATGTTGCAATTCGTGTAGCAGGCATCAGTAAATTGTTTCGAATTGGTGTTTCACGTGAACGTTACCGCACATTTCGAGATACACTAACTGCCTCGTTCGTGGCTCCTTTTCGTCGGGCTGCCGGGTTATTACAGGGTAACCCAATGGCGGCAACTAATTTGAGCGAGACATTTTGGGCGCTCAAAGATATCTCTTTTAACATTCAACATGGGGAAGTCGTGGGCGTGATCGGGCGCAATGGCGCTGGCAAAAGCACTTTACTCAAAGTGCTGTCGCGCATTACTGAACCCACAACTGGGAGAATCGAACTCTATGGACGTGTAGGCGCATTGCTAGAAGTTGGGACAGGATTTCACCCAGAACTGACCGGACGCGAAAACATTTATCTTAATGGCGCGATTCTGGGGATGTCGAGGCGAGAAATCGACTCGAAATTCGATGAGATTGTGGCGTTCGCAGAAGTCGAAAAATTCATTGAGACGCCAGTCAAGCATTATTCCAGTGGTATGGGGCTGCGACTTGGTTTTGCTGTCGCGGCACATTTAGAACCGGAAATTCTAGTAGTTGACGAAGTGCTCGCAGTCGGTGATCTTAACTTTCAGCGGAAATGCCTCGGCAAAATGAACGATGTTGCAAAGCAGGGGCGAACGGTTCTGTTCGTCAGCCATAATCTTGCAGCAATCAGAGAATTATGCCAGACGTCAATCGTGCTCGATCAGGGGAAAATAGCTTTTCGGGGATTGGTGACGGAGGGGCTGGCGCTCTATACCCAGCAAATTCTGCCGAATGTAGCGCGGGTCGAAAACAATCGGGTTGGCTGGCAACGGCTAAAAGCACAGGGGCAGGAGGCGGGCATTTTACGCACTTCAACTGACGAGGGACTGACCTTGGATGCTTGGTTCCTAGCAAACGAATCGATCCGACGTGGTTTTTTTTATTGCATCATGGAAAATGCAATAGGCGATAAAATCTTACACCAGCGGCTTGAAAGCAAGGAGATCATGGGTAGCGAGATTCAGCCTGGGCTGTATCATTTCACCGTGAAACTACCCCCCTTGTGGCTCGCTCCCGGTTTATATACGCTCCATTTAAAGTTTTTGGAAACCGATACCGACACTCGCTATCGCCGTTTCCTCTCCGAGAACGTCATTGTCGATATGTACAGTCCAGTTCCCAGCGTTCTAGAAGGAGCTATGCTTGCTCCCATACCATCCTGGAAGGTTGACCTTGAGCAAGTTGAACAGGTTAATTAAGAGTGCATCAAAAGGGAAGTAAATATCTGTGTCCTTTAAAGTAATCGACAGGCATTATACTCGACTGCTGCGTAAGTGGAATACATGGCGTGATCCGCGTTACCAGACGAATAACATTGATCGCTTTGTACAGTTGGGACGAGCTGTTCTTGAAGGTGATGTCAGCATTGGTGCAGGGGTGCGTTTCTCCGGCAACATAACCATTGGCGCATACAGCACGATTGATATGCACAGCGTAATTCACGGGGGGGGGATTCACATTGGGCGTTACACGCAAATAGGTCCACATGTCGGTATTTATGCACTTAATCATGCAATCGAATATGTTACTATGTATAATAATAGCAGATTATTTGATGGGCGACTAAAATTACTTACCGAAGTTGAAACGAAAATCCTTGGCAGTGATGTATGGATCGGCTATGGGGCAACTATTCTCCCCGGAGTAGTGATTGGCAATGGGGCAGTCGTTGGAGCAGGCGCAGTAGTGTCCAAGGATTTGCCGGATTTTGCTGTCGCTGTGGGCAACCCGGCGAAGGTAATTAAAATGCGCTTTAGCGACGAGATCATCGAGCTACTGAGTCAATGGGAGTGGTGGAAACTTGATCCGTCCGCACTAATTCCATATGAAGAAGCTTTCAAAGTGAATTTGAAGGGCGATGAAGAACGCGCCAAAAACCTTCTCAACAAGATTGTACGAGGATAACGCCTAATGAGATTAGCGATGTTGGTGACAGATGGTTTTGGCGTTCGTAATTTTATCCTTGGTAAGTTCCTTTCCCTCTGGACAAAAGATGGTAGTGAGGTTGATCTATTTCACCAAATACCCACCGAAGCACTTGCCGAGTATCAAAAGGGGCTGAGCGAACGCATTAGCTGGCATCAACTTCTGCTTTACGAAGAAAAGGTACCCCTTTTTGTCGTGCGACAGAGTACGAACTACGCACAGATGAACTGGGCACGCACACAGGCAATGCTCCGGCAATTAAGATCCCGACGATATGGCTCCGCACGCTATCGTTTTCTCTTGCGACTTTCCAAGCTGATTGGAAAGGGATTCGCTGAGCCGTCGAGAATTGAATTCCTTAGTCTGCTTCACCTCGGTATGGTCAAGCAGACGGCGGCGTACCGAACTTATTTGAGCCTGTTCAAACAGACGAGACCGGATATTTTGTTCAGCACACATCAATGGAATCCGGCAGTCGCTGCGCCTGTTGCCGCTGCCAAAACACTCGGCATTCCGACGGCGACGTTCATTTTTAGCTGGGATAACCTTACGTCGAAGGGGCGTATCATCTCCCCGTTTGATCACTACTTTTTGTGGAGCGATCTCATGCGTAAGGAACTGATCCGCTATCATCCAAGTATCCGAGAAGAGCAAACTCATATAATCGGCACACCGCAGTTCGATTTCTACGGAGATCGCTCGTTGATTTGGGAGCGCAACCACTTCTTTCAGCACATTGGGGCAGATCCTAACCGCCCTTTAATCTGCTATTCGGGTGGACATAAGAGTACGCATCCAGACGAAGAGATGTATTTGCGTGTGTTACTAGAAATGATTCGCTCTGGTCAAATCGAAAACAGCCCTCAAGTTGTCTTTCGCGTTGCCCCTACAGACTTTCATGAGCGATTTAACGAGGTTTTGAAGGATTTTCCAGAGATCATCAATCTGCCTCCGATTTGGAAGATACCAACACAGCCGAACGAATATGCTTGCCCCATGCCAGCAGACATCGTGCTGCTGACCAATCTGCTTCATTACTGCGATCTCAACATCAACTTGTGCTCGACTATGACTATCGATTTTGCCATCTTTGACAAACCAGTCATCAATCCAGCATTCGACATGACATCCCCGCCAATACATGGAGTTCCATTATGGAATTTCTACTATATGTTTGAGCATTACCGCCCAGTTATTGATTTGAACAGTGTGCGCGTCGCGCACAACTCGTTAGAAATGGCGGAACATATCAACTTGTATCTACGCCATCCCGAATTGGAAAGGGAAGGGCGCAAGCGGTTAGTCGATCTAGAGATCAACGGTTCTATTGGGCAAGCGAATACTCAACTAGTCCAAGTTTTACGTGAAGTCAGTCAAAGAGAAAGTTCTTATGAGCACGCCTGAAGCGCGAATTTCTGCTTTCCTCGAATCGCAAGGGATTGACGTTCCCACCAGAACATTCGTGACGATGGTGAGCAATTTGTATCATGCTTTTGAATCGAACTCCTATGATGATGGACATACTGAGATATTAGAAGCGGCTCTCTACTGGAAACAAATTCTTCGCGAGATCGCTCCGCAACTTCCGCCACGCTTTCGCGTGTTGGATGTTGGAGTTGGCACAGGATTTGCTTCGCAGCAGGTGTTAGAGACGTTTGGATCACGAGTGGAATGGCTCGTATGTCTCGATCTTTCCCCCGATATGTTGTACATCAGCCGAGAAAAGCTAGGGACTAGCGGCATAAGTTATGTTTGCGGTTCATTCGATGCTTGTCACGGTGAATTTGATCTCGTCGTGACCAACGCGCTCTTACACCATCTGATTGACCCACCTTCGTTCCTCAAGGCACTACGGAGTTTAGTACGTGTGAATGGCTTTTACGTTAGTGGTCATGAACCTCACGCCCCGTACTATAAGAACCCAGTCCTGCAAACCTGGATGAGACGCTATCGCATGTTTCGGCAAATACGCAAGTTGGCTCAACCGAACCGTCTGTTAAAACGCCTAAAACCTATTCCATCTAAGAGCATCGAACAGTTGACCAATGAGGCTTTGATTAAGAATGGCGTTATCCGTAAGCCGTTGCCGCCCGGTGCCGTGTCGCATCTGGTCGATATTCATGTCCCGCCAGCGTCCCCCAATCATCTTTTTTGGGGGGAGCATGGGCTCGACCCAAAGCAAATTTCCGAAGAATATCTCGGTAATTTTGAAGTACGTTCGCTTTTTACTTACTCTCACATAAAAGATGCTCGTGTTCGGATGGGATGGATGTGGGCTAAAATAAATGACATACTTGCCCAACGCTACCCAGCTTTGGGAGCAGACTTCATTATGGCGGCTCAGCGAGTATCAGACTAATGCGAATTTGCTTCTTGACTCATGAATATCCTCCAGCAGTTCATGGTGGCATCGGCAGCTTCCTTCAGACGCACGCGCGTGCCCTCGTCAATGCCGGACACAATGTATTGGTTATTGGCACGTATTCCATTCCCAACATGATTATTGAGGACGATCAAGGGGTTCGTGTCGTGCGTCTCCCTCAACCGCTCATCCGTAAAATGACTCTTATTGTGGGCGCTTCTGCGATTCGTCAGGTTATTTATGAAGAACATGTTCGCGCACCTATAGACATTATCGAGGGCACAGAGTCGAACCTAGCTATGCTTTCGAAGTCTATTCCCATCTGCAAAGTTATTCGTATGCATGGGGGGCATCACTTTTACGCTGTTACACTTGGGAGAAGGACTCATCCAGTACGTTCCTTTATCGAAAAACGCTCATTTTCGCTCGCCGATGAAATGTGTGGTGTTAGCCAGTATGTTGTCGAAACGACTCGCCAACTGCTTCGGCTTGGAAATCGTTCGATTGAAGTGATTCCGAATCCTGTCGATGTCCATATGTTTCAGCCTCAACCAAACATAACAGAACAACTCGGTCAAATTATTTTTATCGGAACTGTGGTCGAAAAGAAGGGGGTTTTTCAACTCATTCGCGCCATGCCACAAATTGTCCTTTCTATACCTGAAGCCCATCTTGTGATCATTGGACGCGATTACAAGGATCTGCGGACGGGACGACGTTCATCGATAGAAATCGCAAACGAGATGATTCCCTCAGAAATACAAGACCGAGTCAGCTTCAAGGGTTTGGTAAATCGTAGCGAAATCCCCACCATTTTGGCGCAAGCACAAGTGGCGGTTTACCCATCGCATATGGAAGCGATGCCGATTGCTTGGCTTGAAGGATTAGCAATGGGCAAAGCCGTTGTTGCCAGCCAAACCGGACCGGGACCCGAAGTTATTGAAAATGGTATCTCCGGTTTACTGTGCAATCCATTCAATCCAGAATCGATTGCAGAAAAGGTTATCCAATTGTTGAAGGATGACCAATTGCGGAAGTGGATGGGAGAAAAGGCACGTAAACGCGCAGTAGACAATTTTTCGATAGAAAAATTAGTTGACCGTAACCTCGATTTTTATCAAAACGCTATCGCGAAATATAGAGGTGAAAATCGAGAAAGTGTATAGCGGCTTGACGAGGTACACCAGCGTCCAGTCGGGAGGTGCTCGATGCAACAGATACAAACGCATGCAACCCAGTTCCCTCTACATCCTCATCCTTCATGCCCAATCTCAGGGAAGAATCATAAAGAGCTGCGGTCACATCGTATTTCGTTTTCGAAATTGAGCGAGAGGAATTATATAAAATATATTCCTAGATAGTATTATACATAATAAAGTGTGACCGCTGCCCGTTTAAGATTACTTTGTACTCTGTTAGAGGTGAATATGTCTTCTGTAAAGTAGTGCTTGGGAACGGGAGTCATAAACTCAGCAGTGGTATTTTTTAGGTTCAGTGAATCACGGATTGAGGTGACACGAACACAGAAACGGTATGTGGCAAGGACTTTGAAACAACTTCGTGAAAAAGATTAAGCGAAATTCAGTGAATCACGGATTGAGGTGACACGAACACCGAAATGGCAAGCGGTGGTGGATAGAAACGCTCCACCGCACGTACCAAGAGTTTGCGAAAACGGTCAAAGCGCAGCAGGGAGGGGATGAGCTTGTAGCGCCCCTTACCAGTCCGGCGGGTGAAAAGCCAGCGTGCTAGTACCCAGACGTTCTGCATCAGCAGTCCTAGACCCAAAAGGAAGAAACGGAGCGCGGGGTTACGTGAATTAGTGAGGACTTTCACTTGGCGTAACATACGGTACGAGGCTTCAATCCCGAAACGTCGACGGTATTTGCTGTACACTTGGTGGGGTGTCCAGTCGAGGTTAACCAACACAAACGCCAGCCATTTACGCTGCTTGCGCTTGGTTTTTGGGTCACGGACACGCGTATCGACCCGCGTCAAGCGGGCAGATGTGCCGTCGGTGAAGGTGTAGTCGCTGGTGAAACTCCCGCGTCCCTGACACAGCGCACGAATGCCCCCAGTTTTCCCACGAATCGGGCATGCCAGCACCGCCGCCTGCTGGATACGCTGCAAATAACGGAGGATCTCGCCCGAACAGAAGCCCTTATCCAGATACACCACCGTTGCGTGCAGTTCCAGATGTCCCAAGCGCTGCAATAAGCGCTCGACCACGCTTGGAAGGTCATCTTCAGGCAGCACATACGTCAAGGCAAGCGTCAAGCGCACCTCGCGCCAGATGACATAGGCGCTGGCGATACGGAAAAAGCGGCTCGTCCCCGCTTTCGCCCGCGTCTTGCAGGTGTAAGTGAGTAGTTCGGGGGGTCTTGCCGTAGAAGGGCTCATCATGAGTGTCGTTAGCGACTTCCAACCCGCTGCGCGGCATCCCCACGGGGATCGCAGCGGCAAGCGCAGCATTCATCTCCGCTTCCTGTTGGCGCAATGCTGATACATCCAACGTCTCGTTTATCTGCTCACGCAGCGTGTTGCTATCTGCCACACCGCTGCTATCCGCGCAGACTGCCTCCACGCTGCTGCCTCCACGCTGCTGCCTTCGGCTACTGCTTTCAGCAGCAGGTTGAACGTCTCGTTCGTCGTGCTGCAATAGCCCTCCATTTTCAGACTCAGGTGTCTTTCCATTGTATTGAGCATCATCGCTCGCACATCTTCGGCATTGAACGTATATTCCGCTATCATGGTCTCGACTTGGTTTGGTTTGGACGGTTGTGGTGACCTAAACCTAACCCAACCAAGTCACTTGTCAAGCCTACTTCAACTTTCGTGATTCACTGAGATTGTCAGGCTGCTTTGGCGGATTGATGTAGATCGCCGCCGGAGCGCCTTTCACCGTCGGGAACCCCGCACGAAAGCGTTCAGGTGCCGCCTCAAATGCTGCCGTCATCACGCTTTGCCGCTGTTTCTGGACGGCATCAGCCACGCCATAATGAACGCTCGCCGGGGTCATCAGGCTCAAGCCTGAATGGTAGTGTTGGTCGTTGTACCAAGCGAAGAAGGTACG
>Ga0163147_10004731_pt1 | contig 17077 bp, 15 predicted proteins | sample OliLakLV19MP6G1_FD_148597 | JGI IMG/M metagenome (GOLD analysis project Ga0163147, IMG submission 148597) | Freshwater microbial mat bacterial communities from Lake Vanda, McMurdo Dry Valleys, Antarctica- Oligotrophic Lake LV.19.MP6.G1 | ecosystem: Environmental > Aquatic > Freshwater > Lake >...
GAAAAGGACGGACGCGGCTTGTATATTCGATTACGAAAAGAAAGGACTGAGGACTGAGTAAAGATAGAATTGATGGGAAAGGACTGAGTAAAGATCGGGCTGAATAAGCGGAAAATCAGGTTTTTGCTTTTCCGTCAGTCCTTTTCCGTCAGTCCTTTTCCCTCCGTCCTATTTCCTCCGTCCTATCCCCTATGAACCTGCTCTGCATCACCACCTACACCGGACTGGGCGGCGGCGAAACGTCGCTCTTGACGCTCGTCGAGGCGCTGACGCGGCGCGATCCCGACCTGCGGCTGCATCTGCTCACGCCCCAAGACGGGCAGTTGGGCGAACGCTGGCGCGCGCTCGGCGGCACGACGCACATCAGCGCGTGGCGCGGCGCGAGCGTGTATTTCGTGCCGCAGATTTACGCGCGCTTTCCCGTCGTTCGACGTATGGCGCGGCTGATGCGCGAACAACAGATCGATATCATCCACAGCGATTATCATTCGCTCCCGTTCGCCGCGGCAGCGGCGCAGATCGCGCGTGTGCCACTGGTGTGGACGTGTTGGGGTTGGTGGTTTCGCCCAAAAAGCTGGCAGCGCGCGTTCTTCCGGCATTTGACCGTGCCACCGAATCACACTTTCACGGCGTCGTGGGCGATCAAGGCTGGATTTTTAGGCGATCCGCCGTTCGTCGCGCCCAATCGTGTCGAAGTCCTGCCGCCGGGCGTCGATACAGCGCGCTTTCGTCCCGGTATCGATGGATCGCCCGTGCGCGCCGATGCGAACGTGCTGGACAATGCGCCGTTGGTGGCGTTGATCGCCCGCTTTCAGGACGTGAAAGGGCATGACACGTTTCAGGCGGTGGCGCGGCGCGTGGTGGATGCGCTTCCGGCGGCGCGCTTCATCGTCGCGGGCGAAAACGTGCATGGCGCGACGGCGGACGATGCGTACAAGGCGCGCATCTTGGCGGCGTGGCGGGCTGATCCGATTTTGCGCGAAAAATTGACCTATATCGGCTTCCGCGCCGACGCCGAACGGGTGATTGCCGCTGCCGATGTGATCGTGTGTCCGTCGCGCTTCGAGAGCTACGGCATGGTCAACGTCGAAGCGATGGCGTGCGGCAAACCCGTCGTCAGCACGCGCGCAGGGGGTCCCAGCGAAACCATCGTAGACGGCGAAACGGACATTAAGAATCCAATGGGCGTTGAAAATCCAACGGGCTATTTAGTCGATGCGGGCGACGTGTCGGCATTCGCTGCGCGCGTCGTGCAACTGCTGAACGATGCTGATTTGCGGATACGCATGGGCGCGGCGGGGCGGGCGCGCGTGGAACGGTTATTCTCGGCGGAGGCGATGGCGGCGCGCTTTGGGACGGTGATCGACGGGTTGATCGGGCGCTAATCCTGCGCCAGCGCCAGCGACGCCACCCGCAGCGCCACCCATGCGATGGCGATGGGCAAGACGAACGGAAGCACAGTTTCCACCAAGATGCGCGGGATATAGCCCAGCGGCAGCAGGCGTGCCAGATTGATCAGCGCGAAGTAGCCCGCCGTTATGACCACCGTCAGCGTGCTGGCGGACATGCGGATCGGCGGCGTGATCGCGCCGAGCATCACGCCGAGCGCGCCGACCATGATCGGCTCGACCAGCAGACGGAATGTCGATGTCACCATGCCGAGGATCACCGCGACGACGGTTAAGCCGGGCTGCGTTTGCGCGTTGAACAAGATGCCGTATTCCACGATCAAGACGGGTGCGGTCAACAGCGCGACGCCGACCATGACGAGGTTCAAATCTTCGATCTGGCGCCAGACCGCCGCCGCCATCTTGCTCATCAAGATGTGGCGCAGCGGGCGCGGTGCAACGCGCAGTACATCCAACGTGTGATTGCGCCGCTCCGCTGCCATGGTTTCCGCCGCCATCGCCGCGACGTTGATCAGCCCCAGCCCGTACATCCCCAACGCAATCGGGAGTAGGAACAGCGAGACGGTGACAGCGGGCATCAGCAGGGTGAACAAGAACGGGAACGGAATCGCCAGCGCCACGAATCCAGCTTGCAGCGCCAACCAGCGCGCGATCTGTGGGATGTCGGGGACGATGGTTTTCCAATGCGCGCCCAAATGCCGCCGCACAATCGGGTTGGAGCGGCGCGCCCATTCTGGCAGCGTGCGATCCATCTGCGCTTGGCGCGACTGGATCAGGCGGACGAACGCGGCGTGTTCGTCGGCGCGGGCGGGCTTGATCGGAGAATCGAGCGTCAAATCGCGTGTTGTCATCATGCAGATTATACACGCTGATCGGCGTAAAAGTTCACCATCCATCTTCGTTTGTGCGCGGCGCACGCCCCGCACGCTATAATGAGTGAATTGTCGTTCGACAGGACATCTCCCGTGATCGATGCCGATCAATCGCGGCGCATCCGCCGCTTGAGCGAACTCGCCCGCCGTGTGATTCGCGCCGCCGAATGGTGGGCGCATCACAGCGCCATGCCTGACGCACAGATCGATGCCCACCTCGCGCCCCATTCCGGGCATCTGCTCTTGGCGCTGGTACTCGAAACGCGCAGTGTGTCGTCGGTGCTGTTGGGCGAAGTGGGCATCGATTCGGCGCGGGCGCGCGCCGCGTTGAATGCACACACTTTTCATGCTGAAACGGGTATCAATGGCGTACTCGATGAAGCATTCGCGCACGCGGATCGCCTCGGCAATCACTATACCGGGACGGAGCATCTGCTCTTGGCGCTGACGACCGATGCTGCCGCCGCCGCGCGCCTGTCCACCGCTGAAATCGATCTCGCCCACTTGCAAGCGCGCGTCGAGCGTTACTTGACGCGATGATCGACAGCATCGGACGCATCCGCATCGGACTGGCGCTGATCCTGCTCATTGGCACGATGCTGGCGGCGATCCAACTCGCGCGTACCGCCGGACGCAGTTGGGGACGCGGGACGACGCTGGCGTATTCTTCAACGCGCGGCGGCAGTGCTGATATTTACCTCACCGATTTGTCGCGCGGTTGGCTGCGCCCGGTCACGCGCGCGCCCGGCTACGATAGCGAACCGTCGTTTTCGCCGGATGGATCGCGGATCGCGTTCTCATCGGGGCGTGAGGGCAATTCCGACATCTTCATCATGAACTTGGATGGGACAGGTCTACGTAACCTGACGCGCCATCCCGCCAACGAATCGCTGCCCATATGGACGCCCGATGGCGAGTGGGTGGCGTTCGTTTCGGACTGGCAGGGCGCGCTGACCACCTATTTGATGAGCGTGGACGAAGCGGCGCTGAATACCGGTGGGTGGCGCGCCTTCCCGTCCACCCGCGCCTATTATGACGTGTTCGGCGCGTCGCCGGATCGCGCACGCTTGGTCTATGTGGATAGCACCGAAGGGCGCTTAGAGGTCATCGTGCGCGCCGCGAACGGTACTACCAGCGCGATTTCACCCACGCGCGGCAGCAGCTTCAACCCGCTTTGGTCGCCCGACAGCCAACAACTGGCATTCGAGTCGAACGCCGATGGCAATCTCGACATTTACATCGGGCGTGCGGACGGCGCGGCGCGTCCGATCAACCTGACCGCGCATCCTGCCGTCGATTATTCGCCTGCGTGGTCACCGGATGGGACGCAGATCGCGTTCGTCTCGAATCGCAACGGCAGTGAGGATATTTACCTCGCCACCATCGACGGCGCATTGCTGCGACGATTAACGTATTTGAGCGGCACGAATGTCACGCCCGTTTGGATGCCTTAAGGGCAGCACTGAGCGCGCAGCCGTTAAAGCGAGCATGACGCGATGAAATTCCCCACTGCGTGGCGAGCGGGAAGGGGTGAGGTCTCCCCCTCACCATGCAATGGCTGAGGGGGTTGGGGGGTGAGGTGAGCTCGTCAATTGAGACCTCGTATCTTGATGCGTTTGCCCTGTCCGTCCTTCCCTTTACCCCCCCGTCGCGCCCGCCGGGATGTTCAACGCCACGTATTCATTCTCCCACCAGCCCGGATACGACGCGGCGGGCGTGTTGAAATACGCATCCATGATGCGGCGCACAATCGGCGCGGCGGTCTCTGACCCTTCGCGTCCGTGTTCGATCATCGCGGCGACGGCGATCTGCGGATTGTCAGCGGGCGCATAGGCGACGAACCAACCATGCGGTTCGACGCGCCCAGTCTGTGCCGTCCCCGTTTTGCCGCAGACGGTGTACGTCGCTGGAAACCCTTCGGGATCATCAAACACGAACCACGCCGTCCCCAACGGTCTGCCCGTCGAGCGTCCGACGACCTCGACTTGGGTCACATCACACATCCCTTGCCGGACGACATCGAACGCCGTTTGACTCAAGCCCATGTCGCCCACGACCTCCGGTTCGGCGACGAACGACGGCGCAGCGCCGTTATCGCCGCCGACTTGCTCGACCACATAGGGGCGATACAGCGTGCCATTGTTGGCGATGCCCGCGACCATGCGCGCCATTTGAATGATCGTGACTTGCGTTTCCGCCTGCCCGATGGCGTTATTGATCGCTTCTTCCACGCTGGTCGGCGGGGTAATCGACCCCGCCGCTTCGGGCATAATAGTGCCGAGTCCGGTTGCCGTCCCCAAGCCCATCCGCCGCGCCGTGTCGCTGAGCGCCGTCGCGCCGCGCTGGTTGTAGAGCATTGCGCCCATCTGGTAGAAGAACGGATTGCAGGACGCGGTTAACGCTTGCGACATGCTGACTTCGCCCGTCGCAAAGCGCGCTTCTTCTGGCTCGGTTGCGCGCCAATCCAATCGGACGGGCAGCGTGTCGCCAAATTCGCGCCCGTTCCATTCCATGCCACAGTTGAAAATGTCGTCAGGACTCCAGACGCGCTCATTCGCCGCCGCCGATTCGGTCACGATCTTGAACGTCGATCCGGGCGAATATTGTCCCTGTGTGACGCGGTTGAAGAACGGCTGGCGCGCGTCGCTCTGCAAGCCCGCGATGATGTTGCCAGGAAAGAACAGCGGCGTATCCGGGTTGAACATGCCCGGATCGTAAGTTGGATAGCTGACCAGCGCTAAGATTGCACCCGTGTTCACATCGATCACCACTGCGCCACCGCCCGGCGAGTGGGCGCGGTTCGCCCAATTGTTGGAGGCGTAATTGTAGGCATCGGAGATCGCTTGCGCCGCGACACGCTGCAAATTCGCGTCCAGCGTTAGGCGCACGGATTGTCCCGGCACGCCACCCGCGCCCGCCAGTTCGCGCACGATCAGTCCACCGGGTTCGCGGATGCGCAGCGCGCGCGCGGGCTGTCCGGCGAGTTCCGTTTCGTATGCCGCTTCGATGCCGCCCAAGCCAACGAGATCGCCTTGACTGTAGCCGCGCGACTGGTACGCCTCGAACTGTTCCGCCGGAATGTCCCCGACATAGCCCGTGACATGGGTGGCGATGCCGTGTCCGATGTAGTGACGGGTCGTGCGCGTCGCCGTGCGGATGCCACATAAATCGGTCAGTAGGGCGGCGTTGGTGTCGTATTCGTCGGGGTCAAGATCGCCAATCGGCACGACCGACTCGGCGTTGTAGCCCGCCCACACGCCGATCACATCTTCGCGTTCGCGGCGCATGACATATCCCAACAGCGTCATACAGCCTTCATAATCGCGCATCTCTTGCAGCGCGGCGAACAGCGTGATCGTCTCGCCGTCGGTTTCGACCAGCGCACGCCCCTCCCGATCCACGATGTTGGCGCGTGGTGGGCGCGTGCTGACCGCCTCCAATGATGCGCCGGGCGCGAAGCCCTCGAAGATATCCATGTTCGACCATGCGACGCGCCAATCGCCGCCGCCCGGCGCTTGAATCAGGCGCATCGTCCGCCCCAGATCGGGGATCGCGCCAAAAATCGTGGAGTTGACGACCAAATCGTACTGCACGGCAGCGGTGCGTCCCTGTTCGTGCGTCGCGCCCAACGTGATTTGGACGCCCGACGTGCCGATCTGCGTGTCGGCTTGGGTGTAAACTTCGCGGAATACGGGCAGCGCCATCATGCTCTGACTTTCGGCGCTCAGTTGGCTGTACATGCGCTCATAATCGCGCGCGCCCCATGCGTTGAGGAAGGCGGACACCGTATCGGACGGCGTGCGCGCGATCAGTTGGATCACCGGCGCGCTGCCCGCGTCACCGCTGCCGGAATTGAGCATCCCACAGCCGGACAGCGCGACGATCAGCGCCGTCCACGCGAGGAAAGTGAACGCCCTACGGCGTAAAGGTTGTGTATTCATGGGTTCACTATAGCGACGGCGCGCGGGTAAATCGAGAGCGGATTTGGAGTGGGGCAACCGAAAATGATTTCACCGCAGCGCGCGCAGAGAAAAAAACGAGCAGCCGCTGTCTTTTCTCTGCGTTGAAATGCTATTTCGTCGGCACGGGCGGTTTCGCGTACAGCCACCAATACGCCGTTTGGGGATACACAGGTTGGAGCGCCGCCGCCCAAATGAACTCGCTCGGTTCGGTGTAGCGGCGCAGTTTACTATCGATGGCGCGCATCGACCGCTGCAAATCGGTCACGGGCAGATCGTAATGTTGCAGCGCCGCCGCGAGGTCTTGGACGATGGTGCGGCGCAGCGCCTCTGGCAAATACGCGCCCGCGCACAGCCGCAAATCATCCTCGCACTCTTTGAAGAATTGTTCGATGGCGCGCAAACGCGAGTTGGCTTCTTTGACCATCTTCTCGCTGAAATGCAGCGTCCATTCGCGCCGGACGCCTTCCGTCTGCGTCTCGATTTCGTTCAGCGCCGCACGTTGGGCGTCGGTCAGGGTGTCATACAGCGCGCGCAGCCGCCGGATACGCATCAACAGCGCGCCGACGGTCAAGCTCGGCATTTGACCGCTGCTGAACAAACCGCCGCCGCCGACCTTGCCGTACAGGGGTTCTGCACGGACATAGGACGTCAGCGCGCCCGCCATCGCGCGAGCTTCTTGCAAGTCGATTTCGATATCGTAGATCGTCTCGGACATGATGCGTATTCCTTCTGGTCGAACGATAGGACTCAATCATAGCGCGAATGCCCCGTCATAATCGGTCAAATTTTGGTTATAATGGTCGAACCTTGAAATGCAATCCATGAGCAAAGCATGACCATTCGTGATATCGTCCTGTTGGACAACCCGATTCTGCGCAAAAAAGCGCATCGCGTCACCACCTTTGACGCCAAGCTGCAAACCCTGATCGATGATATGGTCGAGACGATGAACGACGCGCCCGGCGTCGGACTCGCCGCGCCCCAAGTCAACGTCCCGCTGCGGCTGTTGGTCGCACGGCTGCCAGACGACGACGAGAGCAAAGAAGAATATGGCGACGACGCGGGCAAATTGTTCGTCCTCGCCAACCCCGAAGTGGTCAAGGCATCGAAAGAAGTGGTCGAGGGCGTCGAGGCGTGCCTGTCGATTCCCGGCTACGTCGGCAAGGTGGATCGCCACGAATACATGACCATCAAGGCGCTGGATCGGCATGGTAAGCCCATTCGCATCCGGGCGAAAGGCTGGCTGGCGCGCGTGTTCCAGCACGAGATGGATCATCTCGAAGGCAAGCTGTACATCGACACTGCCAAAGAGATTTGGAAGCCGCCGCCGGAAGACGAACAGCCCGACGCCGAGTCGAATGCCGCGCCGGCACAGCCCGTTTCGGCAGAGTCGTAGTTGATGCGTCGCGTCTTGTCCATCGGGATCGGGCTGATCAGCGCGGTGATCATCGGGACAGCGACGGCGCAAGATAATTTCCCGCCGCTGCCCGGCGCGACGGAGACGCCCGCCGTCGTCGCGGGCTTGGATACCATGCGCTTTCCGGCGTATGGCGTCGAGTCGCTGGTGGCGGGTTTTCTGCCCGATCCGTTCTATACGCTCGTGGCGGGCGGCGGCGGGATCACCGTCGGCGGCGCGGCGTTGGACGAAACGTGCGTGGGCTACGCCGATCCATCGCCAACATTTCGCTTATCATGGGGTGGACGCTCGACGCGGCTGCGTTTCCTATTCATCCCGACGCTGCCGGAGGACGCCGATCCCGCGCTGATCGTGCGCGCGCCCGCGTCGCCGGGTTCGTTGGAGGCGGGCGTGTGGGCGTGCAACCGCGATTATTTGCCCGGCTTGCTGCGCCCGATGGTCGAATTCATCCAGCCGACTGCTGGCGATTACGATGTGTGGGTGCTGAACGAGACTACGCCGTTTAGCCCGGTCGTCGGCATGTTGTACGTGACCGAAAAGATCGTCACGCCGGATAGCATCCGCAGCGGAAACACGCTCCCCGTCGCCGGATTGGTCGGCTTCGATCTGGGCGGCGGCGCGGCAGTGACGTTCGCTTACGATACCGCGACTCCGCCCGCCGATCCGTATGTCGTGGAGAATCTCACGGGCGGCGGTGACGTGGATATGCTGGCGCTCAACGCGGACACGATCCGCAATGCGGCGGGCGCGGAATGTCCCGGCTTTTATCCCGCCGCGCCGTCGTTCGCGTTCGATCTCGCGGCGGGAACGCCGTATCTGCGGCTGTTCTTTGTCGGGACGGGCGATCCGGCGCTGATCATACAAATGCCGGACGGCTTGTGGTACTGCGACGACGATTCGTTCGATACGGACTATCCGACGGTCACAATCTTGGGCAATCTCTCGGCGGGCGTCGTGCGCGCATGGATCGGAAGTTACACGGCGAGCGACCGTCCAGTCGGCGCGCTGTCGATCACGCGCGGCAACGCCAATCCGCGCGACCCGGCACGCGCGGCGCGCTTCGTCGTCCCCGCAATCCCCACGCCATCGGTGGGCGCTATTGCGTTTGTGCAGACGCCGATCACGCTGGAATTGGACGCGCCGCCCAATGCGGGCAGTATGACGCTCGAAACGGGCTTCCAACCCGATCCCCAGACGTTGAGCGCGTTCGCGGGTGGGAGCGTGGATGCGACACCGCTGGGCGCAGATTGCGCCGGCTATATCACGCCTGCGCCGGATATGCGCTTGGAGTGGGGCGGGAGCGGCGGCTTACTGCGCGTGTTTTTCGTCGGGGACGGCGATACCACGCTGGTGATGCGCGCGCCGGATGGACGCTTCTTGTGCAGCGATGATGCGTTCGGCTTGCTCACGCCTGCGATTGACTTGGCATCGGCGCCCGCCGGGATATATTTGATTTGGTTGGGGAGCATTGCGGACACGCTGACCGTGCCGGGCAGCTTATACGTGACGGAACGGCGCGAGGTTAGTCCGATTCAGCCGGAGGGATGAGACTTCCGAAGTTTTTCAAGTTGTTGGTTGAATTGGGGTTTGCAGGTGGCTTTTGTGTTATTTTTTTTCAGCCCCGACGGTTGCTGGTCAGATTATAGCGCAAAACTTCACCCCTCGCGTTCCCCTTCGCGCCGCAGCGCCCCCGCGATCAGCAGCGCCGCCAGCGCCAAGCCGATCAGCAGCACCCCCGTCCAGATCGCCGCGTCGATGTCGCGTTCGATCAGGTTGTAGATCAGCAGCGGCATCGTCTGGGTGCGCCCCTGCAAGCTGCCCGCGAACAGAATGGTCGCGCCAAACTCGCCCAACGCGCGCGCCCAACACTGCACCAGCCCCGCCGACAGCGCGCGCCCCGACAGCGGCAGCGTCACATACCAGAACAGCGCCGCGCCGTCCGCGCCGTCTACGCGCGCCGCGTCCTCGATTTCGCGCGGGACGGACGCGAAGGCGACTTGTGCCGCGCGAATGTAGAACGGCGCGGCGACAAAGGTCTGTGCCAGCACGACGGCAGCGGTCGTGAATGGCAGCGTGATGCCCAGATCATCCAACGCCGCGCCAATCGCGCCGCGCCGCCCGAACGCGATCAACAGCGCCAACCCCGCGACGGCGGGCGGCAGCACAATCGGCAGTTCCACCGCGACATTCACCAGCCGCTTGAGCGGAAAGCGCCGCCGCGCCAGTGCGAACGCCAGCGGCGTCCCGAATGCCAGCGCCAGCGCCAGCGTCGCCGTCGTCGTGACTGCGCTCAGCATGATCGCGTTGGGAATCGGGGAATCGGGCAGTTTCTCCCATGCGCGATTCGTGATGGCGCGCGCGATCAACGCCGCAATGGGCAGCGTCAAAAACGCGCCCGCCAATACCGCTGCAAGAGTCGTCAGCGGCGCGATCCAATTCCAACGCGGCATCAGGGTGCGGTCGTCGCTTCGGGCGTGGCTTCAGGCGATGGCAGTTCGATCACCGGAACGAAATTCCAATCCGCGAGCAGCGTCTGTCCAACGTCGCTCAATACAAAATCGATGAAATCGCGCGCTAGTGCTGGCTCGGCACCGTCGCTCACGGCGGCAATCGGGTACGCCGCAATCACGTTGTAGGCGTCCGGCACGGCGATGGCGATCACGTCGTCCGCGATATCGGGCGTCACGTCCGAAGCGTACACAATGCCCGCGTCTGCTTCACCGAGCGCGACTTTCGCGGCGACTTGGCGCACATTCGCTTCTTCGCTGACGACGTTTGCTAATACTGCGTTGCGGTACGCCGCGTCGTAATCCGCATCGGCGGCGAGGGCGTCGAGCATCGTCTCGGTGTAATCGCGCACGGGGACGCCTTCCGCCGCGATCACGAGCTTGATGCCCGTGTTGGCGAGGTCGTTCAGCGTCTCGATGCGCGCCGGATTATCGGCTGGCACGATCACGACGAGGCGGTTGCGAACGAAAATCGGCGGTTCAGCCGCAAAATCCGCTGCGATCACACCCGCATCAATGGCGACGTTCATCTGGCGCGCGTTGGCGCTGGCGAACACGTCAGCCGGCACGCCCTCGACCAACTGTGCCGCCAAATCCGACGATCCGGCGAAGTTGAACAGCACATCCACGCCCGGATTTTCAGCTTCAAACGCCGCGCCGACTTCCTCGAACGCATCGGTCAGCGAGGCAGCGGCGAACACGATCAACGTGCGCGAGTCTTGCGCGCGCACGGACGAAACGAGCGACAGCAGCAGGACAATGAGCAGGATACGCAGTTTCATCGTTCACCTTTCCTCATACATAGTCAATCTTAGGTTGTCGGGACAGGGCGTGCTATACCCGCGTATTCAGATTTCGGGTTGCGCATTGAACATGGTTTCACAGCGCGCGATCCAATCCAGCACCGCGTGAAGCTGTCCGAGTTGAAGTTCCAACGACCACGCGCCGATACTCGATCCCAGCGCGGCGCGCACGTCGGTCAAGCGTGTGAGTTCGGCGGCACACGCCGCTTTTTGCCGCGCGATGATGTCCGCCGCCGTCAGATGCAGCCGCCCCGCGACGTACAAGCGGCTGAGGAACTCGACGCGCACGCGGCGGATGCTGGCGGCGGGCGCGGCGTGCAGCCACGCCATCAGCGCGGCGCGTCCGTCCGGCGTGATCGCATATTCCATGCGCGGCGGCGCGTCCACGCCTGCGATTTCGCGCCCGACGATCCAGCCTTTGCCCTCGATCCGCTTGAGGACGGCGTAAAGCTGGCTGGCGCTCAGATTCCAAATCGCGCCGAGCCGCGCCGGATCGCGGAAGGTATCGAGCAGTTGATAGCCGTGCTGCGGTTCGGACGCCAGCACGCCCAAGATCGTCTCGTCAGGAATCGGGATAGACATGAGCTATTCCAGCATAGAATAGGGGCGCACGAAAAAAGGGCGGCAGATTGCCGCCCTCGTCAATGACTTGAGGGAGGTTATTCGACCTCAGCGGCTTCCAACCAATACTGGTTGTTGCCGTAGATGCTGGTCTTCTGGCTTTCCGATGCCCAGCCTTCGTCGCCATTCTCGTAGCGGATCAGGTACCACGTCAGCGGACCGAAGCCACCACAAACGGGCCCTTCCAACACAGTGAAGGTCGCAGGGGCGTAGACGACGCGGATCACGCGACCCGCTGGCGTGTGACGCAGCGTGCTAAAGCGTGAGGCAATCTGTCCAGTCTGTCCAACCGTCAAGACAGGGGCAAGCGATCCCGCGCAGCTCACCGTGCCATCCACAGGCGCAGCCACCAAGCCGCCATCCGGTGCCGCTACCAAGATCGGGCAGCCATCCGCAGCCACGCCGTTGCCCGCATCGCCATTGAGCGGGCAAGCGTCACTGCCATCCACAATGCCGTCGCCGTCAGTGTCCACTTGTGCAAATGCCGGGAGCGCGGTCAGTGCCAGCGCCATGAGGAGCGTGAAAAACACAACGAGCAGTTTACGCATGGTTGCAAAGCCTCCAAAAGGGTTCAGATTAAGATGAAAGTATCGTAACATCGAATTTACATTTAGGCAATCAAGCGTAGGCGCATGTCGTGAAAACGAGTACAATCCGATGAAAGGTCAAAGATTACGGATAGAATAACGATGCAAAAGATAATCGGATGGTGCGGGCTGGTTGTGGTGCTGTCGCTGCTGAGTGGCACTCACACCTTAGCGCAAGATACCGCGTTGGTGTCGCTGCCGCCCGCCACCCGCCTCGAGGGACTGACGCTGATTCATCAGGATATCAACCGTTGTTCAGCGGCGGCGCTCTCGATTCAACTGAGCTACTACGAGGATGGCATCGCCTACACCGAGGCAATCGCCGCGCTCAACCCCCACAACGAAGATGTATCGGTGCGGCTGGACGAGATGGCGGCATTCGCGCGGTCGCGCGGTTTGGGCGCGATTGATCGCGTTGGCGGCACGCCCGAACTGCTCAAAACGCTGGTCGCCAACGGCTTTCCAGTGCTGATAGAGAATTCGTACTATGACGGGGCGGATTATCAGCGCGACTGGATGAGCCATAACCGTATCGTTATGGGTTACGACGACGCGACGCAGCAGTTCTACACCTTCGATCCGCTGCTGGGCGCGGGCGAAGACCGCTTGGGACGCGCGATCCCGTATGCCGATATGGATGAGCGTTGGCGTCCGTTTAACCGCGATTATCTCGTGCTGTATCGCCCCGAAGAAGAAGCCACCATGCGCGCAATCTTGGGCGACTCGTGGGATGCGCTGACCAACGCCGAAATCGCGCTGGCACAATCGCAAGCCGAACTGGATGCGGGCGGCTACGATTCGTTCACACTGTTCAATCTCGGCTCGTCGTATGCCTTATTGGGACGCTACGCCGACGCGGCGACCGCGTTCGATCAGGCACGCACTAATGGGCTGCCGTGGCGCATGTTCTGGTATCAGTACGGCGCGCTCGAAGCGTACTATCACAGCGGGCGCTACGACGACGTATTGACGCTCGCGCGCGATGTGATCGCGGCGACTCCCGGCGTCGAAGAGGTCTACTACTACGCAGGGCTGGCATACGAGGCACAGGGCGACATGATCCGTGCGCAGGGCAATTACGAGGTGGCGGCATGGCGCAACCCGACGTTCTCCGCCGCCGTCACAGGCTTGTCGCGCTTGCGCGGCGATACGATGGTCGGGGGGTGAGCGTGACGCGGATGCGTTCGGGCATGGTGCGCCATGCGCCTACATGGTTGATCGTCCTATGGGTGTGTTTGTTTGCTGTCACCGTCGCCTGTGGACAAGACGCTGAAGCGACGCCAGCGGTCGAAGACGCGCCGCTGATCGCGGAGGCGGTCGAAGTCGTGGCGGGCGTTGGCATGTTTGACCAGCCGATTCAGACGGTTGAGGGACGGCTGATCAATGTGAGCGCGACGGCGCAGGGGGTCGGTTCGATTCGTGCTGACGCTTTCGACCGGACTGACCGCGTGATCGGCGTCGGCGTCGGCGTGTCAATCAATGCGTGCGGTGTCGGTTTGCTCGATGTCACGCTCAATCCGGGCGAATCAGTGGGATTCAGCGCGCCATTGGAATTGTTCGAGGGCAACGCGCGCGTTGCCCGCGTCGCGATCAGTGCTGACAGCGCGGACGTTACAGCCGATGAACCGCCCGCCGATCTCGTGCCGGGCGCGCGCCAACTCTTCGCGGGCGAGGCGGTCACGGTCGAGTTTCATGATCAGTTGGGGATGCTGTTCGCGGCGGGGTGTGGGCGCGATCCGCTGTGGGAATGGGCGTGGTATCGCTATCCGCTGGATGGACGGACGCGGGCGAACAGTGCGCCTGAAGCGATTGTTTATCCGACGCTGAACGAGACGACGCCCGAAGCACTGGCAGCGCGGCTGCGCTTCAATGACGAGGCGATCTGGCGCAGCGCGTTCGTGCGCTTCGCACCGGACAGCCGCCGCTTCGTATTTCAGGATGCGGTGAACACCGTCTACACCGCGACGATTCCCGGTGCGCTGCTGCGCCCACTGCACACGCGGCTGAACAATCGCACGCTGCAAGACATCTACTGGCTGCCAGACGGGCGCTTCATGGCGACCTATTACGGCGCGTTCGGCGATTCGGTGATCTACTTCACCGCCGATGTGGAGGGGCGCTTCATCAGCAACGCGCCGCAGCAGTATCCGCCGTCGGAAATCGTGCCGGGTGTGACGGCAGACGCGCGGCGCGTGATCGTCGCGGCGGATTTTACGAACATGAACGGCGCGGCGGGCAGTACGGGGACGGGACACGGCTATTATCTGCTTGTGTTGACGACGGGCTTCTATGAGAAGCTGTTCGACGCAGATGCGCCAGGCAACAATTATCCGAACCCTGTGCCAGTCACCGATCCGGTCGAAAACTTGGTGACACAGGTCTATGTCCCGCTAGAAGTTGCTGGACAAGCGCGGCTGTCGTGCTTCGACCGCGCCGCCGGGACGCTGACCGATTTGGGCGCGCTCCCGTTCCGGCTGACCGACGAGGAACGCGCGCGCATGTGGCTGACACCCGACGGTGCCGCGTTGGTGATCGCAGTGAGTGGACGGCGCGGTGGCGTGTGGCTGCTGGAGATTGCGATGTTGGGGTGCTAACGGGGAACCGAAAAAGATTTCAACGCAGAGATGCAGCAGTAACCATCGACATATAGCTGAGAAAAGATTTTCACCGCAGAAAGCGCAGAGGACGCAGCGATGAAAGACATGATCCTGCTTCTTTTCTCTGCGTCCGCAGCGGTGAATGTTTCTGTTCGCCAATTCGGATTTCTATGAGAAAAACCTGCCCCCTCTCCGGCTGGAGACGGGGCAAGGGGCGGGTCTTGTAGGGGCATCCCGGTGGGACGCCCGCTGCTCGATTGATGACGCGCCTACAGCAAGCGGAAGATCGGGGGGCAGTTGATGATGATGCCCACCGAGCCGAAGTCGCCGCCGCCCAAACCGGTCAACCAACCATCCTGCACCAGACCGAGGATTTGGAATTCTTCGGTCACGCGCGAGGTGTAGCCCAAGTCAATCGCTTCTTGCGTCCAGACCGCGGCGTTCAAATCCCACAGCGGGCTGTAGTCGGTTGCAATCGTCGGGATGCCACCCAAGATGTTGAGTGGGGCGCCTTCGCCGGACAGGGCGCTGTTGAAGCCCTGACGCTGCGGATTTTCCGAGCCAGTGGGCCCGTTCACAACGGCGAAGATGCGTTCGACGGCGCTGGAGAAGCTGTCATCGCCGCCAACGGGGATGGCTGCCAAGGCGGGCGCGTAGGTCGCGCTTTCCATTGCGGCGCCCAAATCGACGCTGGCTTCGGTGCTGAGGTAGAACACGGGACGCGCGAAGCTGAAACCGAGCGTCATAGACAGCGTGACCGTGCCATCGCGCGGGCAAATCGCCGTCACTTTGTCATGCAGAACGGCGTGATCGGGGCTGCCATCGCAGAAAGCGTCGAGCGTGGCGGCGTCCACATTGAAAGCGACGGTCGGCGCATTATAGACATAGCCGCCGGCATTGGTCAGCTTGACCAGGGGGGTATAGTCGGCGTCACCGACCGCGCCGGGCTGGAACGCCGACGGGGGGAAGAAATTCGGGGCTTCGCCGGGTGTAACCGAATGTTCCGGTGTGAAATCGACGCCACCCGCTGCGAAGACGATGCTGCCATCATCCGCGAGGCGACCATCACGGACGGCATTGCCAACATCGGCGTAGGTCAGCTTGGCGGAGAAGTTCAACCCCAACGCGGCAGCATTACCTTCGTCATTGGTGTCAATCAAGACGTACCAAACGGTTTCGCCGCTTTCCAGACTGCCCTCGTACAGCGGCAGTGTCACGGTTCCGGCGTCAAGATCGACGGTTCCCGACCGAACCAGTTGATAGGGCCCGATCAATTCCTTCTGTACGCTGGATGGCGCGGGTCCAAAGTAGGTAACGGGAACATCTGCCCCGACGGACGGCGGTGCGATCTGCGCATCGTCCCCGATGCCACCCATCATCTCGCCATCTTGTGCTTGTGCTGAAACGGTCAACGCCAGTAAAGCCAGTACGGTCAACGCGATTTTCTTGAACATTGAGCAATTACTCCATAACGTGACTGTGCGGCGTCAAATCGGGGTCGTGCCGCATCATCCGATTGAAAAGAACCCCGACGGAGAGCATGTGCGCACACCCTGTTGTCGCTGTGGGGTACGGTTCGTTTCAGCGCATGGCGTGAAAAGGGCTATAATTCATCAGCTACTCATTCATTGAGGGAGAAACCAGCCATCGAGAAGCGCATTCCGGCTCACCGAACGCACATTATCGAAGGGATCGCGCTGATTGCGCTTCTCGCGCTGGCTGTCGTCCTCCGGTTCGGATGGAGCGGCGTTAGTTCCTTCGCATGGGACGAAGCCAATCTGAGCTTGGACGCGCTGCGCACGATTCGCGGCGGGCAGATCGCGCTGGCGGGACAGCCGTCGTCGGTAGCGATTCCGTTCTTCCCCGCCAGTGTGTACGCCTTTGCTATCCCGTATGCGTTCTCGCCCGATCCGTTGGTCGCCGTCGGCTTCGTGGCGGCGCTCAGTACGCTGACCGTGTTCGGCGTGTGGGCGTTGGGGCGCGCGCTGTTCGGCGTTCCGGCGGGACTGGTGGGGGCGCTGTTCATGGCGGTGTCGCCGTATGCGGTGCTGTATGGGCGGAGCATCTGGCAGCCCAATCTACTTGCGCCGCTGGCATTGGCGTGGCTGGCGGCGGCGTATTTTGGTTTGCGTGACCTCCCCTCCCGACGACCAGGGCAAACGCATCAAGATACGACGTCTCCATTGACAAGCTCACCTCACCCCCCGACCGCATTGCATGGAGAGGGGGAGACCTCACCCCGACCCCCTCTCTATCTGGAGCGGGGGAGAACGATAGCGATTGCCGTCTGTGTCTTTCTCGG
>Ga0163147_10004733_pt1 | contig 17061 bp, 13 predicted proteins | sample OliLakLV19MP6G1_FD_148597 | JGI IMG/M metagenome (GOLD analysis project Ga0163147, IMG submission 148597) | Freshwater microbial mat bacterial communities from Lake Vanda, McMurdo Dry Valleys, Antarctica- Oligotrophic Lake LV.19.MP6.G1 | ecosystem: Environmental > Aquatic > Freshwater > Lake >...
CTTTACTTAAAATTTAATGATTCGTTTAATGCCATTGCTGCTTACGATCTCAATAGATGACGCGTTATCTGGCAATGGAACGATAGAAGAAGATTGTGATAAATACCCACTGCCAATATTATATTCCATTTTTCTTTTTGTGCCATTCTGAAAAATTAATTCTGCCGACACATCAAAGGATTGCCACTCTATAAATTTTGAATACGTCAACGGAGTATCAAATACCTTCAAGCTGTCTCCGTTCTGCGTGATGAGATATACAATGTTATTTTTTAATGTTGTTATCGTGGCAAAGGCTTTAGCATCACCCCTTACAAGAAAACCTGTACGTTCCAAAGGAACTGAGGTGAAATTATTCTTACCATCACCTTCCATTACTACTCCAATACATGCGTCAAGCTGGCCGGTTAATGGGTCAGGTGAGTAGTCGTTTCCAACTGCCACAATATCCAGATTCCCATCATCGTTAAAATCAACTACCTGGATCCCAAATAGCGGAGCCAGTTGAGCGCTTTTTGGCAAAGGCTTTATTTCAAAACCTGCCAAACCGTTGTTCTTCAGGAAAACGGATTCAAAGTTTGTCGCTTTATATATAATGGCATTTCTGGTAGCTTCTCTATTTAAAATTTTATCAAAAGTCATTCTGCCAAATTGCTCATACCTTGGGAGAACCCTGCGCAATCCTGCTATTTGATCCGTGAGGGATTCGCGGTAATGGGTCGGATATTCCTTTCCCTGAATAAATCGGCAGAGAATGGGATCAATAGATCCATTGTTATCAAAGTCGGCTGCATAAATGCAAACAGGTTCTTTTTCAGATGCTTGATAAATGGAATTTAATCCGAGATTACCAACCACATAATCTGTATCACCATCATTGTCAAAATCTCCACCCACGATACTGTTCCACCACCCTACTGTTGCTTCTTCCCGTATTCCCCCGGGTTGATATTTTCTCAATTCTCCCTGACCGTTTTTAAAGAAGGTGATTGGCATAAATTCACCAACAACAATCAAGTCCGTCCATCCATCGTTATTAAAATCTGTCCACAATGCTGACGTGACCATCCCGATTCGTGCAAGCGCTGGAGCTATTTCGTTTGTAACATCGGTGAATTTTCCTGTCCCGTCATTTTGTAAAAGATAACTCAACGGAGCGCTGGGGTAGTTAAACGGAGACACTCGGCCACCTATAAAAAGATCAATGTCTCCATCACGATCAAAATCATTCGCAATAACACAACTGCCGCTGGATTGGATCTGAGGCAAAGATTTATCGTCTAAAACAAATTTTCCGTTTCCGTTATTCTTGTATAACCTATTCTGATACTGCTGAACATTTTGACCGAATTCGCTGCTCCCGCTTACGCAATAGATATCCAGATCGCCATCGTTATCTACGTCCACCAACAAAACTCCCATATCTTCACTGGTTTTTTTTTCCAAATTGACTTGTGCAAATGTTCCATCCGGTTGCTGAAAAAACAGCGTAGCGTCCTGATGTGCTGCTCCACCAACAATAAAATCTTCGAGCTTATCATTATTAAGGTCACCCACAGCAATAGAAGGACCTAGCTGAGAATGTTTATGAGGTAACAAGGGTTGAAATTTGAAATCAATAAAATCAGATTCCATGTGCTTAAAATTAATTCCATGTCTGGATGAAGTCTCTTCAAAAATTTCAGACTGAATTACTTTTTTTGATTTTACCTTAACTAAAGAGGCATTATTCTCATTTATTCGCAGTACTGTATTTGGATGAATATTTTTTAATATTTCTGTAGGCCCGTCTTGCCACACAATAATCAATGAATCGATTTGATTTGCTTCACCCAACCCAACATGCAAACGTTGATCAACTGTTGACTTGTATCCCCTGTATGGAGAGTTTTGTATAAACTGTTTTTTATTTCCAGTATAGCACGTTAACGTAGCTCCGAAACCTTGAGGGTTATTCTTACTACCAATTAATTGAATAGATAAAAAGTTTGAAGATTTTGGAATTTCCTTTTCAATTAAATTATTTCTATACAACATTGCCTCATCGTCTATATTGTTAATCACCAAATCAAGATCTCCATCGTTGTCAAAATCGGCATAGGCAGCCCCATTGGAATAGGAGGGAATTTCAAGCCCCCATGACTTGGTGACATTCAGAAAGTTTAATTCGCCTTGATTTTTAAACATCACATTCGACTTCTTAACCCCCAACAAATTCTCCATTCTTTTAAGTCGTGCTTCTTTGGTCTCCCCCTTCATGTCTGCATTAAAAATTTCCGTCTGCGCATCATAGGAAAAAAAGTCAAGGTTCGTGACATCTTTTTTATACCCATTGGTAACAAACAAATCCTTGTATCCATCATTATCAAAATCTGCAAGTAAAGCCGACCAGCTCCAATCGGTAGCGTAAACTCCGGTCATATAACTGATGTCGCTAAAAACTGGTAGCTCATATTGGTCAAAGCCCTGGTTTAATTGGAAAGAATTTCTAATAAATTGTGGCTGATATCCTTTTTCGGTATTAAGTTGGTAGCGATCGAAAGCCGGTTTCGAGAACATCATCTTCTGACGAAGGTTGTCCTCAGGCATCATATCAAGGTTTACTATTTCAAGCAGTCCGTCATTATTAATATCGGCAACATCCATACCCATGCTGTTTGTACTCTGATGTTGCAGGATATCAGCAACCCGGTTGGTAAACGTGCCATTCCCATTGTTAATCCATAATAAGTCGTTTGATTGAAAATCATTAGCGCAGTAAACATCCTGCCAGCCGTCCTGATTAAAATCTGCTACACCAATACCAAGACCCCAGCCTTCAATTGTGATACCTGCCTCTTTCGAAACATCAACAAACAGCGGCATTGTGTTTTTTTGAATTCCCTCATTTCGATACAATCGGTCCGTACTCTTTCCATACCCGTCCTTTAGCTGACCGATGGGCAAATTTCTATCATAAGTCTCTAGCGCGTTAGTGAGAATATAAGAATCCAAATCGCCATCATTATCAAAATCAAAAAAAACTGCCTGTGTAGAGTATCCTCTATCGGCAAGGCCGATAGTTTCCGCCATTTCAGCGAAAGAAGGAATGCCATTTTTTATGCCTTGATTTATGAAGAACTGATTTGGTGCAGACTTGTGCCTATAAGGTGAGATGGTGCATATGTAAATGTCTAGTAAACCGTCTCCGTTAATATCAACAACAGCTACCCCGGTGCTCCAAAAAGGAGTTTCAATTCCTGACTTACTCGTAATGTCCTCGAATTCAAAGTTCCCCTTATTTAAATAGAGTTTACATGGTACCTGATTGCCGCTGAAGAAAACATCCTGCAAACCATCGTTATTAAAATCGCCAACGCCTACTCCTCCTCCATTGTAGATGTGGTCAAACGAAAGAACATTTAGAGAATCGGTTTCTGTTATTTTGTTATTGAAATAGATACCCGACTTTGAAGAAAGAATTCGCTCAAACATTTTTCCATCATGATTTGAACACCCCAAAAAGATAAAAACCAGTGTCCAAAGAATTATCACATTCACTTTACTCACGCATTCCTGAAAAAACCGCTTTGTTGTTTTCTTATCCATTTACAAAATCTATTTCCGACCAAGCGCTGGTAGAGTCTGAATTGAACTTCTCTTGACCATTTAGCAATGAGGGCTGTCTTTTTTTTCTTACAGAATGGATAAGCATAAGGGACGGCATATTCCTGCCATCCCTTAACTCGTGCTCTTTACTTTACACTTTTGTTCTTTCCTAATACCCGGGATTCTGACAAAGATTTGGGTTGAGATCCCTGTCTATTTGAGGTATGGGATATTTAAGCCACTTGTCCTGATAGACTAAACCATACTCATCCAAAAAGAACTTTGCAGCTCTTCCTGTTCGTGTATAGTGCATCCATAAGTTAGGTTCAAAAGTCAATTCCCATCTTCTTTCATTCATAAGGTCAGTAAAAAATATTTCTCTGTTTGACTGTGCAGGTTTATCGGCTAAGCCGGCTCGTGCCCTTATTAAATTCAGATTGGTGTAAGCCCCAACATTATCCCCTAATTCAAAAAGGATCTCAGCATAGTTTAATAAGAATTCTGCATAACGCATCACAACAATATTTACCCCATTAAACCAACGGGCATTTGAAGTTGGAGCAGCCCTATCCGGGCCAATGAACCATTTTGCTGAAAATGCAGAATTCTTTTGAGCCAATTTAGCGGGGTCCAAAAAAAGAGTGGAGGGCATTCCCTCGCCTTTATACGATTCACCCATAGTCTTTACAAATTCCAGCCGCCTCTTATCTGTTGGATCGTACGAATTTGCAAGTTTCATGTTTAATGGAACCTCACCCTTAAAGGGAGCATTCGTGATATGCTGGTCGCTGAACGATCCTAATGGAGTGCAAAGTACATTCAAAAGATTACCATAATCGGGTATATCAATTGACCAGCTGACAGTCCCCCCCGGTTGATATCCATATTGTAGTTCGAAAATGGATTCAACAGTATTTGCTGAAGAAGGTGAGAATAACTTTGTCCTTAAATCTGAAAAAGAAAGCAAACTATATTTTCCAAGGGCAATCAAATCATCAGACGCTTTTTTGGCATTCGCCCAATCTTTTTTATACATGTATGCATTGGCGAGGTAGGCCAAAGCAGATCCTTTTGTTACCCGACCTTCTTCTGCACTCCCCCAACTTGGCGGTAATTTTTGGAAGGCCTGAGTTAGATCTAAAATCACCTGATCCCAAACTTCGCTTTCGGTATTACATGAAGCGGACACTGCAGCTTTATCGGAAACATCGTAGCTCTTAAGGTAAAGTGGAACATTTCCGTATCGCTGAGCCAAACTAAAATATGAAAACCCCCTTAAAAATTTTGCTTCACCCTCAAAGTAGTCTTTGTCTGTCGCTGATAGAAACCCACCAGTTGAAACAAGTTTCTCAAGCATAAGATTTGTGCGACCAATTACTTTGTAACATAATCCCCAAGGTGCTGTAACATTACTCTGTGTTGGCGACATGTAAACATTAAGGTCGTATGGTACTTCATCCAGTTTGGTGATGTCCTGGGATATCCGGCCATTAGTGGTAATCCAATTGCCAATCCCGGTGAGGTTACCAGAACCATTGAATTCGTGATATGCCCCCAAAATGAAACCGTAAAAGTCGGATTTCTTATTAAAGAAGTAATTATCAAACGTGGTACCATTCTGCGGATTTACCTCCAAGAAGGAATCGCTACAATTGGTTAGTGATAGTACCACAACCAATACTGTAAAACATTTATATATTTTTTTCATGAATTTGGTTTTACTGTTTTTCAAAAAATAAAGTACATGGTATCACATGATTTAAAACTGAAGGTTAACACCTGCCAAAAACACACGTGGAACAGGGTATCTGCCAAAATCAACTCCAGTTTGTAACTGATTGGCGTCAGCTGATGCAGGAGGACCATCACCGGCTCCGCTTCTATCTTGGCTTCCCACTTCAGGATCCCAACCGGTGTATTTAGTAAGGGTGTACAGATTCTGTGCGGAAACATAGAAGCGTAAACGGGTTAATCCAATCTTTTCTGTCAATGAAGCTGGCATTGTATAGCCTATCTGCACATTTCGAATTCTTACAAAAGCGCCATTTTCTACGAAGGCGGAAGATAAATATGCATTGGATAACGGAGCATCGTACGCGTTCCGTGGTATTTCATTGCTGGTACCTTCTCCATTCCAGCTATTTAAGAGATCCTTTGAACCATTGATTAATCCTTGCTGTCCTGATAAATGCATGCCGCCATGTGTCCAGGTCTTAGCCATATTGGCTATTTGCACACCAGCCTGTCCTTGCAAAAAGACTGCAACATCAAAGGCTTTGTAAGTTGTATTTAAGTTTAATCCAAATATATATTTTGGCAATCCATTACCCAGTATTGTCTTATCATTAGCATCAACTTTACCATCACCATTCAAATCTTTGAATTTTCTATCGCCTGGTTTTACGCCAGTAGTCATGCCGCTACTTGCTGCTTCTGCTGCATCCTGGATGATTCCGTCAGAAACATAACCCCAGAAATTTCCAATCCGCTCACCGATGACAGACCTCGTTTGCGCTCCATCCCCGATCAGATCAATGCTGCTAAAAACATTTGCGGCTCCCCCAAGATTTGTTATTTTATTATCCAGTGTGGAGAAATTTCCATTTGCCGAAAAGTTTACCGAACCAATTTTTTTATTGAAGCCTAAAGCAATCTCAAATCCTTTGTTCTCCATGGAGAAACTGTTTTTGAGGATTTTATTTTGAAATACGCCCAAATAAGCGGGTATCGGCACTTCCCCTAACAAATCGTCAAGTTTCTTCACATAATAATCTAAGGAAAGGGTAAACATTCCATTGAATAATGTAGCGTCTATGCCCACGTCATATTGGGTTGATTTTTCCCAGTGAATTGTCGGATCTCCAACGATATTAGGGAAATACGATGTTTGAAGAGTCTGTGCGGGACCCAATGGATAAGAGTATACTCCGGCCGGTGTCAGACTGAAATAGGCATTAGCATATCTGAACGATGGAATATTTTGATTTCCAACAACCCCGTAACTTCCTCTGAGTTTTAATTCATCTATGGCTGTTATCGATTTCATAAAAGGCTCCTCCGAAATCCTCCAGCCAATAGACCCTGAAGGGAAATTACCATACTTATTCTTAGGACCGAACTTAGAAGATCCATCACGCCTGAAACTGGCACTCAATAAATACTTATCGTCAAAATCATAAGTTACCCGTCCCAGGTAAGAATCTAATGTTGAGGTTTCTAAAAAACCGGTTGTATTCTTTGAAGTAGCCAGTGCATTTAGATTGCTTTGACCTGGTGGGTTATCTCTCCCACTAGTATAACTTTGACGAAAATCATTTTTAAGTGCGTCCGTACCTGCTAGGATTAAAAAATTATGTTTTCCAATCTTGCGACCGTATGACAATGTGTTGACCCAATTATACTGATTATATGTATCCCAAGTTTCAGCATACGCTGATGGATTAACAAATGTACCTCTCCCGTTGATTTCACTGGGTACAGCAGGCCGGTCGAACACATACAAAGAGGAATACTTCGTGTAGTTTACAGTACTGCGGAATTTAAGACCATTAATAATTTCATATTCCCCATATGCTGACAACATCGTCTGATCTCTGGTATAGGGTCTTTTAACGTAAGCTTCATCAATGGCCACCTGGTTATTTAAACCTTGCGGATAATAAACTGCGCTAACACTATTTCCACCGATTAAGTTATATCCTTTCCAGCCAAATAAGGAAGGAGTAATTTGACCTTCCTGAGAAGCATAAACAGAATTGACAGGCATTAGTCGTATTGCATTTCTAAGCGTTCCTTTAACGTCACCTTGATTCTGATTGTCGTGGCTAAAATTTATGGTTGTTCCAACCTTCAACTTTTTACTGATATCAAAATCGGAATTTAACCTTGCAGTGTAGCGGGAATAATCTGAAGCAATCTGTATCCCTTCTTGGTTGAAGTAACCTGCCGAGAAAAATGTTCTCGATTTCTCGTTACCGCCTGAAACAGAAACATTATAGCTTTGTATGGGAGCAGTTCTGAAAATAGCATCCTGCCAATCAGTAGATGGCAGAGAAGTAGGATTGCTCCACTCAGGGTTTGCTGTCTGTCCTCCATTTACCAGATTCTCATTTGCCAATTTTGCAAATTGTGGTCCGTCCAAAAGATCAATTTTCTTTATGGTATTCTGAACACCCACGTAGGCATCAACGCTCGCAGTTACTTGCCCTGCCTTACCCCTCTTAGTTGTAATTAGAACAACCCCATTTGTTGCTCGGGATCCATAAATTGAGGCAGACGCAGCATCCTTCAAAACATCAATTCGTTCAATGTCATTAGGATTAATTGAATTAATGCCTCCATTACTTTGAACCATAGGAATACCGTCAATTACATACAACGGTTCGGTACTTGATGAAATCGAGCCAACCCCCCTAATGCGAACTGATATAGCGCCTCCTGGTGTACCGGAGTTTTGCGTAACCTGAACACCGGCCATTCTTCCCTGCATTGCTTGGTCAAATCCAGCAACTGAAACCAATGCAATATCCTTCGATGTAACGGTAGAAACCGCACCTGTTACAACTTTCCTTTCTTGAGTTCCATAACCAGTTACAACAATTTCCTGGAGTGTAAATACATCGGGGGCAAGAGAAATATTGATAACACTTTGATTATTTACTAACACCTCCTGACTAGCGTATCCGATAAAGGAAAATACCAATGTTGCTGAACCAGACGAAACATTGATTTTAAATTCTCCATTTGCATCTGTAGCGGTTCCATTTGTAGTACCCCTCTCAACTACGTTAACACCCGGTATGGATTGACCGGTGTCATCAATAACTCTGCCCGACACAGTATAGGCAATAACCATGTGTACCTCTTCTGAATTAGACTCTTCAGAAATGAGTTGATGGGCAGGCGTTCTAAACAGGGATATTCTACCAGCTATTACCTGATAAGAAACATCGAACGGGTTAAGTAATTCAGTCAACAACTGAGAAAGTTTTTTGCCATCAGCATCAACCGAAATTTTTTGTTTTACCCGAACAACTCTTGAACTGTAGGCAAATTTTATGTCTGCAATTTTTTCAATTTCAGACAGCACCATCTTTAGTTCTACATTGTCCACGTGCAAAGTCACCTTTTTATCTAAAATTTCCTGCCCTTTTAGTTCTGTGGCGTAGGCCAAGGATCCAAAAAGAAAGGATAAAAAGACTTGTAATACCGTGATTTTCATTAAAAATAGTATTTTATCATACCATTGTTGACGTAGCAGTTTTTTCATAACTTTAAAAGTTTTGTTTGATGTGTAAAAATTGTTCAACGAAACATCTCAATTCATCTTGCCGGATGAATTGGGGCATTTTCAAAGCCGGTGGTATTTAATACTGCCGGCTTTTATTTAACTAGGTACACGTGATTTTCATAAGCTTTTGGTTTAGTTTCTGATAAAATTCCAACTTAAAATTCACTCGCAACCTTTCCCGTGAATTAGAATCATAGTTCCACTTACTTCAAAGGTTACACCGATGGACTTACTGATGACATCCAGCATATCGAATAGTTTCATTTTAGAAACATCCCCGGTAAAGGTGCATGAGTAAATCCCTTCATTATCTACTATTATTTGAATCGAGTAATACGTTTCGATTTGTTTGATAATTGATTTTAGGGTAGAATCATCAAAGACAAAATCGTTTGATTCCGCAATTGGGTGCAAGGGTTTTGGCTCTTCAACAAGGCTTGTTACCCAATGCTTATCCTCTTTGAAGTATTCAACCTGTTGATTAGGTGTAAGTATTACCCCATTGGCTATAGTCTGACGCCCGTAGGCTGGTAATAGAGATTCTTCATAGACACTAACTTTTCCGGTACGAACCTTTACTTCAACACTTTTGGAATCTGCCAGAGCGCGGACTAAAAAACTAGTTCCTAAAACTTTGGTAACAATATTGCCGCTATGAACCAAAAAAGGTCGCTCGGCATTTTTTGTTATTTCAAAGAATGCCTCACCCACTAAATACACTTCGCGATTCTGTTTCGTCCATTCCTGCGAATAACTGATTTCGCTCTCGGGATTCAGATGTACAGCACTTCCATCGGGCAATTGTATAAGTTTTACCTCTATGAGTTGATTTTTAATAGTAATTAACTCATTAACAGTTGTTAACTCACTTAAATTTATCCTTGAACGATGCGATCCATTAATAAGAAAATAATAACCAACAATAGAAAAGAAAGCAATACCTGCTGCTACCTTTAACAAGACAATCGCAGACAGTCTTCTGTCCTTATTTTCTTTATAAATTCCCTTCCTATATTTCAATTGTAATCCAATCAGAATTTCTTTTTTAATAGTGTCTTTTTCAAAGTCATTTAATCCAAGATCGTCATCTTCAATCTTATCGAACCACAAGTCGATTTTTCTAATTTCATCTTCAGTGCACTGGCCATTTCGATACCGATGCAATAATTTTTGAAAGTTTTTAATATCCATGACAATAAATAATGATTTCAGAACTCAGAGAATACAAGGATTATAATCTAGAAGACGGGCAACTCAGGAAAATTCCTCAAAAGGATATTAAGTTTTTTTGAAAACCCAAAAAGATTGCTTCAATAGGAGGAAAGGCAGAAAAATGCTGCAAATGTGAACTCCTTCAAGAACACACGCAGGAATTTTATTGACTTCGTAAGGTGATAACCTACTGTCTTCTCCGAAAGTTGTAAGTGATTTGCAACCTTTTCAATCGGCCAATGATCTAACTTGGTTAATTTAAAAACCAGTTGCGATTTCTCAGAAAGTTTTCCTAATCCCTTCTCAATAGCTTCTGAAAGATCATTGAAATTCACAGACTCTTCGGTGGATTCGTTTTGCAGCGAAACGTACGCTTTATAGTAACTCAAGTATCTATTAGCCACTAGCTGTTTCTCTATGTGGTCAATCACAGCGTGTTTGATTGATGTTACTAAATAATTTTCAAGCTTATTGATGTGAAGCTCTTCTCGCTTTTCCCAGATTTTTAAGAATAGATTTTGAGTGAGTTCCTTTGCAATTTCCTTTTCCTTCACTCTTCGGTATACAACGATGAAAACCTTGTGCCAGTATTTTTCATAAATAGAAACAAAAGCGGCATTATCACCGTTTTTCAAACGATCTACCAAATTCTCGTCAAAATTTACATTGGATTGCATTTACCGCCTCTTTATGTATTCAAGATAGTTGAATCTCCACTAAAAGTCAACATACGTTTGCGAGTCGTTTAAAACGAAATTAATTCGTTTTACTTCTATTGCCATCCTGAACCTACCTGATTTATAGTTGCGATTTGATGACACGGCCTAATTTAACTTTGAACAATTGGCGAAGGATTCCAACATTACCCGAAGAACGTTTGAGCGAAGATTCAAGAAGGCTACACGCAACACGGTAGCCGAATACACACAGCGTGTAAAGGTGGAGGCAGCTAAAAAACACCTTGAGTTGATGGACAAAGTGGGTTATGTTGATATTAAGGCATTCCGAACCGTTTTTAAACGCACCACTGGCATGACGCTAGTGGACTTCAGAAAGAAATACAACACGTCCTAACCGCTGACGATTCACGATTGACTCTTGACTCTTGACTGATAGGTGCTTAAGAAAACCGAAAGTGTTGTAAGACCTTGTCAATGACGCCAACCAATTGAACATACATTGTCTGGCCGCACATGACGTTAATTTGAAATAATTGCAGTGAGTTCTTTAATTGTCCTTTAAAATTTTATTTTTTTAAACAAAAAACAAATGAAGGGAATGATCTTTTTTTTATTTATGACTATTGGCCTACCCATGTTTGGTCAAGTTGTTTCAGTGTCAATGGATGTGCTTGAGGAGCCCAGGCTCAAGGAATCTGCCAGCTTCTTTCAATTTCTTGGTCAGATCGATATTAGCTTGACTTGGTCGTAAATTTCCTGATGGATGATTATGGGAAAGGATAATGCCATTCGCATTGGCCTTGAGTGCATGTGCAAAGATAATTTTAGGATCGGCTACGGTGCCTGAACTGCCGCCTTGAGAGATTTCACAAATCCCTAAAACTTTTTGCGCCCTATTCAGGATCATGACTTTGAATTGCTCCAGGAAGTCAATCTTGTCCTTATCCCAGGAGTTGAGAAGAATTTCGTAGGCGTCTCTTGATCTTTTAATCTGAGGTAGCTGTGAATACTTGACCTTCATACTGTAAGAGAGTTTGATTTCAGCTACGAGTGATTGAGTGTTTTCATTTTGCTTTTCCATAATCGTAAGAGTTAATTATGGCGCACCCCAGCGGAGGGTGGCAGGCTTGTCAAAAGGAAACGGAATAAATTTGATACAATACACACAGCCGAAGGCACAATTAATTTTATGCCGTAGTCTTTTTACAAGCCGGCTTTTTGCCACCCGGAGTGTCCTTGTACCAGAATTAATTCGAAACGGTTGGGGATTAAAGCAAAGAACAAGCTATTCGAAATGGTGTCGACCCTCCCCTCCTTCTCATTAATGAGTTCAAACCTGGGACTTATCGTATTTCTGTCACTTTCTCACAATACCTTGCAAGTTGAAGTAATGTTAATCGGTTTTTCTTGTTACAATTTGGTGATGGCAACAAACTAAATGAATTGCTAAACCGTTAAAAAATGACGAAATTTGCAAACAATCTCTGGTAGCTGACCTTGGTTGTATCAATCTGTATTTACTTGTGATTACCTGCCTCACGTTGCCTTTGATTTATATTACTATGAATAACCTGCCTCAACTTATGGTAATTTGAACCTCCCAGCCCCTAGTTGCCGCTCCTTGATTTCATGCGCATCTAAGAACTCAAACTCCTCAATAATCCCGGGCTTCCTCTCTTCTGACTTACCCTTTTTTTTCTTCATCGCATGAGCAAGGCTGTTATAATTGATTGCAACAGTTTCACCAGCTTCTTTCTCCAAGTCTGCCTGAATAATCTTTAAAGCCATCATAGGGCCTACTGAATTAATTTTCTCAGCATACAGCTTTACTAGTAGTGGATAGACGCCTCTTGTACCTTCTTTCAAAAACTGAATCACTAGTTTCTTCTCCATGCCCAATAATGATTTTTAATAATTGTGCTGATTGAAATGAATGACTATCTCTTAACTTCTGTTCCCAGATATACGCGCACGGTCTTTACGTTTAGTTTTTGGAATTCTTGAAAATGCTGAATCGAATCCCCTGTGGCTGCCGTGAAATCAATGAAGTAATTACCCGCTACATCTTGCTTGACACGGTTCATTAGCCCGTTCATATTTCGAGAAAATTGCAAGTTGGTGTTATGGTTGTTTATGGTATTAGCCTTTGACCAAACCCAAGCTCCAATTCCACCAAAAAGTAGAATGAAAACTCCGGCCACAATCCATCTAAAGGTTAGCCCCCGTTGAAATTGCCAGGCTTCACCTTCAGTATTAAAATGAAATACCTGCGGGCTTAATTGTTCTGCGGCTTCTTTTACCTGTGATGCAAGGGCTTTATTGCTTTGGCTATTCACCTGCATCTCCTTATATATAATATAGAGTGCTGGGATAACAGGATTGTCTGGTGAAAAATGAAATCCGTACTCTTTTAGCAGAAAAGCACAATACGCACGTATATCCCTTTGCTCCTTGTCAGTCATGGTCATTGCTTAGAGGTTTAAGTCTGCAATCGGTTTTTTGAAGTAGATGGCCGTGAAAGGACTTAGCCCAATTGTACCGTTGCCATCCTTTAATACATTCTCAACGGTGCGCATAGCTATCTCACCTTTGTCTTTCACCAGGTCAAAGTTGATTAACGTGAGGTTCTTTCTACTTATGTACCCTTGTAATGCCGTTTCCTGTTCTGATCCAAGTGGAAAAAAGCCATTTTTGGCTACCGTAATTTTCAAATGACCTTCTACTGCATCAACCAGTTCATTAAGATATTCCATGGTAGCTTTGAAAATATTGCCTCCGCCAACTAAACAGATAAGGTGAAGCTCAATGTTGCAGCTAGAAAGTAGATCTATGATCACTTCCATTCCATTCATTACAAAATACTTGGGTAGTTGTTCCGCTACACTGGCCCCCAGGTCTGCGATGAATAACTCTCTGTCTCCTTGTGTGACGCTTTCAAACAGTCCATTGAATGCACCGCGATCAATTCGTTTAGTTGCCGAATCGAGAAACGAAACTTTAATGGGTGCTCGATAAGCAAGCTGCTTCATGGAAGTTATCGTTGCATCATCCAGATCAAGAATAATGGCCTCTTTGTATTTCTCTGCGAGCATGAACGCCAATACCGATTTACCGCAGCCTCCTTTTGCTTGCGTGATAAAATAAATTTTCTTTTTCATTAGTTTATTTTTTAGTGAATTTGAATTGACTGACTACCTTAAAACTATATCTACATGCGCATCCCTCTTCGCTTGCGAGGTTCGACTTGGGTTTGTTCTTCATCATTAACTTGTTTGAGGTCTTTGGACGCAATCAGGTATTCATTGAGATCTTTGTGTTGACCGTAGAGTATAGAAGCATCATTAAAGCGGATACCTTTTTCAATCAGGCTTTTTTTTGGCTTCTTTGGCAGCCTGATCATTATCAAGAAACAGATTGACTTCCTTATGTGATTGGAGAAGTGGCAGACAACGGTTGATTAGCCTGAGTGAATTGAGAATCAGGAAATCTGAATCCTTTACTAACACTTTTATTTCTTTCTGCTGAAGTTGACCCACAGACAGGAAGTCAATGAATCCTTCCAGTACGGAAAGTTTCTCAGCCTTGTTATTAATGAGCGAAATGTCTTTTGGTGAAGATGAGCCTTTGAACCAATGGTTTCTTAGTTCATATGCGCCCACTTGATTTGGAAAACCAATGGCGGTATAAATCTTTTGCCTGATGCTGAAGTCTACCTCTTTGCAATACTCTTTTGCTATACTCTTTGAAATGCCGCGCTTGCGCAGGTAATAGAATAATTCTTCACTGGTGAGTTCTCTGACATTGATAATCTCTAGTTTGTTTTCAGGTTTTTGAAAAGGTGGTTGGCGATGAAAGGAAACATAGTTGTAGTTTTCAGAAGATAATGTTTGGAGAAATTCGGACAGGGAACATTGATAAAGTTTTGCACCAAGATCAAGTATCGTTCCGCCTTCTCCGCTTCCATGGTCATACCACACGTTTAGTTTTGTGTTTACCTTAAATGACGGAGTACGTTCTTCCCGAAACGGTGAATGATACCAATGGTCGTCACCCCTAATCTTTGCCGGTTCAATTCCTAAACCAGCCAAATACTTGGTAATCGGAATTTGCTTTGCTTCAGCGAATGATAATTTCTTTGCTCTCATCTGCATTGGTATTTAATTCAGCGTCAAGAATTTCTACTTCACTTGCTTTTCGGGGATGATAGGAGGGTGAATACTTCAGATATCCGAATGCCTGAAGTTCTTTCAGTGCTTTATGGTAAGTTGCTTTTGAACGAATGCGGGAAGCGCTCATGAGCACTCGCCTCGAAACACGATACGGTTGTTGTAACTGATTGGAAATCCAGCGCTGGCACAAAGCAACGGCTAACGAAATATGAATCGGTCGCAGGCGGTTATCTGAGACAATCCGGTCTATGAAATGGGTAAGATGAGTGTACCTATCCATCATCTCACTTACCTGATTGATTCAGAAGTTTTGAAATATCATCGTATCGATAGAAAACAATACCACCAATTTTTGTAAAAGGCAAGCTGCCATTCACTCGGAGGTTTTGTAATGTACCCGGTGAGATCCCGAGCAACTTTCGAACTTCTATAGATTTCAACCATTGCTTGGCTGGTTGTCCATTTGATTGCTGAAGGAGAGCTTTGATTTCTTCAAGCAGCGTTGATTTAAAATTCTCAAGATCGCCAACAGTTAGTAGTTGGTCTCGGAAAATTCCCGGGCGCGCTGCAATTTCGTTTGTAGTCTTTGACATAACCTTTTCAATTAGTCTCAATTCAATCAGTTCGCTGATCGAATTTTCTGTAATGTTGGAAAAGCAGTTACGGAATATTCACAACTTGTTACCTAGTTGGTATAAAAAAACTGAACTGCTTTGAAGAAAGGTAAGGGGACTGCTGGATTAAGATTCGTGTTGCATGCGAGATGAACTATTTTGTGCACGAATGGTTAAAGAAATTTTAGATCAATTTATATTGTTGAGATTTGATTCAGTTTGATGCGGTGATTCTGCTTTGCGTTTTAGGTCGTTAACTTAACAGTTGTTAAACATTAAGCATTAAATGCATCGACAGCACGATGATGTATTTTAAATAAAACTTGTCGGAAATCAATAATTTGAGCTAACTTCCAGTAAGATTTGCAGTCGGTCAAAAATCTTGGTGAGTGATCTGGTGAGTACAGGAATTTATCCAAGCAAACATATTGGTAGTCAGCGCAGTTAGAGTTAGGTTCGAATCCCTCTTCCTCTGCTAACAGTAAATGCCCCGATTTTGTCGGGGTTTTTTATTGGTAGGCGAGCTCAACAAAACCGGTTTCTTGTTAGAATTGAAAGCCAGTAAAGAACCTTCGAAGCAAGTCTTTGTTTCAAATTTGCAGTTACCAAAAAATCTTTGAACACTTGCTGCCATCGCTGTAATTATTAAGCCACTTTTTCTACAAATTATAAAACACTCGATCTTATGGCAAAAAAGAAATCCAAATTAGTAGGCATCATTGTCTTGATTATAATAGGCGCTGGTATCGGATTTCTGGCTGGCATGTTAGGGGCAGATGCAGCCAAAACTCTTCCCAAAAGTGTGATTGTCACGTTGGTTCTTTTATTTATTCCCGCGTTCTTTTTGGTGATTGCATTTCACGAAGCCGGTCATGCATTGGCTGGAGTATTGGTGAAGTTCGAGTTTAAAATGTATGTGGTTGGCCCCTTTCTTTGGGAAAAAGGAGAAACGGGATGGACGTTTAAATGGAATAAAAATGTCAATACCTCTGGAGGCATGGTGCTTTGCCTACCTGTGGGGAACCATAATTTAAAAAATAGATTTTCGATTTATTCTGCTGGTGGCCCCTTGGCCAGTTTTCTATTGGCGGGGTTAACTTATTTATTGGCCACCGCCCTAACGGCCTCGGATATTTCCTATTTGCTTATGGTGTTAGCTCTTTTGTCTATCGCGCTTTTTGTCGCAACCATCATTCCACTTCATTTGGGTGGTTTTACTTCGGATGGCGGAAGAATTTGGAACCTGCAAGCCGGGGGCGACAAGTCGATATTTGAACTCTTATTGTTGAAAATTATCATGAGCAGTATGGCAGGCATCAGGCCATCAGCTTTGGATGCCGAAGAACTCGAAGAAGCCGTAAGGCTCTCTAAAAAAATTAATGCTCCCTTCGGAGTTTATCTTCATAGCTATTTTCATCAGCTTACTTGGGATGCAGGTAATGTGGATGCTGCAGAAAAACATCTCCAGGACTACATAGATGAAATAGATAGTATACCACCCGGAATTC
>Ga0163147_10004735_pt1 | contig 17061 bp, 18 predicted proteins | sample OliLakLV19MP6G1_FD_148597 | JGI IMG/M metagenome (GOLD analysis project Ga0163147, IMG submission 148597) | Freshwater microbial mat bacterial communities from Lake Vanda, McMurdo Dry Valleys, Antarctica- Oligotrophic Lake LV.19.MP6.G1 | ecosystem: Environmental > Aquatic > Freshwater > Lake >...
CTTCTAAACGTCAGCGGCACCGTCCCTCCCTGGATGCTCGACAACCAGGGCAAACCACTCACGCACGCCACCTGTAAAAAAGAACCGAACCCGATCCACCCATTCACCAACCGGCCGTCGCACTTGCGGGTCGACCAACACGCTGAGTTCGCAGAGACCGTCGTTGCCTTGGCGGCATACGCGCGCAACAAAGCGCGAGTACGTTTCGATTGGTTCGGGCCTTTCAACGAGACCGATTGTTACCCGATCGAAGGCCCACGCGTGGATCCCGACGAAGCGCCGGCCGTGTTGCGGGAAATCGTTGCGGCTCTCGACCGCGAGGGCATGTCAGATGTGAACTTGGTGTATGCGGACCAAGCAGTGGTCAATGCCGACTACTTTTCACCTGCCATAGCCGATGCCAATCTCATGACGCGGATTGCGCGCTTTTCGCTGCACCAATACGGCGATGGCAGCAAAGAATTCAAATCGCATATCACCCGCATTGCGGCCAGCCCGTTCGCAAACATGCCACTTTGGATCAGCGAATACGGCGATCTCAACGATCGAGACCAATCGCCGGCCAACGAGTGGAGAAATTTCTGCGTCAAGGGCACCCGCAGAATTCTCGATCTGATTGATCTGGGCGCCACCGCCGGATTGTGGTGGGATGCGTTTGACAATTACCACGACCACGACAAGCACATGACGTACTACGGATTGGTGGCCAACGACCACCACCGTTACACGCCCAAGAAACGTTTCTTCGCGCAACGACAACTGTACCGATTTGTTCGACCCGGAGCGGTGCGCGTGGCCTCGGAGAGCAACCGCGCTGCGCTCGGTGTGCAGGCGTTTGTAAACGACAAGAAAAAAACGCTGACGCTTGTGGGCGTGGCCGACACGGCGATGGATGTGACCATCCTGCTCGCCGCAGGTACCCCAATCCCTTCGAGTTGGACCGCGTCACTCACCACCCCGAGTCGAGATGGTGTGAGCGACAACGGCGCGGTCGTAAAGATCGCCAAAGGCGTGCGCGTTCATTTATCCGAGCCAGCGGTATTCACACTTGTGGGGCGATAGAAACCGTCTTCAGCGAGGAGGACCCAGCACGTCTACCGGCGGGACCAGTTCGTCGTACAACGAAAACGCCCGTTCAAGCTCAGGATTCGTGAACTAGACGTCGCGCAGCGGGCCTGTCGAATCGCCGAGACGCGCAAGCGGTAAGAAACACGGCATTGCCTCGGGCATCGTCGCCACCACCGTCGCCACCTACCGTGGCGTTTTCCTACCCAAGTCCGCCCAGGATCCGCACCTGTTCGCGCAAGGGTTGGAGGGGCGCCAACGTGCTGTTCAGCTCAAACGTACTACTCGATCCCATGTGGGCACGGCACGTCCAACAATCGCTTGCGCCGCACTGAGATATTTTTCCAGCAACATCGGTGACACGGTCAGCACGTCGCCGATGTTGTCGGATCCGTGCCCGGTGTCGTCGGAGGGAAACTCATTCGTTGTGTCGAATTCGACACCGAGGAGATCCAGAATCGTATTGCGATACTCAATTCGGTTGAGACGTCTCACCGCGATCGGCCGTCAACGTCTTTCCTGCGGCACCGTCAAACGCGACGCCACCTTTGCTACTGCCGTCGCCGTGGCAGTCGTAGCAGTGGCGGACCAAAATCGGCAGGACCTTGTCGCCGAAGCCATTGGCTTTTTCGACGGTCGGTGCGGGGCCAATCGATGCGTGCCCCAAAAAGGCGTGCGCGAGACATGCGGCCACTGTGTGGAAGGAACCCATCGCAGATACGATGCCATCGCAGAGTGGACGGGGGGAAAATTTCGTGTAATTCCGTCGGTATCCTCAGATTGCCTGTGAACGCAATCACCCGCGTTCCTTGCGCTCAGGGACGGAGCACGCGCACGTCGGTAACGAAGTACGAGGTGTCGCCGAAACAAGAGGTCGGTACGCCCCTCTTTTCTTCGTATACGAGCGCGACCTTCTTTCCCTCCGCGCTGGAAATCCGTCTGGCAATCGCGTCATCGCGAACCGAGAACGAAAAAATTTGCGGTGCCGCGCCGGGCACCGGCGACATCGCCAGCTCGCCTTCCCAGGTCGGGCAGATCCATCCCTTGTGCGAGATCTTCTGAACGAACCCAATTCGGTCGCCCTTCGAGTAGCTGAAGGACAAAGTCACCACGGTCCACAGCGCCAGTACAGCCAGCACCCCGACGATGAACGCGAGGAGCACCACCTTGCCGCGGTTGCGGCGGAAGACACTGGGAACGGTCGGCCGCGCAGTGATGGTTTCCGTGGTCACGATGCCCACAACCTAGAACCAAAACCCGCCGTCCGCCAGATCCGTCTGGGGTTAAATGCAATGGGCTGGCGCCAGGCCTGTGCTGCGTTTAAAGGTAGGCGCCGACCGGAACGATTGCAACGTTGCGTGAATGATGCCAAAATGATGCAAAGGAATCTGTTCAGTGGGCCAACAATACGAAACGCTGGATCCTCGGGGCAACGGCGACTCTGTCGAAGCGCAGTTGTTGGGGTTTCATCGAATCGTGCTACGAATCGGATCCGTGTTGATGGTGTTGCTGGCGATGGGCGGTTGCCCCGAGCGTAAGGGTGCCGCAACGCCTACCACGTGTACGGAGGCTTATGCTCAGTGCATGCAATTGCCTTCAGGCCCGTTGGGGATTTGTAATCCAACGGATTGTTCGCCCGGACAAAAACCACCGTGTTTGAAATGCGTGGGGCAGCACTAACGTCTGGGAAGGTTCGTCGTTGGCAGAGCCACCCACCGAGCCCCTTTAATCGCCAATCCGAGGCCTCATATGCCACGCCACCGGCAGAAGCCGCCACGACTTTGTCAGGAGCGACCTTTGCGGATCCCGCGCACGCGCGCATTCAGGACAGCAAGCCATGTTCCGTGCACGTAACCGGTGTGAGCCGGAGGTAACACCTTATCGCCTTCGCAGCCCGCGTCGGCGCCCAAGCGCTGCAACCGGAGCTCGACGGCCAAGGAGCTTCCCAGCGAGGAACAGCCGGCGGCCGAGATCCCGCTTGCCTCTGCGTTTCCGGTGTAACCGTTTCTCCTACGCTTGGCACGGTGATTGCTTATTTATTCGCTCGGAGGACATTCATATGAACACCGAAAGCAAGACCACGGAAAAGACGATCGATACGCTCAACTCATTGCTGCGAGGTGAGATCTCGGCGGTCGAAACGTACGATCAGGCAATCAACAAGGTCGATAGTTCGGGCGGCGCGGCCGGACTGTTGCAACGTTGTCGCCAGTCACATGACATGCGAGCCTCCCGACTGCGCGAAGCGGTCGTGGCGCGTGGCGGTCACCCAGCGGAAGGATCCGGTGCGTGGGGGGCATTTGCCAAACTCATGGAGGGCGGCGCGACCGTGCTGGGTGTTGACTCAGCGGTCTCGCTTCTCGAAGAAGGCGAGGATCACGGGCTGAAGGAGTACCGAACCAGCCTCAAGACGCTGGACGCGGAGGGCCAGGCGCTGGTCGCCGAGGAGTTGCTGCCCGAACAAACCCATACCCACGAAGTGCTCCGTCTTTTGAAGCACGCATAAACGTTGTTGAAAAAATGCCCATTAATACCAGGAGAAAATCGATGAAAACGCTGAACCATTTGTTTCTTTCAATGTCCATGATCGGATCGCTGTTTGTGTTCGACCTTTCCCCCGCCCAGGCCACCGACCGCGATGATCAACAGAAAGAACGGATCTCCGATAAGGCCAAAGCGGACAAAGACAGAATTGACGACAAGGCCGAGCGCGCCAAGGACCGGGTGGACGATCGCGCTGATACCGCAAAGAAATCAGTCGATCGCAATGACAACGTGAAGAAGGAGCCTGAGGCGGGTGATGAGATCACCGATGCCTGGATCACGACCAAGATCAAATCACAGTTTCTCGGTGAGAAAGCTCTGAAGGGTTCCGACATCAGTGTGGACACCGAAAATCGCGGCATGGTCATCCTTTCGGGAAACATCCCGAACGAAGGCGCACGCAAGCGGGCGATGGAGCTTGCGCGCACCACCAAGGGTGTCCGCGAGGTTCAGGACAAGCTCAAAATGGTGGCGCACCGCTAACGAACTGATCCCATCCGTTCGAGCCACGCGCTCGAACGGGTTTTGGTGTGATACAGATGTTCAGCCAGTGCCCTATCACACCGCGGGCGGATCCATCTCGCGTTCGTGATGTCGGTGGCGCGCTATCGCCTTGATGAAGGCGGGAAGCGCCTTGGCCTCGTTTTCGTTCACCAGCACCCCGGGATCCGGTTTGCCCGAAGGCAGCATGCTGGGAATGCCGGCGTTTTCCACCAGCGCCGCGCCCGCGCCCAGCGCCAGGATCGGCTTGGCGTGACGATACTGATCCTTGAGGAACTCCAGGGCATGCCCGAGGTTCCCCAGCACCTTGACCGCGGCTTGACCCCCGGGAACAGCGACCGCATCAAAGAGCACCGACGGCATGGTCTCGAACGTGACCTCAACCGCCAGCTTGCGGCCTTCTTCAGTCTTGACTGCCCCCATGCGCGGCCCCACAAAACGCGGAACGGCCCCCTGCGCCGTCAGCCCCGCATGCAAAGCCTCGGCCGCGCTCCCGGCAACACCGTCAGCCACCAAAATGGCGATCCGGCGGGTGCGGATGCTGCCGTCGCCGGGGCGTGCGAAGAGCGAAAGCATGGGCGACACTTCAATTTCGGGTTTGGTCACCCGCTTGAGTGCTTTGGGCAACGGCGCGGGCTCGTCCATGCCGAGATCGGCGGCCAACGCCGCACCTAGCTCGGCATCGACATTCGCTATCATGGCAACCGCACGCTCGCGGATGGCGGGCGTTTGCACCTTCGTGAGCTCGAAACGGAAACCCCGTCGGATATGCGCTTTTTCAACGGGAGTTTGGCTGTTGTAAAACAGCGTGGCCTGCGTGTAGTGGTCGGCGAATTTTTCCGGTTTGCCACGGACCTTGTCGTCCTCGATGGGCTCGCGAAATGAGGTAAAGCCCGCGCTGCCGGACTGGAACGGGCAGCCGCCCGCGAGTGAGTTCGGCTCATACGCCACCTGGCCGCGCGCAATCGCTTGCCGGTGCATGCCGTCGCGCTGGTTGTTGTGCACCTGCGCCACCGAGGCATTGATCGGGATCTCGTGAAAATTCGGCCCGCCGAGTCGGGAGATCTGGGTGTCGACATACGAATGAATGCGACCCGCGAGCAACGGATCGTTAGAGAAATCGATGCCGGGAACCACGTGCGCCGTGCAGAAAGCAACCTGCTCGGTCTCGGCGAAGAAGTTGTCGGGATTTCGGTTCAACACCATCTTGCCCACCGGAGTCAGCGGCACCAGTTCCTCGGGCACGAGCTTGGTCGCGTCGAGGACGTCGAAGCTGAAGCTTTCCGCCTGCTGCTCCGAAAATAGCTGGAACGACAGCTCCCACTCAGGGAATGCGCCCGCCTCGATGGCTTCCCACAGATCGCGCCGGTGAAAATCCGGATCGGCGCCCATGATCTTCACCGCCTCATCCCAATCGAGTGAATGGGTGCCCGCAATGGGGCGCCAATGGAATTTCACAAAGGTCGATGCCCCGCGCGCGTCGACCAGACGGAAGGTGTGCACGCCAAAGCCCTGCATCATCCGGTAACTGCGCGGCAAGGCGCGATCCGACATCGCCCACATCAACGTGTGCGTCGATTCCGGCATCAGTGATACGAAATCCCAGAATGTGTCGTGGGCGGAGGCGGCTTGCGGAATGCCGATGTGCGGCTCGGGCTTGGCGGCGTGAATCAAATCGGGAAACTTCATCGCATCCTGGATGAAGAACACCGGGATGTTGTTGCCCACCAGATCCCAGTTGCCCTCGTCGGTGTAAAACTTCACCGCAAAGCCGCGCACGTCGCGCGCCGTATCGGCCGAGCCGCGTTCGCCTAGCACGGTGGAGAACCGAACAAACACAGGTGTTCGTTTGCCCGCCTCGGCGAAGAGCGAAGCGCGCGTCACCCGACCCATCGGTTTGTAACACTCGAAGTAGCCGTGCGCCGCGGAGCCGCGGGCGTGAACAATACGCTCGGGGATGCGCTCATGATCGAAGTGGGTCAGCTTCTCGCGCAGGATGAAATCCTCGAGAAGAGCCGGACCACGCAGGCCTGCCTTGAGCGAATTCTGGTTGTCCGCGATCGGCACCCCTTGGTTGGTGGTCAACCTTTGATCCGAAGAATCGACGCGCGCGCGGTCGAGCGGAGCGTTACCGGGATTGAGCCCCAGGTTCGGTTTGCCCGAACCCGTTTTGCCAGACGACGCGGTCTCGCTAAGCGTACTACCAGTAACTGACGGCGACGATGGTGTTGCGGTCCTGCCCGGTTGCGGATCAAAGGCTGCCTTGCCGTGTTCGCCAGCTTTGTTGGCATTGAAAGGGATTGCCGCGACCAGCGCGTTGGTGCCCTCCATCTTGGCGACGAGGCCATCGCGGACGCGCGGACCCTTGCTGCGACCGGAAGGACCTCCGGCGTTGGAAATATTGGAGGGTTTGGGGGACGGTGGCTTGGCTTTCTTCACTCGGTGTAACCTCGGGCCAGTGCGGCTTGCAAAAAGGGGGCCGAGGGTTGTAGGTGGAGCCCCGCGGTTTAAAGCCCGAGCCCGTTGGCGGTGGTTCCAACTGGGTAACGCGCGGCGTTCCCGGTTTCGATCGGGAAACGCCGTTCTGTTCGTTAAGCGGATCTCGATGGGCGAGAGGAGTTTTTTCGCGGGGCCGGCGCCACCGTTAGCTCGCTTTCGTTGGCGTCAACAGAGTCGTCCGCCGTCGCGGTCACAGCGCCCTCTCCTTCCGCTTTTAGCTCATCGAGGCGTTCTTGCATTTGCCCCGCCAGGTCCACCAGCTCCTCGGCCGACAGCAGCTCTTCAGCTTGAACAAAGAGGGTCTCTTCTTCCTCTTCAACATGGTGCTCGATTTGTTCCTGAAGCACCGTCATCATGGCCTTCAATTGCTTTCCGTCGTCCCCCACAGCCAGAATGTCGGCGATGAGTCGTTTGGCGGACACATGTTCCACCGCTGACTCGGCAAGGAGATCCTCGGTCTCTTCCCCTTGCGCGGCCGGATAAAATATTTCCTCCTCGATCGTCGCGTGCAGGGTGAGCTTTTCGCAAACCGACATGGCTATCGCTGAGGCCTCCTCAAAGTCCCCGTCGTCCTCGGTTGCTGATTCGAATTCCTCAAATAGTTGTTCTACCTCCCTGTGTTGAGCTTCCAACAGGTCGATGGCGTTTTTTGGCTGAGCTGTCGTTGCGGCGGTTTTCTTTTTCATGAACCCACCCTCTGCAACCGCTGTTCCACAAATTTTTGATCTGCAAATCTCCGCTGCGCGCCTGCCGTCAGTTGCGATCGAATAAACGTTTCGCTGAACCTCGCGCGTCACGGCCCACGGGAGATGATCAGGGCGTCAGGCTCTCGGCCCTTTGGCCAGTGTCACTCGCGCGTAAACTGCCACCCCCGAGTGTTGCGATTCCGGAACGTCTATCCGGCGTGGCGGTTCTGTGAACGCTTTCGCGAGCCCACCGCCCGTCTTCTCGGGACCGGCATTCGGATTGCAGTGCAATCAATAACCAACAATCCATCAACAACTTTGGAGGTCTGCAAATGAAACTCGAAACTCTCCGTAATCTGAACAAGGACGATATTCTCGGCGCCCTGGGTCTGGGCACCCGCAGGTCGACCAGCGACAAATGGGTGAATGGCATGGCGTGGTTAGGTGCCGGGTTGGTGGTGGGCGCGGTGGTCGCACTGGCGTTCGCCCCCAAATCGGGCAGCGAGCTACGCAGTGACATGAGCTGGCGGTTGCGCTCCGCACGTGATCGCGCCTCGGAAACCGTTGACCGCGTCCGCGATCAGGTCGATCGCAAACTGCACGGCTCGGTTTGAAAGGAACGTGGGTAGAGAAGAGCGACATGAACGTTGCTCCCGCGGGGGAACTCCAATGTGGGGTTCCCCCCGCTCGTCCACTCGTGCTAGGACTTGGGCTCGTGACTTGGCGGCCGGAAATCGCGGACGAGGACCTCTCTTGAGACGCGAGGGCAATCATGAGATTCCGGCCGAGGTTCGGGAGTTTCTCAAAGGGAACATCGAGTCCTACGAGCAGTTAGAAATCCTGCTTCTGCTGCGCGGTCACTCCGACCAGCGGTGGACTCCAGAATCCGTTGGCGAGAAGCTGAAGTTGCCGAACCCAGCGGCCGCCGAGGCGCTCGATCAACTGGGCCGGCGTAACCTGCTCGACGTTGGGGTCGGTCTCTCTTTCAGATACGCCCCGGGGAATCCAAACGTCGCTGCCTTGGTGGAGGGGTTCGTTCAGGCGTACGATGCCAACCGGCTCGGCATCATGAACCTCATGAACACCAACGCGATCGATCGCGTGCGCACCGGGGCGATGCACCTCTTCGCTGATGCGTTCATCCTTGGGCGAAAGAGGGACAAAAATGGCTGAGCTTGTTTACTTCTTGTGCGCAGCGACCAGCATAGGCTGCGCCATCCTGCTGTTCCGCGGCTACCGCCGCAGTCAAACAAGGCTGCTGTTCTGGAGCAGCCTGTGTTTCATGGGCCTCGCACTCAACAACGCGCTCCTATTGGTCGATTTGGTAATCGTTCCTGAAGTGGATCTTAGTACGGCTCGGAGCGGCGTTGCGCTCGTCGCAATGATGGTTCTCCTCTTTGGCCTAGTATGGGAGTCTCGATGAGCATGGGCGTGATGAAACTCGTTATCTGGGGCGCCCTCGCGATGTCGTCCTGGGTAGCTGGCCTCTTTTTCCTTCGATTCTGGCGATCAAGCCGCGACCGGCTCTTCGTGTGTATGGCTGTCGCGTTCTGGCTGTTGGGGATCAACTGGCTCTCTTTGGCCCTGATGCACTGGATACCTGAGACGCGGCACCAAGCATATATTCTGCGCCTGTTGGCGTTCGTTCTCATCATCGCCGGAGTCGTCGACAAGAACCGCCGAGCCGTCGTTGCGCCTGCCCTACGTGGCAGACGTTGACCGAATTCGTTGCGTACTACAACGACGCCCGGCCGCATCAGGGTATCGCCTCACGGGCAGTTGGCCATGGTGCCACCCGAAAGGCATTGGAGATGCGCGCTGGTCAGCATGCTGAACATCGCCCCGCCGCACCATGAAGCCATGACCGCGCTGCACATTCCGGGGGTGGTGATGCCGAACCCGGCGCTGTTGCGGATCGTCACCGCCGACAATTGCAGGGCAGTCGACGAGTAAATCGCCGTCTTGTATTTGCCCCCCGTGCAGCCGCTGCCGCTACCCCCGTACTCGATCACCGTGTTCTTGAGCGAAGGCGATCCTTGTACCGATTCGAAGGTGATGCAGCCCCAATCACCCGCCAGCGGCGATGCGCTCGCGGAGGTGAAGGTGACGGGCGCCTCGGGAGTTCCCTCGGTGAGGAGGTTGGCGTTGAAAACTTCGATCGATCCCCCGGTGATCTTGATGCGCGATCCCGCGGCGATCTTTATCTCGGCCTTGTTGTCGATCTGAAAGCCGCTGCTGCGCAAGGGCACCGACTGCGCCTTCCAGGTGCCCGAGGTCTTGGCCGAGAAGGTGCTTTCGATCTGGATGAAGTCATCGGCATCTTCGAACGTGTTGGGCGTCCCGAGCGTGATGATCTCGTTGGTCGCGAGCAACAACGAGGGCTCCCCGTTCTTGCCATTGCGCGCGAAACGGTTGTTGGCGAAGGCGCGCACGCCCGCTTTGTCCTTCACGATGATCGCGTGCGCCAGGCTGTCGGTCACCGCGCTGTCGGTGATGCCGCGAATGCCGCCTTCGATGATCACCATTGCCGTGTTGTCAGATGCACCGTTGACCTTGCACAGGGCGCCGCCGTACTTGAACGTCACGTTCTTGAACTCGCTGTCCACCGCGCCACGCCCGAGGAAGACGCATTGCCAATCGCCCGGCAGCGGCGACGCCGCGATCGACGTGAAGGTGATGCCGGCCGCCGGGGTGCCCACCGCCACGATGGCGCTGGTACCACCCGAGGTGCCCACGTCGAAAAACGCGCCGGGTTTCATCAACACGGTGGTGCCAGGATTAATGGTCAGTGTGACACCGCTGGCGAGATCGGTCTGACCCGCGGTCACGCAGCCGGGGCCCACGGTCAAGCTGGCCATGATGCGGGCCGGCAGATCCATCACGATCGGGCACGTCGCCGCATCGCCGGACGCCGCCGCATCGCCGGACGCCCCCGCATCGGCGCTGCTCATCGCGGCGTCGGTACCGCCGTCGACAACGGAGGACTCCGCGGCGTCGTCACAGCCGCCCAGCGCCACAGCCGAGGCGAAGGCAACACAAGCAATTGCGAAGTGGAAATTATTCTTGGCGGGTGACGTATTCATGTGACCCCAGATTTTGCACGGTCCCGCCGCACATTCAAGTTCAACGTGATCGTCCCGGCGGGGCCGGCTCAGCCGATGGCCGCCAGCACCATGGCGGCGGTGGCGGAGTCGACCGGCAACGAATATTGCGTTCGTGAAAGCTGACCTGGTAGTCATAGCGTATGACACATCACCCGCACCGGCCCACCAGTCGAATGGGTCGCCTGATGGAGCGGATCTCAAGGGACGTGACCCATTGGACGGGCAGCTCTTGGGCGTTTGCGTTCGCGGCACTCATCATCATGGTGTTTCTGATCCAAAGGGCACAAAACAAGGACGCGATGGCGATCCAGCTCAAATTGAATGAGATTGTCGCCGCGATCGAAGGGGCGTCCAATCGGCTTATCGACGTGGAAGCGCTGTCAGAAAACGAATTGAAAACGCTGAGCAAGCACTACCGTCAACTGGTTCAGATGGCCAAACAGGACATCGATCTCACCCGATCCCACAGCGTCGAAGAGGCAACGGCTCGCCACTTCCGAAAAGCAAAGCGCGATGTTTAAGCCGCGCCAATAGCTCATCCGGGCTTCTTGAGCGCGACATCGCCAGAACCAAGCAGAAGTGTTGAAACGTGTGACACGTTAGCTCGCCTACCCGTCCGTTACGGCAAATTCCCAACCCTTTTTCTTTTTTGTAACCGCTGCGCCTGCACCGGGGTCGCTAGCGTCTTGTCACCTGTTGGCGCATCTGTGGCGCGTGAACAAAGGAGTTTTCGATGACCAAAATCATTTCGGTGGCGGGACTGTACGTGGCGGCTGGTTTCGCGCGGAGAAGCTGGCGTGGGAGCGGGCACAGCAGTCACGGAGAGGCGCCTCGTCGCCAGATTCAATCCCATCTTGAGCGCCGGAAGGTTAACGTCCGGAAGAGACAGCACGCAGAGTGCGTTCTTTTTCACTGCGCGAACGATGAAAAGATAGTCGCGAAAACGCACCGTGCAGGCATGGGTTTCGGCACCGTTCGTAGAAAACACGTCCAGCAAGCGCCCGATTCGAGGACTGAGTTCGTGTAACAGATCGTCGGTGAACATCGCGGGCATGTCGCGCGCGGTGCAACGCCCAGCTTCGGTGACAAGGAAACTTCCCATCACGCCCGAGATGTCTTTGAGTGAAGCAAGAATTTCGACCTGCGTGTTCATGGTGCTCCTGTTTCCGTCACGGTGCGTGGGCTGCCTCCCGAACCAATGCAATGTCATACGCGTGTCCCGCTTTGGCGACGCACAGTTCGCCGGCCGCGTTGCGCGCAATGACGCACGATCCATCGGAAAGCGAGAATTCTACCGAGACGAACTGTTCCGCCCCCAACAGCTCACCAAGGATGTCGGTGATGCGTGCGGCATATGCCACGCATTCAATAAGTTCTTCACCGCCGTTTCCGGAAATCGGAGATCCCTCCGGCGAAAGGCGCAGCGTTTCTGGGTGTGCGGACTGACCGATGCCTGGGACGACATTTCTTTTGGTCACTTCCTCCTCCTCCCCGTCGGTATTGGGAAACGACAAGACGTTGGCCCCCAAGACATGTTTGCGTTCAACGACCACTGAGAACCAGAATACCGATGTGGCGTGTCGAACGGTTTAACCCAAGGAAAACGATGCGTAACTTGTTGCAGGACCTGAGCGCTCCCCCGAGCCTGGGTGACGGAAGTCCCAGGCTCTACTTTTAACTCTTTCGTATCCTCTTGCCTTCACCGGCATTCTGTTTACATGGTGAAGATTCGACCATCTGGCATGCGAGGCGGGGCCAATCATGGCTGGCTTGACACCAGGCACACCTTCTCTTTCGCCGATTACCACGACCCCGCGCACATGTCTTTCCGTTCGCTCCGCGTCCTCAATGAGGATCGAATACTGCCGGCGGCCGGATTTCCCACGCATTCACATCGGGATATGGAGATCATTTCCTACGTTCTGAAAGGTGCGCTGGAGCATCGAGACAGCATCGGCACCGGCTCGATCATTTACCCTGGCGACGTACAACGAATGAGCGCGGGCACGGGTGTTTCGCATAGCGAGTACAACCATTCAAAAGTTGAAGAAGCACATTTTTTTCAGATTTGGATCGTGCCCGATACCAAAGGGTTAGCCCCGGGGTACGAACAAAAGACGTTTGGCGACGAACGCCGGAATCAACTGCGCCTCGTCGCCTCACGCAGCGCTGAGGCTGGCTCCGTCAAAGTCTCCCAAGACATTCGGTTTTGGGCGACGTTGCTGGACGCGGGTGTTGAGCTCATACACTCTCTGGGATCGTACCAATACGGCTGGCTTCAGTTGGCCAGTGGGCGGATTCAGGTTAACGGCGAGATCATGAATCCTGGTGACGGTGCCGCAGTCAGCGAAGAGACGCAGCTATCAATCAAGGCTTTGGAGCCAGCCGAGTTCTTGGTGTTTGACCTGTCGTAGTAGCCCGGCGTGTGGTTAACGTCCGCCAAGCGCCAGGCTCAAAGGCATGGCGATCGTATAATTGCTCAACGCCAGCACCTCGTTGCCATCGTAGAGCAACAGTCCGAAGGGCAACTTACGTTCTTCGCAAAACGCATCAACGGCTCTTGCGTCAGCGGTGCGGGGCGCGATGCGCGACTTGACGATCTGCGCGAGATCTCGCAGATCTCGCTGCAGGTACGTGTCGATGTAGCCATCAAACCACAGGCTGCGATCCGCAGCATCAACAGCCAACGCCGCAGGCGGAAAACCGCCTTCGAGTGCCGCGGGCGCCCACTGCCACGTTCGGGCGGCCCCCGCGCCTGGATTAACTTGCGTCGCCTCTGTCTTGGCCACTTGCATCGCCTCGTGCATCGTCTTTGCCGCCATAAGCGCCGACCAAGGCGACGTCATGTTGCCTTGGTGCTTCTCACGCTCCGTCAGCGGACGCAGCTGCAAATAGCTGGCCCTCCCAGCCAGCGATTCGCCAACCTTTGCCATGAGCAGAAGGTTCGCTGATCCGGTAAGCAAGAAGCGGCCTGGACGGCGATCGTTGTCCACGGCTTGCTTGATGGCGAGCAGGAGATCAGGCGCGCGTTGCACCTCATCGATCGTGATGGGTTGCTCAGGTAGCATCAGCGATTCGGGTTGCGCACGGGCTCGGTCCAACGTCGTGAGCGCATCAAGGGTTTCGTATCGCCGCGGCGCCGCCACCCTTCGAACCAAGGTAGATTTTCCCGTCTGTCGAGCCCCCACGACGACAACAACTGGCACGCGGGTTAACCGGTGGTCTAGGGTGTTGGCGGCAAGCCGCGCTACCGAATGATTGCCCATGTCATGGGCGATTATCACCAACACGACGGGCTGTTCTCGATTCACCGCATAGCATCATTCTGGCAAATCCGGGGTCGGAGATCCGTTCGCGCGTCCCGGGCGTATTGCCTCTTGATGGTCACCGCTTCATGACGCAATTGCGAAATCTGCGAAATCCGTCACGACTGGATTATTGCGGGGCAGCAGGACAAACTGCGACGAAAGATCCAGGGACCTCACAGACCAAGGTCTCATCAAGCCGGTGACGCTCACATTCGAAGGCGTCGAAAAGATCCGGCTTTCGCTAGTCCCCCAAATCAATAAGACCTCGCCGTGACGCCAAGGTCACGGCCTCGGTGCGATCCGTGACACAGAGCTTGTGAAGGATGGTGTTCACATGATTCTTGATGGTGCTCTCGGAAAGCCCCAGCTGTGCCGCCACTTCTTTGTTGGACGCCCCTTGCGCCACGTGCCGAAGGACCTCGAGTTCACGCGGCGACAGCGGCTCGAAGAACGAACGACCGGCCAACTGCTCGGCAACTTGCGCGGAAGGGGCGACGCGCTCTGTGCGGGCCAACCGTAATGCGCGAATGATTTCATCAACTTCCGCGGTCTTTAGAAGATAGCCGACGGCACCCAGGCGAAGACATCGGTGAATGGTGTCGTCACCCAAATGGCTTGAGAGCATTAGAACGCGCGCGCGCGGGTGTTTATGAAGCAGCGCTTCAAGTGTCGCGACGCCGCCTATGCCTGGCATCATGACATCCAGAAGGACAACGTCGGGGCGCACCTCCTCATACTTTGCCAGCGCATCGGCACAGTTGGCGGCCCAGCCCACAAAGTCGAGATCTGGCTCCGTTCGCAACAAAGACGCGAGTCCCTCGCGAACAACGGCATGGTCGTCGACGATCATGAAGCGGATAGTTTTTACTTCAGTGGTCATGTCTTCCTTTCGAAAGCCAGGGGGATGGCCAACGTGACGATTGTGCCACCGTTGGGGTTGGGAGCGAACGTCAGTTTGGCGCCAATCGCGTCGCCACGAACTTTCATGTTTTCAAGCCCGAAGTGACCGCTCGGAGGCGGCCTGCTGGCGTCAAAGCCGCGGCCGTTGTCGCTGAGGCTGATGTTCAGTTCTGCGGCCGAAGCGTGCAGGCGCATCGTCAGCTCCGTCGCCTCTGCGTGCTTGAGAACGTTTGCGATCGCTTCACGCAAAATGCGCAGGATCTGAATTTCCCGTTCGGCGCCCAACGCAAAGTTGGCGCTTCCACTTGCTTCGATCTTAAAAGCCAGCGAGGTGCCTCGCAGGGCAACGCTTGCCAATGATGACAAGGCCTGAACCAGACCTGGGCTGCTTTCGTTCGACCGCAAACTCCAGATGACGGCGCGGGTTTCACTCACGCCTTGTTCGACCAGCGACATCACTTGAAGCAAGTTCCGCTGTGCGGTGTCAGGGTGAGACAGCGAGCGCTGCGCGGCCGCGGCCTGGAAACGAATTGCGACGAAGGTTTGTTCCAAGGTGTCGTGTATGTCGCGCGCAATGCGGCCTCGTTCGGCGGCCACGGCCACAGACTGGAGCCGTCGCTTGAAGAGGCGAACGCGCATGCCCCAAAACAACAACCCCAGCAAGAGTGCCCCCAACAGGGACCAAACCAACGGCGTGCGATGCAGCAGGGGCGCGAGGCGAAAATGCAGTTGCGCCTCCCGCATAGGCCGAAGCAGGCCTTGATAGGATGCTTGGACGCGAAAGGTATAGGCACCCGCGTTCAGATTCCCGAACGAGGCGTGTCCTTGATTTGCCTCGCCGGACCACGTGCTCGATTGTCCTTCAAGACGGTAGCGAATCTGAACGCGATGGCGATGAGACAATAGGGGTACCGTGTAACGAATCGCCAACACACCCTCGTCTACGCGGGGTGGGTGAGAAAGAGAGTCAGATAGGGCAAAGGGTTTGCCATCAAGTGTGACTTCGTCGAAAACAAAGTCGGGCAGAGCAGGAAGCGCTAAATCCGCAGGTTGATCGATGATCACCACCCCACCCCGCGTGGCGACCCAAACGGCACCTTGACTGTTTTGGACCGCGCTGTGTGGCCACCCCCAAGCGCATTCATTGCTGGGCAGTCCGTCGGCTGTGCTCAATCTGAACGGCGAAAGGCGTGCGCTTTTTTTGTCGGCAACGGCATTGGCGTCGGCTTCGGCGATGCGCAAGATGCCCAACCTGGTGGGCAACCACAAATGGCCTCTCGGATCGAACAGCACTTCGGGGATGTGATCGGTTTCCAAGCCTTCGGCAAAGCTCAAGCGTGCAACGTTTCCGTCTTTCACGCGCAACAATCCGGCGTTGCGGCTTCCGAGCCACAACGTGTTCGCGCTTCCCCAGGACAGGCTGAGCAAGGATTGCGTGGGTAAGTCTGGGGTCGTGTGGACCCGCACGAAGCGTCCCGTATTGTTTCTCCGAACGCAGAGTCCGTCGCCGTCCGTGGCGATGTAGATGTCGCCTTGGGGAGACTCAACCATCGAGGTCACAACGCTTAAACATTCAAACTCAGTCTGCGGGTGCGACACAAACACTTTGCCGCGCTTTTCGATGAGACCGCCTCGGTTGGGTGCAAGCCACAGGACGCCGTCTCGCGTACGAAACAGTGCGTGAATGCCGGGATCCGAAAGTCCGTCCGACGCATTGAACTGGGCGAAGTTTTGGGTGTGCGGATCAAAGCTGTGCAAGCCGCTGCCAATGCCAGCGAACCAAACGACGCCCTGGTCGTCGGCCACCATCGAACGATAGTCCCACCCGGCTGTGGCTTCGGGCGGCTCGAACGCTGCGACCTCCGAACCTTGCCATCGCAGCAGGCGAAATCCGTCCTGCGTTCCCCAGACGCTGCCATCCGCAGTGGGCGTCAAGGTGAACGAGAACGCCGAGCCTTTGGGTGGCACCGGCGCCAAATGAAACAGTGTCTGTCGACGCAACTCAACCAGTCCGCCGCCGTCGGTACCCAACCAAACGTTGCGAGCACCATCGGAAAGAACGGAAAGGATGCGCGTTGAAGGCAGTCTTTCCACGGCGATCGCGGGTTGAAGGTTATTCGCGGACGCAGAGAACAGGCCGTTGCCTGTGCCAACCCACGCGCCGTCCTGATCGTCCGACACGATCGAGAGTACGGAAGGATCCAGCCCCTCCTTTTGCAGTAGTACGGGAGTCGCATTGATGGTTGGGGGCAGCCGCCACAATCCCTCAGACTCAGTGCCGATCAGCAGGCCGCCTTCCTTGTCGACGTGAAGCGCTTTTGTTGGATGCGGGTACACGCGTTGCGGGAGCGCCGTGCCGGTGGGCCGTTGCCAAACGCCCGACTGACCTGCCAACCACAACGTTCCGCGGGGGCTTACCGCGAGGGTGGTCAGGCCGCGGGCCGCGGCGGGCAC
>Ga0163147_10004739_pt1 | contig 17054 bp, 14 predicted proteins | sample OliLakLV19MP6G1_FD_148597 | JGI IMG/M metagenome (GOLD analysis project Ga0163147, IMG submission 148597) | Freshwater microbial mat bacterial communities from Lake Vanda, McMurdo Dry Valleys, Antarctica- Oligotrophic Lake LV.19.MP6.G1 | ecosystem: Environmental > Aquatic > Freshwater > Lake >...
ACTTCCTTGGCTGAGACTTGCGAAGCTTCCCAGCTCCGCAGCCAACGCGCGATAGCGTGTTTCCATCTGCCTGATTTCTTCCTGCGTGAGCACATGGTTTTTTATCATTTCATTGCACTTTAACCTTGCTGTCAATGGATAAGTATAGATACTTCTAATTGATGCATATTACGACGCCTTTGTTTCGAGTTTTCGTCCCTCTGCTTTTCGGCAAACCACCAACTTCTCCACTCGCGGAAGCTTGTCCAAAAAAGTGGTTTAGGCTCGGTAATGGCAATTCCAGAGTTCTGACAGGATTAACAGGATGGGCAAGATTGCCAGAAAGGCACTTGGCCGGAATAGGATCCGAAGGTTTTGTTGCCGTCTACCTGAGAAACGCCTCGTGGAGTCCGCCATCCACGGTGATGATTTGGCCCGTGGTCTTGCTTAGGCGCTTGGTGACGAGAAGAAAATAGGCTTCAGCTTGGTCTGACGGAGTGATAGGCGACTTGGTGAGAGTTCGGTCGGCGTAGAATTGTGCGAGCTTTGTGACTAGGGATTCGGTGGCCTCATCCTCGGTGTAGGCGATCCCGTATTTCGCCAGAGAACCGATCACGCGATCTCTTGGAAACATGGCGCTTCCCTGTACCACCGTGGCGGGCGCGACGCCGTTCACGCGCACGAGCGGTGCAAGCTCAATGGCGAGTTCGCGAACGAGGTGGTTTGCGGCGGCTTTGCTCGTGTCATAAGCAATGCTTCCCTTCTTTGCGACCACCGCGTTGGCACTCGTCGTAAGCACGAGATTTCCGTGCAGGCCTTGATCTTGCCACGTCTTGTGTGCTTCGTCCGCGACAAGATAGCTACCTGTCACATTGATGCCGAAGGTCAACGCCCATTTGTCATCGGGGATTTTTCCGCTTGTATCGCTCGGGACGAAAATTCCCGCTGTGACCTCGATGGCATCGAAGCCCCCGTAGGCGAGTGCCACTTGGTCAAGGGCCGCTCGAATGCTTGCGCGGTCTGTGACATTGGCACTTATTCCGACGGCCTGCCCACAACCACTGATCCCGCTCCCTGCCACGCCGATGCCCTCACCACACTTATCGGTGATTTCTTTTGCGGTCGCCTCGGCTGCCGCTTTGTTGAGATCCACACACACGATGTGAGCGCCTTCTTTGACTAGGCGATGGGCGACTTCACGACCGATGCCGCTTCCCGCACCAATCACGACATGGACTTGGCGCGCGAGTTCCTTTTCGGCTGGCATGCGCTGGAGCTTTGCCTCTTCCAGAAGCCAATATTCGATATCGAAGGCCTCTTGCTGCGGCAACGCCGCATAGCTGTCAATCGCCTCGGCCCCACGCATGACTTCCACCGCGCAATTGTAAAATTCTGCGGTGACGCGTGATTCACTTTTGTCCTTGCCCCACGCGATCATACCAAGGCCTGGAATAAGAACCACAGTCGGATTCGGATCGCGCATGGCAGGGGAGTTTGCGTGTTTGCAACGTTCGTAATACGCTGCGTAGTCAGCACGGTATTTGGTGATTCCCGCAGAAAGTTTTTTCCTCAAAGTCGCAACATCTTCACCCTGAGGATTCCAATCCACGTAGAGAGGCTTGATTTTCGTGCGGAGAAAATGGTCTGGGCACGAAGTCCCGATCTCAGCCAGTCTCGGGGCATCACAACTATTCACGAAACGAAGAATGTTGCTATCATCCTGCACTGTCGCCACGAAGCGCTTCTGCTGCGAAATCTGACCTCTTAGCCATGGCAGAATGCTCGCAAGCACGGCCTTCCGGTCGTCTCGCGCTGCGCAATTTGCGCCACCGAAGGCTGCGGCATCACCACCATGAGCTTGGTATTTTTCTGCAATGAAAGCGGATGCCTTCTCGATCATGTCCAAGGTGAGCGTGTAACAAGCCTTCGCGTCGTCAGCCCATGAGATAAAGCCATGTGCACCCATCATGATCGCTCGCACATCGGGCTTTTGCTTCGCGATATCCTGCATCGCCAGCCCGAGTTCGAAGCCAGGCCGCATCCATGGCACGTAGGCCATCGCCCCGCCAAAAATCTCCTGCGTCAATGCCTCACACCGCTCGCTAGCCGCGATGGATATGATTGCGTTCGGGTGCATGTGATCCACGTGCTTCCCGTCCAAAAAGCTGTGCAGGGGCGTGTCAATCGAAGAAGGCCGCGGATTGAGGTTGAAGGTTGTGTGTGGATACATGCCGACCATGTCATCCTCTGCCAGGCTCTTCAGCCCCTTATCCGACCGAGCAGCGTAGAGTCGTTGCAGATCGAGAAGCTTGTGTTGATAAAGGGATGAAAAATTCTCTCGCCTTGATGTACGAAGATCGCCGCCAGAGCCCTTGACCCACAAGACCTCGGTTTCTTCACCAGTGAGCGGATCCGATTGCACGACTTTCGATGAAGTGTTGCCTCCCCCAGTGTTGGTGATTCGCTGATCGGCACCGAGGATATTGGAACGATAAACGAGGAGATCAACGGGATCTAAGGTTGCCGCGTAGGTATCGTTCCAGGAGTAAGTGACAAATTGATATGACATAGATAAAAGGATGAAGTGAGTCTTTGAATTTCTGTGTTTACCTTTGTATTTGTTTCTTTTTGTTGATCAAGAGAAAAGAATATGATTTCTTAGATTCGTTCGCCTAAGCCACTTCATGCTCGCCACCCATCGCCATCGCCGCCTGCTCGAACTCTTGCAAAAGACGGGCAGCCTACGGACGATCAAGGCTGCCAAGGCACTGCGAGTGACGGAGGAAACGATTCGTCGCGACTTCGAGAAGCTGGAGGCCGAGGGTGCCTTGCAGCGCTCCCATGGCGGAGCGGTCCGGCTGGAAGGCGGCCGGCGCGAGATTTCTGAGGAAGAGCGCGAGCAACAAAACATCGAAGCCAAACGCGCGATTGCTACGGCAGCTTCTCATCGTATCCAACCCGGCCAAACGCTTTTTTTTGATGCCAGCACGACGACCAAGCAACTAGCACTTCTCCTCCCGGATGAGTCTATGACTATTGTGACAAACGCGCTGCAGATCGCGTTGATCCTTCTTCGCAAGCCGTCCGTCCAAGTCATTGTTCTTGGAGGTCATCTCCGCACGAGTTCGACATCCTGCTCGGGATGGGCGGCTGAGTCGCTTCTGGAGAGCGTGCGCATTGATATCGCTTTCTTATCCTGCCGTGGCTTCGATGCCGAGCAGGGCGCCAGCGAAGCAACCGAAGACCAAGCCCGTCTCAAGCGCCGAGTGGTCGAGCACGCCACCGAGGTCTGCCTGCTGGCGGATGCCTCGAAAGTCGGTGTTTCCTCAAGCTACTATTTTGCGAAGCCCGCGCAGATTGACCAATGGATTACTGATCGTGCGCCCTCGGGGGATTTGCGAAAAAGTCTTTCTCTTGCCGGAATGCGCATTGATGTTGTGAAACCTAAATCAAAAAAAATACGATGAGTGAACTAATAGAAAAACTGCTGTGGCTTTCCCATGAAATCGGTTCTGCCGACCGTCACCTTGCGATTCTTGGGGAGGGCAACACGAGTGCCGATGCAGGCGATGGCACGTTTTGGATTAAGGCATCCGGAGGCAACCTCGCGAGCCTCGATGCCAGCGGGTTGAGCCGTGTGCGATTCGACAGAATCCTTGCGGCCGTGGACGACAAGGCCCTTGATGATTCGGCTGTGCGCGAAGTCTTATTAGCCTCACGAGCAGACAGCGAATCTCGTCTTCCGTCGGTCGAGACCTTTATGCATGCGGTGTGTTTGCAGGAAGCTGGTGCCAAGTGGATCGGGCACTGCCATCCGGTTTCTGTTCTCCAAATTCTCTGCTCTCGCCACGGAGCCGCTCCTTTTTTGCAGCATGTGTTCCCCGATGAAATCGTTGTCTGTGGACGCAACCTTGCCGTTGTGCCCTACATTGATCCCGGCATCGAGCTGGCGCGGAGCGTTCGTGCCAGTCTTCGCGACTTTGATCGCGAATTTGGCGGAGCACCGAAGGTGATCTTGCTCGAGAATCACGGCCCCGTGGCTCTCGGTCAGACAGAACGTGATGTCCTAAATATCCTACTCATGCTCGACAAGTGGGCCCGCATTTTGGTTGGAAACTTTACGATGGGAGGGCCGCAATTTCTACCAGATGCGACTGCGGTGCGCATTGACACGCGCCCGGACGAGCACTATCGCCGGAAGGCTATCAGTGCTCAGCGGTAGCCGTCCGTGTGCATAAAAGTCATGCGCAAAGCTGCTGCTAGCACTGTGGAGGGGAGTGTTGCGTTGCAAGAAGACGCTCGATGGTGGAGGTGGTGGACTTTCCCTCCACGAAATCTGCAAGGACTACGCGCCCGCCATTTGCCTCGACGACATCACGCCCACTTACGTAGTGCGCCCAGTCGCGTCCCTTGACAAGCACGTCGGGCAAGATTGCCGCGATAAGATCCCTTGGCTCATCATCATCAAAGATAACGACAAAATCCACGGCTCGGAGAGAGGCGAGAACGAAAGCCCGGTCTTCTTGAGAATTGACCGGACGACTTGGGCCCTTGCTGCGACGCACAGAGGCATCGCTATTGAGGCCGACGCATAGTGCATCGCCTTGCTCCCGGGCGAAGGCAAGGTAAGTGACATGGCCACGGTGCAGGATGTCGAAGCAGCCATTTGTAAAGACAAGCTTCTTGCCCTCTGCGTGGAGCTGGTCACACGCCGCGCGAGCGTGAGCGGCATTCAGCAGGCGGGGGGTCATTTTTGGCGTGCTTCTAACTTCGTGAGATTTGCTTGCACGGCAGCGCTCTCGGGAGCGTCGGGACGCTGAAACGCTGCGTAGGTTTGCAGGGCGGCACGATAGTAACCCGCCGCTTTCTCGTTCTGCTTCCCGGTGTGGTATGCGACAGCCAGATTTGCGAGGGAAGCGGCGACTTCGGGATGCATCGCTCCGAAAATTTGTTCGCGAATCCCTAATGCCCTCATGAGAAAATTCTCCGCATTGACTCCGTCTCCATGGGCCGAATAGGCGATGCCAAAGTTGCTGCAAATTGTGGCCGTAGTGGGATGCTTTTCGCCATGGAGACGCACGGAGTGATCGAGTGCGGCCTGATAGTGTTGCTCGCAGGCCGTAAAGTCGCCGGCGTTCATCTCGAGATCCGCAAGTTGCAGAAGAATCATGGAATGTTGCGAGCGGTCGTGGGCGGACTCGAAGAGGTCAATGGCTTGCAAGAAATGCTTGCGGGCCCCTACGCGATTTTCTTGACGGGAAAAAAGAAATGCCAACTTTGTTGTCACCCGAGCCGCAGCGGCAAAGTCCTCACTTTTGAGGTTTCGTTGAAGTGCATCCTCAAAGTGGGCAACGGCTTCGTCTGAGCAGCCGGCTGCTTGACAGACATCGCCAGCGATTTCCAAGGCCGCCGAGAGACGCGGGCTAATCGGGCTAAAAACCTTCGCTACCCCCTCACAAAACTGCCTTGCTGCGAGGTGGTGTTCAGCGGGGGCTGCTGCTTTCCTTTTGTGCTGCAATTCTTGACAAAGGGATATCCACAAATCGGATGTCGTTTGCACTAAGCCTTTTTATCCACTATTGGCTACCCGAGAGCGAGAGGAAAATATTACCTTACAGATTCGCTACGGCCAAAGAGTGCAATTCCTCTCTTTGACATGTGCCATTCTTCCGCCTACCACTTTCAGGCCACCACACCCAATCCCTATGTCTCGACCACTTCTGATCTCTGCCATCCTCCTCAGTATTTCCCTCTCCTCACTTATGGCAGATGAGACCATTGCGCGTGTGGGGGAATCCGAAATCAAAAAATCGGATATTCTTCCCTTTCTGGTAGGCATCAGCGAAGCAGATCGCGACGTACTCACGAAAAATCCTGCTGCGCTGAGTCAAGCAGTGCGGAGACTAATTCTTCAAAAAATTCTTTTTAAAGAAGCGACCTCGGCCGGCTGGGATAAGTCGCCGGAAATGACGCAGCAAATCGAGCGTGTTCGGCAGTCCGCTATTGCTGAAAGTTATCTCGATTCCATTTCCAAAGTCCCAGCCGGATACCCTACCGATGCCGATGTGAAGGCAGTTTACGAAGCGCGGAAAGCCCAGATGCTCATTCCAAAGCAGTATCGTCTTGCCCAGATTTTCTTGGCTCTTCCCGCAGGCAGCGATAAGAAATCCGAGGCTACTATAAAGGCGCGAGCGGATGAGATCGCGAAGGCGGCCAAGACCGGCGATTTTGCCGCTATCGCCCGCGAGAAAAGCGAAGAACGCGTAAGTGCCGCGCGTGGTGGCGAACTCGGCTTCCTTGCGGAAGCGAACGTCCAACCCGAGATCGCATCGAAACTTTCTTCCCTCGGCAAGGGTGCCGTGAGCGACTCGATCCGCCTGAAGGACGGATTCTATGTGGTCAAGGTGCTTGAGATTAAGGAACCCGCGACAGCAACGCTTGAAGAAGTTCGTCCGCAAATCGAGCAAGCATTACGTAACGAACGTCTGCGTCAAAATCGCGAAACCTACCTTGGCAAGCTCCAGCAACAGAATCCCATCGCCCTCGACGAACTGACGCTAGGGAAGCTCCTGCTGCCCTAGGCCTCTGCGGGGGCTATTGCCTCGCGCATGACTTTGGCGTTGTCAGTTTATTGGTTCATGCCTGATGCTCTCCGCCGTGATCGCTTTCTATGTCCATGACCTAAGCCCCTTCCTGTTAGACTTTGGAAATGGCATCGGCGTGCGGTGGTATGGGGTCTCATACGTGGTGGCTTTTCTTGTGGCCTACTTCATTTTCGCCAAGCTCGCGCGGGATGGCTATTCGGATATCGCACCAGAAAAGGTAGGCGACTTTATCACAGGCACTGCACTCTTTGGTGTGATTCTTGGCGGACGTCTCGGCTACATGCTCCTCTATGATTGGGATCGCTTTTCTGTTGAACCCTGGATCGTTTTCAAGGTGTGGGACGGGGGCATGGCGAGCCATGGCGGCATCATCGGTGTGGCTATCTTTTCTTTCATCTACGCGCGGCGTCAGCGCGTGCCGTGGAGGAACCTTGGCGATAATCTTGTGGTGGTGGCACCGATCGGATTGTTCCTAGGCCGCTGCGCAAATTTCATTAATGGCGAACTCTTCGGGCGCGTTTCGTCCGTGCCGTGGGCGATCCAGTTTCCCAAAGAACTCTACGACGCACCGCCGGAAACCGTTCAGCTCGCACTCCAAGAAGCCGTTCGCATCAACCCCGAGTGGACATCCCTCACGGCCATTGTAGATAACGTGCGGGCATCCCCCGCACTCCAAGACATGCTGGCCGGACTCTTGTCTCCGCGGCATCCTTCCCAAGTCTACGAAGCGCTTCTTGAGGGTGCGCTCCTCTTCGTGATTCTTTGGATCCTCCGCACGCGGGCTCGACTGGCCGATGGAGTTCTCACGGGGGTATTTTTCATCAGCTACGCGGTGCTCCGAATTTTTTGCGAGCAATTTCGTGAGCCCGACGCACCACTCATTGCGCTGCTCACGCGCGGCCAGTTTCTTTCGCTCTTTCTGGTTCTCATCGGTGTGATATTTCTTGTTTCCGCACGAATCAAGCCCTCGTGGGCACCGAAATTTCGACACTAATATGCTCGCCCTTCTCGCGGCCTTCGCTCTCTTGCCAAGCTTCACATCCACGCCGAATCCAGCGACTTCTTATGAAGATTCTCTAGCTCGCTTTGCGGCCTTAGAAGCCACCGAGGCGACGCTCCCCCTCTCACAGGCAGGCCGGAGCCGATTGCTCACACATGGAGGAAAAACCGAGCGCGTATTTGTGCTGCTGCATGGCCTCACCAATGCCCCGGAGCAATTTCTTCGATTTGCCAAGCTTCTCTTCGATTCCGGCGCGAATGTCGTGATCCCACGCGCACGCTATGGAGGGTTTGCAGATGTGATGAATGTCGAGCAAGGCCGACAAGATGGACAAGACCTTATTGATCAAGCCGCTCTTGGCCTCGATATTGCCGCAGGCCTGGGCAATAGCGTGCACGTCGTAGGACTCTCAGGGAGTGCCGTAGCGGCCGCATGGATGGCCCAAAATCGCGATGGCATTTCTTCCGCGACCCTCATTGCGCCATTTTTCGGTGTCCATGGTCGTCGTGTCGGCTCTACGGATCTTTTCGCGCGAGTGCTTTCCCGGAGTCCTATCTTCTTCCAATGGTGGGATCCCGACAAACGCGAAGACCTGCCGGGTCCGCCCTACGCATACCCACGCATCAGCACGCGAACTCTGGCCTTCACAATTCGGCTCTCAGCCGATGTGCGCCGCCACCTGCCCACGCGCCCACTACGGGTAAAGACCCTCAACATCCTCACCTCCGGCGCTGACCAAGCCGTCAATAATGCACTCACGAAAAGCATGGCCAACACGTGGGCAGCGCGCGGGCCCGCCCAAGTCACTGTCTTTAATTTTCCCGAAGACCTCAAAGTGCCCCACGACATGATTGACCCCCTCGCCGTGGGAGCCGTGACGGATATCACCTATCCGAAACTGCTCGAAATGTTGGAAATAACAAATTGAACGGAGTCTTTAGCATACTGTCTAAAGCGCGATATTATGACAACCATCCAAGAATACGTGGTCTCTGGCGGGCAAGCCGTGACAGCAGGAGAAGTGGACGCCTTTCGCCGGCACTTTGCGGCTTATAAGCTGAAGATCGAATTGTTGGAAGGCATCGGCCAGAGCGTGCTGCGAGAACGCGCGAGTTTTCTCATTCGGTTCGTCGAAGACGTGCTTGATGGGGAGTATGATCCGACGGATTTTGCCGCACTTCCCGAAGCGATCTTTGCCGTAAAATACCTCGCGAAGGGCATAGATATCATTCCAGACAGTCTTCCCGATGTGGGCTACACAGACGACAATGCGGTCGTCGCCTCTGTAATCTCAGGTCATCAAAAAGAATTTGAAGCGTATTGCACGGCCTCTGGACTCCTGTTCTCTGCGATCGCGGAGTGATGGGCTGTGACGAAGAATTTTTGACAGGATTACCAGGATTGGTTGGATTACCAGGCCTTAGAAAAACATGCGGGGATCTACGATCAATCGGGGGAATGTGTTCGAAGCCTGGCCGCATTCCTCAACCCCATCCACTTTTAATATCAACCTGATTGATGAAACCACGCAGTCTACTCTTGCCAAGTAGGACTGGGTGCCTATGGTGACGCGCTCTTTATGAATTTTACAGATCTCCTTGTTTTTGCCCAAGCCGCTCCTGCACCCGCCCAGCCTAGTGGCTTTGCCATGGTGCCCATGTTGGTATTTACGTTAGTCATTTTCTACTTCGTGCTGATCCGTCCACAGCAGAAGCGCCAGAAGGAACATGCGAAGCTAGTCTCTGCGGTGAAGACTGGTGATCGCGTGGTGACGAATTCGGGAATTCACGGCGTGGTTGCGAATATGAAAGAGCATACGGTCTTGGTGAAAATTGCAGACAACGTGAAGGTGGAATTTGATCGTTCAGCCATTGTGAGCATTGAGAAGTCGTCTGAAGTAGTGCCGGTCGTTTAGTTTTCGGTTCTTTCCCCTCAACTTATGTCTCCCGTCGCTACCTTCGTTATCGGCATCGCGCTTCTTGCGCTTTTTGCTTGGTATTTTGTCACAGAAATTCCTGCACGGAAGCGGTGGGTAGGGCTCGTGTTGACGGTATTTCTTGTGGCGTTTTGTCTTGAGCAAGTCATGCCGATGGACAAGAAAATCCGGCTGGGTCTAGACCTCCAGGGTGGGACTTCGTTTTTGATTCGTTTGATTCCGCAAACCGAAGACGGCATTACTCCGGCCTTGCTAGATCAAGCCGTCGAGGTCATTCGCAAGCGCGTGGATCAATTTGGGGTGAGCGAGCCTGTCATTACTCCACAGGGAGCCGACCGTATTCTTGTGCAGATCGCCGGGCTTGATACCAAGCAGATTGACGAGGCAAAGTCGCAGTTGCAGCGTGTGGCGAAGTTGGAATTTGCCATCGTATCTGACGGTGGGACTGGCAGGATCTCAAGGATTCAAGCAGGCGAAGAAGTCATGCCTCCGGGTTTGTTGTTGAAGGAATACAAGCCGACCAAGGACAAGGCAGAAACGATTGCCTTACTGGTGGAGCGCCGTCCGGCACTCACAGGCGAGCATGTGACGCGCGCATTCGCTTTCTTTGATGAGCAGGGCTATGGCGTTTCGCTGGAACTCGATGGAGAGGGCGCAAAGATTTTTGATGATGTGGCGTCCCAGAATAAGGGACGTCAGATGGCGATCTTGCTTGATGGTGAGGTGATTTCTGCTCCAACGCTACAGACGGATCACTACGGTGGACGCGCGCAGATCACGGGAAACTTTACGGACAAAGAAGCGCGCGATTTGTCGAGTGCCTTGGAAAATCCCCTTCGCGTGCCGGTGCAAATCGAAGAAACGCGGAGTGTCTCAGCCACGCTAGGAGCGGATTCCGTGCGGAGTGGCTTGGCCGCAGGCCTCGTGGGCTTGGTCCTCGTGATGGCCTTTGTGTTAGTGTATTACCGCTTCGCCGGTTTCATCGCGATCGTGGGCCTCCTCATCAACATCACCATTCTCTTCGGCACGATGGCCATGTTTAACTTCACGCTGACTCTGCCAGGCATCGCGGGTATTATCCTCACGATCGGCATGGCTGTAGATGCCAACGTTCTTATTTACGAGCGATTGCGTGAAGAAATGGCTGCGGGAAAGTCACTACCAGCCGCGCTGAATGGTGCCTACGACAAGGCCTTCAGTGCCATCTTCGATGCAAATGCGACCACGCTCATCACGGCGATCATTCTCTTCTGGCAAGCAACAGGCTCTGTGAAGGGCTTCGCAGTGACGCTCACGCTCGGCATCATTGCCTCGATGTTTTCGGCAATGCTCTTCACCCGCACGGCCTTCCGCTGGCTTGTTGATAAGGGCATGCTGAAAAATCTCACGATGTTAGATTTGATTCCCAAAAAGAAATTCGACTTTCTTGGGAAGCGTCGCTTCGCCCTCGTTGTTTCTACGGTTCTCATTGGCGGTTCTATCGCCATCTTTGCGATGCGTGGGGAAAAGAACTTCGGCATAGATTTCCGTGGTGGTGATCTTCTCACCATTAGTTCAAGCCAACCACTGAGTGTTGCCGATGCTCGTGCGACGCTGAGCGACCCAGATATCGTGATTCAGTATCAACGTGAAGGCACCAGCGAAATGCTCACGCTACGAAGCCCGCAAGGAACCTCTGGGGAAATCCTCGAGAAGCTGAAAGCCGCCTATCCAGGTCGCGGGATTGTTCCGGTCGGACAAGACGCTGTTGGCGCACAGATCGGGGCGGAGTTTGCCAAGCGCGCTCTCCTCGCGCTCGGCCTAGGGATGTTGGGTATTCTGATCTACGTCACCCTACGCTTTGAGTTCTCCTTTGCACTCGGTGCTGTCGTGGCGCTGCTGCACGATGTGATCATCACGATTGGTATCTTTTCCCTCATCGGCGGTGAGTTGAGCCTCGTGATGGTCGGTGCTATTCTCACAGTTGCGGGGTATTCCATCAACGACACCATCGTGGTCTTTGACCGAATCCGCGAGGGCCTCAAGCAACGCGAGCGAGGCACGATCCAATCGCTCATGAACACGAGCATCAACGAGACATTGGGCAGAACGATCCTAACCGGCGGCTCGACAATTTTGTCGGTGGGGGCTCTCTATATCATGGGAGGAGCCGTCTTGCGGGACTTTTCTTTTGCGATCCTTATCGGCATCGCGGTTGGAACGTATTCCTCAATCTTCGTCGCTGCACCGGTCGTGCTTTGGTGGAGCCGTCTTCGTGGGAAGAGCGTTCGTCGCGAGGTGCTGGAGACAGAAGCCCTCAAAGGCGCATAGGGATTGGCGTGCAGGCGACCTATCCGCACTGCGGGCTATCGAAAATTGGCAAGGTGGATGGTCGTTTTCCGAAAAATGTGGATTCATTGCCAGCGACCGTGGCTTTGGCTTCCAGCCACTGGCGCGAGAGACGCAACTCTGCGAACAGCGCGTCCGCTCCATCAGCTAGAAGCGCATGCTACACGGCCTCATGATCGGTCGGGGATCCTGTTACGAATCTGTCTGCATTTCCAATCGCACTCCCATTTATTCCGTTCGATCCGTAGGCACTCTACAAACTTCGGCTTGCAATCAGGTGGCATGGCAAGGCATTGAATCGCAGGAATGAACCTCGCTAATCGCATCACGATCAGCCGAATCTTGCTGATCCCGTCTTCGTGGGGTTCTCGGTGGCTTACGGACGCAGCGTCGCGGAGGGCCAACCTCACGAGTGGCAGCGCGCCGCCGCCATCGCCACATTTCTTCTTGCGTCGTTAACGGATGGTATTGATGGGTGGGTTGCGCGGCGATGGAATCAAGGAACTCGCCTCGGTGCCATTCTCGATCCCATCGCGGACAAAGGCTTGCTTATTACCGCAATTATCACGCTTAGCCTCAGTGGGTGGACGTATGCATTTCCGCTCTGGTTTCCTGCACTCGTCATCGCGCGGGATCTGACTATCCTTGCCGGGTGTGCCGTGTTGCATCGCGTTGATCGAAACCTAGAGATTCGGCCGACGTGGTCTGGAAAATCGGCGACTGTTGCGCAAATGCTTGCTCTTACATGGATGATGCTTCAGCTTCCTCATCCTCTCATTTCCATCAGCATTGCCGGAGTTCTCACCCTCTGGAGCGGATTGGAATACATTGGTCGTGGCTTATGGAAGCTCCGGCAACATTCCGAAGTTCACTAAAATTGTTTTTCTTATGCGCAACGTCGCCATCGTAGGTCGCCCGAATGTCGGGAAGTCCGCTCTTTTTAATCGCCTTGCCAATCGGATGATCTCCATCGTCCATGACCAGCCTGGCGTCACGCGAGATCGCATCGTCGCGATCTGCAAGCTTGGTCGGGCGCCCTTTGAAATCGTGGACACCGGCGGCATCGGCGATGATCCTGACCCCGACTTCGCGGAGTCCACGCGCGAAGGGGCCATGATTGCCATGGAATCTGCGGATGTTCTTCTCTTCGTTGTGGATGCTCAGGATGGCGCCACGCCATTGGATGGAGAACTGGCCTCACTCATTCGTGGGTGTGCAAGGCCAGTGGTTCTGGTCGTCAATAAAGTGGATGTCGAAGCGCATGAGAATCGCGCTGCGGAGTTCTCACGTTTCGGATTTGCGCACACCCTTGCCGTGAGTGCTGCTCATGGACGTGGGATCGGCGAGCTTATAGAAGTCGTAGAGTCCTTGCTGCCGGAACCCGTAGATGCCGGTGAGGAGCGCATGGCCATGCCGCCGAAGTTGGCTTTTGTCGGACGCCCAAACGTCGGGAAGTCCTCAATCGTCAATTCCATTCTGGACGACAAGCGAACGACCGTAAGCCCGATTCCCGGGACTACGCGGGATCCCATTGATATCCACACCGTGCGCGAGGGTCGTCCTTACATTCTTTGCGACACGGCAGGTATTCGCCATCGCTCACGGCACAATACCTCCGTCGAGGTCTTCAGCGTCATGCGGTCGGAAAAAACGATTCAGCGGGCCGATCTCAATATCCTCGTCGTGGATGCCACGATCGGCGTGACCGCCCAAGATAAAAAAATTGCTGGGCTCATCCAAAAAGCGAAGAAGCCTGCGTTGATTGTTCTCAACAAATGGGATCTCGTCGAGAAAGGGGAGGGGAGTGAAGCGGATCTTTTTCGGGAACATGTGGAGACAGCTCAGCGCGAACTCTTCTTCCTCGACTATGCGCCGGTTGTTGTGCTCTCCGCGCTTACTGGCGAAAATATGCGACGCGTTTTTACGATGGTGGAAAAAATTCGCGAGCATTCCACTCGTCGCGCAGGCACGGGGGAACTGAACCGTGTGCTCAAAGCCGCGATGGAACGTCAGGCTCCTCCAACAAAATCCAATCGTCGCTTCAAGCTCCTCTATGCCACCCAAGCGAACGACACGCGGATTTCCGCCATACGTCCGCCGCATTTTGTCCTCTTCGTAAATGACCCCCGTCTCCTGCCGGAGAGCTACGTGAACTACCTCACTGCGCGCATTCGCGACAAGTGGGAATATCCCGGACTCCCGATTCTTATCACGCTTCGCGGACGTGAGGGACGCGACGCAAAAGTCACGGAGACGTAATTGCAGATCTCGCCGTTGATGATCTTTGACACGATTAACACGATTGGCTGGCGCGGATGCTCTCGGGAACCAAATCATTTACGAACGCACTGTGCATGGTCGTTCCTGCCCTAATCTGCGCGTGACATTCTCGGAGCCTCGCAGATATTCCAAGCATGGATGAGCTGAAAATGTTGGGCGTTGCTCTCGGGCTTGCGAGTCTTGCCGGCCTGAATCTGTACCTGACAGTTTTTGTTACGGGGTTGGCGCTTCGTATGGAGTGGGTGACTCTTCCTGCGCAGATGGCTGATCTCTCGGTGTTGGGCGATCCCATCATCATCGGGGTGGCCGGCGTGCTTTACCTTATCGAGTTTGTTGCGGATAAGATCCCGTGGGTGGACACGGCGTGGGATAGCGTGCACACATTTATTCGTCCGGTCGGCGCCGCTGCCATTGCCGTAGCCGCTCTAGGTTCAGCAAATCCAGTCTTCGAGATTGTCGCAGCACTCCTTGCAGGGAGCATGGCACTCACGACGCATGCGGCGAAAGCAAGCGCGCGCCTCGTCGCAAATGGGTCGCCGGAACCTGTCTCAAACATCGCGTTGAGCGTAGGGGAGGATGTCATTGTCTTAGCTGGCCTTGGCCTCATTGCTTGGAATCCCATTGTCGCCTTGGTCGTCGCGTTTGTCGCAAGTGGTCTCATTGTCACATTCCTTCCCCGCATGCTTCGCGGCGTTCGAGCGCATTTGTGGTTTGCCTGGAGGAAGCTCAGCGCTTTACCCGAGGGGAAAAAAGTAACGCAGCTCGAAAACGGCATCCCTCGGCCCATCGAAAAATGGCTTCGCCAAGCTCATGCCGGTGCAGAACCCATCTTGTGGGCAACATTCTGCCTGAGTAATTCCGGCCCAAATATCCCCGCAAATCTCGGCGGTTATCTTATCCAACTCGAAGGCGGCAAAGTTTTCTTCATCGCACGGAAGCTTGGTGGCCACGTCACCCTCGCATTGGATACCCACGACGCAACGATCGCCCACACGCAGGGCTTCCTCGCCGATACCCTAGAAATCACCCATCACACCGGCAAGCCAGTCTACCGCTTCCACTATGAGCGCGGTCATACACTCCTAGCCGCACAGGTTGCAGAAAACTTAAGAGGTCAAGCCTCGCTGACGCCTAAGCCGCAATTGTCGTCGCGCGATCTCTCGACTACTGTTGCGCCCAATACTTGATGAAGATGGGAATAATGAGGATCGCGACGATGTTCACCACCTTGATCATCGGATTCACAGCCGGCCCTGCTGTGTCCTTGTAAGGATCACCAACGGTATCTCCGGTAATGCTCGCGGCGTGCGCTGGGGAATGCTTGCCGCCGTGATTGCCGAGCTCAATGTATTTTTTGGCATTGTCCCATGCGCCACCGCTGGACGTCATAGAAATGCCCATAAAAAGTCCCGTGACAATGGTTCCGACAAGAACGCCGCCGAGCACGATGGGACCAAAAAATGGCAGTGCCGCAACGCCGAGCACGACGACAATGGGAAGCAACGCAGGAACGATCATCTCCCGCAGAGCAGCCTTCGTCACGATATCCACGCACGCGCCGTAGTCCGGGGTATCGCGCCCCTCAAGGATACCTGGCTTGGCGGCCAACTGCCTCCGCACTTCCTTCACGACCGCTCCGGCTGCCCGCCCGACGGCGTCCATGCTATAAGCCGAAAAGACAAAGGGTAGACAACCGCCAATGAAGAGGCCGATGATGACCTTGGGATCCTGGAGGTCAAACGCATGGCTCACGGACATTCCAATTTTGAGATAAGCGAGCTTGAGTTCTTCCACATAGCTTCCGAAGAGCACGAGCGCCGCGAGGCCGGCGGAAGCGATCGCGTACCCCTTGGTGACGGCCTTCATGGTGTTTCCCACTGCGTCGAGATCATCGGTGATTTCACGCACTTCTTTGTCCAGACCGGCCATTACGGCAATTCCCCCAGCGTTGTCGGTAATCGGGCCGAAGGCATCAAGCGCGATAATGATGCCCGACATCGAGAGCATGGCCATGACGGCTACGGAGATGCCGTAGAGACCCGCAAAGTGGTGGGAGAGGAGGATGGCTGCTCCAATAAAAACCATCGGCAGTGCCGTGGCATGGAGTCCCGTCGCGATGCCCGCGATGATATTTGTCGCGTGACCCGTCTCGGACGCCAAGGCAATCCTCCGCACAGGACGGTGATCGGTCGAGGTGTAGTAGTTCGTGATCAGCAAGACGACATAGGTCATCACGAGGCCGATGAGCGCCGAAAAGTAGATCCCCTCAAGCGAGCTGGTTCCCGATTCGGTCATGCGCAGGCCCTCCGGGAACAAATTCTGTGTGATCGGCCAGAAAGCGATAGCAGAAAGAATTGCGCTAATGAGCACCCCGCCTTGCAGCGAGTGCGTGGGGGATAGCTTGGCCACATTCACAAAAAGAATGCCAATCACAGCCGTCACCACCGAAACTCCTCCCATAAGGAACGGATAGACCACGGCGGCATTCACCTGCTCGCTCGCAACCGTGAGGGATGCGATCAAAACCGAGCCAATGAGAGCCACCGCATAGGTTTCAAAAACATCCGCCGCCATCCCTGCGCAATCCCCGACATTGTCTCCCACGTTATCCGCAATCGTCGCCGGATTCTTGGGATCGTCTTCATCAAGTTGGCTTTCGATCTTGCCCACAAGGTCAGCCCCCACATCCGCCGCCTTCGTGTAAATTCCTCCGCCAAGTCGCGCAAAGACAGAGATCAACGAACTACCGAGTGCCGTTCCCACAAGCGCATCAAGTGCTGCTTGCGTGGCTGCGGCAGCACCGAGATGGCTGGAAAAATGCTGCACTCCAAGAAACATAAACCCAACGGACAAGAGGGCCAGGCCCACAACAAGCAAGCCGGTGACAGCCCCCCCGTTGAAGGCAACCCGCAGGGCAGCATGGGCC
>Ga0163147_10004753_pt1 | contig 17027 bp, 15 predicted proteins | sample OliLakLV19MP6G1_FD_148597 | JGI IMG/M metagenome (GOLD analysis project Ga0163147, IMG submission 148597) | Freshwater microbial mat bacterial communities from Lake Vanda, McMurdo Dry Valleys, Antarctica- Oligotrophic Lake LV.19.MP6.G1 | ecosystem: Environmental > Aquatic > Freshwater > Lake >...
TACATATTGCCAGATCGGAATCTGCACAACAATTGAGCGAATCCCTGAACCGCGTCGCGATGCTAAGGTGTCCGCAATCGGCCAGGACCGGTCATTCGCGGTCAGCTTAAGTCCCAGCCTAGACGCAAGACCCGCGCTGTTCTTGAATCCGTGGGTACTTTACTGAGCCGAAAGAACATAAAACACAGCAGCCGCCGGGATTGGGACACAGCAATGTCTTGCAGCCGTACCGGCCGTTTCGTAAAGCGCATCTCATGTTGGCATATCTTGGAGAAACAATTCGCGCGGCAATTCCATACCCAGTTTCATGTCCCTCGCACGCTCGAAAATTCGGCCGGCGATCGACGCGAACTGGATGCCCTGGATTCCGGCGCTGTTCCCCACTTCGCCTTCCAGAGTTCCGTATGAACAGTTGGCGAGGATAGTGATCTCTTCGGCACGCCGTTGCTGCCAGTACGGCGTGTTCGTCTCCCAGTCGCAGCAATCAACATAGCGCGCATTTGGATAGCGGTTTTCACTGCGGCGGCCGACCGGCACCTTCGCCCGCTCCTCAGGCCGTCCGCCGATATAGGCCATGACGTTGAGGCGGATGCCGAAATCGTCGTCAACATAACCCTTGATCGAAACCGGCGAGCGGCGCACCAGCAGACCGGCCGAATCAATGCGCGCCGTCGTGTCCTCGCCCAGTTCCCAATGGGTCACGTTGCTCAGGTGCGTGCCGGAGCGCAGCCATTCTGCTTTTAGCACGGGCTCTGTCGAATTGGTGCAGGCAACGACAATGTCGGCGTTCTTCGCCACGGCTTCGGGCGTTTCGGCAAGGACAATCTCGCAATCGATTTTCGGGCGCATTTCGTCGCGATACTGCTCGAGGCGGGAGCGGTTAAGGCCGTACACCTGCAGGCGTTCGATCGGCCTGACCGCTTTGGCCGCAAGCGGGAAGAATTTGGCCATGCCGCCGCTGCCGTAGATTCCCATGACCTTTGACTCTGGCCGGGACATGTTCTTGATCCCTAACGCCGCGGTCGCGGCGACACGAAGATGCTGCACATAACCATCGTTCATCATCGCCAGGAATTCCGAGTTCTTCGTGCTGTACAGGAACACCATCCCGGCATAGAGGCCGGGCTTGTACGAATAAGTCGTTTCGCGCATTTTTCCGGCAACTTTGGGCCAAGCATATATCTCCGGCTTGATCCGCAGCGCGTAATAACCAGGATCGCGGATGCCTCCTTCCATCGAACTGAAACAAAAATACTCGTCCGGGTTGACGGTCGGCAACAGGTTGTCGATGCGCGGACGCCTTATTGCGTCACCGCGGGAAAACTGGCGCACGCCGCTCTCAAGCGCATCGATGGCATCCGCCGGCGTGATGCATCGTTCCTGGTCTTGGTTGTTGATGAACAGCGGCATATGCCCCCTCATAATTGCCCGAAACCCGTCTGTCTCCGGCGTGCCAACGCGCACCGCACCCGGTTCATTCCATCTTGAGATTCGCCCCACGGACCGCACGGCCGTAGCGCTCGTAGTCGGCCTTGTTGATTTCGTCGTACTGCTGGGGCGTGGTGGCAACGATGTCCATGCCCAGCGCGCCTAGGCGCTCAAGCACGTCACGCTCGCGCATCACCCGCACAAAAGCGGCATTCAGCCGGTTGATCACCGGCCGGGGAGTTCCCGCAGGAGCAAGAATGCCAAGGGCGAGTGAGATATCAAATCCTGGGTAGCCCTGTTCGGCGATCGTCGGCAAATCCGGCAGGAACGACGTACGTGCCGGTCGCGTGTAGCCCAAAGCCCGCATGCGGCCGGATTTGATCGGATCGAGAACGATAGACAGGCTCAGGATTGCCGCGTCGATGTTGCCGGCCAGAAGGGCGGCCAGTGCATCCGCACCGCCCTTGTAGGGCACATGCAGCATCTTGACGTCGGCGGCCGTCGCAAACATTTCCATGAAAATATGGTGGATCGACGCCATCCCGGAGGATCCGTAGCTCACTTTTCCAGGGGTGCTTTTCGCCAGCCTTACAAAATCGCGCAGGTTGGCGGCTGGAAAGTCTTTCCGGACCACGAGTACATATGGAAGCACGACAAGCGCCGAAACCGCGTCAAAACTTTTGAGCCCCTGATACGGGAGTTTGGCAAACGTCCACGGGTTGATCGCAATGGGCCCCGGATCAACCATTAGCAGAGTGTAACCGTCCGCCGGTGACTTTGCCACATAGTCGGTCGCGATGATCCCCGATCCACCGGCGCGGTTCTCCACGATGACCGGCTTCCCAAGTTCCTCACCTAGCCTTGGGGCAAGCGTGCGGATCAGGATATCCGGGCTGCCACCCGGACTGTTGGTAACGATGACCCGTATCGGCCTCGCTGGAAAAGTCTCTGACGTAACTTGGCTTCCCGCCATCTGGGCGTTCACAGATCCAGTTGCGCCGGCGAAAACAAGAAACCCGACCAAAAATACGATTCGAAAATGCATGCCCTTCTCCCCAGTCGCACCGGATGTGTTTCACGCGCGACAAAGCTTGGTAAGAAATACACCAATCCAGCAAACTCAGAAATATACATGATACGTTCAGCCGACGGTTCCAAAAAGGCCGTTCCGAAGTCCAAGGGGGAATGTGAAAATCTGAACGTACGCCATCGGCGCCCTGTTCGTGCTGCCACTAAGCCGAGTAGAACAACTACTTTGGGATGTTTGAAGCGAAAGCCGATTCGACTCCTCCTTCCTTGTAACTGCAGCGGGGTGCAATTTAAGCTGTAAGTGTCCGCTCGGGGTCGAAAAACGCCATTTTCTTAGGGCGAGATATTCAGCTTCCTTTCGACCACAACGGGGCCTGTCATGGAAGCCGTTCACCCTCATGAGCCCTGAAACAAAGGTAAGCTAAGTGGGTAGAAACCGCCCCTGAGACCAAAGCAACCCCGGCAATTCGAATTCATCTTCAATTGACTCGGCCGGCTCGGCTCGTGATACCCGGGTCCGTCTTCGGCCCGGAGTCGACTCTGAGCCATCTGGGTCCAATGCCCGTTCTGCCGCGTTTGCAGCCTTTCGGCTTGGCGAATGGTGTTCACATACTCAAACAGGAACGGTCATTCGCCGCCAAGAATTGAAGATGGATCGCCGTAACAGCGCCGCAAAATATCGGAGAAGAAACAATGCTGGTTATTAAATGGATAGTTATCGTGGTGTTGGCGCTTGCAGTTTGCACCATCGCGGCCGGACAGCTCGGTCTGCTACAAGGCAGTACCCCCACAGACTTGGGAGTACAGAAGGGCAAACTCAAAGGCCTTTCCGCCACAAACAACAGTGTCAGCAGCCAAGCCGACCTCTACCCGGGCCACCCCCAGCGCAAGTATTCCAGCATTACGCCACTAGCAGTGCGTGGTGACGGACCGACAACCATTGCCAAGCTAAAAGGCATAGTGGCAGGCATGGATGGCGCAAAGCTCATAACCAGCTCGCCCGATTACCTGTATGCGCAATACACCACCCCGCTGATGAAATATGTTGACGATGTGGAGTTTTGGTTTGACCCGAACAACAACGTCATTCAAGTGCGCTCAGCTTCACGACTGGGGGAAAGCGACCTTGGCCTGAATCGCAAACGCATTGAAGCAGCGCGTGCGGCTTTGGCGGCAGTGCCATAAGCCAAGGGTTCGTTGTCACGCTCAAAGACGCAATGCCCGCAAGGCATTGCAGCATTGGTAGCCATTTTTGGGCTCGCCCCGAATTGAGCGTATCGGTACGGCGCACTCACGGCCAAGGTTAAATCCGCGAACGAGAGCCGGTTTGCCTGACTGCTTTGCCCTTTGCCGTACGACCGCTAGGGGTCCCCTGTTAGCAAAGACAGCCCTATCGGGAGCGCCCGCAATCGGCCAATTACGGACAGTTGAACAACTGGGGAATTTTTGATTGCAGTGCAATCACTACTTTGCTAGACTGCTATCAATGATTACAACTTAGGAGGTCGATGTGGCTACCAATCTTGTAGTTCGTAATGTCGATGAAGATGTTGCCTTGGCTCTGAAGCAGATGGCCGCAGCTCACGGAAGAAGCGCAGAAGCGGAACACCGTGAGATTCTGAGAGCTGTCCTCAAACGACCGAAACGGCGTTCTGTTGCCGATGTTCTGTCAAGCATGCCGAACGTCGGTGAAGACGCCGACTTCAATTGCCGGAATGGCTAGGAATCCGCGTGTACTTGGTCGACACCAACGTCATAAGCGAGGCGCGCAAGGGAAGGAAGGCGAACCCTGGAGTTCAGAAATTCTTTAAAATAACCGATACCAGTGATCTTTATCTCTCTGTGCAAACGATCGGGGAGATTCGGCATGGATTGGAGAACATTCGTAGTCGCGGCGATCTTCCCCAAGCCAAGAAGCTCGAGAAATGGCTGGATCTGATCGTGACCAACTATGCGGATAGGATATTAAGTTTTGACGAGGCATGCGCCCAAGTATGGGGACGATTGATGTCGCCACACCATGAGCATCCGGTTGACAAGCAGATCGCCGCGATTGCGTTGATCCACAATCTAACAGTGATAACCCGCAACGTTGATGATTTTCGTCGATCAGGCGTGCGACTTGAGAATCCCTTCGTCTAACGGTCCGGCAAGTAGTTGTCGGATGCTATTCATTGCCCTCTATTGCATATAGACGAACCAATTCGCAATGAAACGAGACGGTCGCCCATTTGATCAAGAAGCGCTGGAAAAACTTCGGCTGTTGGCGGTTGAACGAGTGCGCAATGGGGAACCCGCATCAGAGGCGATTGCTGCCTACGGGTTCAATCGAACGACGATCTACAAGTGGCTTGCCGCCGCGAAACAAGCGGGAGTTGGCGTCAACGCACTTCGCTCGGGGAAACGGACAGGAAGGCTTCGGGTGCGGGCACGCCCAGACTTGTTGAGATCATTTTTCGACGCAACCGAACTCCGACTATACGATTCGAACGGTGCACTGAAAATTTAGCGCCATCAGAGGGAATTTGGTAGTGACCTGTCCCCTTTAGCCGTACCAGTTGATTGGCAGGAAGTCCGGTTGCAAGATTAAAGGATTCTTTCGGTTGTGGGTGGCGTTGCTTCGGCAGAATTCTGCCGAAGCAACGCGGCAAACTAGGCGGGCGGCATCCGTCGGCAACTGCTGTGCGGGCGTACTTCGTTGTAGTCCTGACGCCAGATGCTGATCGTCGCCCTGGCCTGCGCCAGGGACTCGAACCAATTGTCGTTCAGGCATTCATCTCTAAACTTGCCGTTGAAGCTCTCGATGTAGCCGTTCTGCATCGGCCGGCCCGGTTCGATCAGGATGTGGCCGATCCCATGGGCCTGCGCCCGCCCGATGAATGCCCGGCTGGTGAATTCGGGCCCGTTGTCCGTACGCACCACCGCTGGATAGCCGCGAAACAACGCCGTCCGATCCAGTATCCGGGTCACATATTGGCCGCCAATGCCGTAGTCGGTCGCAATGTCCACGCACTCGTGACTGAAGTCATCGGCCACGGTCAGGCACTTGATGCGCCGGCTGTTCGCCAGGCTATCGCTCACGAAGTCCATGCTCCACACCTCATTGACGCGCCGGGCGATCTGCAGCGGCACCCGTTCGTTCGTCGGCCGTTTAACCTTTTTACGCTTCCTCACCGCCAGATTGGCCGCGCTGTAGAGCCGATACACGCGTTTGTGGTTCACTTGGGGAAACTGCGGCCGCAGCAGGTCATGGATACGCCGATAGCCAACAGTTTTTCCCGACCGACGCGTTTCGCGAAGGCCCGAATTTCTTGGCCATCGATCCAGACGCCTGCATCGATTGCGCGGTCTGCGTGCCCGAATGTCCGGTGAATGCGATATTCGCGGAAGAGGATGTACCGCAAGACCAATCTGACTTTATTGCCCTCAATGTCACGCTTGCGAGGGGGTGAAAGCCGATCGTGGTGAAGAAAGCGGCTGCGCCCGACGCCGGTGCATGGGCAGAAGTGAAGGACAAGCGCACCTTGCTGGAGCGACAGGCCAAGCTCAGCAGCCAAGTGCGTTCCGGGCGCCCCTACGTGGTGAGAACCGCACTTCGTGCGCCAAAACACACAAGTACCCATGCACAAGTGGACAGGTCCCTCCAGAATTTTCGCCTGCGTCTCAGCGGGGCTGATGGGTGACCCTTTTTTACATCGTGACCTTCGGTTCCTTCATCGGTTTTTCGATGACCGTGCCGCTGGCGATCACGGTGATCCTCGGCATCGGCCACGTGCCGGACGCCGCCGGCGTCATGCAGCACGCGCTTAATCAATAAAACTACCTATGTGCGTCCTCACACAGACACCGCCGTTCCAGCCAACCAAAATTGCGCGTTGGAGCGCAGCCTACCCAAACCCAGCCAGGAGCCTGTCATCACCGATTTTCGATTCATTCCAACCGAGATCCGGGATGACGGTGACGCGATCACAGCTGACCTTGGTGACCTTGGCCACGCTGCCGTCCGGATGGCCCGGCCCTTCCTGAACGTACTCGTACTCCCACTCCCACTCGCACTGGAGGCGTCATGAACAACACACGCAAGCTGTGGACCGCGCTGGCCGTACTGCTGGTCTGTTCGTTTTCGGTCTTGCTCTGGGCGGGTGGAGAGATCTTCCGCGCCGCCGCACCCATGCCCGAGAAAGTGGTGGCGCAGGATGGGGCGGTCATCTTTACCCGCGCCGATATCGAGCAGGGCCGGCAGGTCTGGCAGTCGATGGGCGGCATGCAACTCGGCTCAATCTGGGGCCATGGCGCTTACGTAGCGCCCGATTGGAGCGCGGACTGGCTGCACCGCGAAGCTACCGAGGTGCTGGACATCTGGGCGCGCCGGGGCGACGCCAGCGCTACCTATGCGCGCTTGCCTGCGGAACAACAGGCCGCTCTGCGCGGCCGCCTGCAGGAGATGATGCGGGCCAACACCTATGACCCTGCGGGCAGGACCATCACCCTGACCCAGGATCGCGCGGCGGCGTTATCCAGTGTCTCCGCGCATTACATCAGCCTGTTCGGCAACGACCCCGCCACTGCAGAGTTGCGCGAAGCTTATGCGATGAAGGACAGCACTGTGGGAACGCTGGAACACCGACGCTCCCTCACGGCCTTCTTCTGGTGGACGGCCTGGGCCGCCACGACCGAACGCGCTGAAGCCGGCGCGGCAACCCTGGTGCCGGCTCAGGCAGGCGTGATCAGCAAGAAGGTGACCTACACCAACAACTGGCCCAGCGAGCCGCTGGTGGGCAACACACCGCCGCCGGCACTGTGGGTGTGGTCGGCGTTCAGCGTGCTGTTCCTGATTGCGGGCATCGCGATTCTGGGCTGGCACTACGCGGTGACCCACGGACGCGGCGAGAAAGAGCACACCGTCCCAACCAGCGATCCGTTTGCCCTGCTGCGGATTACGCCCTCGATGCGCGCTACGTCCAAATACTTCTGGGTGGTGCTTGCGCTGTTCCTGGTGCAGATCCTGTTGGGCGCGATCACTGCGCACTACCAGGTCGAAGGCCAGGAGGCCTACGGCTTCGCACTGTCCAATTACCTGCCCTATTCGCTGGCCCGCACCTGGCATACGCAACTGGCGGTCCTGTGGATCGCCACCGCGTGGCTGGCGACAGGCTTGTATATCGGACCGGCGCTTTCGGGCCACGAGCCCAAGTACCAGCGTTTCGGGGTGAATTTTTTGTGGATTTCGCTGCTGCTGATTGTGATCGGCGGATTCGCCGGCCAGTGGTTCGCGGTCATGCAGATCATGCCGCTCAAATTCAACTTTTGGTTCGGGCACCAGGGATGGGAGTACGCCGACATGGGCCGCTTCTGGCAGTGGTATCTGTTCATTGGCCTGATGCTGTGGGTGACCCTGGTGGGCCGCTCGCTGTGGCCGATCTTGAAGGGGCCGGGGAGCGATTCCAAGTCGATCGTCGCCCTGCTGTTCCTGTCCACCGTTGCCATCGGCCTGTTCTATGCCGCTGCGTTGATGTGGGGCGAGCACACCCACATCTCGGAAGTCGAGTACTGGCGCTGGTGGCTGGTGCACCTGTGGGTGGAAGGCTTCTTCGAAGTATTCGCCACCGCCGTGATGGCGCTCATCTTCACCCGATTGGGCTTGGTCAGGACGTCCACCGCCAACATCGCAGTGCTGTTCGCCACCATTGTCTTCATGGCAGGCGGCGTTCTGGGCACACTGCACCATCTGTACTTCGTGGGCACGCCCATCGCGGTGGTGGCACTGGGCGCAAGCTTTAGTGCGCTGGAGGTGGTGCCACTGGCCTACCTGGGCTTTGAGGCGTACCACACCTGGAAGCTCAGCAAGGCCACGCCGTGGATGGCGCACTACCGCTGGCCGGTGATGTTCTTCATCGCGGTATCGTTCTGGAATTTGGTGGGTGCGGGCCTGTTCGGCTTCCTGATCAATCCGCCACTGTCGTTGTACTACATGCAGGGTCTCAACCTGACCGCACTGCATGCCCATACTGCCCTGTTCGGCGTCTACGGAATGCTGGGCATCGCGCTGGTGCTGTTCTGCCTGCGCGGGTTGCGTGGCCAGATGGTGTGGGACTCCAAGGTGTTGAAACTCTCGTTCTGGACGCTCAACATCGGTCTGGCGCTGATGGGCTTGCTGACATTGCTGCCGTTGGGAACGATGCAGCTGCTGGCCGCGATCGAACATGGCTATTGGTATGCGCGCTCGGCAGAGTTCATGCAGAAACCCATCGTGGAACTGCTGATCTGGATGCGTATGCCTGGCGACATTCTCTTCAGCGTGGGTGCGGTCGCGCTGGCATGGTTTGTGTTGCGCCTGTGGATAGCACCCAGGCGTGAGCCGTTGCTCGCTGCAACAGTTGCACGGGACGAGATTTGAACAGGATCCTTCAGCTAAACCCGCTGGCGGACGTGTGCGGCGGTCGACTCGGGCCGGGGCACCGGCCCATCCACTGCAAGCACCGCGTTCGATGAGCACGGGGACGCAAGCCGGTTCGACACCGAAGCCGGCGCTGCCTTCAGCGCGTTTGCTGGCCAGCGCGCCCAATCGGCTGATGTTCTTCGTCATCGCCAGTAGCCTGCTGCTGGCGATGACCTGGTGGGCCGCGTGACTGGTCGCCGCGCGCTGGCCCGCGTTTGCAATGCCGCAGGCCACGCCATACGCCGGCTGGCTGCACGCCGTCGTGATGTAGTACCAGATGTTGCCGAGCTTTTCCTTTGACTTCCTGCTGACGGTATTTCCCAAATGGACGGGACAGCCAGAGATCGCGCGCGGGCGCTTTCTGCCTGTCGGGTTGGGCCTCTTCGGGGGGAGCAGATCGCGACACTCCTGGGCGCCTTGGGCGGGCCGCATTTGATCCTGGCCGGCCTGATGCTGACCCTCGTCGGCTGGCAGTGCTGGCGCACCAGGTGATCATTGAGTACATTGGCTGCTACAACACAGAGCGCAGGCACTCGTCCTTGGGGTACGTGCCGCCGGCGCAATTCGAGCGGCGCTGGCGCGCCGAGGTCGAAAAACAGACCGGGGCGCAATCGCAATGAGCACCACCGCGTTGTCCACCGACGGCCGGTTTCCAATTCGCCGCAAGCGACCGAACCGGCCGTCCGTGGACAACGCTTTGCGCAGTTCGTGGTGTCCGCACTTCGGGGTCCAGTTCACATTGTGCGCATCCTCGGTAAAGGACAGATCAGCGAGCTTGGTGATCAGGGCCTTATCGACCGGGGATGCCGCGAAGTCAAAGCCCGCCAATATCCCGATGCAAGAGGAATCGTGCCGACTTCTTTTGGTGCGAGATGGACCGCATCCACCGGTTGGTGTCTTAGTGGCAGGCATGGGGCAAAGCTCATAACCAACTCGCCCGATTACTTGTATGCGCAATACACCACCCCGCGAATGAAATATGTTGACGATGTAGAGGTTTGGTTTGACCCCAAAAACAACGCCATTCAAGTGCGCTCATCCTCACGGTTGGGAGAAGGCGACCTTGGCGTCAATCGCAAACGTTTTGAAGTAGTGTGTGCGGCTTTGGCTGTAGTGCCATAAGCCAAGGGTTCGGGGCTTGCTCAAAGACGCACACCCCAGAGACTCTGAAGACCCGCGCCAGAAGGCTCGCTCCAGTCATCACCTCAATGCAGCTTCACCCGCGGCTCGCTGCCGCGCTTGAGTGTGCGCGCCAGCAAGTCGAGCAGCACGCCCATCGCACCCTTACAGCGCGTACTTGTGCATCTTGTACAGCGACAGGTACATCATGCGTGCGAACAGGCCTTCCACGCGCATGCTGCGGCCGGACAAAAATCCCATCAGCGAGCCGACGGTGCTGTAATCACCGAGCGACACCAGCGAACCGAAATCCTTGTAGAGGAAGGGGTGCTGCGACTTGCCTTGCAGGCGGCGTTCGATGGTCCTGCGCAAGGGCGAGGCCTGCCGGTGGGCGGCCTGCGCGGCGGGCGGGACCCAGCGTGCGCCGGACCGGTGTTTGCGCCGTCACGCGGGCAGGCGGCGCAATCGCCGAGCGCAAATACGTCGCGGTCGCGCGTGGCCTGCAGGCTTGGCAACACCACGATCTAATTGATGCGGTTGGACGAATGGATATACGAGAAGAGCACCGTTCGAGTCATTGACGTACTTGTCGATGAACTGGACTTGAAGAATCTGGGCTTTAGTCGTGCTGACCCCGTCCCGACCGGCCGGCCGGCTTACCACCCGGCGACGATAGTTCCAGTAATTCACCCCGACTCAGCGCTGCCGCCAACTCGGTGTCCGTCATGGCTTTAGGCCTGGGCCAGCTTCCTGAACTAAGCCAGTTAAACACCATCGATATTGGCTAGATCCTTCTTGGCAAACAGACAGGCAAAGATCCAAACAGCGCCCGCCTTTTGCCGGCACGATCGAGCGGTGGATGTTTTTTTTCAAACGCTTCTTGAACACACCTCCACCCAGATCGTCTGCCTGCCCCTCCATCGAGAGCACACTCACGCAGTCATCTTGGCTGTCCGCGACAGTGCCAATCTGCACTTGCCTTGGATCGGATCAAATGGCGGAAAAAAAGCGGGTCCTTGATGCCTCAGCGATGGCGACGACGCAGGGGTGCGTTACGCGGCGCTCGACAGAAATCGCGAAAAATTCATCAGTGATCTCTTTCGTTCGGCCAATCGCTTTCACACCATACTGCGTTTCAATTTCCGATTCGATGACAGTAGGACCGATGAACACCCCCAGTTCGCGCTGACCGAACGCCTTCATTAATGCGCTATCGTCGAACTCTCCGACCACGCGTGGATGGAGTTTGTGATTCTCGCACCATCGATCCAGGCGGGGTCTTATCGCTACGTCCACGGAGGGAACCAACATCGGGGCGCCGTTCAGGCAGGCTGGAAACTTCCCCTTCAGGCCCTTGAGGAGTCGGCCGCCCGCGAAAAAACTTGTTCCGGATTCGCCCAGCCGGTGGTTATACGCGCGCACGCTCACCGAGGACGGGATCGGAGCACCCGCGATCACCAGGTCCAACCGATGGGCGGCCAGGTCCGCCAGCAGGCTTTCGAGCTTCGATTCACGGCAGACGATGCGCACCGACTCGGGCAGGCGTGTTGCCGGTTCGATCAGACGACAAGCGATCGTCTTCGGAACCGCGTCCGCCACGCCGACACGGAACTCAATCGGACGTCCACCCGCCCGGTAGTTCCGCACGGATTCCTCGAGTTCGGAGCCGAGCGCGAAGATGTCCTGCGCGTAGCCGAAGGCGAGTTTCCCCGCGTCGGTCAATTCAATGTTGCGGCCACGCTTGGCATATAACGGGGTTCCAAGATCATCCTCCAGGATCCCGATCTGCCCGCTGATGGTGTGTGGCGTCACGTGCAGTTGCTCGCCCGCCTTTACTACACCACCGGCCTTGGAGACCCACCAAAAATAGTAAAGATGCTTGTAGTTCATCACATCAACCCTTCGGTTTATTCGATTATTTCTATATTATAAATCGATTTTACATAATATCGTGGCGGCTCTAGACTGGGCACACATTGTAATAATCAACCACTTGGAGAACGACAATGACCTTCCTGATGTTGCTCGCTGTATGCACCCTTTTGTACGGCACATCACGCCTTTTGACAAAGAGCGCTCTCGTGCATTCCATGGCGCGCGCCCCACAGTCGCGGGTGACGCGACCCGGGCGCCGGCGATCATTCGAAACCTGAGACAGGATTGGCAGACCCATGGCTCGTCGCTTTGTGCGTCGTTGGCTCCCTGATCCAGCGTCCCTGCGCACCCAACGCAGTTTGCGCTGGATGGGTCCGCTGCTCGACCGCCCGTGGCTATGGCACGTGAACCGCAGTTCCATTTCCAAAGGACTGGCGATCGGCATGTTCTTCGGGTTTTTGTTGCCTCTTGGACAGGGGTTTGTGGCCGGTGTCGTGGCGATGGGACTGCGGGCCAATCTTCCGGCCGCAGTGCTCGCGACGTTCGTTTCGAATCCGCTGACGACGCCGGCCATTCTCATCGCCGCCTACCATGCCGGCCTGGCCGTGCTCCGCGAACCGGCGGCGCTGCCTGCTCTCGCGGAGGACACTGGCTGGATCGAGAAGATCGGGGCGATGGGTGAACCGCTGCTCGTTGGCCTCGCACTCCTCGCCGTCGCGGCCGCGGCCCTCACCTACTTTGGCGTACAACTCGCCTGGCGCATTGGCGTGCTCTGGAAAATGGCGGCGCGGCGCACGCCCGCCGACGGTTGACGGTTGACGGAGGAAATTGGACATGAAAAGACAGCGTCGCGCCGCCAACACCCATTTTGACCCACGTACACCCTGTGGCCCTGTCAGGAACCATTGATGACAGAAGTCGCACATACCGGCTCGCCGATCCTTTACCTCGGCTTCAGCCTGCTCGTCGTCGTGTTTCTGCTGCTCGATTTCGTGCTTCTCAGGGCGAAGGGACAGCATAAGGTACCCGTCGGTGAGGCGCTTGCCTGGGCTGTGGTGTGGTTCGTGGCGGCCATGGCGTTTGCCGGCTGGTATTGGTGGTTCGTCGACGGCACCCACGGTCGCGAGGTCGCCAACGCGAAGACCATCGAGTACGTCACCGGCTACCTGATCGAGAAGGCTCTCGCGACTGAAAACGTATTCCTCTGGGTGACGATCTTCACGTACTTCGCCGTGCCGCCGGAGTTCCAGAAGCGCGTGCTTCTCTACGGCGTAGTGGGCGCAATCGTAATGCGGGCGATCCTCATCTACCTCGGCGTACTGCTGATCGAGAAGTTTGACTGGATGTTCTACGTCTTCGGCCTGTTCCTGCTCGCCACCGGCGTAAAGATGTTTATGTTCGGCGATCAGAAGCCGGATCTCGCTACGAATCCGGTGATTCGCTGGATTCGCAATCACATGCGTGTCACCGAGGCGTACGACGGTGAGCGCTTCTTCGTCATGAAGGACGGGCTGCGCTACGCCACACCGCTCTTTCTCGTGCTGGTGCTCGTCGAGGTCACCGACCTGATTTTTGCCGTCGACAGCATTCCGGCGATCTTTGCAGTTACCACGGACCCATTCATCGTCTTCACCTCGAACATCTTCGCGATCCTGGGCCTGCGGGCGATGTACTTCCTGCTCGCCGACATGGCCGAGCGCTTTCACCTGCTCAACTACGGTCTGGCGCTGATCGTCACGTTCATCGGCGTGAAGATGCTGATCATGGATATATACAAAATCCCCATCCCCTGGATGCTCGGGACGGTTTTCGCGATTCTCGCAATTTCCATCGCGGCCAGTCTGCTCAGGCCGGCCGGAGACACCCGCAAGGGCCGAGATGCCTGATGGGCATTGAGATAGACACACTGCCGGGTTGGCGGGGGACGCTCGCGCGGCATATTGAATCAATGCCTTCGCAAGCTGTAGTGATCACGCTCATTCTCATCAACGCGGTGATTCTGGGCCTCGAAACGAGCGAAGCCATCATGGATCGCTGGGGCTCGGTACTGGTCGCTTCCGACCGCGCAATTCTTGCTGTATTCGTAGTGGAGATCGGGCTGCGGCTTGCCGTCTGGCGGGGTCGCTTTTTTCGTGACCCCTGGAGCGTGTTCGACTTTATCGTGGTCAGCATTGCGCTCATACCGGCGACAGGGCCACTGGCCGTGCTGCGGGCGCTACGGGTGCTGCGGGTGCTGCGCCTCATCTCAATGGTGCCGAGCATGCGCCGTGTGGCGGGGGGTCTGCTCGCCGCAATCCCCGGTCTTGGCTCGGTGATCGGCATTATTTCGGTGATTCTCTATGTGTTCGCCGTGATCGCAACCAAGCTTTTCGCGGAGCACTTTCCGCAATGGTTCGGCACGCTCGGCGAAAGCGCCTATACCCTGTTCCAGATCATGACGCTGGAAGGATGGGGAGATATCGCCCGCTCGGTCATGGAGGTCTACCCCATCGCGTGGCTGTTCTTCGTCATATTCATCCTGGTGTCGACGTTCACCATGCTCAATCTATTCATCGCCGTAGTGGTGACATCGATGCAGAGTGAAAACACGCGCGATATCGACGCCGAGCGTACCGATGCCCTCTCGGGCACCGAACTGAGGCGGGAACTTGCCGAGATGCGCACCGAGATGCACGCGCTGCGTGTGTCGCTTCAACAGAACGCAAGTGAATTTTCTCGCGTTGAGCCTGGTGTATCGTGACCGTGCATATCATATTCGCCTGCGGTGTAACCGGTTTCCACCATGGAAATTCGCGTGAGATTGGCGATTTCCCTTACAACCTGCATCGCACCTACCCTACCCCCCTCCACCCATCCCACTGGAGCATCCTTTGGAGCCATTGACTACGCTGGATGAACTGCGACGCCAGATCGCTTTGTTGGCCTGCGTTGAGGAGACGCAAGCGCCTTTTGTGAGCTGTTATCTCCACCTTGAACAGGGGGAAGCGGGCTACCGCGAAGTATTCGAACACCGCGCAATTTCCATGCGCAGTACCCTTGAGTTCGAGGCGCGTGCGGATTTCGATGCAGCGATAAGCCAGATCGAGGATTACCTGGCCGAGAAACTGCGGCCCGGTGCGAAAGGGGTAGCCTTGTTCAGTCGCCACTTCCGAGGTGGTGCCTTCTTTCTTCCGATGCAGTTTGTGGCGCCGCTGCCAAACTGGATCGCGGTCTATCCCACACCTAACCTGTTTCACCTGATGGCGCTCAAGGATAACTATCACCGTTACGTCGTGCTGCTTGCGAACCAGGCCTGCGTACGGATCCTTGAAGTCAACCTGGGGGCAGCCACCATCAAGGCCTGGACCGAACAGCCTGCACTGCGCGAGCGTGTAGGCCGCGAATGGACCAAAGCGCATTACGAGAGCCACCGACGCGAACGTACCTCACGCTTTCTGAAGGAGCAGATCAGTTTGCTTGAACGCCTTATGGTTGCGGGCGGTCATACTCACCTGATCTTGGCGGGCGAGCCTCGCCTGACTGGAGAGATACGACGCGCACTGCCCAAGTCGGTCGCGGCCAAACTGATCGACACCATTCCGGCAGCAAGCCGGGACACGCAGGACGATGTCGTCGCCGCCACCCTGTCAGCCTTTATCGAAGGCGAAGAACAGGAATCACAGGAAATCGCAGCGCGTTTCGTACAGGGTATTCGTACACAGGGCCGGGCGGTGGCGGGCGCGACCGCCTGCCTGGATGCGTTGCGTCAGCAGCGGGCGGATATGCTCCTGCTGGCGCGCGATCTTCTACCCGCGCCGGGTTGGCGCTGCGCCGCGTGCGGAGTAATCCGTATCGAGCATAATGCGCCTGTTGCATGCCCTGAGTGCGGCAAGAAATCGGTACAGCCTGTCGATGCAACGGTCGAGTTGGTGAGGTTGGCCGGACAACAGGAATGCCCCATCGAGGTCGTGGATCATTGCGACCCGCTGATGGCTTTGGGCGGCATCGGCTGCCTGCTGCGTTATTAGCGCGGAACCGTTAGCCGATGAATACGTTGACGTGGCAGCCGGGAAAACAGTAACCAGGATCGGGAGATATACCAAGAATGGAAACGATTGCAACACCATGGATGTGGGCTGGATTCTTCGCCTTTGTCATCGCGGCGACTGTCGTCGACCTCAAGGTTCTCTCTGCGCGCGGCGCGACGCGGGTCAGCGTCAAAGAGGCGCTGGGCTGGACTACCGTCTGGATCGCACTATCGTTCGCCTTCGCCGGCTGGCTCTGGTGGCATCTTGCGGGAGCAGCCGGTCCAGAGATCGCCCGCGAAAAGACACTCGAGTTTCTGACCGGCTACCTGATCGAGAAATCGCTCTCGGTGGACAACATCTTCGTCTTCCTGATGATATTCACCTACTTCGCCGTGCCTCCGGAGTTGCAGCGGCGCACGCTGGTGTACGGTGTGTTCGGCGCCATCGCGTTGCGCATCGTCATGATCCTGATCGGCGCCTGGCTGATCGCCAAATTCCACTGGATCATTTACCTGTTCGGCCTGTTTCTGCTCGCTACCGGAGCCAAAATGCTGTTCTTTGCCGGCGACAAGCCAGACCTGGAGAAGAACCCGGCATTGCGCTGGATGCGCGGTCACCTCGCTTTCACGCAAGGCTTTGAAGGCGAGCGCTTCTGGGTGCTGCGAGACGGAGTACGCACGTATACGCCGCTTTTCCTCGTGCTCGTCATGATCGCCATCACTGACGTCGTCTTTGCGGTGGACAGTATTCCAGCGATCTTCGCCATCACCGACGATCCGTTTATCGTCATGACCTCCAATATCTTTGCCGTCCTTGGCCTGCGCGCACTGTACTTCGTGCTCGCCGACATGGCGGACCGCTTCCACCTGCTTTCTTACGGTCTGGCGCTTGTCCTTATTTTCATCGGCGTGAAGATGCTGCTGATTGACCTCTTCAAAATCCCGGTCTTTCTCGCGCTGGGCGTCGTTGTTGCGCTGATAACGGCGAGCATCGTCGCGAGCCTGCTCTGGCGTCCAAAGCCGTCCGGCTGAGCGATCATGGCTCTCACGCCCATTCGCTCGGCGGCCGCGGCGATGGTCTGGCCGGCGTTGATTGCTACCGTGCTTGTCGCGGCTTCGCGACTTTACCTG
>Ga0163147_10004774_pt1 | contig 16976 bp, 17 predicted proteins | sample OliLakLV19MP6G1_FD_148597 | JGI IMG/M metagenome (GOLD analysis project Ga0163147, IMG submission 148597) | Freshwater microbial mat bacterial communities from Lake Vanda, McMurdo Dry Valleys, Antarctica- Oligotrophic Lake LV.19.MP6.G1 | ecosystem: Environmental > Aquatic > Freshwater > Lake >...
TAGTAATACACTAAACTAATGTGGAAATTATCTCAAAGTCATTGACACGTTCCGCTGTCCCGCTGGTCATCCCAATAACTTTGTAATAGCGGCGGCAATACCTGGATCTTTTCACTGTCAAGCGGCGTATCACCTTGCCCTTTGCCCCAAAAAGAAAATAGCCAAGAATTCCTGATCCTATTATCGCCCCGATGCCCACCAGCATTGGCCAAGACAATTTGTTACCGAATAGTCACGTTTGGTACCAGCGCCGGTGCGGCTGATTAAGAAGCTATGGTTGTCACCGAGCTAGGGAATAAAAACTTCATTCAAAACGTATTACATGATATACAACAATTCTGTTTTAAATCAGGTGGCAAGCGTATGCAAATAAATAAGTCTGTAGCGATTTTATTTGTCACAGCATTAATTTTCAGTTCATCTTCCGCGTCAGCGGCCGACACTGCCCGTGCGCCGGTTGTGGTCGAGTTGTTCACTTCACAAGGTTGCAGCAGTTGCCCGCCAGCCGATCATTATCTATCAACTTTAACTGAGACTTTTAAATCTGGTCCTAAAGTGGTTGTTGTTAGCGAGCACGTTGACTATTGGGATCATCTAGGCTGGAAAGACCCTTTTTCATCCAAGATTTTTACCGATAGGCAGCAGTCTTATGCCAAAGCTTTCAAGCAAAACACCGTTTATACGCCCGAGATGGTTGTTGATGGAAGGACAGGCTTTGGTGGCACCGATTCTCGCTCTGCCGTAGAGGCCATAAACAGTCGAACAAACGAGCCTAAATTAAATATTGGGCTGACAGCAGTTTGCGATTCCATCCACAAAATTGTAAATGTAAGCTTGAACACAGCTGTTTCGCTTGGCCGAGATGAGCAGCTGGTAGTTTTTCTTACCCAAGACAATGTCACTGTGTCGGTTCGAACAGGCGAAAATTCTGGTCGAGTCTTGAAACACACCGGCGTTGCCCGAGTGGTAAAACTTTTCGAAAAGCCTGTTAAGAAATTCTCGCTGCCGCTTCCTGCTGATGCCGGCATAGCGTCAATAAAGGTAGTGGTTTTACGTCAAGATACAAAATCTATGGCTGTAACCGGCGTTGGGTTAGCTGGAGTTATCACTTCAAAATGACGAATGAATTTGCCATCATTAACGGTGGCATAATCTTCTCGTAAATGCGAACCACGAGATTCGGTACGCAGCAAGGCCGCTTGGGCAATAAGCAGACCGACTTGAAAAATATTGCGCTCGCAATATTGTTTGGCCGACATTTTGCTTGCGGGCACAAGGATTGACGGTGACTTAAGTAAAATGTTCAAGCCCGACTGCGATCGCACAAGCCCGGCGTGTCTGTACATATGAGCGCGAAAATTTTGCACATCGGTTGGCAACACTATCTGCTCGTCTTGATGCCGGCTGATAATGTTTGTTGAATGAGCACTGCTTGATGCAATTAGCTCATCGCCAAGATTGAGAGCCATAACGCCAGCTTCTAAAAGTGAATTGCTCGCCAGTCTATTGGCACCGTGAAGACCTGTGCAAGCGCATTCGCCGATGGCAGACAATCCCTTCATACTGGTGCGGCCGGCCACTGTAGCTTTGATTCCGCCCATCATATAGTGTGCGGCGGGCGCAACAGGAATTGGTTGAGTCAGCAGGTCAATGCCGTATTGACTGCATGTTTGTAAAATATTGGGAAATCTATTTTTGATTTGTTCTGCGCCTATGGGCCGCATGTCGAGATAGACTTGCTCTAGATCGTTTTCAGTCATTACCGAGTGAATCGCTCGAGCAACTATGTCTCTTGTAGCCAGCTCACCGTCTTCGTGAAAGCGTTTAACAAATCTCTGACCTTTATGATCCAGCAGAGTTGCGCCCGCACCCCTGGCCGCTTCTGTGATAAGAAAAGAGGGGGCGTTGTGTAATCGTAGAGCCGTCGGGTGAAACTGTACGAATTCCAGGTCACTTAAAACAGCGCCGGCACGGTATGCCAGAGCGATACCGTCTGCGGTGGCTACAAGAGGGTTAGTGGTGCGTTCAAAAATCTGACCCGCACCGCCCGTGGCTAAGACAGTGTGAGTGGCCCGCACTTCGATTTTTGAATCGTCGTTAAGTAGAGTTGCTCCGCAGCAACCTTCATTACTAGTGCGCAATTCTATTGCGGTGGTGTTCTCTAATATGATCAAATTTTTGTTGCCTACGGCTGCCAGCCAGAGTTTTTCGCTGAGCGCTTCGGTAATCGATTTGCCGGTGGTATCTTTGTTGTGTACCACGCGAGCCTGCTTGTGCCCGCCTTCGAGGGCCAGGTCATATTTGCCTGCTGGGTTCTTTTCAAAGGCCACGCCAAGTCTGTCTAATTCAGCAATCAAACGATGACCATCAAAAATAATGCTTTTGGCCACTTCGACATCGGTGAGACCGGCACCAGATTTGATGGTATCGATCAGGTGAGCCTGGCACCGGTCACTGCGGCGACGCCACCTTGTGCCCATGAACTGTTTGAATCAGAAAGCGCAGCTTTAGATACAAGCACCACTTTCAGATCTGCCGACTGCAGGCGCAGTGCAAGCATTAAACCTGCAATGCCGGAGCCGACTATTAAAACGTCGGTATCAATCACTGATGCTATGCGCTTGTCGTTCATGGTTGTGCTCCTAGAAAATCGAGATCATGCGCTCGATGGCCAGACGCGCTTTAGAAGCTGTTTCTTCTTCCACCGTCACGTGGAATACATCTTCCACAAGTGATCGGTGCAGCTTTTCTAGAGTGATCATTTTCATAAATTGGCAGCTCATTTCAGAACTGATCGGCAGAAATTCCTTATCAGGATTTTCTTTTTTCATTCTGTGCAAAATCCCGATTTCGGTTGCGACTACAAATTTCTTTGATTCAGAAGAACTTGCCAGCTTAAGCATTCCCTCTGTTGAGGCCACTTTCAGCACATCTTTATTGTCGCCACCCTGGCGCGCCACCCTGTCAAGGTAAGGGGTCAGGCATCCGCACTCGGGGTGAATCAATAATTCAGCATCAGGGTGCTCTTTCATCTTTTCGTCTATTTTGCTGGGATGCACCGCGGCGTGCACGTGGCACTCACCCATCCAGATGCGCATATTTTTCCGCCCGGTCATCTTCTGCACCCATGAGCCGAGAAAGACGTCTGGCAGAAACAAAATTTCTTTGTCTTCAGGTATAGATTGAACAATTTTCAATGCATTACCGGAGGTGCAGCAATAATCCGAGATAGCCTTAATTTCAGCGGTAGTATTGACGTAAGAAACTACGATGGCACCTGGATGCTCAGCTTTCCAGTCAATCAGTTGCTGCAAGTTTATAGATGCGGCTAAAGAGCAGCCGGCTTCAAGATCAGGAATTAGTACGCGCTTGGTGGGACACAAAATGGCGGCGGTCTCGGCCATAAAGTGCACGCCACAAAAAACAATCATTTCAGCATCAGTTTTAGCTGCTTGCTGCGAAAGCCCAAGGGAGTCGCCGACAAAGTCAGCCACATCTTGAATAATTGGTATCTGGTAGTTGTGAGCAAGAATGACGGCGTTACGCATTTTGCTGAGATATTTGATTTCATCAATAAGCGTTTGCGTTTGTCTGTCAATTTTAGAGAGTGTGTTCATCGATTTCAGTTGACCTCATGTACACGCTATGATTTTGCGATATCGAGTAAGCGTACTTCTTACGTTTTACCATTAAAATGCTCCCATTGCAGCTTAAATTGCCAAGGTGCAGATTAATTCGCAAGGTTTATACTCCAGCTACCCTTGGAACGCTCGTTTGCGAACATTTTCATTACTCGCTGGTGCTAGCTTTTAGGGCTTTCAAGCTTTCCAGTAACTGTATAAGCAACGGTAACCAAATACTGAAACTGTCTTTCGCTATCCTGCCACTAACTGAATTAGCGCCATTTGAGAATGTATTGAAGTCCTGAGAACGAAATAGGGCCTTTGGGAGCAAGGATGTGCCCACGCGTCTGAGTCGTTGTCGTTAGAATTACGATTACTTCCTGTATACTGGACGTAATTCGAGCCTTTCCTTAAGTTTAACTGACATTAAAATGCGACAAAATGGCTATTGAACCAATAAAAGTAACCGTTGATACCGTAGCTCTGGCCGTACAAGAAGGTCAGCTCGAAATAGTTTTGGTTAAACGCAAACGCGAGCCTTTTAAAAATTTGTGGGCATTGCCCGGTGGATTTCTTTCTGACGACGATAGCATCGAAGACGCTGCCACAAGAGTGCTTTTTGAAGAGACAAATGTCGGCGGTGTTTACCTTGAGCAGCTGTACACTTTCGGTGACCGCGGTCGAGATCCGCGTGCTCGAGTGGTGACCGCCTCTTATCTGGCTCTTTTGCGTCAAGACGATCTGGAGCTACGGGCCAGTTCTGATGCCAGCGGTGTGGCATGGTGGCCGGTGTTAGACCTGCCGCAATTGGCATTTGATCACAGGCGAATCGTTGAATATGCGCACCAGCGAATCAAATATAAAATTGAATATTCAGCTGCGGCTTTTAGTCTCTTGCCGGACAAATTTACTTTGCGCGATTTACAGTCGGTCTACGAAGCGGTTTTAGGGCGGCCGGTCGATAATCGCAATTTTCGTAAGAAATTTCTCAAATCAGGCGTGTTGCGCGAGTTAGATGAGACAACGCAACAAGGCTCTTTTCGGCCGGCCAGACTTTATTGCTTTTCGCAAGAAGAATTCGATCAGCTTCCCGATCGTCCGGTATTCAGTTTCTAGCCACTACATACGGTGCCTGCTATTTAAAGTTAAACGTTCGCTTTGGCTTTGCCTTTGATAAAGTCACTGCGATTAAGGACTGTTCCACGGAACTGTCGCACGATGTACACAGGAGTGTTTCTTTTGACCATTCCATATAGCCGAGAGATGTCTGAGTTAGAATGCCGAATACAACCGTGACTGGCACTCTTTCTGATCTGGTTGGGTTCGTTTGTGCCGTGTAATGCCAGTTCGTCGCCGTTGAGAAAAATAGCGGCGACACCGAGCGGATTTTTGTGAGTCTGATTGTAGGCTGGAACGGGCTTTTGTTCTGGATCAATGGTTCTGGGTGGCACCCAGACTGGAAATTGCTTTTTCATCGCTACCAGATATCTGCCTGACGGAGTGGGCTTGTCGACGGTGCCGATAGCGTTTGATAGAGTCATCACCCTCACCATTTCATCACGGCGGCCAAGGTGTTGCAGTTGCAAGACGTGCGTTGAGTGACTGCCTTTGTCGACTACTAGGACTGTAGGAGCGTTCGAACGGTAGCCATTTTTCTTCAGCACTCCAGTCAGAGCATAATGTCCATTGATAAATGGATATTGCATATTGGTTTTGACGGCGCCTGCGGGTCTCTTTGGCGCGGGTGGAGCGCTGAAGGCCGGCGCGGTAGCAGAAAAGCTAATAACCATTGCTACCATTAGAGAAAACTGTTTCATTGCGCCACTCCAAACCTGACCATTGCCCTGAATACGCTGGTCGGAGAAATGCTGTTTAAGTTCCACAATAAGTTCCACAGTTGGATAGAGATATCGATTATTTGAATACTTCGTATGGATCCAGGTCAGACACCTGCCACCAGTTTCTCAAGACGTCGCCCATGCCTACTGCGAAATGCAGGTGCGGAGTATTCGGGGGTGCATTGCCCGAAGTGCCTACGTACCCAATGACCTGGCCTTTTTTTACTTTGTCGCCATCATGGAGGTTATCTGCATATTTTTGCAAATGGGCATAGTAGTAGACGAACTTACAGCTGGGATCGGCCTGGTATATGGTTGTTCCGCCTGCTTTGCTCAAGAAAAGCTTGACGATCGTTCCATCTTCCACTGCCATCACCGGGGTATTTCTGGGGGCAGCCAAGTCGGCAGCGCCATGTTTGCTGCCACCGCGAATTTCATTGAAAGAGCCTTTTATTGAGGCCATGCTGAAACCAGCGATAGGCGCGGCCAGGTGTTTTGCTCTTAGTTCTTTAATCGCTGCTTGCGTTTCGGCCTCGGATAACGGTGCTTGCTGCACTTGGGAAGACTTCTTTTCGTCAGCAGCCGAAGCCTCTGAACTCAGAAATGTCATGTTGCCTACGAACAAGCAAGTTATTAATATTGGGAAAACTGATGGCTTCATTGTTGTGAGGACGATGATATTAGCTTAGAAGTTCCAGCGACATGGGCAAAAGGCGTTGTTCACTTAAACAACATACTTATGCCAAGCAAAAGAATGATGGTTGACACCACACGCTTAAAAATCGGTTCTGGAATTTTGACTAAGACTGCTTTTCCAAACCACGTTCCAAGCAGCACGCCGACAGACGCGACCGTAATTGGCAACCAGACTTGCACCAAATCCGCGAAGCGGCTAGCGAAGTAAACGGGCATTCGAGCGGCATCGACGATCAGACCAATTCCGGTTGCAGTTGCCACGTACTCTTTCTTTGTCAGATCAAATCCCAAAAGTGCGGCAGAACGAATACCGCCCTGATTACCCACTAATCCGCCAAAAGCGCCTGATACCAAACCTGCCAGCCAACTAACTTTGGGTGGCACCCTAATCTTTTCGGACAATCCAAAAGTGCCAGTAATTCCAGCAAATATAAGCAAAAAAGCAAAAACTGTGATTAATGCCGGATTGGTTGCTGCATTATGAAGCAACGCACCACTTAAGCCTCCAATTGCGCTGCAGATACCAAAGCTAATGAAAACGTCCTTTCGTAAGTCTTTGTGAATCAAGATGAACCTGAGGGAAGTGCCAAGTACGTGCGGTATGGATATCGCTGCCACTGCCAGTTGAAGGTCGAGACGCAAAGCAAGTAAAGGTGTTAAAAGGCTGCCAATGCCAAAGCCTGAGACGGAGGCAACGCCGCCTGCAAGTACCGCGACGAGGAAGACCACGATTAATTCAATAGTCATGCCAGCACCTCATATTTCATAACAGCCAATTTGTTTCATGAGCTTGCCGGCCGTTTCTAAAGATAGACCCGAGAGAAATGTTACGAGGTAGAGTTTTTCTCTAGACCTGGAAAATCCGATTGCCTGCCTGGGCCAATGGTGAGTACATGGCTATCGGTGAATCCTTCAATATCAGGATTGACCCAGACTTCGCCTTTTCGCACCAGCCGCGGCCCGCATGTAAGTGAGTACCAGTGCTCTTCCCATTGCGGCTGGCCTTCGGAGCGGGCCGTAACCATCTCTAAATCATTGCCCGCTTTGATACCGAGAGTGGTGCCATAATTTTCCCATCGGCTATATTTTAGAGTTTTTCCACCTGCCACCATATTGCCCATGACGCGCTGCTGCTTGTCTTTGCTAAAAAATGTGCCATTGAGCATGACAGCACCGTGGTGCCTTGTTACGTATTCGTCAAAGATTTCGGCACCGTGCGAAACACTGGCATTGTTTGCTTCTTGGCTATCGTGCGACAACAAAATTGACATGTACGTCTCCGGATCAGTCATGTCTACAGTGGTGACGAAAAAGCTAATTCCGCTAAGTTTTTTCTTTTCAAATAGAACAGGCTTGCTCACTTTTGACTTGTGCTTCTTTTGCTTCGGCGGTGGTGGCACGAAAAACGGTGGCGGCGGCGGTAGCACGGCTTCTTTTAATATTCATAGGATGGGTCGTCCACACAATATACCCGCTTTGAAGGTCGCAGCCAGGCAATTAATGTGCGGAATTTTCGCTAACTCCATCGGGGTAGACTAAGATCTTTCACAAGGTAATAGTCAGCGACAATAATCAGGTATTAAATGACCGTACACACCAGAGGCGAACTGATCGAATTATTAGACCAGGGCAGAAGCTTTGACTATCTGTTTTTCTACAGCCATCAACCGAAAGCGGACGGCAGCGTATCTGAGTCTTGCTGCAGCCAGTGGTTTGATGCGTCATTTACTGTAGACGGAATTAACTATGCCACCGCCGAGCACTTTATGATGGCCGAAAAGGCGCGGCTATTTAATGATCAAGAATCGTTGCAGAAGATCCTCGAATGCAAGACCCCTAAAGAGGCAAAAGCCCTCGGTCGCAAAATAAGCAATTTTGATTCTAACCTCTGGCAGCAGCACCGGTCGGAAATAGTTATTCGCGGCAATCTTGCTAAATTTGAGCAAAATGTAGCGCTGAGTCAATGGCTTAAATCAACCGCTCCCAAAATTCTCGTGGAAGCAGCCCAGGATGACCAGATTTGGGGAATTGGCTTAGAGCAGTCCAATATCGATGCTGCCGATCCGCGCAAATGGAATGGCGAGAATCTGCTTGGCTTTGCATTGGTTCTGGTGCGGCAAAAGTTGTAATTTGGTAGAGTAGGAATATGAGAAAATTGCCCACCTACAAAGAACTCGGGCGATTGCTGCTGTTCGCGGCAGCTCTTATTCTTGTCTTGGCGACCGGTGCTTATCTTTATTACATGCCGCGATTTAATCACTCGTTGATCAATTATGTTTTGTTTCACCCGCCAGATAGAAAACTTGATCAACCCATCGAGATTGGTGGCATTCTCGGAAAACATAACAGAATTGTTGTTCGTGATGGCGCGAAGTTATCTGAGCCAGCCATTGTACTTGATTGCATTTTTTTTAAAGCGCCAAACGAAAAGGGTGCAATTTTATATTCGCAAGGTGTTGGCAGTGCCATCAACGCCATGGCGGATCATTTTAAAATTACCACCATGCTTGAGTCAGGTTATTCGCAATGGGCCGATGATTAGGCAGGTTTTACAGCCATCTATCCTGAGTGTTTATTTATGGAGCCCACTTTCGATAATCTGGTGATGCCGAAGGGTGAACATCCTCCTGTTCTTCTAATCGCTGTCGCGAAAGACAAAAGTATGCCACCATCTCATGCAGCGCTTTTAAAAAAAGAAGCGAAGCAACCTTTTATGTTTGTCAATTTACCAACAAGCAACCACGCCATTGTAAGCGTGGCTGACCGTGCTCTGTGTGCTATAGCCTTGAACGATTTTCTAACCAAATTCGGTGCAGCTCAGAAATTGCAAGCCCTGCAACGTGGAAGTAGAAAGTAGTCACAAAATGAAAAGTCCTTGCTGTGCTTCCGCGCTCGCGGGGATCACCGAATTGCTACCGTAGGTAGTATCAACCTCGGACATGCATCTACTATGTCTTTTTCGACATCAGGTTTAGAAATGCTGTTCAGAATTTCTGCTGCCTTATCGAAAAGGCCGTGTTGCTTGTAAAACTCAACTAACCAGTGAAGTTCTTTTATTGGTGTTGGTTCATCAGCAGATGGCATTCAAAGCCCCTTAATTTAGGTATTGAACGAGACTGGCAATAGGATGGAATAGTTCCAATGCACGTAGTCTAAATTAGCAACTGTAGCCAGTTCGCGACAGTACACCACCTATTTATTTGACAGCAAATGATTACTCTGTTGAACCGCAAAGCGTTGCTGGTTTGATTAACCTTCTTCGTATAAGTCCCACTGATAGCTGTCAGTGCGGTTGACAAGAGGATCCTGGCCTTTCTAAGGTAGCGTCAATGGTATAGCGGAGAGTTCTATGCATTCAACCACAATTGCTGCTTTACAAAACAAAATTAGTCTGCCTGGAGGGGGTAAATGGCATGCTTTCATAGCCGCATGGCTGGGAGCATTTTTTGACGGACTTGATGCCACCATCTTTGTTATGGTCCTTTTTCCGGCGCTCTCGCAGCTGCTCGGCACAAGTGACCATGCCAAAATTGGTCAATACGGCAGCTACGTATTAGCGGTTTTCATGCTGGGTTGGGCGACCGGTGCGGTCGTTTTTGGCATGCTGGCTGACCGTATCGGTCGCGCTAAAACCATGATGATTACAATTCTCATGTATGCCTTGTGCACCGGTCTATGCGCTCTGGCACAGACCTGGCAAGAACTGGCATTCTATCGTTTTCTTGTGGGCTGCGGCATTGGCGGTGAAATTGGCATTGGCGGAGTGATTCTTGCTGAAACATGGCAGGGAAAATCACGCTTGCACGCTATGGGCCTTATGGTTTCGGCATTTGGGTGGGGATATCTGGCCACGTCGCTTCTTACTTTATGCTTCGGCCGTTTTGGCTGGCGCCTACTTTTTGTCATCGGTATTACTCCGGCGCTTCTTACCTTTTATGTGCGAGCGAAGCTTAAAGATACGGAAGAGTTTGAGTTTATTGCCGAAGCGCGTAAACGTGCTGCAAGCAAAAAGGAAATCGAACGCAACGAGCAAGAAAAAGATTTGCTGCGTAATCCATTCTTCCAATTATTTTCAAAGGAGAATCGGCGGGCAACGCTCACTGTAGCAACCATGGCAAGTTCGTGCATCATGGGCTATTGGGCCGTGCTTTCGTGGATTCCAGCCTGGATAAATCAAATCACCGGCACAGATGCCGTGAGTGAGCGCAGCATCACCACAATTTGCATGAACGCCGGTCTTATTTTGTGTGGTTTCTTCGGCGGTAAGCTCGTTGATGTGTTTGGGCGGTCGCGCTGCTTCCTGATCGGTTCTGTAGCCAGTTTTCTTTGTTGCGTCGGAATGTTTACCACGGTCAAATCATTCGGTTTGCCGTTGTTAGTATGGGCATTCGCCATTGGAGCTGCCTCGATTTTGCCTTTCGTAGTGCTTTTCGTTTATGTGCCTGAATTGTTCGCCACACGCATACGCAGCACGGCATTCGGTTTTAGTTATAATTCAGGTCGAGTCTTTGCTGCGCTGGCAGCCATTTTCGGTGGCCAGATAATTGCTGCCAGTGGCGGTTCCTATGCGGTTGGCGCGGCTACCGTTTCTGCCGTCTATTTAATTGGCGCAGTAGTTTCATTCTTTATGCCCGCCACAACTGGGGTAGTGGAAAAACACGTCATGATTTCAACTGAAGAGAGAGAACTCTCACCATTGGCAGTGCCTGCTTAATCAGATTTTTTATCGGCTGCTAGCATTGACGCGAGCGGTGTTGTATCTCAAGGTAAGTGCACACCGGCTTGTCGCGACAACTTCCGTTGTCAAGAAAGTTGTAGAAGAGATTTTCAACTAATGCGACAATGGCGGCTGCAAATCATAGATAACACCTGCTAGATTGGAAACCATGCAAGGAAGAAACCTCAAAACTCAGGCGCCGCTTATCGCCGCACCAAAAGTAGAAGATCTGCAACGCCTCTTGAAGGCAGCCCAGACGGGTACGCCTGTCAATCAGACAATTGCTGTTCCTGATCGCCCAAAATTAGTTCTTAAAGTGCAGATGACTCGTGCTGCCAGTGGGCTGGGCCGTTCAAAAGCAGCTGACGCCGCTCCAATCTGGTCATTGCAAGAGGGCATTAACACTCTCTGGGAATACAGCACCACCGACGTAGAGCTCATTTTTAATCTTGTCGAAGAATCGCTCTACGTTAAACCAGCGGCTCCAATCGCAGATTTTTCTGCTGCTCCTCCTCCAGCGGCAGTCCAACAAGTGACATACGGCGCCAGTCCGGTGAGGACGGGAAGCTTTGAACTGCAGCCGGCTCAGCCGGCAGTGCCTGCCGCCACAGCGGCTGCTGCGGCACAGCAGGCAGTAAGCCAGACCATTCAACTATCGGGAAATCTCAGCGAATTGGGCGTCTGCGAGCTGGTTCAGACAATCAGTGTGGCCAAAATGACAGGCCGCCTTGATATTACCAGTGGTCTGCAGTCGGTAGAAATTTATTATGAAGAGGGTACGCCGCGTCGGGCCTCGTACCGAAGTGATTCAATGACCGCAGCTCCAAAAAATCTCACTGATGAAGAAGTAATAGTCGAAGCGATGACCTGGATCAATGGATTTTTCCATTTCAACGCTTCCATGAAATCTTCTGAGCGTACTGCCATGAAGCGACTCGATCTGTTACTTATGGAAGGTGCGGCACTGCGAGACTACATCGTCAGTATTGAAGCCGCGGGCTTAAGTGACGATTCGGTGCCAGTTAAATATGGTCAGCCCTCAGAAGCTGAATTTGAGAAGGCTCTCGAAATTGGTGCTCCAGTCGACATGCAGAGTCAAAAAGCACTTTATTTCGTCTTTGATGGTAAACGCACACTCGCTGAAGTTGTTACTCAGAGCGGCTTGCCTAAATCAGCGTGGCTGCCGATCGTTTTCAACCTTTCTAAAGCGAAACTGATTGGTGTCAATGTAAAACCCAAACAAGAAGAAACTGCAGTAGAAATAACTCAGGCACCTGGCGCAAAAGAGGCTGTTAAAGAAGCGTTCCAGCAATTGCTTCGTTCCGACACAGGGCTCATGAGCTACCAGCTGTTTATGCATTTTCTGGAGGTTGAGTATCATCGCGCTCTCAAACTCAGGCTTCCATTTAGTTTGATTATTATCGGTGTGCACAAAGAAGAAGCATCTATCAGAGAGGAATTGTCTTCAGATGATCTGAAGCTGGTGGCAGAGAAAATTCGCATACAGCTTGAGCCTTACGATTATGTAGCCCACTACCAGACCTATAATCTGGCAATTTTGATGCCGCACCGTCCATCAGCTTCGGCCCGAGAATGCGTGGCGAAAATCATTAGTGACTTTAACACTGAGCTGGCGCAAACTGGAAATGCTGTGCGTTTCGTCTGGTCGGTGGGTGGTGGTTGCATTCCCGAAGACGGTATTAAACTTGATGCTCTTTTGGCTAAAGCAGAAAAAGAGCGAGCAGCGGTTTAAACATTCACTGGAGCCTTAAGAGGCATGTAAAACCAGGGGAAGACCCGGTAGCTTACTGTGCCATTTCGGGAATAATAGGAATAGCGCATTCGCAGTTATAGGTTTGAATAATGGCCGAACCCTCAGTCAATAGGCCTCTTTAGGATTTTAAGCTAAAAGAGACTGAAAGCCGGCTGGTGGAAGAGGCCGCCCCGGTGTCTTGCTCGGCACTGACCGTGCCCGAGTCATCTGACAATGCAGTTGAAGCCAAGTCAGATCTGCCTGCCGTAAAGTTGCCCGCCTACGACGCTCCAGCGCAAAATAACCAGGCCTATTTGAAAAGCGAATTTCATGGTGATTTTAAACCAAACTCTGATACCGAATATAGAGGCTTATTCAGGCACCGATTGATCGTCGGTGGAAGCATTTTTTTTGCTATCAGCCTTTTTGTCTTCAGTTTGTTGGATCTAAAGTCACTGGTTAAGACTACCGGCTTTATCGATTCCACCATGCACATTACAGAAAATCCCAAGCGAGCCAGGTTGAGCCCAGAGTTGGCTTATGTGGATAATTTGTCTAAGGATGGCTTGTCTAAAGTTAGAGAATCTGGGTGGAATATTCCGCGCATTGGTTACGTTGATCTATCGGGCAAAACAGTAATTAAACCTGTTTATCAGGATATCGGCGATTTTTCTGAAGGCCTGGCCGAGGTCAGCATTTACAGCAAGACTAACGATCGTTGCGTTGGATACATTGACAAAGCTGGAGAAATTGTCATTCCGGCAATTTACGAAAAATGCTCGCCTTTTAGTGGCGGCACTGCACTTGCTTACAAGAAAGATACTACTTATTTAATCGACAAAACTGGAAAGGTTTTATTTCAAACAGTAAATCCGCCTCCAGGTACGACCTATGAACCGACCCGTTCAGAGGCCGCTCTAAAGCTTGACGAAAAAGAGTACGCACCCAATGGGCAAACGCGATTGGATGCGCTCGATCCCGACCACGCCCCAGCTGGAACTCCGCATTTCGTCACCGTTCCTAGTGGCTTTGTTGGTTTATTGGACGCCAAAGGCGGTTGGCTAATCAAACCCGAATACGACAGTATAAGGTCTGTTTCTGACGACAACAATGTGGGCTATTTAACCCCAGAGCACGAGGTCTACACTTACTCATATACATATTCACAAGGACGCAAAACTGCCAGGTTTGGTATCAAAGATTCCCCGGCCTATATAGTCGAGAAACGACAACTCTTTGGTGTTGTTGATGATAGTGGCAAGGAGATATTAGCGCCTCAATTCACTCGAATTTCCTCTTATCAGAATGGGCACGCTGCCGTGCGTGTCAATGACAAGTATGGTTTTGTCGACAGCACCGGCAAATTTGTTATTAAGCCACAGTACGATTACGTTACGGCTTTCGACAAGATTATTGCGGTGAAAAACGGCAAGGTCTGGTCGTTCATCGATTCATCCGGTAAGCCTGTTGCTGGTCCGTCGGTAGATGGTATCGTCCATAGTGGCAGAGGCGTGTGGCTCTCTGAAGGCCTCGGGGCGGTTCTGCAAGGCGATAAGATCGGCTTTTTAAACGCCCAGGGTAAATTTACCATTGCCCCTCAATATAAGTGGGCTCTTGCCTTTTCTAATGGCTATGCACCTGTATATGACGGTTCATTCTGGCATTACATAGATAAAAGTGGGAGGAGAGTTTCGCCAAATTTAGGTACCGCCAATACTTTAATTGCGGCCAATGCTGAAATTTCACTACCAGGGCCACTCTATTCTTTTGTAGAGTTCAGTGATATCGATAACTTTAATAACACAGTTAATGGCTGGAAAGGCACCATTCGAACGCAGTCCATTACAGCCAGCAAGCCACCAATAGAGATTAATGATGACAGGTATTAAGGCACCAAATACTTTAGTGCTGTCTTATGGCGATTCTTTGTCTTTACTGCTTTTGTGGCAGAAAGCCTTTCTTTTGTTGCCCCTTTGGGCGATACCACTTGTGCCTCTGGTTGGGTTGGCTTCCAGATACATGGGCTCCGTAGCAATGGACGTTGGTTACAGTCTACTTCTCTGCTTATTCATCACTTATTTTCTGGAAGATTCACTCAAACGAAAGATTAGGATCGATGACAACAATCTTTTTTTTGGCTTTCGTGTTGTGCCGATTAAAGACATAATCAGCGTTGAAATTCCCGGCAATAAATCCAAACTATTGCCGAGTTGTCTGGCTATCACGAGCCAGAGTGGCGGGCAGCTAAAGCTTAAATTAAATGGCCTGAGCGATCGCAGCATCGAGTTGTTGATTGCGCATTTGCAATCGCGCAATTCCGCTATAAAAGTGTCTCCGGTGCTGAATACGTTGTTGAAGGCTGGAAGGGCTCCCCAGTTGCCTTTAGTCGTTCCTGCGCAATTGCGATTGTCTTATGACGCCAGGCCATTTATTGTTGAATCGATAGCTATTTTCAAGCACACCGCCGGCAAGTGGATGCGGTTTGGTCCAATTGTTGCTTTACTCGCGATGGCACCAATGTGGATCAATTGGTTGAGCAATCTCTATTTTATGTTTCAGCCACACGAATATGGTCAGGCCGAACAGTTCGCCTTCCACCAGTTTTTGACCCAGTGCTCCGCTGCACTAGGGCGCGTTATTTATTCTATTGGCAGTAGCACATCCACGACCCTGACTGCCGCTTCGCACAATCCGCTAGTCGTAGGTGTGCTGGCCTTGTGGCTGGCCGCTATGACCTTTTATATGCAGCGCTTGTTGTGGAAGCCAAATTGTTTAATTAGTGACAACAATGGTTTGCGTCTGGTAATGCGGATGGGAGCCCTCAACATACCTTTTAAAAAAGTGCAGTGGTCTCAAGTTGAGCGTTTAGAGCTTCAGGAAGGAGCTCAGAATGCGGCAAAGATTCATATTGAAAGAAAGGATAGCAAGAAGCTTGATTTAGACCTATCTGCGATTAACGTCGACGAGCGAGGCCTGCTTTTAAAGCGCATCGAAACTTACGTGCCCGATTGTCAGGTTGGTCACCAGGTAACTCAGTCGCTCATGGCTAAATCAGACCATAGTTATACTGAGCTATGGCTGCAATCTCTTACTCAAGCACCCGAGCGCAAAACTCTCGATCCGCTTGAGCCCGGTCAGATGGCTGCCGATGGTCGCTTCGAAATTTTACGTAGTCTCGGAGTCGGGGGTCAGGGCACTGCTTATTTGTGTCGTGATACTAACAATGGTGAGTCGCATTCAGTCGTTTTAAAAGAAACAATTCTCCCTGTTTTTGTTGACCCGGTTGTACGCAGAAAGGCACTAGAAGGTTTCGAGCAAGAGGCAAAGCTATTGCAATCACTGAATCACCCCGGCGTGGTGCAATTAGTCGATTATTTTGTCGAAGACCACCGTGCTTACCTTGTGCTCGAATATCTGGCCGGCAATTACTTGCGCGAGCTCGTCTTGCAGCAAGGCCCGCTTTCTGAGCTAGATAGAGTGATCGCTCTGGCAAGGCAAATGTGCACCATTCTCACTTTCTTGCATGATCAAGGTGTTATTCATCGAGATTTTACTCCAGAGAATTTGATTGTTGATAGTAAAGATCAGCTCAAGCTAATTGACTTCAATGTTGCTCAGCAAACACTTGGCGGTTCGCAAGGTACCATTGTCGGCAAGCCTGCTTACATGCCACCAGAGCAATTTAGAGGCAAGGCAACCACGCAAAGCGATATTTACGCTTTTGGTGCCACTCTATATTATTTGCTCACCGGCAGCGATCCCGACGCCATTTCGCAGTCATCGCCAGCGGCAGAAATGCCCACCGTTAGTGGCTCTATAAATGAGATCGTGAAAATTTGCACCGCTCTTGATTTAAATAAAAGGTACAAGTCCGCTGCTGAGATTCTGGCAGATCTGGATAGTATTGCCGATGTTGATGACATACAAATTCAGTCGCGACAAGAGGTATTAAACGGTGGCTGATCTTGTAATTCAGAGTCAGTGTAAAAGTTGGCTGCGGCAGTATCTTGATGCTTTCCTCAATATCTCATTTCCGCTCTGGGGCATCTTCTGTCCTATCGCTACGGTTTCCATGCTCGTTGGTCTAATTCAACTGATTCAACAATCTAAAGTTTCCACTATCGTTGAGCAAGCTGGCCCACTGCTCGCTCTCAGCATCTGCCTGACGCTGGCAGCACTGTTATTAAAACGTTTTCTCGCCAATGATTATCTGGTGGTGAACAGGCAGGGAATTACTCTGCCTGCGCTGGTTGGTGGCAGATTGGGTTTGAAAAAGCATCTTTCATGGCGCACGATTAAACTGGTTGATGCATCAATTAGCAGCGACAAACCAGAAAACTCACTCTTGA
>Ga0163147_10004789_pt1 | contig 16932 bp, 9 predicted proteins | sample OliLakLV19MP6G1_FD_148597 | JGI IMG/M metagenome (GOLD analysis project Ga0163147, IMG submission 148597) | Freshwater microbial mat bacterial communities from Lake Vanda, McMurdo Dry Valleys, Antarctica- Oligotrophic Lake LV.19.MP6.G1 | ecosystem: Environmental > Aquatic > Freshwater > Lake >...
TCTCCTGGGTGTCAGTGGGCTGAGCAGCGAAACCAGCCGGATCTTCAGCCAGCGCGGCCATGTCGCCAATGTGCTTGGCTACCGTCGGCGCAAGGGTGTTCTTCGGGTGCTGGAACAGGTTGCCCAGGATATGAGCGGCTGGAGCATACGGGCTGTCGAATATTTCGAACTGCTTGGCGTTGCCCAGCATACCCAGAGTATTCGGCCTGATCGGGGCGCAACCATCGATATTCGCAAGCGAACAGCACTAAGCCGCATCGGCACGCCCTTCGACACAATGGCAGCACGGGTCGATGTGCGCCGAATTGCCAGTGGCCGTGGCCGCAATAATGTTGGTAATGTTGGACTGTTCATCTGGCGGCTGCATAGTATGCCAATTGCCCAGGGTGTTGCCCACGCTATCGATAGCGAGATGCAGCAGTATACGTTTCATCCACTTGGGTTCGATCAGCAGCTCTTTAACGCACCCCAACCGCTCCCCGATGATAGCCGCCCAGATCTGATCCATCTACCAATACCACTGACAAATGCACTGGTAGCGGAGGATGTTGCACGGTTTGTGGGCGCAGATCGCAGTATCCAGGTGTTTGTTCAAACGGCGCATGCGCAACCAACACTGCTGCCCGCCAAGCAGATTGTGATCACCGACCTGAGTAACTGGGTTGTACCAAACAATCTGGCCGATGGCATGCTGCTGCTTGATGTTGAGCGTGGGCGGTTGGCCCGTGGGCAAAAAAATATTGAACAGGTGCTGGTGAGCTATTGCTATGGCGCGCTCGCTGATATTGGCGGTGGCCCCTACAATCGGCGTCACACCCTAGCCGACCAGAGCCGGGCTTCCTGGCATATCGAACTGGCACTGGATGGCAGCACGATAGCATTCGATCAGGCGATCAAACAATGGAATGAGCGCCCTGCCAACCCCGATCAGCCAGCATATGGCATCATCCGTGTGCTTGGCAATGGCACATACACCAGTAACGAGCTAATCACGATCAACGTGCCGCAGGATGGTACCCTGATCATTGAGGCAGCCGATGGTACACGCCCGACGCTGGATTTCCGTGCTGGCCTTTTGCTGAATGGGCTTGGTACGGGTGCAACACTGATCCTGAATGGGCTGCTGATCGCAGGGCCAGCGACGGTGAGTAACCTACAACTAACGATTATCCATTGCACGCTGATCGACGGCCTGCATAGTGGTGAGCACGCATCCGATGCTCACATCACCATCAGTGAGAGTATCAGCGGCCCGCTACGCCTGAATGCTGAAATCGATGGGCTGACGATCAGTGACAGTATTATCGATGCTGCGCCACACCAGAGCGATAAGCATCGCTATGCGATTGCCGCAGACGATGCCGGCGGCGCTGGGCCACGTGCTACCCTGACACGGACAACAGTGCTCGGTATGGTTAGCCTGTATGAACTGGCCGAGGCCTCCGATTGCCTGTTTAGCGAACAGGTGCGCGTGCAGCGTATTGAAACCGGCATGGTGCGCTATAGCTACCTCGCAGCCGATTCGCAAACTCCGCCTGGCTTTCGTTGCCAACCCGATCCCGCAACAACGGCCAGCCTACCCCTCATGAGTACCCGCTATGGTGATACTGGTTATGCGCGGCTCAGCCGTGAGTGCCCGCGCACAATCAGCGCTGGCGCAGAGAGCGGCTCCGAGATGGGTGCCTATCATAATCTGTTCCAACTTCAGCGTGAGGTCAATCTCCAGGGCGTGATCGACGAATATCTGCCCTATGGCCTGGAAGCTGGGCTGTTCTTTCATTCCTGATGCATTGATACTGGTTGGTGCAACTGGCAGTTGCGCCACCGATTGTATGGTAGAGGAGTACACCATGAGTGGCGATTTTTCTCGACTAACCTTCAACCCAGCGAAGCATTTCAGTGGCGTACGCATGCAACAGGGCCGCTTGCAGATCGATGCCGATTGGAATGAGCAGATGGATATTCTGACCCACCGTATGGAAACGGAGGTCGGCGATTTTCTGGGCCGCCATGGTGTGCCAATCAGTGTCAATAACGGCAAGGGCTTTGCGATCAGCGTCAATGCGAATGGCGGTTTGCAACTTGGCGCTGGCCGCTACTATATCGCTGGCCGCTTATTCGAGAACGAACTGGACAGTGCAATTAGTGGTGTTCCCGTTCCTCCAAGCAATAGTTTCAACAAACCGGATGCAATTAGCCGTGTTCGCGTTCCTCAAAGCAATAGCTTCTATGTTGCCTACCTCGATACCTGGCAGCGCCATATTGCCGCCGCCCAAGACTCTAGCATTGTCGAAGTGGCCCTTGGCGGCCCCGATACCGCCACCCGGATCAAGAATGAGTGGCTGGTGCGCTTCGAACCAACAACGCAAACCGACCCAGTGGCGCTCCGTAATGGCTGGCAGCCCGTAACCGTGCCGATCAGCACGGGTTTTATGAATGCCAGGCTCAACGCGCAGGCATTTTCGCTCGAAAACCAGCTCTATCGAATTGAGATCCATGAGATCACCGATAATGGCAGCATGCGCTTCAAATGGTCACGCGATAATGGCTCGATCATTGCTGCAATCGTACCGCCGGTGGACATCGAGGGTGGCGTTATTACCGTCACGAGCATCGGGCGGGACGACATCCAGAGCTTTCAGGCCAACCAATGGATCGAACTGACCACCAAAGCACAGACGAACCAGGGCCAGCCGGGTGTATTCATCCAGATTCAGAATATCAACGGCCACCAGATCACCGCAACCCAGGCATCCTGGGCAGCTGCGCTCACAATCTGGAAGGCCACGAATATCGGTGCAAGCGATTTCGATCTGGTGCGGCGCTGGGATATGCCAAATGGCCTGATCGAAGCAACCATCAGCGATGCTAATGCGCAGGATGGCTGGCAATTGATCGAACAGGGCATCGAGGTGCGCTTTCAGCCAGGCACAGTCGGCAAGCAATACAAACCCGGCGATTACTGGCTCACCACATCACGCGCCGCAATCGGCAGCATCGAATGGCCCCATGATCAGAGCGGGCAGCCCGTTGCCCAGCCAGCCCATGGCATCCAGCACACCTTCGTTCCACTGGCACTACTGCAATCTGATGGCAAGCAGTGGAGCGTGGCGAATGATGGCGATCTCCGCACCACCTTCCGACCAATGGTCGATGGGCTGGTTAACAAATCCGGCGACACGATGACAGGCAAGTTGCGGATCGAGGATGCGCTAGAGGTTATTGGGGATGTGAGAGTTGGGGGAAGCTTAAACAGTGTGGGGCAAGCTCGATTCGGTGAACACAATGCGCTAACTACCGTTGACATTAATGGCACACTGAGCATTAATGGGCTAAGCAATATGACGGTGACGGATCAAATCATCGCTTCAAATCCGAAACCTATATCGGTGTTGCGGCTTACCCGCCCAGGGCTGACCGATCCCAGAGTAGGGGGAGATGGCATTGTCTCGTGGACAAATGCCGCTAATTTTCTCATGAGCCGCTACGATGATCAAATGACTATTGGAACTCGTACACAGCTCGATCTTGAACTCGTCCACGAACGTGAGGCTGCACAACATGTGATGACCTGGCGCAGTGATAGATCGGTAGGTATTGGGACAGGTATCATGGGGGCGACACTCAATGTTGGAGTGAGAATTGAACTAAGCGGTTCTGCTACAGGCTCCTTGCAAGAAAAGGCGGTATTCGTAACCGTCAATGGTAACAACATAAGCTTTGTAGGTTTAAAAAAGGGTATTAATGCATTTATTCTCAGATCAACTGGATTATTTAAAAGCAGAAAGAATTACGATGTGAGTCAAGCTACCCTAGGTAATACCTGGAATGACTGGGCTGATTGGGTCATAGCTACCGCTATTTATGGCGACATCGTTGCGGTAGTCTCGATGGATATGATAGGCGCTGTGCCGACCGGCGGATCAGCTCAGAAACTACTTGATACTATTGGGGCGACCAAATATAAACAAATTATTGGCCAAACAAACAGTAATACATCTGCTGCTCAGCCATACGCATTACTTTTTGTAAAAGGTAGTGCGAATAAAGCCCTTGAGGATGTTCAAGCCTCTGGCGGTATGAATGCACAACTTCAGGCCTCATATCAACAGTTGCTAGATAGCGCTCGACCTGATGTTCGGATTGCAAATGATATGGTCATTAGTGGTGCCGCCTTTCTGAACAGCGCAACTGTGAGTGGCAACACTACTCTTACGACTCTACAGGTTAGTGATAACGTTGGCATTGGAACGGCTACACCAGAAGCTAAACTCGATATTAATGGAACGCTCATGGTACGAGATAAAGTATTCCTAACCAGCACACTTAATGTTAATGGTGAGGCTACCATCAATTCACTCAGCGTTTTACAAAATTTCATGAAAATTAAGTACACATATGCAGCTACTTCCGAGCATAAACTGCATCTTATGTGGGGGCAGGTATCTTGGAATGGAAGCAATCCCATCCTATCATCTGATAAGAGTAGCGGTATAACTGCGTCAGTACAAAATGCACCTACGCGCATCCGGCTTAGTTATACAGGGGCTGCCACAATTGCTCGACCACCGTTTGTCATGGTATTCAATGAGCAAGGATCTCTGATCTCGCCAGGCGACGTAACTACTCAGTATTTCGATATAGCTCTTCCGAGCCCGAGCACTACAACGAGCTTTAGGTTTATCGTTATGGGAATCCAATAATAGATTGTATGATGGCTCAACTACATCTACGAAGGCCACCGGCATGGCCTGGCCCGCGCTCAGTCCACCGGGTACCTGTTGGGTGTCGGGCTTCGTACGGAAGAGCCCGATGCTTCAGCGTCGGGCGGGCATATGGGTTAGCCCGCGTAGGCGGGCTTGGTAACAACGAGCTGAGGGCTTCAGCCCGACGGCATAGCCAAGGCACATACCCGATGAAAACCAAATCCTCTGTGAAAGCGACAACAACGACACCTGCACCCACGCAGCCGCTGTTCCAAACCCGTCCGTTCGCCAATATGCAACAGGCAAAAGCAGATTCGTTGCCTGACAGCACCACACAGAGTGAGCAGCGGCAACCATTGGGGCACAGCTTTTCACGTATTCAGATGACAGAACCACGCCCGCCAGCGCGCTTACACTTCCCAGCCATACGACGCATTGGCTCGAAACACGATGAAGCGGCACAAGCCAACCGCACTGGCCTACCCGATTCGCTGAAAACCGGAATCGAGAATCTTTCGGGCATGCCAATGGATGATGTGCGGGTTCACCTTAACTCAGCCAAACCGACCCAATTACAGGCACTAGCCTACACCCAGGGCACGAATATCCATGTCGCGCCAGGGCAGGAGCGCCATTTAGCGCAGGAGGCATGGCATGTCGTCCAGCCCAAGTTGCGCCTTGGCCCGGCCTCACTATGAGCAAGCGGCGGATCAGGTGGCGGCGCAGGTGGAACGTGGGATACATGCGCCCGCCATTCAGTCGCATCCACAGCAACCACTGGTGCAGCGCTTCACCAACGTGCCTAGCGCAGGCATCGCCGTTGCACCAAGTGTTAAGGCGGGTATCCGGGCTATCGGCTAGGGTTGCTCAACGTTCGCTCAACAAGAAGCTGTTGCGCTGGCTTGGTCGCAATACAGCAATAGTCATTGAAAGAAGCAATAGCATTGACATTGCTTCTGATCGATTGAGCATACGGGCCAACACCGAGAGATCGTCGAGAGATCGTCGAGAGCACAGCCCTGGGCACAACATAATACCGTCCTGCAGTACCGTCATTTTACTGATGCATATACCAGGCATGTTTGCTATTGTTTACACATCGACAAACATAAGCTGCACCGCTGATATCAGGCCTATCGGCAGCATACGTAACCTGATCGGATACAGCAATGGCCCCGAACACCTACCTAAATTTCGATATTGAGTTTGAGCGTACCGACGACGGCTACCGGCTGGAGATCGACTCGCCGGCTGGGCAGTTGACTCAGCCGTTCAGCATGCCCTTTTCCGCGCTCGAGATCGAGAATATACTGCTGCGCCTTGGGCGGCCACAGATCGGGGTGCGCGGCCTGCATACGCCCGAAACGGAGGCGGCGCGCACATTTGGCACACGGCTGTTCGATGCGGTGTTCCAAGATGAGCTGCGCGGCTGTTGGCGCAGTAGCCTGGAGGAAGCCAACCGCCAAAGTGCCGGTGTACGCGTGCGATTGCGCCTGAACGATACGCCCGAACTGGCCAGTTTGCCATGGGAGTATCTGTATAATTCGGCCCTGGATCGCTTTCTGGCACTTTCCGCACACACACCACTGGTGCGCTATCTGGAGCTGCCCGAACGCATCCGGCCACTGGCGATTACTGCGCCCCTGCGCATTCTGACAATCATCGCCGGGCCACACGGTGTGCCGCCACTCGATGCCGAACGCGAATGGCGCAAACTCAATCAGTCGCTGGCCGATCTGGTGCAGCGCAAATTGGTGATTGTGGATCGATTGTACCCAGCGACGCTGTCGGCCCTTCAGCAACAGCTTCGGCGTGCCCAATACCACGCCCTGCACTTTATTGGTCATGGAAGCTTCGATGCCCACAACCAGTCCGGTTCGCTCGTGTTTGAGGATGCCGAGGGCGAGGCGGCTCGCATCAGCAGTAGCGATCTTGGCGTGGTACTGTATGATCACGGCTCAATGCGTTTGGTGGTGCTGAATGCCTGTGAGGGCGGGCGGCCAAGTAATGACGATCCCTTTGGTGGGACGGCCCCACGGCTGGTGCAACAGGGCATTCCAGCGGTGATCGCCATGCAATTCCCGGTCACAGATGAAGCAGCGATCACGTTTTCCAATGGTTTTTATAGCGCCCTTGCCGATAGCTACCCGGTCGATGCGGCACTGGCCGAGGCTCGCAAGGCACTACTCACCAATGGCAGTGGCGTCGAATGGGGCACACCGGTGCTGTATATGCGTGCGCCCGATGGCCGAATCTTCGATGTTGAAATTCCTCCTGCCACAGTTCAACAAGTGCCAGAACCATCAACGCTACCAACGCCGCCAACACTGCAAGCCCCACCACAAACGCCCACCAACTCAGCGCCCGCCCAGCTCAAACGCGCCGCTATTCAGCCTATTTTTTATGCTACAGCGGCTCTGGCTGCCATTGGTGTGCTGGTTCTGATCGCGCTAAGCCTGAACCAGCGCCCTGCACCATTCGTTTCTACAGCGCCAACCGCACTAGTATTGCCTGTAACCAGCGTGCCTGTGGTTGTTGCTCCCAATATCGCAGCGATCCCCAACGTCGCCACGGCTCCCAGTGCTGCTGTTGCCCCGGTGAGCGCTCCCGATCCTGTTGTCACCGTCGCACCAGTCGCGGCTGGCGAATACCTAATCCTGATTGCCCAACCAGAACCGCTTGGCCAGGCCCGCCGTGATGTCGCCCGCGCCATTGTTGATGATCTGCAGCGGCGGCTTGAGCGCGAGATTCCATTTTCGAAGCTGCGCATCCGCGCCTACCCGCGGATCATTACTAATGCCAATGAAGCGACCAGTGCAGCCCAGGCAAATGCGGCAACCATGATTGTCTGGGGCAACTACGATGATACCTGGGTCGAGCTGAATATCCAGCTTGGCGTGATTGATCATACCAACACACTCCCGGTTGATATTGCGACGCTGCGCCGCACAGCCGAGGTGCTGGTACGCCTACGCAATGAGCGCACCCAGACGATAGCACTGCCAGTGTTGGCTGCGGTTAATGTGCTTCAGACAGCCCAGGGCTCGATTTATGATCTGCTTCAGACGGTGACGATCCAGAGTTTGGCGATCAATGATCGGGCCGAGATGGTCAGCCAGGGCTCAGCAGCCGACCTGAACAGCTATATTCAAAAATATGCAAGCGATACGTCTATCGCCGTCGACGAATTATCGCAGACAATTGAGAAGGATGATGGCAACCCATTATTACGTGTCTATCGCGCATCTGGGTATGTTCGCCTTGGCAAGCTTGAACTGGCGCAAAATGATCTCGCCACTATTTCAAATCTGGTCAATCAACCATGGGCATCAAGTATGTCGCTGCGGGCACTGACATCCCTATTGCGTGGCGATCTGGATCAGGCTCGCTCTACCCTGAATGTGATTGTTACGATTCGCCCCGATGACTGGTTTGCCCGCTCGTTTCGCGGGTATGTGGCCTATATGCAGGGCGATTTTGATGTAGCCCACGAGGATATCGATCAGGCTATTCAACTCAATCCGCCAGTAAACTGGGCCTATAGCATTGGCACCTTAATGGCGCTGCGCGAGGGCAATCTTACCGAAGCTATTCGGCTCTCGGCACAGGCGCGTGACAAAATCCGTACACCGAAATATGGCGACCGTATTCTGCAATCGCTGTTGGGCAACCAGGCCAATAGTGTCGCACCAATTACTGCTGCCTACAGCGATTTGCTGTTTGAGTCATATGCCGACACAATCGCCGATACCCAACGGGCCATCGAAGTCGGGGCAACCAATGCCGATCCCTACCTCATGCAAGGGCTGGCCTACTGTGTGCTGAAGCGCTACCCAGAGGCAGAAGCAGCCTATAGCGCTGGAATTAAGCGCGAGCCGGACTTCATGCTATTATGGTTACTTCGAGCGGAAGTACGCGCCAAACAGTTTAATCCGGCGGCAGGCAGTGATTTTGCCGCAGTGCAGGCTAGCACGCAAGCATCAATGTACCAGGATGTGATCACCAGATTCCAACAAGGTAAGCTAAGCTGTGCGACGTTTCTGGCATCTACGGGAGGGCAATCGCCGTAGAGTGATACTCTATATTGCGATTCACAACAGGGAATACCTGATGGATAGATTAATCTCGTACAGACATAGAGCTATACGCCTCGACCCATCATAAAGATACCACGACACAAGCCAATGGAGGAACCACCATGCGAACGCAACTAAACACCCGCCTGGTCGCGCTCAAAACCGAATATGAATCGGGCGAAAAAATGCTGGCCGAACTAGAGCATAAACAGGCCAGGCTACGCGAAACACTCCTACGCATCAGCGGGGCCATCCAGGTGCTTGAGGAAGTGCTTGGCGATGGCGAGGTGCAGCCCGCAGATACAACAGCGAATGGCGTTGGCTAATGGCCATGCAGCGCATCCGGCGCTGCGCTTGGGTCAGGCGCTGCTGACGCGTGTGCTGATTGGGCGCTATTACTTGTTCTGCTGCTGGTTCGCAGGCAAGCCGACCGATCACGTCTTCCGGCGCTTGTGTTGGGTGGTTTTCTGCTGCTGACATTCTCGCTCAGTGGCCTGATCGCATTTGTCTTTGTACTGCCGCTGTTATCGCCGCCGATTCTCAGGCCAACGATTGCACGCTTTTCGAGCATGGCGCTGGCGTGTGTCGCCATCCTGACGATCAGCGGAGTCTATGCGGCAACACTGCGCCTCACGGCATTCAGCGATCTATGGACGAGCGACTATGGGCGGACGCTTTTTGCCAAATTGGTGCTCTTTGGCGTAACGATTGCGTTTGGTGCCTATCATCTGTTGATTGTGCCATTCGTTGGTGAGCAAGCTGCTGCTGATGTTCGGGTTGCGCTGCGAGTCGAACCGGCTGCACTCGGCACGAATACCCTGCATGTGGCGGTGATGGATGCGAATGGTAAGCCACGCGATGTGCAGCGCGTGCAGATGACGGTTGAGATGACGACGATGGATAGGGGTGAGACGAAGATTATTGCCGATTCAGCCAGCAACGGCACCTATTCTTGTGCGGCGCAGCAATGCCGATGATGTGACGGTCACGTTTATGGTGCCGGTTGGTGGGTGAGCGAACCAAGTATTCAGGAGTCAGGAGTCAGAATTCAGAAGAAAGAGCCAAGGAACGTGGTTGCTTGATCCCTGGCCTTTCGATCATTCGTTCATGAATGTACTACCCCTGGCAGGAACACACGATAGGACAGCGTGAACAGGTTCAGGGCGTGGAGTTCGCGGCCAGTCGTGCCATCATCCGCAAGGAAGAACAGCGTTGGCCCTACGAGCCGGAATCCGGTTGGGTTTGATGATGCTGGGCCAGGCGCAACATCGGCCAGGCGTGTTGTTCCAGCAGCAGTTCCGTCGGTCTTCCAGAGCTCGACGCCATCCGGCCCACTCGATGCTGCAAAGATCGCGATATTGCCGAAGCTTGCTAGCGCATTTGGTGCACTACCAATCGGGCCAGGGTTGAGATCAAGCACCAGTGTCGTTCCAGCTTCGGTGCCATCACTGATCCACAGTTCGTTTCCATGAATGCCATCGTTGGCAGCGAACAGCGCCTTGCCATTCAGCGTGACCATATCGTATGGCAGCGAAGCGCCGGTTAATTGTGGCCCCATGAACGATGGTGTCTGGTTGATATCTTTGATGCGCTGCGTTCCAGCTTCGGTGCCATCGCTGATCCATGGCTCAATCCAGGCCTGCGTATCCCAGCCACTGAAAAAGGCCCTACCATTCAGATCGATTGTCTGCCCATTGACCGTTGATGATGGCCCCTGCGGCACTGGCCCAAGTGCCTTTGCAATCGTTGTGCCAGCTTCGGTGCCATCGCTGACCCACAGATTGTAGCCTGAGACAGTTGAGAATCCTTCGAGGAAGAACAGCCGATTGCCCACTGCCGTCAGGCCGATCAGATTCGGGCTATTGATGCCAAGCCCAATATCTTTTGTGATATGGGTTCCTGCCTGGGTACCATCACTCACCCATAGCTCACGACCCGTGGCTGCTTCGCTTGCGATGAAGAACAGCCGATTGCCAGTCACTTCGGGTGGAAAAGGGTACCCAGAATCGCTGAAGGAGCGATAGGACGGTAAACTCACAACTGGCATGGTTCCGGCAGCAGTGCCATCGCTCTTCCATAGGGATATATCACCATATCCATTAACTATTGCGCTGCGTGTTGCAGTAATAAAATACAGGCTTTGGGGAGTATGCACCAAACCATAGACACTAACTGGCGCTGCAACCGATGTGAGCACAATCGTGCCAGATACCGTTCCGTCGGTTCGCCAGAGGCCATAGCCGGTGGTTGTGGGTGCCAAGAAATAGCCTGCACCATTCCAGTCCACCAGCGATGTGATCCCACCAGGGATCATCGTGTTGAACACCGGTATGGTTCCATCTGAACTGCCATCACTAGACCACAGTTCATACGAGCTATCCTGGACAGTAGTGAACAGCATGTGGCCGTTGATCGCGACCTGTTCGAGCGCCTGGGAGCCAGGGAATGGGCCATCGATCCCTTGTTCGATGATCCGGCTGGTAAGTGCGATTGTGCCCTGTTCGGTGCCATCGGTGCGCCAGATGGCACGATTGCCATTCTGGCCAGATGTGCCTGCTGCAAATAGCATCGTTCCGCCAAGGCTTGCAAATGCGATTGGCTCAGCACCCTCACCAATCCCAAACACACGCACGCGCTGAGCAACGCCAGTGGTTCCATTGATCGCCCACAGATCGTAGAGCGTCGGGAATGCGTTCGGATCGCGGGTTGCACTGAGAATAACGGTTCCATCATTCAGCGCAGCCATTCGAGGTTTAATCCCGTATGATCCGCGTGGATCCTTGATCGGTAATCCATCTGCACCAAGCACTGCTCCTGTTGTGATCCCATTGCTAGCCCAGATTTCAAAACCTGCAAGAAAATAGAGCTTTCCGCCAACATTCCTCATGGAGCTGGGCGAACTCAACGCCCCTTTTCCAAAATCATAGACGACCTCGGGCGTTGTACTGGAATTCGCAAGGCGGAGCAGCCCGGTGTGTTGCTCTGGTTGTGGTTGCGGGCCGGGCGGAATGATATCAAATGTGCCGCGATAGTAGAGCATCCCGCCATAGCTTGTGAACTCACTCGCAATGCCATTGAGTGTGAGAATCTGCTGGGTGCCAGTTGGGGTGCCGTCGCTGCGCCATAGTGCATACCCAATCAGGGCGTAGAACTGATTGCCAACTGCGGCAACTTGATCGGGCAGTGAAAAGATGTTGGTACCAACGACCTTGATCAACTGGGTGCCGGCTATGCTGCCATTACTCTGCCACAATTCCAGGCTCCCATTACTGGGCAAGCCGAAGAAAAACAGGCTCCCATTGACCTCTGCGAACCCACCGATCTGGATATAGCTGGCCCACGAATGCAAGAGCACTGTGCCACTTGCTGTGCCATCGCTCTTCCAGAGTGTGTTGCTGCCGCTCGATGTAGCGCTTCTAAAGTAGATAGAACTTCCCACAGGATACAGTTCATTGCCTCCGCGAAGTGGCTCGCCAGTTTGTGGATCAACAACGGGTAGCGTGCCAGCGGTTGATCCATCGCTCTTCCACAGCCATCTACCAGTCGTGAGATCGCCTGCCACAAAGAACAGCGTCCCACCTGCATCGACGAGATTTGATGGCTGGCTATCGGCACGGCCCGGATTGAGATCTCGCAACAGATGGGTTCCTGCCCCCGTACCATCGGTTGTCCATAGCTCATAGCCATTATTGCGATCATAATCAACAAAATAGGCGCGATTGCCAATTGCAGTGGTGTTATATGCGAAGAAGGCTGGCAGTGAATCGTTACGAGTCGCGGTATTAATGTTCTTGACCAGTGTGCTTGGCGGATTCACAACTGGTGCTGGTACTGCTTTTGTTGCAGCAGGAAGTAAGAATGCGTAGCAGATTGCTAGCAGCGTAACGAGCGCAGTTCTGTGGCGCATACAAAGCTCCTGATTGTTGTTCTACGATGTTGATTTATTATACCATATTAGCAATCCTATCGGATTTATAAAAAAGGGCAATGTGCTACGCACCTTTACCACTTGAAAAAGGTTTCAGCAGGGTTCGTCACCCATGGCAATCTCGCAAGCGATCAATGGCGTAGGGACGCGATATATCGCGTCCGTACACGTTGCAGAGCGCATCAAACGTAAAGCGCTTATGAACCTTGTCTTAAGTAGAAATGCTATTTGACTCGCAAAACGGCAGTCAGGGTGGTTTGCAAACCACCCTGACTGCCGTGACGACGATGTGTGGATTAGTTATGCAGAATTAACGCAGCCCAGATCCATTGATACTAGCTGGAACTGGTGCATTTTGCACAATAAATGGCATGGACCTGCGGCTGATCGATAGGTGATCCCATTCCTGGCCCTGGTTTGGTGATGCGACATAGGGGAAGGCTGGCAGGAATGGCTTATCGTTGCGGGTGGTGCCATCGGTAAGCACCCCAACGAGGGCTGGATTCATGGTGAAGGAGGTATCGCCGGTGGTGACACTCCAGGCGGCTCCGGCAACGGCAAGCAGTTCAATATGGGTAACATCATCCTGCAAGCGGCGGCCATTCGGGAAGCCACAGGCATCGTTGCCCAACAAACCAAGGGAATAATTGGGTGTTGCCGAACACTGCGCACCTGGTTTTAATGCAGTGTTGAGCCGTAGCATTTCAGCGGCGACAATCCCGCTGCCGGTGCCGTTGGTGCCCTTTGTGAATGCATTGACGGCAGTGCCTGTCGGCAGGATGACCGCTGATCCATTAGCGGCTGTGATCGTGAATGGTGTGCCAAGCGTGATGCCCTGGAAGAAGATCTCAAACAGATCGGAACGTCCAGTCGTTGCAAAGGTATTATCGGTGTATTCGGTGTTACAATCCGCGTTTGCATCGCGTGGCATTGGAACAGCATACAGGCCACACAACAGGCGGCCCAATTCTGGGTTCATCACGCTCTTCTCAAGCAGATTGCCAGTTGCGTCGTTGGTCAGATACAGTGGCTGATCGGTGGTTGGTGGAATGCTGTTGAAGGCATCCTTCAAGGCCCGTGGCAACACGACTTCGTTGACCAAGGGGTTGCCCAATCGTGAAACTTGAACAAATGGGCCGCCACAACTTGCAACACTGAACGCGCCGCGAGTACAGGTTGTCTGGCGACTAGCCGTTGCCCAGACACCAATCACCGGGTCGCTTTGCGATGAGAGAATATCGGCAATTGGCACTTGCAGCACAATCGAGTGAACATTGAACCCGGAGACCGAATCAATGCCGACGGTTGGGCCAGGGGCATAACCAATTGGTGGTAGCTGTGGGCGCAGGCTGAGCAGATCGAAGATGGCACCAAGATCGACCCAGAATGGATCATCGCGTGGGCCAGCAAAGACCTTGACCTTGCCGCTATCGACGGTTTGGATGGCGGCGGTGGCGAGTGTATCATAGTTGGGTGTGGATTTGCTACCAACATTGATCGGTGGCACCGGCAACGCTGATCCGAGCACGGTTGTGGTAGGCGCACCGGTGATCGGCGTGACAACCCGCGTGATCGTGTAGGTCTGGCGAACATTGAAATCCGGATCAGTCAGTGAGGTGATCGGGCCAGTTGGATACAGGAACGTTTCGCTGTTCTGGGTTGTCGTCTTGAAACGGAACTGGTACTTCACATGGCTGAGTGCATCGCCGACATTATCGATATTGATCTCGTACAGGACATCATCGGAGAAGTTAAAATAGTTTGGGGCACCATCAGGGTTTTCAAACGGAATATAGTTCGCAATAATGGTGACCGTCGTGGGGCTGTCTGGCGTTACAAAAGCATACAGGTCGGTATTATCGGCCTGTGGGTCGGTCGAGATTAATGGTGCCTCACGATGGCTAGAGGCGTTCAGGTTCGATGGCCCAATGGTAAGGACGATACTTGCGAGCACGATACCAATGGCACTGACGAGTGCGATTGGGCGAAGCCAGGATACTGAATTCATAGATACTCCTCGTTTGGCAGGCAGACAATCGATAAACATAGTTATTCCGTTTGCACCTCCTTCAACCATAACATTATCGATATGCATATCATTTGTAGAGATATATTCTACAAATCCCGAAATATTCATTAAGTATGCACTTGTTTGAGGATTGCGAGCGTTTCATACACTTTTGGTGCATGCAGAGGGGAAAACGTGGGATTCAGTGTGATTGAGTGTTGTAGGTATTGGTAGGCAGCCGTGGAAGCTCCATTTGCGTGGGCAATCATTCCAGCATGGAAGAAGAATGTTGCATCCTGGGTGCCAAGTGCTAGCGCCTGATTGGCATACGTGGCTGCCTCGCTCGTGTTGCCCTGTTTGTAGAGCGCCCATGCCAGGGTATCGGCACCCTTCATGCTTGGGCGGCGCTGATATGCCGAACGCGCCATGGCGACTGCGGCCTGGGGATTCTGCCCGTGATCGGCCTCAAACAAGGCCAACTCCAGATCGGTATCGACGCCATTGGCGGTGAAGAGTTGTTGCATGGCCCGAACCAATTGGTATTGTTGGTTGGCTGCTGCTTGTTGCCCAGCTGATTCAAACAGCTCGCCTAGCCCGATCACAAATTCGGGCAGTGGCATGCGCAGAATTGCCTGTTGATAGGCCTTGACTGCTGCTGCATACTCGCCACGAGCGGCAAGAACTCGCGCCATTCCAGCGATGGCATAGATATAATCGGGCAACAGTTGTAACGATATTCGATACTGATGCTCGGCTGCATCGAGATCGCCCTGGTTGAATGAAAGATTGCCGAGCTGAATGCGCGCCCACTCGACATTCTCACTGGCTGGCCCACCAGCCTGAACCGCACGGGCCATGGCATTGATCGCACCTGGGATATCGCCATATAATTCGCGAATATACGAAACGCGCGAGAAGGAAGAGAGATCCGGGCGTTTACGAACCATCTCCTGAATTGTTGTATCGGCTGCAACATACATGCCAAGCTCAATCTGGGCATCGGCGATTACGCCAAGAATGGCAACGACTAATGGCGAAATCCGTAGGGCCTGTTCGCCAATGGCCAATGCTTCACGGAACTGATGGCGGGCCAGAGCCAGCGTGCCTTTGGTAATAAGGGCATCAATATGCTGTGGATCGATTGTGAGTGCCTGATCGACAACCTGTTCGGCTTTGCCATAATAGCTTGGATCGCCAGTTTCACGTGCCTTCTGAAGATAGGTAGCCGCCAGAATTGCCCGTACCTCCGCATTCTGTGGGTTATTGCGCGCTAGCTCCTGATAGCTCCACATCACCTGATCATTGCGGGTTGGAGGATTCTGTTGAGCAGCCTGTTGAAGCTGCTCATGTGCGGGCTGCGGCTCATTCGTGCGCATGCCAAGGCCAACTGCCAGCGCAACACCGCCAGCGGTGAGCCCGGCGATCAGTGCCTGACGACGGTTCAGGCCAATAGCATGTGATGTAATCGTGCGCATGCAGTACCCTCTGCTCTATGTTGCAATGGCTTCTATATTTCTATTCGAAAGAATGTTATGTTTTGGATGTATTGGAGGCGAAGATGCTCAATTTCATATGCGGGCGTTTTCCAGGGAGGTTTCTATGATTCAGAAAGACGCACGGCTGCTACGCATTGGTGTTCTGGGCGCTGGGCCGATCGCCCAATCGGCGCACTTCGATGCCACCAGCAAGGCGCGTAACGCGGAGCTGTATGCTATCTGTGATGCTGCCGAGGATCTGCTCGCACAGGTCGCGGCCATCCACCAGCCACGAGCCACCTATACCAACTACGACCAGATGCTTGCCGACCCGCAGATCGAGGCGGTTGTCATCGGCGTGGCCGACCAGTTCCATGTGCCGTTGGCGCGGCGGGCGATCTCCGCTGGTAAGCATGTGCTGGTCGAGAAGCCTCTTGGCGTTACTATCGAGGAGTGCGAGGAGCTGTGCGATGATGTCCGCGCCAGTGGTTTGGTGCTACAGGTGGGCAACAACAAGCGCTTCGATCCAGGCATCGCCTTCGCACAGCAGTTCATCCGCGAACAGATCGGCCAGCTGCTGGGTCTGAAGGCCTGGTACTATGACTCAGCCTACCGCTATACCATGACCGACAATCTCCAGCCGTTCCCACGCACGAGCGCCAACATACAGCGGCCCACTGGCAACCCCAAGGCCGAGAAGCAACGCTACTATATGCTCACCCACGGCAGCCACCTGGTG